>ERZ1027035.251-NODE-251-length-17071-cov-6.282146_pt1 | contig 17071 bp, 13 predicted proteins | sample MGYA00519442_ERZ1027035 | MGnify/ENA primary metagenome ERZ1027035 (study PRJEB26926, sample SAMN06164790) | human gut metagenome | biome: ENVO:00009003; feature: ENVO:2100002; material: ENVO:00002003 | host: Homo sapiens | place: USA | collected 2012 ...
CGAACACGGTCCTCTCGAAGCGCTTTTCACAGCGACCGAGGAGACGGGTATGGACGGTGCGTTCGGCCTGAAGAAAGGGGTGCTGCACGGTGACATCCTGCTTAACCTCGATTCCGAGGAGGAGGGCGAGTTGTATGTAGGCTGCGCCGGCGGCGTGGATGCCAACATCACGTTCAAGTATAAGGCGGAGCCGACTCCGGCACGGAATTACCGGGCCGTGAAGCTGGTTGTCAAAGGTCTTAAGGGTGGGCACTCCGGTATCCAGATTGTCGAGCAGCGTGCCAATGCCAACAAATTGCTGTTCCGTTTCATCCGTGAGCAGAAGAAGTCGATGGACATCCTGCTTTGCTCGGTGGACGGCGGCGGTCTGCGCAATGCGATTCCGCGCGAGGCGACCGCTACGCTGATGGTCCGCACCAAGGATCTCGAGCAGCTGACCAAAGAGCTGAAAGCGTATGAAAAGGTCGTGAAGGCCGAGTTCGCCGGGATCGAGGACGCTGTTTCCATCAAACTGACCGAAACCGAAACCCCTGAAACGATGATCGCCAAGGAGGTGGCGGAGAATCTGATCCGTGCGGTCGTAGGCTGCCCGAACGGGGTGCAGAAGATGTCGGTGTCGATGCCCGGACTGGTGCAGACGTCGAGCAACCTGGCCCGCGTGGTGTCCGACGGCAAGACGGTGAAGTTGCAGTGTCTGCTCCGCAGTTCGGTGAACTCCGAGAAGGAGGAGCTGGGCGAGGCGATCTCCGCCGTGTTCGAGCTGGCCGGCGCCAAGGTGGAACTCACGGGTGCCTACAACGGTTGGAAACCCAATCTGGATTCGCCGATTCTGGCCGCGATGAAAGCTTCCTACAAAGCCCTTTTCGGCAAGGAACCTGCGGTTACGGCCATTCACGCCGGTCTGGAGTGCGGCATCATCGGTACGAATTACCCCAAGCTCGATATGATTTCTTTCGGCCCGACCATTTGCTATCCCCACTCTCCGGACGAAAAGGTGAACATCGCCTCCGTCGGCAAGTTCTATGAATTCCTGGTCGATACGCTGAAGAACGCTCCCCTAAAATAAGTCGTTTTGGAGGAGATGTCCTTGCCCGGCGGCGGCCGGCGTTGGTTCGTCATTGTCAATCCCGTGGCCGGAGGTGGCCGCGGGCTTGACCATTTTCCCCTGATCTCCAAGCTCCTGCGGGATGCCGGAATCCAGACCGAACCGGTCTTCACCGAACATAAGTTCCATGCGACGGAACTGACCGTGTCGGCCGTGAAGCAGGGATTCCGCCGCATTATCGCCGTAGGGGGCGACGGTACGCTGCACGAGGTCGTGAACGGTCTTTTTATTCAGCAGACGGTCGATCCCCGTGAGGTGCTGCTGGCTGTTGTCGCCGTGGGAGCGGGGAACGACTGGATCCGCACGTTCGGCGTGCCGAATCGCTATCAGGATGCGATCCGCGCTATCAAGGAGGGACATTCGTTTTTACAGGATGTCGGAGTCGTTTCTTACGAAGAGGCTCACTACCGTCAGCACCGTTATATGGCTAATGTGGCCGGTATGGGGTTCGATGCGATGGTAGTCAAGAAATACGCCCATCTCAAGAAGAAAGGACACCGCAACAAGTGGCTCTATACGTGGTGCATGATCCGTTCGTTCTTCAGCTACAAATCGACGGGCGTGAAGGTTTGGATCGACGACCGGCTGGTTTACAACAACCTGTTGATGAGCATCGCCATCGGTGTCTGCAAATACAACGGCGGCGGTATGCAGCAGTTGCCCGAGGCGGTGGCCGACGACGGACTGCTGGACGTGTCGCTGATCCGTCCCGTCCATTTCTGGCATATCCTGTTCCGCTTCCGTTATCTGTTCAACGGCGGGATTTACCGGATTCGGCATATCCTGCAGGAGAGGGGCAGCCGTATCCGCATCGAATCTTCGCCGGAGATCAGCGTCGAGGTCGATGGCGAATTGTTGGGGGAGTCTCCGTTGGAGTTTTCCGTATTGCACCGAGCTGTTCGGATCGTGGTTTCGGAGGAGTTCCTCAAGCGGGAGAGCTATCCGTTGTGTTCGTGCAATATCGTCTGATTTGATCGTATTATGCGACGAAGGCCGGAATCCGTCGGATTCCGGCCTTCGTCGGTCTTGCCGCTTCCATCGTCGTTGTGCGGTTTGCTTTTGGCGGGCGGTTGTTGCGCCTGCTGTAGGTGCTGCTGCGCACTCTTGCTGAAATTATCGGCTCCTGTGGCGCTGCGGAACTCTTTCTCGGAATGCGAAAGGGTGAGTATGATTTTTTATCGGCGCATCGGTTGCGTACCTGACAAGATTGTAATCGGTTACCCTCTTGCTCCGCGCTTGTCGTCTTGTCGAAACCCGGCTGTTTTTGCCGTTTTATTCTTTAATTTATACCGGAGCTGTTGTTCGGTCTTTAGTCCCGGGGCCTGTGTCGGGCTTGTCTGTTCGGAATCAATGAATAAAGTCTTCGTCAAACGCAAGTTATCGGGGAGATTTTCGTATCTTTGACTTCGTCTAAAATACTTCGCCTGGGCAAAATGCAAATAAATTTGCTTTTGCACGCGGCTTATTCGTATCTTTGCATTTCCGAACGACGGTATATCGACCGTCTTCGCGGGGGCACCTGCATTTTGCCGATGCCTGTCGAACGGATAATATTAAAAACGAAAGATATTCAATGGCTTTACAATGCGGTATCGTGGGGCTGCCCAACGTGGGTAAATCGACCCTTTTCAACTGCCTGTCCAACGCCAAGGCGCAGGCGGCGAATTTTCCTTTCTGTACGATCGAGCCCAACGTGGGCGTCATCACCGTTCCCGACGAGCGGCTCATTCGGCTCGCGGAGATCGACAATCCCAAGCGGGTGGTTCCCACCACCATCGAGATCGTCGATATCGCCGGACTGGTGAAAGGTGCCTCGAAAGGCGAGGGGCTGGGCAACAAGTTTCTGGCCAACATCCGCAACACGAACGCCATTATTCATGTGCTCCGTTGTTTCGAGAACGATAACATTACCCATGTCGATGGTTCGATCGACCCTGTGCGCGACAAGGGTATCATCGATACCGAGTTGCAGCTCAAGGACCTCGAAACCATCGAGAACCGCCTTGCCAAGACCCAGAAGCAGGCTGTCGTGGGCGGGGACAAGCAGGCCAAACGTGCCGTGGAGATCCTGTTGCAGTACAAGGCCGTCCTGGAGCAGGGGTTGAGCGCCCGGACCGTGGAGCTCGAGAAAGAGGACCGCAAGCTGGTCGCCGACCTGAACCTGCTGACCGACAAACCGGTGCTCTACGTCTGCAACGTCGATGAGAAGAGCGCCGTGACGGGTAACGAACATACCCGGGCCGTCGAGGCCGCCATTGCCGACGAGCGGGCCGAGATGCTGATCGTCGCCGCAGCTACCGAGGCCGACATCGCCGAGCTGGACGAGTACGAGGAGCGCCAGATGTTCCTCGAAGAGATCGGCCTGAAGGAGTCGGGCGTGGCGCGTCTGATTAAAGCGGCCTATAAATTGCTGGATTTGCAGACGTTCTTCACGACCGGTGCCGACGAGAGCCGTGCCTGGACTTTCCGCCGGGGAATGAAGGCGCCCCAGACCGCCTGCATCATCCATACCGATTTCGAGCGGGGCTTCATCCGGGCCGAAGTCATCAAGTACGACGACTATGTGGCGCTGGGTTCCGAAAAGGCTTGCCGCGACCAGGGCAAGATCGGGGTCGAGGGTAAGGAGTACGTGGTGCAGGACGGCGACATCATGCACTTCCTGTTCAACGTGTAGTGCCGCGCTGCCGTTTACGGATAGCGGACGGGGCGCCGCCGGATGCGGTGATCGCGTCCTGTTGAAAACGCCGGGGCCGGAAGCGGCCGATGAATTGCGGCGGGTTAGCAAGTATAATTCTTAAAATATTACGATCATGAAAGCGTATTGGAAGTACCTCATTATCGGCGTGGCGGTCGTTGTCAGCGCCTGGTTGCTCGCAAGGGCGTACACATATAAATACCACGCACAGGAGACGATCGTGGTGACGGGTCTGGGCGAGACCGAGTTTATGTCCGACCTGATCGTCTGGAACGGTTTCATCACGGCCGAAGCGCGGAACGTCGAGGCGGGATATGCGCAGATCGAGTCCAGCAAGAAGAAAGTGTACGATTATCTCTTGTCGAAGGGAATCGCAGCCGAAGCCGTGGTCTTCCAGTTCGTGAATGTCAATAAACAGTACGAGCCGGTCTATTCGGCCAATGGCAGTTGGGCCGGACAGCGTTTCACGGGCTATCGGCTTTCGCAGGGTTTCACCGTTGAGTCGAAGAGTGTCGATGCCGTTGAGAATGTTTCGCGTGAAATCTCTTCGCTGATCGCCCAGGGCGTTTCGATCGAGGCCATGCAGCCCGATTATTACTATACGAAGCTCGACGACGTGAAGTTGTCGCTCATCGAGAAAGCATCGGCCGATGCCCGTGTCCGTGCCGAGAAGATCGCGGTCAATGCTGGAGCGAAGCTCGGCGGAGTGGCTTCGGCCCGTATGGGCGTGTTTCAGATCACGGGAGCCAATACCAACGAGGAGTTCTCGGCCGGCGGATCGTTCAACACCTCGAGTCGGCAGAAAAAAGCCCGTATCACCATGCGGGTCGAATACCGTATCAAGTAGCCTGCGATGGGAAATCGAGAGAAAATCGCCCGGGTGCTTACCTCCCGATGGACGGAACGGGTATTTTTCGTTCTGCTTCTCGCAGCGGTCGCTTTGAGGGACGATGCGGTCTGGCGTGTGGTATCGGGTGCCTTCGTTGTGTGGGTGATGTGTGCGCTGTGGGCCGTGGCGCCGACTTTGCGCAAACCTGCCCGAGGGGGTGCAGCGGCGCAGGATGCGGCAGGTCGCAAGACGGCTGAATCCGAACATGACGATAAAAAGGAAATCAACAAAGAGTAACGAAATATGGAAAGACCTGTCCGGGTGCGCTTCGCACCCAGCCCTACGGGGCCTCTGCATATCGGCGGCGTACGTACGGCGCTTTATAACTACCTGTTCGCGCGTCGGCACGGCGGTACGATGATTCTTCGTATCGAAGATACCGACTCGCAGCGTTTCGTGCCGGGTGCCGAGGAGTATATCCTCGAGTCGCTCAAGTGGTGCGGCATCGAGATCGACGAGGGTGTCGGCGTCGGCGGCCCCCATGCGCCGTACCGCCAGAGCGAGCGGCGCGACATCTACCTGAAATACGCGAAACAGCTCGTGGAGTCCGGATGGGCCTACTACGCTTTTGATACTGCCGAGGAGTTGGACGCCCTGCGCAAGGAGTACGAGGCGCGCGGCGAAACTTTCGCATACAACTATTCGATCCGCGAGAAACTGCCTACGTCGCTCTCTCTCTCGAAAGAGGAGGTCGCAGCCCGCATCGCGCGGGGCGACCAGTGGGTCATTCGCTTCAAGATGCCCGAAAACGAGATCGTCGAAATGGACGACCTGATCCGGGGGCATGTCGAGGTGAACACTTCGACGCTCGACGACAAGGTGCTCTATAAGTCGGCCGATGCGCTGCCTACGTACCACCTGGCGAATATCGTGGACGACCGTCTGATGGAGGTGTCGCACGTGATCCGTGGCGAGGAGTGGCTGCCGTCGCTGCCGCTGCATTATCTGCTGTACCGGGCCTTTGGTTGGACGGACCTGCAGCCCCGCTTCGCGCATCTGCCTCTGCTGCTGAAACCTACGGGCGGCGGCAAACTCTCGAAGCGCGACGGCGACAAGATGGGGTTCCCCGTGTTCCCGCTCTTCTGGAAATCCCCGACGGGCGAAACCGCACGCGGTTACCGCGAGGACGGTTATTTCCCCGAGGCGTTTATCAACATGCTGGCGTTGCTGGGGTGGAATCCCGGCACCGAGCAGGAGATCTTCTCGATGCAGGAGCTGATCGACAGCTTCTCGCTGGAGCGCGTTTCGAAATCGGGCGCCCGCTTCCAGCCCGACAAGGCCAAGTGGTTCAACGCCCAGTATATGCACCATAAGAGCGACGCGGAGCTGGCCGCACTGTATCAGCCGATCCTGCGCGAGCACGGCATCGAGGTTTCGGACGAGTTGGCCGGGCGTGCCGCAGGCATTATGAAAGAGCGGGCCACGTTCATCACCGATCTGTGGGATCTGACCTCGTTCTTCTTCGTCGCTCCGACTCAGTACGATGAGAAGCAGGCTAAGAAGTATTGGAAGGGCGATAATCCGGCTATGCTGCGCGAACTGCGCGAGGTGCTGGCCGGCATCGACGATTTTTCGCTCGAAAATACCGAGCGGATCGTGCACGGCTGGATCGAGCAGAAGGGCTATTCGCTGGGACAGGTGATGAACACGCTGCGCCTGGCGCTGGTCGGAGCCGGCAAGGGTCCCGGTATGTACGACGTTACCTCTTTCATCGGGAAGGAGGAGACCCTGCGTCGTATCGACAACCTGCTGCGTAATCTGAAGCCGGGCGAATAGGGATGGAGATCGAACAGCAGATCTGGGGCGCCACTTCGGAGGGCGAGGCCGTTGTGCTCTATACGCTGCGCAATGCCGCAGGTGCCGAAGTGCGGCTTTGCAATGTCGGCGCGGCTGTCGTGTCGATTCTGGTTCCCGATCGTGACGGACATTTGGCGGATGTGGCGCTGGGTTACAAGGATTTCCGCAGTTATTTCGGCGATCCGGCCCTGTGCGGCAAAAGCATCGGCCGCGTGGCCGGTTGCATCGCTTACGGGACGATGCGGATTGACGGCGAAGAATACCGCTTGGATATAAACGGCATGGCCGGGCATCTCAACGGCGGTGTGAAGGGCTTCGCCGGGCGCTTGTGGGAGAGCCGTGTCGAAACCAACCGGGTCGTGATGTCGCTCTCTTCCGACGACGGCGATCAGGGGTATCCCGGTAATTTGCAGGTCGAGGCCGCTTTCGATTTCGACGAAGATAATGCGCTGGAAATAACTTATATCGCTCGAACCGACCGGACGACGCCCGTGAACATGGCCTGCAACCTGCTGCTCAATCTGGGCGGCGAGGGCAGCGGGTCGGTACTCGACCACGAGCTGCGGCTCGATGCTTCGACTGTTTTGGAAGCGGACGATCGTCTGATTCCTACCGGGAAACTGCTCGGTGTTGCCGGTACGCCCGCCGATTTCCGTTCACTGCGCCGCTTGGGTGAGGGCGTCGATTCCGATTTCGACCGGATCCGGATGCTGCGGGGGTACGACCACTTCTTCCCCGTGGACGGTTGGCGGCAGAATATCCTGACCGAAGTCGGCGAATTGCGCGATGCACGTTCGGGACTCCGGGTGGAGATTCTCTCTTCGCAGCCCGGCGTGACGCTCTACACCGGCAATCGCTTGGGCGGCGGATGCCCCGAAACGAAGTCGGGCGGCCGCTACCGGGATTACGAAGGGGTCGCCGTCGTCTGTCAGGGGTATCCCGATGCGGTCAATCGGCCGGAATTTCCTTCTCCGCTGCTTGCGCCTGACGGATTTTATTGCCAGAAGACCGTCTATCGGTTCGGTACTTTCCGGTAGGTGATGACTCTCCCCAGGCTTGCCCTGTCCCGAGGAAGATACCGGATTTTTCAACTGTCGGAGCCGGAAAACGGTCCCGGGTTTTGCCTGGTTCCGGGTTGTAAACGTTTTTTTCGGCAAATATCCGAACAGTCGGTTTTTCGTCGCTGTCCGCCGCATTCGGAGTGAGTTGTTCGAACAAAGCTGTGCGCCATTCCTGGGGTCGAGCCGGGTGGCGTACTCTTTTTGTGATGCGGTGCGATTTTCCGAAATTTAATGTTATCTTTGCGCCCGTATTCTTGAAGGGGTGCCTTACTGTCAGGCTGAGATTATACCCATTGTACCGGATACGGGTAATGCTGAAACCGGGAATCTATAATCGATACGACATACCCCTTTTCTGTTCTTTTAATTCAATTAAAGTTATGAAAAGGATTTTCTTACTGCCGCTTACGGCTGCGGCTGTCTGGTGCGCGATGCCGGTGCACGCGGACGAACCGGTGGAAACGGACTCCATGACTCCGGATTCCATGAAACTGTACGAATTGCAGCAGATCGAGGTGACCGCTACCCGCGTCGATCGCAAAACTCCGGTGGCATATGCCGATATCGGCCGAGAAGCGATTTCTCGCCGGAATTTCGGCAGCGACATGCCGACGTTGTTGCAAATGACTCCGTCGGTGGTCGCCACTTCGGATGCCGGCAACGGCATCGGCGGTACGGCGTTCCGTCTGCGCGGTTCGGATGCTTCGCGCATCAATGTCACAACCAACGGCGTGCCGATGAACGATGCCGAGAGCCACTCGGTCTATTGGTACGATACGCCCGACATGGCTTCTTCGGTCGGAACGATCCAGGTACAGCGCGGTGCCGGAACCTCGACCAACGGTACGGGAGCCTTCGGCGGTTCGGTGAATATGACCACCGCCCCGATGTCGAGCGAATTTTCTGGCGAAGCGTCCCTTTCCTATGGCTCCTACAACACCAACAAACAGTCGTTGCAGATCGGTTCGGGACTCATGGGCGGCCATTGGACCGTCGATGCCCGGCTTTCGCATATCTCCTCGGACGGTTATGTCGATCGGGCCTTCACCAACCTGGAGTCCTACATGTTGCAGGTCGGGTACTACGATGGGGGTACGGCCGTGAAGCTGATCTCCTTCGGCGGTGTGGCCAGAGTCGGACTGGCTTATGACGGCGTGACGAAGGAGCAGCTCGAAACCGACCGGCGCTACAATTCGCAGGGGCTTGTCAAACATGCCGACGGATCGATTTCGTTTTATGATAACCAGACGGATAACTATACCCAGATCAACAATCAGTTGATCGTCAATCATCGCTTCAACGCCCGTTGGACGCTGAATGTCACGGGCCACTACACCTACGGTTCGGGTTATTACAACCAGTATAAGAACGGACAGACGTTGAGCGAGTACGGTATCGCGCCGATCCCTACGGACGATCCGAACGAGCCGATTACCGAAAGCAATCTGATTCGCCGCAAGTCGATGGACAACCATTTCGGCGGCGTGGTGGCATCGGCCAACTATACTCGTGGCCGCGTACAACTGGCCCTGGGCGGTGCGGGCAGCGTATATGACGGCGGCCACTGGGGAAACGTGATGTCGGTCGTCGATGCACCCGGCTTCCCGCGTCACGAATATTATCGTAACGCCTCGACCAAGTACGATGCCAACGTCTTCGCCAAGATCAACTGGGAGGCTGCACGGGGACTGAACCTCTATGCCGACCTGCAGTACCGTTTCATCCGGCATAACATTACGGGCACCAACGACAATTTCAACAGCACCACTTCGGCGCTTCAGGAGTTGGATATTCACCGTACCTATCACTTTTTCAACCCCAAAGCGGGCGTGAACTACACTTTCGCCCGGAATCACAAGGTCTATGTGTCGTTCGCCGTGGCGCAGAAGGAGCCTACGCGCAGCAACTTCACCGATACCAAGAACGGGGAGTATCCCACCTCGGAGCGGCTGTACGACTGGGAGTTCGGCTATCTTTTCCACAACGACCGTTTCGAGGCGGGCGTGAACTTCTACTATATGTCCTACAAGGATCAGCTGGTCGCTACGGGCGAACTCTCGGACACGGGGCAGGAGCTGTCCCGCAATATTCCAGACAGTTACCGCCGGGGCATCGAACTCTCGGCTTCGCTGAACATCGCCCGCTGGTTTTCGCTGGGAGCCAATGCGACCCTGAGCCAGAACCGGATCGAGAACTATACGGAATATGTTTCGGAGTACGACGCCGACTGGAACTACCTGGGCGAAAAGGAGCTGTATCTCGGGACCTCGACCCTTTCCTACTCTCCGTCGGTCATCGCCGGAGTGCTATTGGATTTCCATGTCAAAGGGTTCAGCGCCCTGCTGCATACGCAGTATGTCGGCAAACAATACTTTACCAACGGCCGCAACGATGCGCTGTCGCTCGACGACTACTGTGTCACCAACCTGAACCTGGGGTATGAATTGGCTGCCTCGAAGATCGGAAGCGTGCGTTTCGGCGTGCAGATCAACAATCTTTTCAATACGGAGTATTGTAACAACGGCTACGGTTATTCGTCGATTGTCGGAGGTGTGCGCGAAGATTCGGCCTTCTATTTTCCCCAGGCGATGTTCAACGTGCTGGCCAACGTAACGGTGCGGTTTTAGGCGATGGAACTCAAACTCATCCTGCAGATCGTCGGCTTTACGCTGGGGCTGCTCTATCTGTGGCTCGAATACCGGGCCAACATCTACCTCTGGCTCGTGGGGCTGGTGATGCCCGTCGTGCACGGTACGCTCTACTTCCAGACGGGGCTTTATGCCGATTTCGGCATGAACGTCTATTATTTTCTGGCGAGTGTCTATGGGTGGCTGGTATGGCGCAACGCTCCCAAAACCGAAAAGGGCGGCGGTATTTCCCGTACGCCCGCACGCCGCTGGCCGATGATCGCGGCGGCGTATGCGGCGATCCATCTGTTCATCTACTGGGTGCTCGTGACCTTTACCAACAGCACCGTGCCGTTCTGGGATAGCCTGACCACGTCGCTGAGCATCGTGGGAATGTGGATGCTTTCGCGCAAGTATCTGGAACAGTGGTTTGTATGGTTTGTAGTCAATTTGGTGACGGTCGGGCTCTATTTCTACAAGGAGATCCCGCTCACCGCATTGCTCTACACGATTTACCTGACGATGTCGCTGGCCGGGTATTTCCGCTGGCGTCGGATGATGCGGCGGCAGATGCGGGGCTGATTCGGGAAAGAGGCGAAAGCCGGGTTACTCTTCGGGGAGCCCGGCTTTTTCGATCTGGTTTCGTATTTCCTGCCGCAAGGCTTTGGGGGTGATGCCTGCCGCGACGAGCAGATAGGAGTGGCGGAGTTGCTCGCGGATAAAGGCGTCGGGCAGATCACCATCCGTACGGATGCCGTTCCAGTGGCGTTTGTTGCTGTGGAAAGCGGGAGTGACCAGTTCCGGATAGCGTTCGCGAAGCAGAACGGCCCGATCCGGATCGCACTTTACAGCGATCCATCGGAATTCCACCATATCGGTGTAACAGAACATTTTGCCCCCGATTTTGAAGACCAGGGTCGTTTCGTCGAACGGGGTACACTCTTCTGCCAGCGGCAGGGAGAGGCAATAGCGGCGCAGTTCCAGAATATCCATTTCAGGATGATTTTTTTAGTGTGGGTATATGCAGCAAAGCGGGTGCGGTGTCCGTTCGAAGGTTTTTCGTTCGGTTTTGCATCCGAAGCAAAGATATACATAGTTTTTCCGATTCGGAAAATAATCGTCGAGCTGCATCGGTGAATTTTTGGCAATCTGCGGACAAACCGTTTCCCGCATCCGATATTTTTCGTACCTTTGGCTCTGATAAACCGATTTTGTTATGGAGGTGAACAAGATACAGGAAGAACTTGCCCGTTTGATCGAACTGGTCGATGGCTGGGCGGGTTCGCACGATGTCCCCGGCATCGAGCGGGATTTGGTTTTGGACAAGCTCAAAAAATTGTATGAAGCGATACGGTTTGCGAATTTCGACGAAGGGGATTCCTCCGCTTCCGCGTCCGTCGCTGCGCAGCAGTCCGTCGCCGAAGTTGCGCCGGTGTCCGAAATAAGTATCGACCTGGACGATTTGCTGGCGGAGCCTGTCCGCGACTCCCTGCCGGAGCCGGCTGCGATGCCCGAAGCTTTGGGTGAATCCGCCGGGGTGTCTGCTGCTGTGCCGGAATCTGCGCCCTCCGTGAAGCCGGTTTCGGCATCTGCCGTTACAGAACCTGAGCCGGAACCTGTACTTGTCGTTGCGTCTGCTCCTGTGGCCGAGCCGGATCCGGTGCTTGCCGACGAATCTGCCCCTGAATCCGTGCCTGTATCGGAATCTGCACCTGCAGCGGAGTCTATAGCTGTCGCGGTCGCGGTATCTGTGACGTCCGGTCTTTCGCGGCAGGATGCTTCGATGGAAGGGCAGTCCGACAAAGCGTCGGGAACCGGGCACGATGCTGCGGTTCGGACCGGCCGGGAGGGGCTTGCCGGATCGTCTGCCGGTCAGGTGGTTGCTCCCTCCTCTGAAGCCGATGCCGAATCGAAGCAGAAAGTCGTCGTATCGGACAGTCTGTTCGATCTGGACGATCTGGTGATCCGTCACAGGGAGAAGCGGCGGGTCATCATGTCCCTCTACGAGACGGACGGGCCGCAGGAAGCCGCTGCTTCGAAGATTCCGGTCGGGACCGGGCAGAAGCCGGGGCATGCAGCGGCTCCGCAGCAACAGGCAACCGCTGGAAAGGAGCAGGACGATGCAGCGGCTCCGCAGCTGGAAACACTCCTCGAAAAAATGGATGAACCGAAGAAGTCCGTAACGTCGCAAATGCCGGAGCCACAGTCCGAAACATCGGAATCCGACTCTGTCGCTGCAGAGATTTCGGAGCAAGCGGATAATGCGGCGGATGCCGATGCTTCCGTTGCCGCTTCGCAAAAGACGGTCGTCGCCGAAACGACTTCGGCTAAAACCGATGCCCCGAAATACCCGTTTGCCGCCGAACCGGAGCCGGTGCTGGGCGAGGTGTTGGGCGGTGACGTGCATACGCTGGCCGACACGATCGCCGCGCCGAAGGACATGGCTTCCGAAATCGTGCGCAAGGAGCGGATCACCGACCTGAAGCAGGCGATCGGTATCAACGACAAATTCCTGTTGCTGCGGGACTTGTTCGGCGGCGATACCGAGCGGTACGAACGGACGATCGACCGTCTGAACGAGTTTGACGACCTGGACGACTGCATTATCTATATCTCCGAGAATTACGATTGGAACCCTTCGTCCGACGGAGTGAGGTTCCTGATGGAGTTGCTGGAACGTAAACTCTCCTGACGATGGCTAAGCTCTATATCGTTCCTACGCCGATCGGAAATTTGGACGACATCACGATTCGGGCCGTCAGGGTGCTTTCCGAAGTCGATTTTATTCTGGCTGAAGACACGCGCACCTCGTCGGTGCTGCTCAAGCATCTGGGCATCGAGAAAAAGATGTATGCCCACCACAAGTTCAATGAACATGCGACGGTTGGTCTGGTGGCCGACAACATCGCCCAGGGCCGTTCAGCGGCTCTGATTTCGGATGCGGGCACGCCGGGAATCTCCGACCCGGGATTCCTGCTGGTGCGGGCCTGTCTTGAAGCGGGGATCGAGGTGGAGACGCTGCCCGGAGCTACGGCTTTCGTTCCGGCGCTCGTGCAGAGCGGCTTTCCGTGCGACCGGTTTTGCTTCGAGGGTTTTCTGCCCCAGAAGAAAGGCCGCAACAAGCATTTGCAGAGCCTTGCGTCGGAGCCGCGTACGATGATTTTTTACGAGTCGCCTTTCCGGGTGGTCAAGACCCTCGAACAGTTCGCCGAGGTGTTCGGTCCGGAGCGGATGGCGGCCGTGTCGCGGGAACTGACCAAAAAGTTCGAACAGACCGTGCGGGGAACCCTTGCCGAGGTTGCGGACTATTTCCGGGAACATACGCCCAAAGGAGAGTTCGTGATCGTGGTGGCGGGGCTTCCGAAACCGGGAAAGAATATGGATACAGAATCCGAAGAAGAGTAAATGAGTGATATGGAAAATAGTGAATTGAAAGAGCAGTCCCGTCATTCGTTCCGACTTTGGGCGGAGTTCCGGGCTTTTATGCGGGACCGTTTCAGTCTGGAGGATGACAAGGCCTCGCAGGATGAAGTAGCTGCCAACATCAGCAAGGGTACGGAGTTTCGCGGCGTCAATTTGTGGGTCCTGATTTGCGCTACGATGGTGGCGTCGCTGGGCCTGAATGTCAATTCGGCCGCCGTAATTATCGGCGCCATGTGTATTTCTCCGATCATGGGGCCGATTATGGGTATCGGCTTTTCGCTCGGGATCAACGATTTCGACCTGCTGAAAAAATCCGTCAGGAACTTCGTCCTGATGTTCGTCGTGGCGATTTCGACTTCGACCCTCTTCTTTTTCATCTCCCCGCTGGGGAATGCGAGCAGTGAGTTGCTCGCACGTACCACTCCGACGACTTACGACGTGTTGATCGCCTTTTTCGGCGGTATGGCCGGTATCGTGGCGCAATCGCGCCAGGATCGTAATTCGACCGTTATTCCGGGCGTTGCGATCGCTACGGCGTTGATGCCGCCTCTCTGTACGGCGGGGTTCGGTCTGGCGACGGGACAGTATCGTTTTTTCTTCGGGGCGTTTTACCTGTTTTTCATCAATACGGTTTTTATCGCCCTGGCTACTTATATTTTTACCCGGTTTCTGAAGTACAGGAAGAAGACGTTTCTCAACAAATCCCGTGAGCGTTTCGTGAAGCGGACGATGCTGGCGATTACGCTCGTTACGTTTATTCCCAGCGTATTCATCGGCTTGCATATGGTGCGGGTTTCGATTTTCGAGGTGCAGGCCGATAAGTATATCGCCCAGGTGTTCAATTTCCCGCAGACCCGTGTGATCGAATCCAGCAAGATCTACCGGCGGGGCGGAGAATCGCCCCGTATCGAACTGCTGTTGGTCGGGGAGCCGCTCGGCGAAGATGTGATCGAGAATGCGCGGGGACAGCTCGCAAGCTATGGGCTGCCTCGGACAGAATTGGTGGTGCGACAGGCATCGAACTCGGATAAGGTCGATTTGCAGTCGCTGCAGTCGAGTTATGTGGAGCTGCTGGACGAGAAGAATCGGCAAATCGCCGAGATGAAACAGCGACTGGCTCGCTATCAGGTGACGAATGTCGATATCGGCGATATTTCGCAGGAGGTGGGCGTGATGTCGGATAACGTGGAGTCGATGTCGCTTACCAAAGGGGTGATGTTCGACGTTGCGGGCAAACCGCTGGATACGCTGTTGGTCTGTGTCATTACGCCGAAGGATTTCCAACGCCAGATAGACCGGGAGCAGTTGCGCAAGTGGCTTTCGGTCCGCACGAAGGTCGATAATGTGAAACTGTTCGTAGAACCGAAATCGAATGAGTAAGCCGGAGGTAGAAAGACAGAAAAGCCCGAATCTGGGTTTTTGGGGAAGGATCGGACTGGAAAGCCTCTGGATTTTCTGTAAGTTTTTCTCCATTTTGCCGTATTGGTTTCGCTATTACGTGGTGGAACCGGCCGTTTTCGGTGCGTTGCGCCTGTTGCGTTACCGTTATCGGGTCGTGACGGAGAATTTGCGGAACTCTTTTCCGGAGAAAAGCCTGGAGGAGTTGCATGCTATCCGGAGAGGTTTTTACCGTACTTTGGCGGAGATTTTCGTGGATACCTTCAGTCTGGCCGGACTCACCGACGAGAAATGCCGTCAGGTCGTCGTCGTAAAGGATCTGGAAAAGCAGATGGCTGCGGTCGAGGGCCGGGACTGGATCGCTCTGACGGCTCATTTGGGGTGCTGGGAATACTGTTCGTTCTGGGGGATTATCGTCCCTTCGCAGGTGGTCGTGGCGGTCTATCATCCCCTGCGGAGTCGCGTTTTCGACGAATTGTACAAACGTCTGCGCAGCCATGCGAATATCTGTCCGGTACCGATGGCTGAGTCCCTGCGCTTCTATCTGCGAAATCGGGAGAAGGGAATCGACGGCAAGAATATCGTGATGGGACTGATTGCCGACCAGAATCCGCCGCGCCGTCCCGACAGCCATTGGTTCCGCTTCCTCAATCGGGATACGATCTTTTTCGACGGAGGGGAGAAGCTGGCGCTGCGTTGCGGCCTGCCCGTGTATTGCTGCTGGCTGCGGCGTGTCAAGCCGGGTTATTACGAGATGGATTTCGACCGGATTTACGACGGAGAAGAGGAGGTCGCTCCCCATGAAATAACGGAACGCTATGTGCGGCGCCTGGAGCAGAAGATCCGCGAATACCCCGACCTGTGGATGTGGTCGCACAAGCGGTGGAAACACAAGTCCCCGGCCGATCTGGCCCGCATGGAATGCGAACGAAAACAGAAATAGTGATCCTGAATTGGAACGGTGCCGGGCATTTGCGCCGTTTCCTGCCTTCGGTGCTCGCATCGGTTCCCGAAGGGGTCGGCGTCGTCGTGGCCGACAACGGTTCGACGGACGATTCGCTCGGCGTGCTCGAACGCGAATTTCCCGCTGTGGGGCGAATCGTACTGGACCGTAACTACGGGTTTGCCGGAGGTTATAACCGGGCGTTGGAGTATCTCGATGCGGACTATTTCATTCTGCTCAATTCGGATGTCGAAACGCCTGCCGGATGGGTCGAACCGCTCGTCGAAACGCTCGATCGGGATCGGACCGTGGCTGCCGTAGCGCCCAAGCTGCTGTCGCTCGTCGAGCCTGCACGGTTCGAGTATGCCGGAGCTTCGGGCGGTTTCATCGACTACCTGGGGTATCCTTTCTGCCGAGGTCGTATTTTGCAGTGTGTCGAACGGGACGAAGGGCAGTACGACGATGCCCGCGACGTATTCTGGGTCAGCGGAGCGGCTTTTTGCTGCCGTGCCGACGTGTTCCGCGTATTAGGGGGCTTCGACGACGATTTCTTCGCCCACATGGAGGAGATCGACCTCTGCTGGCGGATGCAGCTGGCGGGTTACCGGGTGCGGATCGTGCCCCGGAGCAGGGTCTACCACCTGGGCGGCGGCACGCTCCAGACCGATTCTCCGGCCAAGGTCTTCTACAATCACCGGAACAATCTCGCCATGCTTTACAAGTGCGCCTCGCCCGCACAGCGGCTTTGCGTGGCCGTTGCGCGCCCGGCGCTCGACCTGCTCGCCGCGCTGTCCTACCTCATGCAGGGCCGCCGGGACAACTTCCGCGCCGTGTTCCGCGCCTGGCGCGACTTCATCCGCTGGCACGGGGCGCTGGCCCGCAAACGGCGTGAGATCCGCGCGAACCGCAAGGGTTCCGCCGCGGAAAACATCTACCGCGGCTCGGTGGTGCTGCGCTACCTTTTCGGCCGGCGGACCTTCGGCGGCATGATGCGCTGACGCGGAGCCGATGTCGTCGTTTTCGCAACGGGACTTGTGCGATCTTCGTTTTTTGCGTATCTTTCTGAAAAATACCCTCGCTTATGATACTGTCTCTTATACACATCTCCGAGCCCACGAGACACTGAGCGATCT
>ERZ1027035.260-NODE-260-length-16910-cov-5.274874_pt1 | contig 16910 bp, 10 predicted proteins | sample MGYA00519442_ERZ1027035 | MGnify/ENA primary metagenome ERZ1027035 (study PRJEB26926, sample SAMN06164790) | human gut metagenome | biome: ENVO:00009003; feature: ENVO:2100002; material: ENVO:00002003 | host: Homo sapiens | place: USA | collected 2012 ...
TTCGTCGGCAGCGTCAGATGTGTATAAGAGACAGGCCTCATCATCGCCGATCATCTTGATGGAAACGTGGGTGCCAACAGCAACGCTGTCCACGCTCAGCTCGCTCTCGTCGATGATCACAGCGTTCTTGACCATCTGCTCCAGCTCGGTGATGCGGTTCTCCACCAGACCCTGGGTGTTCTTGGCTTCATCGTACTCGCTGTTCTCAGAAAGGTCGCCGTGGCTGCGGGCTTCCTTGATCTCCTCGGCCAGCTCCTTGCGGCGGACCGTCTTGAGGTATTCCAGTTCGTCCTGCATCGCCTTCAGGCCGGAAGCGGACATCTTGATTTCTTGTGCCATTTTGGATCTTCTCCTTGTCTATTGGATTGACGCAGCCGCAAAGCCGCGCACGAATGCTATTATGACTGTTCTATTATAATAGCAAGCCGGGAGCTTGTCAATAAAAACCACGGCGCTAGAGCGGAAAAAGCGGCGGTTTCGGCTCCCGCCCCTATGCAGAAGCGCCCCACCGGTTCCCCGGCAGGGCGCTTCCACAGGTTATTTGGGAATAGAGAATGGCTCGGTTGTGGGGGCAACCCCCCAGTCGCTTTCAGCGACAGCCCCCGCTGATCGGGGGGCCTTGGCGTGGCGGAAAGCTTTGCAGTGCAAGGGAAAAATCAGTGAACGCTTTTTTTCAGTTCCTGCGCTTTTTTCCATGCACGGATAGAATCAGAGAAAGTCACAGGTACAAATGGATCAAAGTGGTCGGGATGTTCCTCCGCATCCAGCTGCTCCATCAGGTCGTTCTCCACGGCCCAGCGGGCAGCCTGTTGAATGGCGCTGTCCTCATCGCTTATATCGCTGTAGAGAGTGGTGCTGACAGGTTCCGGATTTTCGGCATCCTGCCACAGCAGCACTGCCAGCTCCGCACGGTTCTGCGGGATAATGGCCCCGTGGGGCAGCAGATACCGCAGGTACAACTCAGTACCCAGCATGTGGCCCTGGTACAACAGCGCTGCACTGCCAACAACTACCGTGCCGGCAAGAGCGCCCTTTTCCACCAGATTCGGCTCCTCGCCGATGCTTTCTTCCAGATAGACCACGCTGAGCTTCACTCCATCCGGATTGTCCGGCATGGTAAAGATCAGGTCTTTTTCTGTGTAAGGAACATCGGGGTCGCTCAGAAGTGTCTTATCACTGATGCTCCATTCACCAAACTTCATGCCCTCGGGGGCATCCTTTGCGGTGATGGTCACCTTGGCACCTACAGGGATCTCATACTTTCCATCCAGATCCTTGGTAATGGTATCGGTAATATCCTTCAGATTGCCGTTCTCATCCTTCACCGTCACACTGGTCAGGGTACCATCGGCAATCTCCAGCTTACGCTTCGGTGTCGTGCTGCTGCCGGGATTCTCGCCCGGGTTCTCGCCGCCGCCAGTGCTGCCGCCGCCGGGAGTAACAGGCTCTTCCTTCTTGGTCACAGTAAAGCTTGCATCTTTCTTGGCGGCTTCCGTGCCATCTGCTTTCTTTGCAATAACGGTCACAGTTACAGTGCCATTTGCTGCATCGGCGGCAGGCACAACACGGAACTGCTTTCCGGTCAGGTCGCTGTAATCCACATCACCAGGCACAGTTGTCCAAGTGTTGCCGTTATCACTGCTCCACTGTACCTCGCCGCTGGTCGTGCCAAAGGTCACCTTGTCAATGGTATCGTCATTGGGAGTAACATTTACGGTAAATTCTTTTGCTTCACCGGCTTTCACAGTAGTACCATCAAGGTCGGTAATGGTAACGGCAGCATTTTCATGCTTCTTTACGGTAACAGCTGCGACCTTCTTGTCAATCTCAGTACCATCAGCCTTCTTTGCAGTAACGGTAATCGTTACATCACCGTCATTTGCGTCAGCCTTGGTAATGAGCTTGAACTCAGTGTTGTTGATTTCATCAATGCTCAGACCTTCGCCCGGCACATCCTTCCAAGTCTCGCCGTCCTTGTACTGAATCTTCTCAACAGCATCTGCGTTTGCACCGCTTACTGTAATCGTTGCTTTTGCACCAGTGTTTGCATCGTCATTGGGGGTAACACTTACGGTAAAGTCTTGTGCTTCACCGGCTTTCACCGTGGTATTGTCAAGGTCGGTAATGGCAACCTCGGCATTTACATATTTGTTTACCTTAAAGGTCTTGCTGTCGCCGCCATCCTCAATTTCATTGCCTTTGGCATCCTTCACAACAGCAGTCAGGGTCACAGTTGCATCGTCGGCATTCTTGGGAACAGCAACACGGAACCTCATACCGTTCACGGCACTAACGTTAAGGGCATTCGGCACTTCCTGCCACTCGCCCGTAGTGCTGTTGTAGTATTCCAACTTTGCGTTGGTGCTGTCGTTCAATTCCAAGGTCACAGTTGCTCCTCTGTCAGTGTTCTCATCACCGATCAGGGTAAACTCATGCTCCTTGCCAGCCTTAATGGTAGTAGCTTCTTCTCCATCAGCAGCAATGCCGTTGATTTTCACGCTGGCGGCTGATGTGTACACGGCATACAGTGTCATGCCATCTTCAACACCGCCAAAATCATTCTTGCCGTTGTCGGCAATTGTCATGTAACCGTCTGCAACCGGGAGCACATCGTCAACGCTGCCATTCGGGCTTAAGCTCCAACCTGCAAAGTGGTAACCACTCTGCTTCGGAGTTCCAATTGCCGTTACCATATCCTCGGTTAGGTTTTCGGTACGGTAAAGCTCGTTTTCGTTGCCCTTTACAATGTGCTTCTGTTCACCGTTCTGGAACTTACCGCTGCCAGCATCAAATGTTACGTCAACATAGTAGCAGATAGGCCGCCAGGTACTAACCTCAGACGGCTTTACTGCATCCTTGTCGGCATTCAAAGTGCTATCAAGGAACTTACTCGTCTGCGTCATCCAGTCAGCTTTGTAAGCAGGGTAATAGAATTTTACATTATCACAGCCTCTAAAAGCTCTATTGTAAATCTTGGGAATCTCTGTTGGCAGATAAACTTTTTTCAGGTTCATGCAGCTATTGAAAGCAAAATCATAAACCGTCTTTATGCTGCTCGGAATCACCACCTCGGTTATCCCTGTTCCGTGAAAAATACTAGACTTAATCTCATTCATCTTGCTCGGAAAAGTGAGTTTTCCTGTCAGGCCGCTGCAAGATTCAAAAGCATCGTTTCCAATATTTTCCAAGATGGCTGGTAATTCCAGTTTCCCTGTAAAACCACAACTGTTAAAGGCAAATCCTCCGATTTCCTTTACGGTATCCGGCAGTTTCAGTTCTCCGTTCAGTTTTCTGCAATGATAAAAAGCTAAACTATCGATTTCAGTCAAATGCTCCGGAAGTTTCAGCGTCCCCGTTACCCCAGTGTCACTAAAAGCATGCACGCCAATTGTGGTTACGCTCTCCGGTAATGCGACACCTGCATTGCCAGTGTAGCCTGTATATCTCACGCTTTTTATGCTGGTACACCCGTCAAAAGCATAATCACCAATATGGGTAATCTTATTATCAAGTACAACGGATCGAATGCTATCTTTATGGTTTAAATACCAGTCCGGGCGCTGGTTTTCATACCGAGGATAGTCCTTCATTGCACCACTGCCGGTGATGGTCAAAACGCCGTTGTTGTCAAGCGTCCAGCTTAGATCCTTACCATTGTTCTCTGTCTCTACGCCACAATAGCCTTTGGCTTTAACTTCACCACCGTTCTTGCCCTCCGCAAACGCCGTTACAGCGCTTACGGGCATCAGCGAGAATATCATGCTAATCGCCAGTAACAAGCTGACGAACCGCTTTTTCATAAAAAGCCCTCCTTTTATGAATTACTCCCAAAATATAACTATGCCCGCACAAAGCAAAAAGAGCGCCGCACCGGCCAAATGGCTGGTACAACGCTCTGCGTTTTGTACTTTGGGAATCTACCGCCCCTTGAGGTGATGCCCATGTGCGGTATGGTTGAGAAAGTGCAGCTGGCTGCCATATTACAGGCCCTTTAGCTTTGCGTCGCAGCCTTTCGACTGGTTTGCCGATTCTTCTGTTTTCATGTGGCATTTTACACAAAAATCATAAGACTTTTTTTTTTTTTTTTGTCAATAACCCAAAACCATCTTTGGCGAGTTGCACAAAAGTGGCAGTGTTTGTATGGCATTTTCGGATAGCAGCATCGCCCCGGGGAGAAGTGTTCCGTTTGGGAAAAGGCGGTGTGTTTCCTCGCTTTTTCGTTGAAATATGCCAAGTTTTATGATATAGTAGTAGTCGTTTTTACGTTTCACTCCCCTATTCTCCCCGCGGAAAGGAAGCTTCCATGAACCTGACAAAGCAGTTCTTCAAGTATGTGTCGCAGAATATTTTCGGTCTGATCGGCACATCGTGCTATATTCTGGCCGACACCTATTTCATCGCCCAGGCGGCGGGCACCGACGGCGTGACCCTGCTGAACCTCTGCCTGCCCATGTACAACCTGATCTTTGCCTTCGGCTCGATGATCGGCCTTGGTGCGGCCACCCGGTACGCCATCCTGCAGGCACAGGGCGAGGCGCGGGCGCAGCGGTTTTTTTCCAACGCCATCCTCTGTGCCTGCCTGATCGCCATCCCGTTCATGCTGGCGGGCGCGTTCTGCCCGGGCACGCTTCTGCAGCTCATGGGCGGCGATGGGGACATCGTGGCCCTGGGCCTGAACTACACCCGCATCTTCCTGCTGTTCACACCCTTCTTCATGTGCAACTACATCCTCTCGGCCTTCGTCCGCAACGACGGCGACCCGTCCCTTGCCATGGTGGCCACCCTGAGCGGAAGCCTGTTCAACGTGGTGTTCGATTACATCTTCATCTTCCCCATGGGGCTGGGCCTGCCCGGCGCGGCGCTGGCAACCGCCATCTCGCCGGTGCTCAGCATCGCCATCTGCAGCCGCCACTTTTTTCAAAAGAGCAACACGCTCACCTTTGTCCGGCAGGCCCCCTCGGCCCGGCTGCTGGTGCAGAGCTGCCAGCTGGGCATCTCCGGCTTTGTCGGGGAGCTCTCCTCTGCTGTGACCACCACCGTGTTCAACTTCCTGCTGCTCCGGCTGGCGGGCAACGTGGGTGTAGCCGCTTACGGCGTGGTGGCAAACTTTGCGCTGGTGGCAACAGCCATCTTCAACGGCGTGGCCCAGGGTGCCCAGCCGCTGATCAGCCAGTGCTACGGCAAAAACGAGATGGCCGGGGCAAAAAAGCTGCTTCTGCTGGGCTGCGGCACTGCGCTGGCGCTGGCGGCGGTGTTGTACGGTGCCGTGTTTGGCTTTACCGATACCTTTGTTGCCCTCTTCAACAGCGAGAGCTCTGCTTTGATGGCCGAATATGCCCACAGCGGTATGCGCATCTACTTCCTGGGCTACTTCTTTGCAGGCTGCAATATTGTTGCGGCGGGCTATCTGGGTGCGGTCAACCGCCCCACCGAGGCCACCATCACCTCGGTCAGCCGGGGCGTGGCCGCCATCGTCACCTGCTCGCTGATCCTGAGCGCCCTGTTCGGCATGAACGGCGTGTGGTCGGCCTTCCCCGCCGCCGAGGCCATCACGCTGGCCCTGACGGTGTTCCTGCTCAAGCGCCCGCAGTCTGTGTGCGGCTGAACGCCACCACGGAAAAGAGCCGGGTGCTGCCCCGGCTCCTGAACATTTTAAATATACAGTGCCTGCTCCCGCTGGCTTTCCGCCGGGCTGAGGGGCCGCGCTGTCTGACCGGCCAAGGCCCGCCACTGTGCGGGGGATTGGCCGGTCTCTTTTTTGAATACCCGGCACAGGTAGTTGGCCCCTGAGAAACCGCACAGACTGGCAATGACATCCAGCGTGTATTCCCGGTGCAGGAGCAGCCGCATGGCAGCTTCCACCCGCACGGTGGTCAGGTAGCGCCCCGGGGGCACCCCCACAGCGGCGGTAAAGGTGCGGACAAGGTGGCTCTTGGAGACTCCCAGCCGCTCACTGAGCTCCTCCACGCCGTACAGGCCAGCGTAGTTCTGGCGGATATCCTCAATGGCGGCCTCCACCAGCGGCGGCAGGGGCGGGGCGGCGCTGTCGGCTCCCGCAAGCTCACAGAGCAGGGCAAAGGCCAGCTGGCTGGCAGCCCGGCTGCGGGGTGTGTCGGCCTCGGCAGCAAGGCGGCCCAGCAGCTCTGCGGCGGCGGGGCAGGTCTCGCCCCGGGCCAGGAACGGCAGCTCCGTCAGCCCGGCAAGGAACTGCACCGCCGCCTGCCCGGTCAGCTGGATGCAGAGCAGGTGGCTCTCCCCTTCCGGGGTCAGGGTCAACGGGGCGCGGCTCAGCACCAGATGGCCCGCCGCCGCGCTCTGGGGCGGCAGGATCAGTGCGCTGCCCGCCAGGGAGGGCGAGGCATCGGTCAGGCTGGCAGTGCATCTGCCGCTGGAGATCAGGCAGACCCACAGCCCCTCGCCGGTCAGGGTCAGGGGCCCTTTGGGCTGGATATCCCGCACCACGCCAAGGGCTGCGGTGCTTGTCCAATCATAAAGCAATATCTGACACCTCAAATCAATAAAATGCTATTTTATATCACAAAGTTATCTGTTATTATAATACCAACGAGAGCGTGCACCGTCAAGGTGCCGTAACATAGAAAAATTTTAATGGAGGCAATGACCTATGGCTTCGATTAGCTGCCAGCACATCTACAAGATCTATCCGGGCGCTACTGCTCCTGCTGTTACCGACTTCAACCTGGAGATCCAGGATAAGGAGTTCATCATCTTCGTCGGCCCCTCTGGCTGCGGCAAGTCCACCACCCTGCGCATGATCGCCGGTCTGGAGGAGATCTCCAAGGGCGAAATGTACATCGGCGGCCGCCTGATCAACGACGTTCCTCCCAAGGATCGTGATATCGCCATGGTGTTCCAGAGCTACGCTCTGTACCCCCACATGACCGTTTACAAGAACATCGCTTTCGGTCTGGAGCTGCGCAAGACCCCGAAGGATGAGATCGACCGCCGCGTTCACGAGGCTGCCAAGATCCTGGAGATCGAGCACCTGCTGGACCGCAAGCCCAAGGCGCTGTCCGGCGGCCAGCGTCAGCGTGTTGCTCTGGGCCGTGCAATGGTTCGTAACCCGGCAGTCTTCCTGCTGGACGAGCCCCTGTCCAACCTGGATGCAAAGCTGCGTACCAGCATGCGCACCGAGATCATCAAGCTGCACAAGAAGCTGGCTACCACCTTCATCTACGTTACCCACGACCAGACCGAGGCTATGACCATGGGCGACCGCATCGTCGTCATGAAGGACGGCATCATCCAGCAGGTCGATACCCCGCAGAACCTGTACGATATGCCCTGCAACATGTTCGTTGCCGGCTTCATCGGCAGCCCCCAGATGAACTTCCTGGACGGCACCGTGACCAAGAACGGCGATCAGTACGCCATTGACCTGGGCGGCGACACCATCCCCCTGCCCAAGGAAAAGACCGCTGACGGCAAGCTGGATTCCTACGTTGGCAAGAAGGTCAAGATGGGCATCCGTCCTGAGGATATCGACGACGAGCCCGAGTTTATGGCAAAGCACCCCGACTGCCACCTGGAGGCTCAGGTCGATGTGTCCGAAATGATGGGCGCTGAGATCTACCTGTACCTGGAGTACAAGGGCAACAAGATGACCGCCCGTGTCGCTCCCACCTCCAAGGCACGCAACGGAGACACCGTCCGCGTTGCATTTGATCCGCACAAGGTCCACGTCTTTGATGTCGAGACCGAGCAGACCATCCTGAACTAAGTTCTCCAGGGATCATCTTTTGATCCTCCTAATAAGCAAAAGCCGCCGGGAAGCGATTTCCGGCGGCTTTTGTCTAAGAGAACACAGCATGTCGCTTCCACCGCGATGCAGCGCATTGCCAAAGCCGACTGAGCACGAGAGGATAGAAAAGCACCCGCGGCCTGCAGGCTGCGGGTGCTTTTTCCGAAGGAGAGAACGGAATGCTCAGCCCTTGACACCGCCCAGTGCAACACCACGGACGATGAACTTGGACAGCAGCAGATAAACAATGATCACAGGCAGGATGGCAATGGCCACCAGCATATAGACCTTGCCCATATCGAACTTGAGGAAGTCGGCACTGCGGAGCTGTGCAATGAGGATGGGCAGGGTCTTTTTGTCTGCCGTATCCAGCACCAGTGCGGGGATGAAGTAGTTGTTCCAGCTGGACACAAAGGAGAAGATGGCCTGCACCGCCAGAGCGGGCTTCATAATGGGAAGCACGATATGGTTGAAAGTGTAGAACTCCCCTGCGCCATCGATGCGGGCAGCTTCCACGATCTCCATGGGCAGGCTGGCATCCAGATACTGCTTCATAAAGAAGAACACCGCCGGGGCCGCAATGCTGGGGATGATGAGGGGAATGAAGCTGTTCTTCAGGCCCATCTTTGTGATGAGCTGCAGGAAGCCCAGCGCCGAGACCTGGGTCGGCATGGTCATAATGAGCAGGATGATGGCAAACGCCGCCTTTTTGAACCGGAAGTTATAGGCGTAGATGCCGTAGGCTGTCAGGGCCGAAAAATAGACGCTGAGGGCAGCCGAGCAGCCGGACACGATCAGGCTGTTCCGCACACCGGTCAGCACCGGGATGTTGGCATCCGACAGCACGTTTTTCAGGTTGGTCATCAAGGATCTGCCCGGCAGAAAGGAAAAGCCCTTCTGGATCTCAAAATGGGTGCGGGTGGAATTGATGACCAGCACATAGAAGAAGAACAGGCATAAAAAGCTCAGCAGCACCAACGCCGCATAGCACACCGTGCGGCGGGCCGCAAGGGTCGCTTTTTCGGATTTTGTCTTGACTGCGTGTGACATTATGCTTTTCCTCCCTTCACCTGTTTGGCCGCCTGCCTGCGGGCCTTGCGCTCGGCCTTGCTCAGGCCGTCGTCCTCCTTGGTCAGGGCCATGTAAACGATCACGCAGAGCACTGCGCACACCAGGAACAGCACCACCGAGACCGCGCCTGCCATGCCGTAGTTCTTGCTGAACAGGTGGTTGTTCAGGTACATGATCATGGTGGTGGAGGTGCGGTCAGGGCCGCCCTTGCCGTTGGTCAGGATCTGCGGCACATCGAACATCTGCAGGCCGCCGATCATCGAAGTGATCATCACATAGACCAGGATCGGCCGGATGAGCGGGATGGTGATCTTCCAGAACATCTGGTTCGGGGTGCAGCCGTCCAGCTCCGCTGCCTCATACAGGGTGGGGTCCACGCCCATGATGGCCGCCATCAGCATGATGGTCGTATTGCCGAACCACATCAGGAAGTTCATCAGGCCGATGAGGCCGCGGTTGCCCCAGACACTGTTCAGGAAGCTGAAGGGCTCCTTGAGGATGCCCATGCCCACCAGTGCAGCGTTCACGGGGCCGTTATCCGAGAACAGGGCAAAGAACAGCATGGCGAACGCCGAAGCCATGATGAGGTTGGGCATGTAGATGACTGTCTTGAAGAAGGTCTGGCCCTTCAGCTTCAGGCGCAGGTCGGTGAACCAGGCCGCCAGCAGCAGCGAGATGGCGATCTGCGGGATGAAGCCGATGATCCAGAGCAGCAGCGTGTTGCCAAAGTATTTGGGCAGGTCGGTTGCAAACAGGGTGATGTAGTTCTTCAGGCCCACAAAGGTAGGGCCGATGATCTTCAGGCCGCTGCGGTAATATTCAAAAAAGCTGTAATAGATCGTAGACCCCAGTGGGATGAGCTGGAACACCGCAAAGATGAGGAAGAACGGTGCAATGAAGATATAGCCCCACTTTGCATAGCTGATCGAGCCGTTCTTCTTTGGTTTTGCTCCCATAGTAACTGCCCTCCTGACGTACACTGCCCAAAGCAAAACGGGGCGGGCGGGATCAGCGTCCGGCCCGCCCCATTCAGATTCGGTTCAAAAGGTTTTCAGGTTCCGGCTGCGCTTATGCGGGCCAGACCACATCGGTCAGCTCGGGGTACTTTTCCTTGATGGCGGTCTCGAAGTTTGCCTTTGCGGTATCCTCGTCCACCGTGCCGGTAAAGTAATCCTTGAAGGCATTCTGTAAGCTCTCGTTCAGGCCCTGATCGTACGGGCCTGCGTTGGACATATCGATCTTCTTTGCAGCTTCTGCAAACAGGGCGATATGGTTCTGGCCGCCCAGGAAGTCGGAGGCATAATCGCTGTTTGCGATCTCTTCCATGGCCTTCTCGTTGTTGGTGTAATCCTGCGTATCCAGGGTGATCTGCTTCATAATGGCTTCGTCGCAGGTCAGCTTCTGCATCACGTCGCGGATGATATCGGTATTATCGGTACCGGCTGCCGCGCAGATCCAGGTGCCGCCCCAGTAATAGGGCTGAGGGCCTTCGCAGACTGCGTAATCGCCGTAGATGCCGTTGCCCACTTCTTCCTTGCCGCCCTCGGCCACAGGGGTCTCCAGAGAGTTGCCCAGCAGGGTGAAATTGATGCCCCAGGTGGAATAGAAGAAGCCAAACACCTTGCCGCTCGGGCCCTGATCGGCTGCCCACTGGCTGTCCCACAGGCTGGACTTGTTGTTGTAGCCCTTATCGGTGTACTCCTTGGTCTGATCGACCCACTTCATAATGTTGGGGTCTACCTTGACGGTCGTGCCGTCCACCCAGGGAGCGTCCACGTTGTTGGAGAAGGTGCGGTAAGCATCATCGAAGCCAGACAGCATCTTGTAGCCCTTTGCATAGGCCTGTGCAGCCACCTCGTTGAACTTATCCCAATCGGACAGATGGCTCTGCACCTCGGTGGGATCATCGGTGCCCAGCACTTCCTTGGCAATGCTGCGGCGGTATGCGAACAGACCGGGGGTCGCCTGCCAGGTGGTGCCGCGCTGGCTGCCGTCCACGCTGACAATATCCTTGGTGTACTGGTACTGACCAGCCAGATCGGCATCGGTCAGGCCGATGTCTGCCTTGACATCCAGCGCGTAATCGGAATCCACATACTTCAGTGCGTAGTCAGCCTCGATCAGGAAGATGTCTACCTTGTCATCATCGGCGGCAGAGTCCTGATTCAACAGGGCCTCATCCAGCTTATTCTGGTAATTGTTGTTCTCGTTGGCGTTGATGGTCCACTTGACAACGGTGCCATCTTTCAGGGTGGTGGTGGATTTATCCTCAGCAATGGAGGCGACCTCGGGGTAATAGTTATTGAAGCGGCCCTGGAACTCGTCGTTCCAGCACCAGATATTCAGCACCTTGCCCTGAGCTGCCGGAGCATCGGAAGCGGCGGAAGAAGCTGCGGCAGAGGACGCCGCGCCGGTAGAAGAAGAGGAGCCGCCGCATGCGCTCAGTGCTACACTGATGGTAACTGCACCGGAAGCCAGCAGGAAATTACGACGCGAAATCTTTCTCATAATGAAAAACCTCCTTCAATGGTTTTCGTGAAAAAGCGTTTCAAATTCAAGGCTCCGGTTCGCCCGGAACCAAATCCAACCCATTCATTCGATGCTGCGCACCGAGCCGCCCTCCAGCAGTTTTCCTGTCACCGGGATCTGCTCGGCCAGCGTCACACGGGGATGCTCGATCATCTGCACCAGCTTATCCGCTGCCATCCGGCCCAGCATTCTGGTGTTCTGCTGCCAGGTCACCAGCTGGGGTTTCATCACGCGGGAGAGGTAAATGCCGTCATATCCCATCACGGAAATATCCTCCGGAATGCTCAGGCCCGCTTCCTGCAGAGCGATGCAGCCGCCCATGGCCGAGAAATCATCGGGGAAAAGGATGCAGGTGGGCCGCTGGGGCAGTGCCAGCAGGGCCCGGGTCTCCTCGGCACAGCGGTCGGGATCGTGATACACACCGCTGCGCACATATTCTTCGGGGACCTGCAGCCCCAGCTCCGCGCAGCTCTTGTAGAAGCCCGCCAGCCGGTTCTCCGTCACCGCCGTGCGCTCGCCATGGATAAAGGCGATGCGGCGGTGGCCGTTGGCGTAGGCGTACCGCACCAGCGCCGAAAGCCCGTTGACATTATCGGAAAGGACCGCCATCCGGTTGTTGAACACATGGTCGATGGTCACCACCGGCACATCACTGTTGACCAGCTCCACCACCTGCGGATCGTTGAAATCCACGCAGGCGATCACCGCTCCGTCCACGCCCCGGTAGTGGCAGTGCTCCAGATAGGTCATTGTTCTGCCGCCGAGGTTCCGGTTGACAAAGGTGATATCATAGCCCAGCTTTTCCACCTGCACCTTGAAGCTGTCCAGCACCGCCGAGAAGTACTCGTGGGCCAGGCCGCTCTGCCGCTCGTCCACAAACAGAACGCCAAGGTTGTAGGTACGGTTGGTCTTCATCGCGCGGGCCGCCATATTGGGCACATAGCCCATCCGGCGGGCCGCCTCGCGGACACGGTCGCGGGTCGCAGCAGAGATGTCCGACTGGCCATTGAGCGCTTTGCTCACCGTTGCCACCGAGACACCGCATTCACGCGCCAGATCTTTTAAGGATGACATTTCGCCGCCCTCCCTCACAGGGACCCGCTCAGGGCTCCCGAACGAATCCTAAATCGTTTTCGCAATTTCAATATAGCGCACTTTGCACTAAAAATCAAGCAGAAGAAGAAAAGTTTTATCATAAAAGTCTGCATTTCAGCAGGTTGCGAGATTTCATTTCCTCAGAATTATGCAGTCTGTATCGTTTTCGTTACATTTCGTTACCGTTCGATAATTTTTTCGTTCCCATACCGGTTTCCACCCCTGAATCAGCTCGCTGCACCCTTGTTGTATATTTCAGGTCCGCTCTTGATTTTTCCCGCAGGATAGACTATTCTTAGGGTGACAAGTGCCTTTCCCACCCTTGGGCCGCAAATTCTAAATCGTTTTCGCCACCAAATGATTTCAGCATTTCCGGTTTACCCTATAAGGAGGAACAAGGCTATGAGATTCGGACATTTTGATGATGCGCGCCGGGAATATGTGATCGACACGCCCCGCACTCCCCTGCCCTGGATCAACTATCTGGGCAGCGAGGACTTTTTCAGTCTGGTGTCCAACACCGGCGGCGGTTACAGCTTTTACCGGGATGCCCGGCTGCGGCGGCTGACCCGCTACCGCTACAACAATTCCCCGCTGGACATGGACGGCCACCGCATCTACATCAACGATGGCGGCACCATCTGGAACCCGGGCTGGCAGCCCGCCAAGACGGAACTGGACAGTTACACCTGCCGCCACGGTCTGGGCTACACGATCCTGCAGGGCGAAAAAAACGGCATTGCGGCCGCTCAGGAGTTGTTCGTGCCCCGGGGCGATGCCTGTGAGATCGACCGGCTGACGCTGGAAAACAAGACCACTGCCCCCCGCACGCTGGACGTGTTCAGCTATGTGGAGTTCTGCCTGTGGGATGCCATGGACGACAGCTCCAATTTCCAGCGCAACTTTTCCACCGGCGAGGTGGAAGTGGTGGAAAGTGCCATCTATCATAAGACAGAGTACCGGGAGCGCCGGGATCACTACGCCGTGTTCTGGGCCAACGCCCCTGTTACCAGCTTCGACACCAGCCGGGATGCCTTCTGCGGCGTGTACGGCGGCCCCGCCGCACCGGAAGCGGTCAAAGCCGGTCACTGCTCGAACAGCATTGCCCACGGCTGGGCTCCGGTGGGTGCCCACCATTTTCATCTCACGCTGGCACCGGGTGAGAAAAAGAGCATCATCTTCGGGCTGGGCTACATTGAAAACCCGGTCGGGGAAAAATTCAGCGCTCCCGGCATCATCAACAAAGTCCGGGCCGAGGCCATGATGGCCCGCTATGCCACCGACGCACAGGTGGATGCCGCCCGCAGGGCACTGGCCGACTACTGGCAGGAACTGCTCTCGGGCTGGCAGCTGACCTCCGGCGAGGAAAAGCTGGACCGGATGGTGAGCCTGTGGAACCAGTATCAGTGCATGGTCACTTTCAACATGAGCCGCAGTGCCAGCTATTACGAGAGCGGCATCGGCCGCGGTATGGGGTTCCGGGATTCCTGTCAGGATCTGCTGGGCTTCGTCCACATGATCCCCTCCCGCGCACGGGAGCGCATTCTGGACATTGCTGCCACCCAGTTTGAGGACGGCAGTGCCTACCACCAGTACCAGCCCCTGACTAAAAAGGGCAACCGCGACGTGGGCAGCGGCTTCAACGATGACCCGCTCTGGCTCATTGCGTGCACCGCCGCCTACCTGCGGGAGACCGGTGACTGGTCGATCCTGGACGAGCCGGTTGCCTTTGACAACGACGTGACCAGAGCACAGCCCCTGATGGAGCATCTGCGCCGGAGCTTCCGCTACACCCATACCCATCTGGGCCCCCACGGCCTGCCGCTGATCGGCCGGGCCGACTGGAACGACTGCCTGAACCTGAACTGCTTCTCGGAGCACCCGGGCGAGAGCTTCCAGATCACCGGCCCCAGCGAGGGCCCTGTGGCTGAGAGCGTGTTTATTGCGGGCATGTTCGTGAAATATGGCCGCGAGTACGCCGAACTCTGTGACCACCTGCACCTCACCGAGGAGGCCGCCAGTGCCCGCACCGCCATTGACGCAGTAGAACAGGCCACCCTGACCGCCGGCTGGGACGGCGCATGGTTCCGCCGTGCCTACGATGCCTTTGGTGCCCCCGTAGGCAGCAGGGAATGCGACGAGGGGCAGATCTTCATCGAACCCCAGGGCATGTGCGTGATGGCCGGGATCGGCCGGGAGACCGGTCAGGCCGAAGCCGCACTGAAGAGCGTGGAGGAGCGGCTGGACACCCCGTACGGCGTGGTACTGCTCCAGCCCGCCTACACCACCTACCGGCTCAATCTGGGCGAGATCTCCAGCTATCCCCCGGGCTACAAGGAGAACGCCGGTATCTTCTGCCACAACAACCCCTGGATCAGCTGTGCTGAGACCGTGCTGGGCCACGGTGACCGGGCCTTTGCTGTCTACAAAAAGACCTGCCCGGCCTATATCGAGGACATCAGCGAGATCCACCGCACCGAACCCTACGTTTACAGCCAGATGGTGGCAGGCCGCGATGCCCCCACCTTCGGCGAGGCCAAAAACAGCTGGCTGACCGGCACGGCGGCATGGACCTTCGTGAATGTAAGCCAGTACATTTTGGGCATCCAGCCCACTTTGGACGGCCTGCGCGTTGACCCCTGCATCCCCCACACGCTGGCAGGCTACACCGTCACCCGCCGTTACCGGGGTGCCGTGTACCACATCCGGGTGGAGAACCCCCACGCCGTGCAGAAGGGCGTGCAGAGCGTCACCGTGAACGGCGCTCCTATTGCGGGCACCCTCCTGCCGCTGGCAAAGGCCGGTGAAAGTGTAGCGGTCTCTGTCATTCTTGGATAACCTCCCTCACAGCAAAAAGACCGCCAAAGCAAGTAGAAACGCTTGCTCTGGCGGTCTTTTCAATACAGTTTTTTCAGTTCCAATTACAGCATCCTGGAAAGGAAAGCCTTCAGACGAGGATGCTTGGGGTTCGAGAAGAGCTCCTGCGGGGGCTCATCTTCCTGGATCTTGCCCTCATCGATGAAGATGACGCGGTTGGACACCTCGCGGGCAAAGCCCATCTCGTGGGTGACCACCAGCATGGTGATGCCGGTGTGGGCCAGCTCCTTCATCAGCTCCAGCACCTCGCCGACCATCTCAGGGTCGAGGGCGGAGGTGGGTTCGTCGAACAGGATGACATCCGGGTCCATGGCCAGAGCGCGGGCAATGGCAATGCGCTGCTGCTGGCCGCCGGAAAGGCTCTTGGGGAACACATTGGCTTTATCGGACAGGCCGACACGGGCCAGCAGCTCCTCGGCGCGCTTGGAAGCCTCCTCCTTGCTCTTGAGCTTGAGCAGCTCCGGGGCCAGGCAGAGGTTCTGCTTGACGGTCAGGTGGGGGAAGAGGTTGAAGTGCTGGAACACCATGCCCATCTTCTGGCGCACGGCATCGATGTGGGCATCATCCACCTCGATACCCTCAAACTTGATGGAGCCGCCGGTGGGGATCTCCAGCCGGTTCAGGCAGCGCAGGAAGGTGGACTTGCCGCAGCCGGAGGGTCCGATCAGGCACACCACGTCGCCGCGGTAGATGTCGATGTCGATGCCCTTCAGGACATCCAGGGTGGGGGTGGGCTGCTTTGCGCCCTTTTTGGCCTCACCGCCGTAGGTCTTGGTCAGACCACGGACTTCCAGGATCTTTTCAGCATGATTAGCGGTCACCTTGCGCCATCCTCCTCTCAAACTTCGACAGCAGCCATGTAAAGAGCATGACTAAGATCAGATAGACCACTGCAACGCCCAACAGGGGGAACATGGCCTCATAGGTACGGTTCATAATGCCCTGCGCCGCATACAGCAGCTCCTTGCCGCCGATAACGGTGATGAGCGAGGTATCCTTGAGCAGGACGATGAACTCGTTGCCCAGTGCAGGCAGCACCGCGCGGATGGCCTGCGGAATGACAATGACCACCATGGTGGTCATGTAGTTCAGGCCCAGGCTGCGGCCGGCTTCCATCTGGCCGGGGTCCACCGCCATCAGGCCGCCGCGGATGATCTCCGAGACGTAAGCGCCCGAGTTGATGCCCAGTGCCAGCGCACCGACCATGGTAAAGTTGCGGCTGTTGGAAAAGATGACCATGCTCATAATGAGCAGCTGGACCATCATGGGGGTGCCGCGGATGATGGTGGTGTACACCTGACAGACGGCATTGAAGAAGCCCAGCACCGGGTTCCTGCGGCCGGGACGCTGCTGGTCGTGCGCAACACGCACCAGTGCCACCACACTGCCCAGCACCACGCCCAGTGCCAGCGCAATGGCGGTGACCAGCAGCGTAGTGCCCACGCCCTGGATGTACTGCACCCAGCGGTCGTTCAGGATGAACGCCTGATAGAATTTGAAGAACATTTCCTGCCCGAAGTCCAGCTTCGTGCCGCTGTTGAGCAGCTCTTTCAGCAGTTCGTATCTGTCTCTTATA
>ERZ1027035.261-NODE-261-length-16907-cov-6.334560_pt1 | contig 16907 bp, 18 predicted proteins | sample MGYA00519442_ERZ1027035 | MGnify/ENA primary metagenome ERZ1027035 (study PRJEB26926, sample SAMN06164790) | human gut metagenome | biome: ENVO:00009003; feature: ENVO:2100002; material: ENVO:00002003 | host: Homo sapiens | place: USA | collected 2012 ...
CGAACGGAACAGCCCAGTGGGCTGTTCCGCCGAGCGAGCCATTGCTTGAGCACGGAGGCCCCCGCCATCCCCCGCGCCGGACGAAAGGAACAACCATGGCAGCAGATAACCGTCCCAGCTGGGACGAGTACTTCATGAAGATGGCCAACGACGTGGCCACCCGCACAACCTGCCTGCGCCGCGGCGTCGGCGCCGTCATCGTGAAGGACCGCCGTATCCTGGCCACGGGCTACAACGGCGTGCCCACCGGCCTGACCCACTGCAGCGAGACCGGATGCCTTCGCGAGCAGCTGGGCGTGCCGAGCGGCCAGCGTCACGAGATCTGCCGCGGTTTGCACGCCGAGCAGAACGCCATCATCCAAGCGGCCCGCTACGGCATCAACATCGCCGGCGCCACCATCTACGTGAATACGCAGCCCTGCGTCGTGTGCGCCAAGATGCTCATCAACGCCGGCATCACCGAGATCGTCTACCAGAACCCGTACCCCGACGAGCTGTCCCAGGAGCTTTTGGCCGAGTCCGGCATCCTCGTCCGGGAGTACACGGGGGAGTAGATCAGGGAAAAGTCGGTGATCGAAGCGACGGACGCGCTGATGGGCTTCGTTTTAGTGCACCTGCACAAATTTTCCCAGATCAGGGGCGCAAGCCGCCGCCGCGATCATTTCACCGCTCACCCCAGAAATTGGTTGAGTTGGTCAGCTTTTGTGAACAAGACGTTATCATAGGCAACGGTTTACATTGGGTGTAACAGCGCGCAAGCGCCCCGACGGAAGTAGGTTATGGTACTGGCAATCGCACTCGGCATCTTGGCGGGCATCGCGGGGTTTTTGCCCCTCGTGTTCGGCTTGCACCGGGTGAAGCACATGACGGATTCGGGCAATCTGGGGCACATGGGCGTGCTCATGCTCTGCCTGCTCTTCTCATTTGTCCTCATGTTCGCCTTCGCCATCCTCTGCATCAACGTCAACCGGGATGCTGCGCTGCCCTTTGTCCTGTCGGAAGCCGGGGCTCTCTCCGTCACCGCCATCGCGTTCGGCGTGACGAGGCTGGCTCGGAAAAGCTAGGAAAGGTTGATACGTGGACGCTCTTTCAATGCTCTCTGAAGAAGTGCCTCATCTTCAGGCATCCTTCGATCCCACCGTGGTTTTCGGCGGAGTCACCCAGTACATTGTATGGATGGTCATCTGCTGGATCATCACGCTGGTGCTGATCCTCGTCGTGGGCCGCAAGCTCACGCTCATCCCGACGAACAAGTTCGTCAACACCGTCGAGTACGGTTACCAGTTCGTGCGCAACGACATGGGCGAGGGCATCATCGGTCACGGCTTCAAGAAGCACGTGCCCTTCCTCGCCACGCTGTTCTTCTTCATCCTCATCTCGAACTTCGTGGGTCTTATCCCCGGCTGCAAGACGCCGACGGGCACCATCTCGGTGACCTGGGCGCTCGCTACCATCTCGTTTGTCTACTTCAACGTCTGGGGCATCAAGGCCAAGGGTGGCCTGACCTACTTGAAGTCCTTCGCTCCGGCGGGGCTTCCGAAGGTCATGGTGCCGATCATCTGGTTCTTGGAGCTCATCTCCACCTGCATCCGCTGGCTCACGCTCGCCGTCCGACTTTACGGCAACATGTTCGCCGGCCACATGGTGCTCGGCATCTTCGCGCTGGCCTCCAGCGTGTTCCTCACCTGCGGCATCCAGGCGCTCGATCCCATCAGCGGCGTGCTGTCGCTGCCCTGGTTCCTGCTGCTCATCGCCATGTACGCCCTGGAGACGCTGGTGGCGTTCCTTCAGGCCTACGTGTTCACGGTGCTCTCCGCGGTCTACGTCCAGATCGCCACGAGCGCCCACTAGGAACCGCTCCTGCGCGTCGCACCCCGCGCCGCGCACCCGGGGCCGCCAAGGCCCCACCCCCCATCTGGGTTAAGCCGGCTCCTCCAAAGCCGGAAACCATAATCCGTAAGTGTTTTTGGGAAACAGGCTCAAAAACGACCTAAAGGAGGAAACTGTGGAAACTGTATTCGTCATTGCTGCGCTGAAGCTCGTCGGCTATGGCCTGGCCACCATCGGCCCCGGCCTCGGCATCGGCATCGCCTGCTACGGCTGCTGCGTGGGCACCGCCCGCCAGCCCGAGGTGGGTGGCCGTCTGTTCACGAACTTCATCATCGGTGCCGCTCTGGCCGAGGCCCTGGCCCTCATCGGCTTCGTTCTCGCCTTCATCCTCTAGTTCTAGTCTTTAACCGGTTGTCATAGCCGTTATAAGGCTGGAAGGAGGAATTGCACGTGAAGACAAGAGCGAACAAAGCAGTTGCGAAGGTCGCCTTCGGCGCCCTGGCTCTCAACGCTGCTTTCCCGGCGCTCGCGTTCGCTGCTGAGGCGGAACAGGAGGGCGGCATCTCCGCCATCCTGCCGGACATGGCGGAGTTCATCCCCATGCTCATCGCCTTCATCATCCTCTGGATCATTCTCGCGAAGTTCGGCTGGCCGATGTTTGCCGGCATGCTGGAGAAGCGCGAGAACACCATCCGCGAGGCCCTGAAGAAGTCTGAGGAAGCTCAGATCGAGAGCGAGCGCGTGCTGGCTGAGTACAACAAGCAGCTGGCCGACGCCAAGGCCCAGTCCGCGCAGATCATCGCCGACGCCCGCTCGGTGGGCGAGGCCGTCAAGGCGGACATCACCGCCCAGGCCCAAACCGAGGCCGCCGACATGATCGCGAAGGCCAAGGCCGCCATCGAGGCCGAGAAGAAGCAGGCCATTTCCGAGCTGCAGGCCACCGTGGCCGACACCTCGGTCGATGTGGCCGCGCGCCTGATTGGCGAGGATCTTACCGAGGGTGAGCACCGCGCCATCATCGAGCGCTACGTCAAAGAGGCGGGTAGTTTCAATGGCAACTAATCGTCTCGTCGTGAAAGAGGAAGTCGCGGTTTACGCATCGGTGCTCTTCGATGCCGCCCATACCGCCGGCGGCCAGGAGGCAGTGCTTGAGGTGCGCGAGCAGATGGGCGAGATCATCCGTCTCATGCGCGCCGATCTGGAGCTGACTCAGAGCCTGTCGAACCCGGACTTCACCCCCGCCCAGCGCAAGGAGCTGGTGGAAGGCACCTTTGCCGACTGCCATCTGGCGCTGCGCGAGGTGCTCGCGGTCATGGCCGAGCGCGGCCAGGCGGACTTGCTGCCGCGGGTCTTCGACGCGTACCGCGAGCTGCTGGGCGACAAGCTGGGCATTTGCGTGGTCGACGTGACCACCGCCGTGCCGCTCGACGACGGACTGCGCCAACTCATTACGGAAAAAGCCGAGGCCGATTTGGGACGGCGCGCGGTGCTGCGCGAGCGCATCGATGCGTCCATCCTGGGCGGCATCATCATGGATGTTGACGGCAACTACATTGACGCGAGCATGATCTCGCAGCTCAATCGCGCCCGCAACGTCCTCAAGGACACAACAGATGGAGGTGAATGCTAGTGACTGAAATCACCGCACAGTCCATCGACGAGGCGCTGAAGAAGCAGCTGGAGCAGCTGAACGTCAGCGTCGAGTCTCGCGAAGTGGGCACGGTCATCCAGGTCGGCGACGGCATTGCGCGCGTCGACGGCCTGCGCGATGCCATGGCCGGCGAGCTGCTCGAGTTCATCGGAGAGGGCGGCAAGACCGTGTACGGCCTGGCCCAGAACCTCGAAGAGGACGAGGTCGGCGCCGTGCTTCTGGGTGACGTCACCGCAATCAAGGAGAACGACCAGGTCCGCACGACCGGCCGTATCGTGGAGGTTCCCGCCGGCAAGGCCATGCTCGGCCGCGTGGTGAACCCGCTGGGCCAGCCCATCGACGGCAAGGGCCCCATCAAGGCCGAGGGCACGCGCCCGGTGGAGTTCAAGGCTCCCGGCGTTATCTCTCGCCAGCCCGTGAACGAGCCGATGCAGACCGGTATTCTGGCCATCGACTCCATGGTGCCGATCGGCCGCGGCCAGCGCGAGCTCATCATCGGCGACCGCCAGACTGGCAAGACGGCTATCGCCATCGACGCCATCATCAACCAAAAAGATCAGGACATGATCTGCATCTACGTCGCCATCGGCCAGAAGGCCTCCACGGTGGCCGGCGTGGTGGAGACCCTCGAGCGCCACGGCGCCATGAAGAACACCATCATCGTGGCCGCCACCGCCTCCGACTCCGCCCCTCTGCAGTACATCGCCCCGATGGCCGGCGCCGCCATGGGCGAGTACTTCGTCTACAACGGCGAGGACGGCAAGCCCGCGGGCCCCGAGAACAAGGGCCGCGCCGTGCTCATCGTCTACGATGACCTGTCCAAGCAGGCCGTGGCCTACCGCCAGATGTCGCTGACCCTGCGCCGCCCGCCGGGACGCGAGGCCTACCCGGGCGACGTGTTCTACCTGCACTCCCGTCTGCTGGAGCGCGCGGTCAAGATGTCCGACGAGAACGGCGGCGGCTCCATGACGGCCCTGCCGATCATCGAGACCCAGGCCGGCGACGTGTCCGCCTACATTCCGACCAACGTGATCTCCATCACCGACGGTCAGATCTTCCTGCAGACCGACCTGTTCTTCCAGGGCCAGCGCCCGGCAGTCGACGTGGGCATCTCGGTGTCCCGCGTGGGCGGCTCCGCGCAGATCAAGGCCATGAAGCAGGTGGCCGGCTCTCTGCGTCTGGACCTCGCCAGCTACCGCGAGCTGCAGGCCTTCACCCAGTTCGGCAGCGATCTGGACAAGGCCACCCAGGACCAGCTGACCCGCGGTTCGCACATGACCGAGCTTCTGAAGCAGGGCCGCTACAACCCGATGCCCGTGGCCGAGCAGGTCATCGCCATCTTCGCCGGCAACCAGGGCTTCCTGGACGACCTGCCGCTGGATGCCGTCGTGCGCTTCCGCACCGAGATGCTCGCCTCCATCCGCGCCTCCAAGCCGGAGATCATCGAGACGATCAACACGGAGAAGAAGCTGACCGACGCGACCGAGACCGCCCTGAAGGAGGCCATCGCCGCCTTCAAGCAGTCCTTCGACGCCGCAGCGTAAGGTAGGTAGACCATGCCCAACCTACATGACATCGAACGGCGAATCAAATCCGTCAACTCGACGAAGCAGATCACGCGCACCATGGAAATGGTCGCCGCTGCCAAGATTCGCCGTGCTTCGGAGCGCGTCGAGAGCGCGCTTCCTTGGGCGGTCGCCATCTCAGACATGCTCATCAGCACGGCAAAGTACGCCCATCTGGACAACGAGCCGCTGCTGCAGGTCCACGACGAGGTGAAGCGGGTGCTCATCGTAGCCGTCACCTCCGACCGCGGGCTTGCCGGCGGCTTCAACACCAACGTGCTTCGCTATGTGGAGAAGCTCACGAAGGAAAAGCAGCGGGAAGGCGCCGAGGTCGAGGTGGCCGCCTGTGGCAAGAAGGCCATAGGATACTTCACCTACCGCGGCATCGATCCGGTGTTCTCCTTCGCGGGATACTCGGCCGACCCGGAGTTCTCCCAGGCCGCCGAGCTGTCCGGCTACGTGATGTCTGCCTACGCCGAGGGCAAGCTCGACGAGGTGTTCATCGTGTACAACCACGCGAAGAACGCCGCCGAACAGACCTTGGTGGAGCAGCAGGTGCTGCCGGTCAAGGAGGAGTCCTACGCGGATCTTCTGGGCCTTACGGCCAAGCAGGAGGACATCTTCAAGTCCTTCCGCGAACGGGACGATTCCGCCATCCCGGGCGACATCGACTTCGAGCCGAGCACGGAGTCGGTCATGTCCTACATGATGAACGCCTACCTGAACAACGCGTTCTACTACGCGATGCTCGATTCCGCAGCGGGCGAACAAGGCGCCCGCCGCAACGCGATGAAATCGGCTACCGACAACGCGAACGAGATGGTCTCCACCCTGGAGCGCGTGTACAACACCGTGCGCCAGGGCGCCATTACCACGGAGATCACCGAGATCGTCGGCGGTGCCGCAGCTTTGGAGGATTAAATGGCTGATAACACTTCTACTGAAGCGGCCAAGGGAGGCGCGACCGGACGCATCGTCCGTATCGTCGGCGCCGTTGTGGATGTGGAGTTCCCGGCAGACGCCATGCCGGCCATCTACAACGCCCTGACCGTGAAGGCACAAACCCCTTCGGGCGAAGTGTCCACCGTGCTCGAGGTGCAGACGCACCTGCCCGGTGACATCGTCCGTACCGTCGCTATGACGTCCACCGACGGCATGGTGCGCGGCCTGGAGGCCACCGACACTGGCTCTCCCATCATGATGCCCGTGGGCCAGGCGACCCTCGGCCGCATCTGGAACGTGCTGGGCGAGCCCGTTGACGGCAAGCCCATGCCCGCCGACGTCGAGTGGCGCCCGATCCATCACCCGGCCCCGCCGTTCGACACCCTGGTCACCTCCACGGAGACCTTCGAGACCGGCATCAAGGTCGTCGACCTCATCGAGCCCTACGTCAAGGGCGGCAAGACGGGTCTCTTCGGCGGCGCCGGCGTGGGCAAGACGGTCTGCATCCAGGAGCTCATTAACAACCTGGCCCAGGAGCACGGCGGCACGTCGGTGTTCACGGGCGTGGGCGAGCGTACCCGCGAGGGTACCGACCTCTACCTCGAGATGACCGACTCCGGCGTTATCGAGAAGACCTGCCTGGTCTACGGTCAGATGAACGAGCCTCCGGGAGCCCGTCTGCGCGTGGGCCTCGCCGGCCTGACCGAGGCGGAGTACTTCCGCGATCAGGGCCAGGACGTGCTGTTGTTCATCGACAACATCTTCCGTTTCACCCAGGCCGGTTCCGAGGTGTCCGCACTTCTCGGCCGTATGCCCTCTGCTGTGGGTTACCAGCCGACGCTGGCCACCGAGATGGGCGACTTGCAGGAGCGCATCTGCTCCACGCAGACCGGCTCCATCACCTCCGTGCAGGCCGTGTACGTGCCCGCCGACGACCTGACCGACCCGGCTCCGGCCACCACGTTCACCCACTTGGACGCCAAGACCGTTCTGTCCCGCTCCATCGCCGAGCTGGGCATCTACCCGGCCGTGGATCCGCTGGAGTCCACCTCCCGCGCGCTGGATCCCGAGATCGTGGGCCAGGAGCACTACGACGTGGCCATGGGCGTGCAGCAGATCCTGCAGCAGTACAAGGACCTGCAGGATATCATCGCCATTCTGGGTATGGACGAGCTGTCCGAGGATCAGAAGCTGACCGTGAACCGCGCCCGTAAGGTGCAGAAGTTCCTGGGCCAGCCGTTCCACGTGGCCGAGGTCTTCACGGGCCTGCCCGGCGTGTACGTTAAGGTCGAGGACACCGTGCGCTCCTTCAAGGAGATCCTCGATGGCAAGTGCGACCACATCCCGGAGCAGTGCTTCGTGAACAAGGGCGCCATCGAGCAGGTGTACGAGGCCTACGACGCCATGCAGAAGGAAGGTAACTAATGGCCGTTATGCGCTGCACGGTGGCCCTTCCGGATCGCGCTCTGTTCCAGGGCGAGGTCTCCTATGCCAGCATTCCCGGCACGGACGGCTACTTCGGTGTGCTGCCCGGCCACGAGCTGGCGGTCTCGCTCAACCGCGAGGGCGGCGTCGTGACGCTGACCGTCGGGGAGAACGAGCAGGACAAGAGGCAGTTCCTGGTCATGGGCGGCGCGACGTCGGTTCTGGACGACCAGGTGACGGTGCTCGCCCGGTTCGGATGCGCCGTGGAGGACATCGACGCCGAGGCCGTGAAGGCCGAGGCCGATGAATGCCGCGCGATTATCGCGGATCTCGGCTCGTCCGACGATCCGCAGGATCAGGCCACCCTCGTCACCAACCAGAAGAAGCTGGAGTGGTGCGAGGCGCAGCTGAAGCACGTGAGCGGAGCCGCAGCCTAGCGAGAGCGCCCCTCGGGGCGCGGCCGCCGGCAAGCGAGCCCGCAAGCATTTGAGCCTGTTTTGAGGGGCGTCCCATCCGGGGCGCCCCTCTTAGTTTGCGGACAGTTCCCGCAGGAAAGCGAGCTATGTTCTCGCGCGTTTTGGAGCGGAAAACTATCTCGCTTCCTATATGACAAGGACGCCCTCGGGGCGTCCTTGGTGGGGAGGGTGGAAGATGGTGTGGGGCTGCCGCTACGCAGATGCGAGGTGTTCGCCAAGAAGCTTGCCGAAGGTGACACAGCGGCCCAGGCTCACGCCGGGTACTGGCGCCTCATTGTAGTCGACACCGAAAAGGCCGCCAGCGGTGTTTCCCACGGCATAAAGGCCGGCGATGGGCGTGCGGTTCTCTCCGAGTACCTGGCTGTTCGCGTCGACATCGAGGCCTCCCACTGAAACGCACATCATGTTTTGCATACGGAGGGCGTAGAAAGGCGGCTCCAGGATGGTGGTCATCAGCTCGGCGCGTTTTCCGAAATCATCGTCTCTTCCTGCCTGAGCCAGCTCGTTATAGCGCCCGATCGTTGCTTTCAGCGAATCAAGAGGCAGGGAGGTTTTCTCGGCGAGCTCCTCCAAGGTATCGGCCGTCTGGAGCGAGCCGTATTCGCTTTCGAAGTCCAGGAAGGCTTCCTCAACCTCAGCGCTCCAAGGCGTGCCGAGTTCTCGAAAATCCTGATCCCAGCTCATTCCGCCCGACACTTCCAGGCTCGCAGGTATCTCGGTGGGCCATTTGGCATCCCAGATGGCCCATGAAGTGCCTTGAGGCTGTTGGGCCTGATTGATGCACATGTTCACTGAGTCGCAGTCCTCATTGCAGTAGCGCTCGCCGAGTTTGTTCACGCGGAGGTAGAAGTAGGGGTAGGTCATAGGCAGCATCATCAATGGCTGACTGCCGAATTGCAGCTTTCCGCCCGCCCAGAGTCCCATTTGATGCCCCAGGCCTTGGCCTGTCGATACATTGGTATAGTCCATGGGATCCGAATACGTATCGAAATCGAATTCGGTCAGCTCTGCCATCATCTCTTCGTTGCCGCCGAAATCGCCTGCGGCAAGTACGACGCCCTTGTTGGCGACGTAGCGCCGGTAGTTCCCCTCGGCGTCTTTTGCGATAACGCTGGAAACCCGCTCCCCGTCCTTCTCGAGCTGCTCGGCGCAAGTTTTGGTGAGGTAGGAGCCCCCAGCACTCTCAATTTCTTCGCGCAGAGCAGAGATGACGTCATTGATTCCGTAGGCACCAGCATCAATGTCGTAGAGAGGTCCATCGGGAAACTCGACCGTGTGAGTGTAGTTATAGTAGGTGTCGCTGTTGCTGCGCATGGCAGCCAAAGTGGGTCGGCAGCCCCAGGCCACGGCTTTCTCGGTAAGCCAATCGATGGCTGGCCCGCTTTCTCGTACGAAGCTCATGATGAGGTCGGTCCTCACGCGATTGGCAGCTATATGCACCCAGTCTCGCACGAGTTGGTAGGTCTGCTGCTCGGAAAGCTCGAGACCGTTGTCCTTGGCGATGGTAGGGTTCACGCAGCCAAAGTCAAGGCCGGTCATGCGAGGTGTTTCGTTCATTTCAAGCACGATGACCGATAGGCCGTTCTCAAGGGCGGAGACGGCGGTGCACACACCGGAAATACCTCCGCCAATAACAACGACGTCGGCGTGCTCGGTGCTAACGATATGCTCTTCGCCTATGGGGTCGGGCGCCGTGCGCCAGCTGGTTGTCGGATTGACGTCGCCTGTGGCGGCTGCATGCGTGCCACTATTGGGTTGTGGCGTGCAGCCACTGAGGCTGATAGCGCCTCCTGCAATGCCAGCGGCGGTCATCAGGCGTAGGAAGTTGCGGCGGCTGACGGGGAGTGGTGCTGAGGTGCTCATAATATTATCCTCCTTAGAAACAATACCTGCGTGCGCCAGCGTTGTTTGCGAGAGACGGGCAGGTGACTGACGGTTTCAGCTTAGGAGGCCTACCTGCGGATGAAACCAGGCAAGATGGGTGAAATAGCCCTGAAAGTCTTCTCATGCAAAACAGGTGAAATCGAGTTATACCAGTTCAGATGAGGGAATGAGCGCGTCATGATCGTGAGTTTTTCTGTACAATGACCACAACGGAAAGGGACGGTATGACGCGTGACAAAATAGTAGAGGACGCACCGCGGTTGGCATTGGCGTTAGGGTTGGGACTATGCTGGTCGTCAGAGGAGTTGGTGGCCTTCTGCGTCTCGGGTTTGGCGGCTGCTGGCGAGTCGACCTACCTGTACACTGTTTATCTGCCGTTGCTCGCGTTGGCGGGATTGGCATTGGCTATGGCTCCCGGAATTAGTTCATGGGTGCTGAGGCCTGCCACCCGCGTGATAGCGCTTGCTTGTGGCGTGCTTGGCGTGCTGGTATTGGCGCTTTTTCCCGATCGGAGCCTCGCGGTTTTCATAGGCGTTGCGCTGTATGCTTCTGGAGTTGCCGTAGTAAATGTTCTATGGATGCGCGCATTCACGGCGTCGTCTGCCCGGGATATGCGCCGCTCTATTGTAATGACGGCGGTAGCGACAATGCTGTCATTGGTTTTCTGGCAAATTGGGAATGCTGGAGCGCTTCTTGCTGCGGCGGTTCTTTTGGCCTTAAGCATTGGGGCTTATGGCTTATCCTCGGAGAGCCTCGATGAAGGCACCCGTGTATCAGGCGTTACGCTAGCGTCTAGCGGTATGAAAGATGTACGTCGGTGGAGCGCTCCCGTCGGGGTGCTCATTCTCATGGTGGGTTTCGGATTCATCCAGTACACCGCCTACCATTACGGTGCCCCCGAGATCCGCCCTATTTCATGGGAGGTCTTTTCCCATGGGCTTGCCGTCGCGTTGCTCGCCGGGGCGGTGTATGGGCCGCGAGACGGCGAGCAGGCGCTTGGTTTCAAGATTGCGACCACACTCATGTTGTTTTCATTCGTGCTGCTCGCAGTGCTATGGCCGAGCGTGACTCCCTCTGCGGCTCTCGCTGCCGCCACAGAGGGAATGTTGGAATTGGTAATGCTGCTGGCCCTCGTGGAGTATGCGCGCTCTCGCGGCATTCGATCGGTTCGTCCCTTCGGGCTTTATTTGGTGCTGGTGGCGGTTGCCCAGTTGGTGGGCTGCGGACTGGCCGTGCTCGATCATATGCTATTGCCGTCAGCGTCGTATTCCATGGTGGGATTGGCGCTGGTGGCATGCTTCATTGTTACAGCGATATGGCTGCTCAATGACAAGACCATAGCGGCGTTTCTATGGGAAGGATTAGCGCGTGGCGAGGGGGATTCGGTCGGATCGGATCGTCGCCAGACGTTTGACGATCGAGCGCAGGCTGTGGCCGAGGCGTTCGCTCTTACGGCTCGGGAAACAGAGGTTATGGCGCTGTTCGCCAAGGGTCGCAGCTCTTCGTTCATTGCCGAGGAGTTCTGCGTGAGCAACAATACGATTCGCAGCCATATTCTTCATTTATATGCTAAATGCGACGTGCACTCCCGCCAAGAGCTGATTACCCTCATCGATGCGTGGGAATAGGAATCTGCCGTTTGATAGCCGCGGCGTCCATTCTCAGCTCGTCTACCGAGAGACGTTTGCCGACCTGTGCGACACGACGCGCTCTACGACAAGCAAGTTCTAGCGCGCTTGTGCTCTTATGCGGCATCCTCAAGCGGGTCGGAGACCCTTTTGGCGCCCGGCGACAAAAGGGTCTATGTCGATGCAGGTTATGGGATCGTAGTGCCCGCTTACATCCCATGCCACGGTATCGTTGAGAACGGTAAGCGCCTCCTCGAAGAACGAATCGTCTGCCAAGCGCTCGAAAACTCCGCCGCCGGCGATGCTCTCTTTCATGTCAAGCTGTGTGATGCGGCCGTCGGAAAAATAGGCCTATACCGTCTTGTCTGGCCCCGCAGCGGCTTGTATAACGGTGGGGAAGTAGTCAGCAGTGCCTACCAAGCCGGTTCGCCGGTGGCGATGAGGCTGTCGATGTCGCGGAAGGCGTTCTCGATAGCCTCGCTGTGGTACATCTCGTACATGTCGTAGACGAACTCGGTACGACCCTGGGCGTCGAGGGCTGCGAGCACATCCGCCGCTCTCGTATGGCGGCTCTGCGCGTAGCTTTCCAGCAGATAGGTGAAGAACACGAATTCCTTAGGCAATCTCATCACCTCGCAGGTACAGCGAGTTGCGCGGATCTCCGGTGGCTTGCTCGTTCTCCCACATATCGAAAATCGCCAGCGGGCTGAAGTGCCACATCTTCAAATCGTCATCGAGGAGCATCAGGCGGGTTTCCGAGGGGAGGAAGAGCCGGAGCGCCTCGAGGGCGTCAAGCCCCCGACTCTCGGCGATGAGCCGAGAGACCTCAGAATCGAAGTTCTGCATGATGGAGGGCTTCGTCTCAGTCAAGGAGCATCACTTCCTCGCAGGAAAGATAGCGAAGCGCCTTCTCGGTTCCGAATCGATACTGATCGGAGAGGTTCTGCGGTTTCAGAAGGATGAGGGCCGTCTCACGATCGATTTGATCATTCATGTAATCGTTGATGACGCTCATAGTGCGATCGTTGGCGACGGGCTCTATGACGATGTCATAGAGCGCGCCTTGGTACAAGCCCTTGCGGTTTTCCACGACGAAATCGAGCCACGCCGCATTGGCTCTCTCAAACCGAAGGAGCGAGAGCGACTCAAAGACCGCTTCGTTTATTTCATAAACCGAGACAAGGGCGCTACCGCTTCTCCGGCGCTGCGCTTGCAGCCGAGCCCAGCGTTTCGCCTGATCGAGATTTGACGTCGTGTAGAAGCCGGTGCCAAAATCAAGAGATCGGTTTGTGGTGAGAACACGAGGGCGGCGCACTTCGACATTGCTCCCATGGTAGAGAATCATAGCGTTGGCGCCTCCTTCCGTCTTTTCACCGCACATTGCTAGCTGAGGCACAGCGATACGACAGCATTATACTCGAAGGGCGATTCTGGCTCGACGGTTTATTTCGGGGGTGTCGGTCATCCTCTTGATGAAATCGCCCTTGCTGCAATCCATGCAAAACCCACCATTTGTTCGCACGTCCGGGGCGTGTGGGCTGGTATCATGGCACCCGAGAAAACTGACGGAACTTGAGAGCGGCCGCGCGGGGTCGCGCGAGCGCTTCGGCGCTTGCGGCGAGTACCCTTCTCGGCCCAGCATGACACGATACGCGCGCATAACCCATCACAACCGAACTCCGTGCGCCGAGACCCGACTGAAGGGGCGGACACCCTATGGCATTCGTACACTTGCACAACCACACCGAGTACTCGCTGCTCGACGGGCTCACCCATATCAAGGATATGGTGCGCCGCGCCGCCGAGCTGGACATGCCGGCGGTGGCCGTCACCGACCACGGCGTCATGTCCGGCATGGTGGAACTGTCGGATGCCTGCGACGCCATCGAGAAGGAGACGGGCAAGCGCGTGAAGCCCATCTTCGGCTGCGAGGTGTACTTCACTCCCGACGAGTCGCTGCGCAAGGACGTGAAGCCGAAGCTGTACCACCTGCTGCTTCTGGCAAAGAACAACGAGGGCTACCACAACCTGTTGAAACTCGTCAGCGAGTCCCACGTGGACAACTTCTACTACAAGCCCCGCACCACCTTCTCCATGCTGCAGAAGTACGGCCGCGGCATCATCGGCTCGTCGGCCTGCATCGCCGGCGTCATCCCGAAGCTGCTCGACGAGCGCCGCTTTGACGACGCCGTGGAATGGGCCCGTAAGTTCGCCAGCTGCTTCGATGAGGGCGACTTCTACATCGAGCTGCAGAACCAGGGCATCCGCACCGACGCCGGCTTCACCCAGACCGAGCTGAACCACGAGCTCACCCGCGTGGCGAAGGCCGCGGGACTCAAGACCATCGCCACCAATGACTTCCACTACCTGCTGAAGGAAGACGCCGAGGCCCAGGACATCATGCTGTGCATCGGCACCGGAAGCACGGTCAACCAGACGAACCGCATGAAGTTCGAGAACGACCAGTTCTACATGAAGACCGAAGAGGAAATGCGCGAGGCCATGAAGGATTTCCCCGAGGCCTGCGACAACACGGTGGAAGTGGCGGCGAAGTGCGACGTCACGTTAGAGCGCGAGCCCATCCTGCCGAAGTTCCCCCTGCCCGAGGGCGAGACCGAGGAGTCGTGGTTCCGCAAGCGCGTGCAGGAGGGCTTGGAGAAGCGCTACGGCAGCCCGGTGCCCGAGCGCGAGCAGAAGCAGGCCGATTACGAGATGGGCATCATCATCCAGCAGGGCTTCCCGGCCTACTTCCTCATCGTGCAGGAGTACATCGAATGGGCGCGCAGCCAGGGCATCGGCGTGGGACCCGGCCGCGGTTCGGCCGCCGGCGCCATCGTGGCCTACGCCATGGGCATCACCGATTTGGACCCCATGCCCAACGGCCTCATGTTCGAGCGATTCCTCTCGCCCGAGCGCGTGGAGATGCCCGATATCGACGTCGACTTCGAGCAGGGGCGCCGCGAAGAGGTCATCAACCACATCAAGGACGTCTACGGCGAGGACCACGTCTCCCAGGTGATCACCTTCGGCACGCTGCAGGCCAAAAACGCCGTGCGCGACTCGGCCCGCGTGCTGGACTACCCCTACGGGGTGGGCGACCGCATCTGCAAGATGATCGGCGATGAGCTGGGCATCACCATCGACAAGGCGCTGGAGACCAATCCCGACCTGAAGAAGGCCTACGATACCGAAGAGGACGTCAAGCGCATCATCGACGCCGCGAAGTCCATCGAAGGCCACGTGCGCGGCGAGGGCGTGCACGCCTGCGCCACCATCATCTGCCGCGACCCCATGAGCGACCATGTGCCGATGAAGCGCGACACCAAGGGCGGCGGCATCATCACCCAGTACGACGGCCACTACACGCCGGACCTGGGCCTTTTGAAGATGGACTTTCTGGGCCTGCGCACCTTGGACGTGCTTTCCATCGCCTGCCGCAACATCGAGGAGCGCACGGGCACGAAGATCGTTCCGGAGGAGATTCCCACCGACGATGAGCTGGCTTTCAAGCTTATGCAGTCCGGCAACATGGACGGCTTGTTCCAGGTGGAGGGCGCTCTGTACGTGAGCCTGTTCAAGCGCCTGCCTCCCAAGCAGTTCTCCGATGTCGTCGCTTCCATCGCCCTGAACCGCCCGGGCCCGCTGGAGTCCGGCATGGTGGAGGACTATATCAAGGCGGCGAAGAACCCGGCGGCCGTGCACTACTACGACGACCGCCTGCGCCCCATTCTGGAAGAGACCCACGGCACCATGGTCTACCAAGAGCAGATCATGCAGATCTCCATGGCCATGTCCGGTTTCTCCGCGGGCAAGTCCGACAAGCTGCGCAAGGCCATGGGCAAGAAGAAGCTCGACATCATGCGCCAGCTGCAGGCCGACTGGGACGAGGGCGCCGTGGCCAACGGCTACCCGCTCGAGATCGCCCAGCAGATCTGGGCCGACGCCGAGAAGTTCGCGAAGTACGCCTTCAACAAGTCGCATTCGGCCGCCTACGCCATCCTCGTGATGCGCACGGCCTACCTGAAGGCGCACTACCCGAACGACTTCATGGCCGCTGTGCTCACCAGCTACATGGGCAACACCGACCGCCTCATCCGCTACATCGCCAGCTGCAACAAGAACGGCACGCCGGTGCTGCCGCCGGACATCAACGCCTCCCGCGCCGAGTTCACCCCGGTCGAGGGCGGCATCCGCTTCGGTCTGGTGGGCGTGCGCGGCGTGGGCAAGAACGTCGCCGACGAGATCATCGCCGAGCGCGAGGCCAACGGTCCGTTCACCTCGCTGCACGATTTCGTGAACCGACTCGATGCGAAGTGCTACAACCGCAAGACGCTCGAAGCCCTCATCAAGGGCGGTGCCTTCGACTCCACCGGCTACACCCGCAAGCAGCTCATGTATTTCGTGGAAGAAACGCCGCTTCTGGAAGGTGCGGCCAAGCGTCAGAAAGACCGCGATGCCGGTCAGGTGTCCATGTTCGACATGTTCGCCGACGACGCCGACTCCGGCTTCCAGGAGGACGTGCCCGCCCCCGACGGCGTGGAGTGGGACAAGCGCACCAAGCTCGCCTACGAGAAGGAGATCATGAAGATCTACGTGAGCGAGCACCCGCTGGCCCCCTTCGAGGGCACGCTGCGCCGTATGTCCCGCTACGACATGGGCATGCTCTCCGAACAGACCAAGGAGATCAAGAACGGCGTGTTCGTGGGCATGATCTCGAATGTGGCGACGAAGCTCACGAAGCGCGGCACGAAGATGGCCACGTTCACCCTGGAGGACACCACCGGCTCCATCGAGTGCATCTGCTTCAAGTACGACGACTTTGCCGAGGTCATCCAGGAGGACGTCATCGCGAAGATCAAGGGCAAGTTCGAGAGCGGTGACCGCGGTAACCAGATCATGGCCTTCGAGCTGGAGGCGCTGGAGCTTGACGAGGAAGATGCGCGGCCGAGCCACTTGGAGCTGCGGGTGCCCTCGCGCTCCTTCGACCAGAACCGCTCGGCGCACCTGAGTCGCATCCTGAACTCGTACCCGGGTCGCGACGGCGTGGTGCTCTTCGTGCAGCAGGCCGACGGCCGCCGTTTCCGCGCCGAGCTGCCAGTGTCGGTAGATGCCCAGTCCACGGTGCTGAAGGCCGAGATCCGCGACCTCTTCGGGCCAGAAGCGATGATTGCCTAATGGAAATCTCGCGACCGAGCTTGGAAGAGCGGGCGGCCGAGTGCGCGTGGGAGCTCACGTTCTCGGCGACGGTGGCTTATGACGGGGCGCCGTTTGCGGGGTTCGCTAAGCAGCCGGGGCAGCTCACCGTGCAAGGGGAGTTGGAGCAGGCGCTGTCGTTGTTGTTCCGCCGGCCGGTGGACGTGGTCTGCGCCGGGCGCACCGATGCCGGCGTGCACGCCCGCGGGCAGGTGGTCTCCTTCGATGTCGACGCGTGCGAGTTGCGCGACCGCACGCCCTACAACCTGTCTCTTATACACATCTGACGCTGCCGACGAAGCTAGAAGTGTAG
>ERZ1027035.304-NODE-304-length-15460-cov-5.220578_pt1 | contig 15460 bp, 12 predicted proteins | sample MGYA00519442_ERZ1027035 | MGnify/ENA primary metagenome ERZ1027035 (study PRJEB26926, sample SAMN06164790) | human gut metagenome | biome: ENVO:00009003; feature: ENVO:2100002; material: ENVO:00002003 | host: Homo sapiens | place: USA | collected 2012 ...
GAGCCCAAAATCTCGTTGGGGCCGAAGTTGTCCAGCACCACGTCGTAGGTGCCGCTCACATCGGGGAAACTGTTGGTGTAGGCGATGATGTCGTCGACGAGCTTCTTGTCCTCCGGGCCGCCGATAAGCGGCGAGAGGGCGTCGCCGAGCACTTCGAAGCCGGCCTTCAGAACCACAAGCGAGATGATGAGGCCCACGGCGCCGTCGATGTTCAGGCCCCAGAAGTTCTGGGCCGCCGCTACCACGAGCGTGCCGGCCGAGAGCACCGCGTCGTAGTTGGAATCAATGCCCGAAGCGATGAGGGCCTCGGAGTTCGTTTTGTCGCCGAAGCGCTTGAACATGATGCCGATGGCGATCTTCGCGAGGATCGCCACCACGATGACGGTGATGGTGATGGCCGAGTAGCTGGGGGTGCCGGGGTGGATGATCTTGTCGATGGACTCGCGCAGCGAGATGAAGCCGGCCACCAGGATGATGATGGCGATGACGACGCTCGTGAGGTACTCCACGCGGCCGTAGCCGAAGGGGTGACGCCGGTCGGGCCGGCGCCCGGCGAGCTTGGTGCCCACAATGGTGACGATGGAGGACAGCGCGTCGGTGGCATTGTTCACGCCGTCCAAGATGATGGCGATGGAATGGGACATGAACCCGACGGCCATCTTGAAGGCGACGAGCAGCGCATTGCCGATAATGCCGTAGATGCTCGCCTTGACGATTTCCCTCTCGCGGTTCATGACTCTCACCCCTGATGGTTTGCGCTTGTGCCTCTTGGGTCGGCGTGCCTCGCTGCGTTATGGGCGCCGTTGCTGCTGGTGCGGCCGTTGATGTGGCTGCTGCGCTGGTGCCGATGCCGCCGCTGGTGCCGCCACCGGCGCGGCTGTTGACGCCGCCACTGGTGCCGTTGGCGCGGGCGCGCGTTATCTCATGGGGCGATTATAGGTCTCTCTCCAGGTGGGCAAGTCCCCGCCCCGTAGCCTTTCCGAAGCAGTTCGGTAACTATCCTGCTCGCCGCCGATTGCGGGCGCTTTGGCAGAGAAGATGGGAAGGCAAGCAGACGGCGTTGACCGCCTGCGGTTGCGCACCCATCCGTAGCCTGAGACGGTTTTCTGCCATCGCCGTTTCCCGTTTGCGACATTTTGGGCCCTCGGGCTATGCTGCTTTGGCAAAAACCCACGTCTGGCTACGGGTTTTTGCCCCTTTTTGAGTTTCGACCCGCAGCCAGAGGGGGCTTTTTGTCGGGAAGGCTGCGGTGGCCTGGCAAAAACCCCTCTCGTGCTACGGGTTAGCGAACGGTGCTCTGCGGGTGGATGGGGTATATGCGCCGATTTGGGGCAAGAGGAGATCGGTTCGAGAAAGAAAGGGAAAGAGAAAGGGAAAGAGAAAGAGAAAGAAAGAGAGAGAAAAAAGAGAGAAGATCGTTCCAAGAAAGAGAAGGCCCTCCGGCTATAGAGTGGGAGGGCCTTCGTGGCGGGTGATGGCGGCAGCGATGTGGCTTGCCCGCGAGTCGAAGTTAGGCGGTGGGCTTGTCGTTGTCGGCGTCGTCGGTCGCAGTGTCGGCGGCTGCGGTGTCGGCGTCGGAGGAGATCTCCTCGACGACGGCTACGCCGGCCTGGGCGTCTTCGATGTAGTTGTCAGGCAGGACGATGGCCGGCTCGGCTGCGGCCTCGGCGGCTTCCTCGGGAGTCTCGGCCGGGGCGAAGGTGTCCTCCTCGACCGTTTCCACCACGGCGGCGGGGACGGGCTCGGCGACCGTCTCCTCCGCGACGGCAGCTACGGGTTCGTCTGCTGCGGGCTCGGCCGCGACGACCTGTTCGGTGGCGACGACTTCTGCCGCAGGGGCCGTAGCGGCCGTGGCGGGCATCACTGCGCCGGCAACGGCCTCGGCGGCCACGGCAGCGGCCACGGGAACAGCGGCTGCTGGGGCGCAGCGGCTGCGGGCTGCACGGGCTGCTGCGGGGCTACCGGTGCGACAGGCGCAGCGGCCGGGGCGTAGCCGTAGGGAGCGGCCGGAGCGGGGGCGGCGTACAGGGCGCGGTCCTTGTTGGCGAACGCGGCCACGATGATGCAGAGCACGAGCGACACCCAGCAGCAGGAAAGGAGGCTCACCACGGCGGCGACGATGTTCCAGATCATGATGCCGCGCAGCTTCTCGGGCTTGGCCGCGCCGCGCACGCCGAGGATGCCAGCGACGAGGATGAGCACGGCGCAGACGATCACGAGAAAGACGAGGAAGCCCAGCATGCCGAGCAGCGCCGACACGTCATCGGTGGTGAAATAGAGGCCGTCTTCGGTGTAGAAGTAGTCGTAGCCGGAGCCGGAAATGGCGGCGCCGCCGACGCCGAGGCCTGCCCAAGCGATGAGCATGCCGAGAATGCCGAGGGCAGCGAGCACGATATTGGCGATGCTCATGCCCTTGATGGCCTTAGCATGGTTGGTGTTCATGGTGATCTCCTTGGATCGGGGACGATGCAATGCGACCAGTATAGCGGTGTATTGTTGAGTTGCGCGGTCGACGATCAATTGTGGAGCGATTGTTGACAAGCGTCAGCAATCGGCGCGCGGGCTCGACTGAGCGCCGATTCCGTGGTGCGCTTCGGCTAGTCGCGACTCTCGGCATCGAGCATCCGCTTGATGCGCTCGACCGCCTCCTTGGTGTCCTCGGCGTCGCCGAAGGCGGTGAGCCGGATATAGCCCTCGCCGGCCGGCCCGAACCCGGCGCCGGGGGTGGTGATGACGTTGGCCTCTTCCAGAAGGCGGTTGAAGAAGTCCCAGGAGCTGGCGCCGTTAGGGGTGCGGCACCACACATACGGGCTGTTGTCGGCGCCGTACACCTCAAGGCCGGCCGCGGCCAGGCCCTCCTTGATCGTGCGGGCGTTGGTGCGGTAGAAGTCGATGGTCTCGTCCACCTGGGCCGCGCCTTCGGGGGTGTAGATGGCCGCCGCGCCGCGCTGGATGACATAGGAGGCGCCGTTGAACTTCGTTGTTTGACGGCGGTTCCACATCGCGTTTAAGCTCTGGCCCTCGCGCACCAGATCGTGAGGCACCACGGTGTAGCCGCAGCGGGCTCCCGTGAAGCCGGCGGTCTTCGAGAAGCTGCGGAACTCGATGGCGCACGTCTTCGCACCGGGGATCTCGTAGATGGAGTGGGGAATGGCGGCATCGGCGATGAAGCGCTCGTAGGCGGCATCGAAGAGGATGACGGCGTCGGTGGCGTTGGCGAAGTCGACCCATCTTTGCAGGGCCTCGCGGGAAAGCACCGTGCCCGTGGGATTGTTCGGCGAGCAGAGGTAGATGAGGTCGACGGGCACGTCGGGCAGGGCCGGCGTGAAGTCGTTCTCGGCGGTGGTGGGCATGTAGACGATGCTCGTCCAGCGCTCGGTATCCGCATCGTAGTCGCCGGCGCGGCCGGCCATGGCGTTGGTGTCCACGTAGACAGGATAGACCGGATCGCACACGGCCACGATGTTGTCCTCGGCGAAGATATCGCCGATGTTGCCGCAGTCGCTCTTGGCGCCGTCGGAGACGAAGATCTCGTCAGGGGCGATGGCGATGTTCCGCGCGGCGAAATCGTGCTCGGCGATGGCGTCGCGCAAAAAGGCGTAGCCCTGCTCGGGGCCGTAGCCGTGGAAGGTTTCGGCAGCGGCGAGGTCGTTTACGGCGGCATGCATGGCGGCGACGACGGCCGGGGCGAGCGGGCGGGTGACATCCCCGATGCCCATCTTGATGAGGCGCGCTTCGGGGTTCGCCTCCTGGTAGGCGGCGGTGCGGCGGGCGATTTCCGAGAACAGGTAGCTGCCGGGCAGCTTCTCGTAGTTGCGATTGATGCGGGCCATGGGGCCTCCTTCATGGTGCGGTTTTCTGATGCGCTTAGGTTAGGGGGCGAATGTTTCCAATGGGAAAAGACGAGGATAAACCTCATCAATGGGCAGATCAGCGCCGCAATCGTGGACAATTTGTGGGCATCTCGCCTACGGCGCGCGCTCGGGGTTTTTGAGCGTCCGCACGACGGTCTCTTGTGTGAAAATGAAGGTTCTAAGAGACAGGGTGTGAATAGGCTTGCGCTAGCAGGACGCGGGCCTGTGCGAAGGAGACGTTCGTCCATGAAATTGACGCGGAGAGGCTTTCTGGCCGGCGCCGGAGCCGTGGCGGCGGGAAGCGCGGCATGGGGTTTGGATCCGAATCGAGCCTGGGCCGACGAAGAGGCCGCCGAAGAGGCCGCCGGCACCGACGAGGCGCCGGCCGAAGAGCCTGCGGCCCCTGCGGGGCCGGTCGTCGTCTGCGAGGAGTGTCCGGGCGCCTGCACGCTGGTGCTCGATGTGGAGGACGGGCGGGTGGCGGCCGTGCACGGCGACGGCGCGAATCCATTCTCTGAAGGGCGGCTCTGCCTGCGCGCTCAGGCGCTGACCGACTTGTGGAAGGCGCCCGAGGGGACGACCGAGGACGACGCGGATGACGATAGTGGCAATGGCGCGGGCGGCAACGACGCCGCGAGCGAAGGCGCGACGACGACCAGTCCCGGGCGCTTGACCTCGCCCCGGGTGCGGCGCGCCGGGTCGGATGCGTGGGAGGACATCTCCTGGGATCGCGCGCTGGACGAGATCGCCAACCTGGTGAAGGATACTCGCGACGCCACCTTCGAAGAGAGCATCGAAGGCACGGAGGCCGACGATGAGACGCAGGGCGAGACGGGCTTCGACGAATGGGACTGGAGCGATCGCGGCGGCTACGGCGACGATGGCTACGGCGACAACGACTACAGCGCCCGGAAGCGTCCCCGCGGCGTGCCGGTCATGCGCACTCGGGCCATCGGCAGCTTCGGCGGCGCGCGCCTTGTGGCTGAGGAGCAGTTCCTGCTCGCCAAGGCGCTGCGATCTTGGGGCGTGGTGAACATCGATTCCGAGGCGGCCTTCGGGCGGCGCGCCTTCGCCGCGGGCGTGGCGGCCACCCTCGGCATCGCCGAGCCCGACGGGCTGTGGAGCGACATCGCGAACACGGACTGTCTGCTCACCTTGGGTGCCGACGTTGCCACAAGCCAGCCGCTGTCCCTGCGCTGGATCGAGCGCGCCCGGGACGCGGGGGCGCTGTGGATCGTCGTGGACCCGCTGCGCTCGGCATCGGCCGAGATGGCCGACATCCACGTGCCCATCCGGCCCGGCACCGACATCGCGTTTCTCGGGGGGCTGGCCAAGTACGCTATGGACAATTCCCTGTGGCAGCCCGAGTACGTGCTGAACTTCACCAACGCCTCCTACCTCATGGACCCCGCTTTCTCCTTCGATGCGTCCTCCGGCGCCTTCTTCGGCTGGGATCCCATGACCGGCACCTACGACAAAACCAGCTGGGGCTACCAGACCGACGGCTTCGACACGTGGAACATGCGCTTCGACGGCGAGTTCTCCTGGGTGCGCGGCGAGGGCGTCCCTGCCTGGGCCGTGCCGTCCCAGCCGCGCTGCGAGCGCAATATCACGCTGCAGGACCCGGCTTGCGCCTGGGTGCGCCTGCAGGAGTTTCTCGCCCGTTACGACTTGGACACGGTGGCCACCGTGTGCGGCGTGGAGCGGTCGCTGCTCGAGCGCGCCTATGGGGCCTTCGCGGCCACGGGCGCGGTGGAGGGGGCGGGTAAGGTGCTGGCCGGGCCCGGTCTCGTGCAGCACGGCACGGGGGCCCAGGCGGCGCGCGCGGCCGCCGTGGTGCAGCTGCTGCTCGGCAACATCGGCGTGCCCGGGGGCGGTATCTCCTACCTGGGGGGCACCGCGAACGAGGGGCTGGCCGACGCCATGGGGCTTTCGCCGGACATGTTCGGCGGCGATCTTCCCTGGCCCACTGAAAGCGAGACGACGCTTCAGGCGTGGCTCGAGGCCCATACCGAGCCGGCCGGCGCGGGTTCACTGCGGCCCCGTGCCCTGGTGTCGGCCCTGCGCGAGTGGTGGGGCGAGGAGGCGGCCTTCGACAACGACTACGGCTACGATTGGCTGCCCAAGGCACCGGCTGGCGGTGCGTCGTTCAGCGAGGCGCTGTGCACAGGCTTGCTGCAGGGGTGTTTCCTGTGGGGCGCCGATCTGGTGGGGAGCGCGTCTTCGGGCGTTACGGCCGACGACGTGGGGCGCCTAGCGTGGCTCGTCGTGACCGACGGCTCGCCGAACCTCACGGCTACGTTCTGGGAACGGGTGGAGGATCCTTCCCAGCAGCAGACGACGGTGTTCCAGCTGCCAAGCGTCCTCGGCTTCGAGAAGGCCGGCATCCGGGCGAGCGGCGGCCGCCTTCTGCAGCATGCTGCGGCGGCGGTTGAGCCGGCGGGCGAGAGCCGCACGGACGCTGCCATCATTGGCGATATGTGGGAGCGCGTATTCAACCTGTACGACACCAAGGGCGGTACGGCGACGGATCCGATCCTTAAGGCCCGGTGGGACTACGTGACGTCCGACAGCATCGATCTGGTGAAGGTGGCCTGGGCGATGAACGGCTATGTCGTCGAGGACAGCGACTGGGGCGGCGGCGAGCTGGTGCTTTTGGAAGGCGCCGACGGGCTGCGCGCCGACGGCTCGACGGCCTGCGGCGCGGCTTTCCTGGCGGGGCTGTGGTCGAACGGCGCCAGTGCGGCCGATGCGGCCGAGCAACCCGTGGGACGTCGCGACGGCGCCGACGAGAGCGGTCTGGGGCTCTTCCCCGGCTGGGGCTTCACATGGCCCGGCAACGTGCGGGTGCGCGGCAACCGGGCGAGCGCGAATTTGGCGGGCCAGCCGTGGGTGAACGAGCGCAATCTCCTTACTTGGGAGGGGGAGAGCTGGGCCTGCATCGACGCGCCCGACTTCCCGATTCTGCGCGACGGACGATGGCTCGAGCCGGACAACCAGGCCTTCCCCGGTACCTGGGAACAGGTGGGCCTTTTGGTGTCCGATCGACTGGGCGACGGGCCTGTGCCCGAGCACTACGAACCGTTGGAGTCCCCGTTGAACAATCGCCTGAACGGGGCTTACGCCTCTCCGGTGCTGCTGGCGGCCGCCGCGAAGGCGCCCGGTGCCGCAGGCGATGACGGGGCGGTGGATGCCGCCGTGGCCGATGCGCTGGCGCCGGACTACTCCTCTATGCAGGCGGATCGCGCGGCCTATCCCATTGCGGCGGTCATCAACGGCTCGGACGGCCGCGACGGCGCTCGGCGCGCCCTGAGCGAGACGCTGGCTGCCGCGGAGCCCGGCTGCTTCGTGGAGATGTCGGCGAGCTTGGCTCGCATTCGCGGCCTGGCCACGGGGGAGTGGGTCCGCGTGTTCAACGAGCGCGGATCCGTGGAGGCGCCGGTACTCGTCACCGACCGCATCCGCCCCTTCCAATGCGAGGACAACGAGGGCCACTATGTGTGCTTGAACGGCATGACCCTCGGCGACGAGGGCGCTGCGGCAGCCGTGTGGGGCGTTTTGGCCCCTGCGGCGGAAAGCCCCGTGGGGGCGGCCCGCGACGTCAAGGGTTTCCTGGTCGATATCGAGAAGGCGTAGGGGGCATCATGGCTGACAAGGCAATTCTTTTCGATAGCAGTCGGTGCTCTGCTTGCCAGGCGTGCGTCGCTGCCTGCAAAGGCCGCTTCGGCTTGGCGCCCTCCGCGTCCGATTCGTCTTCAGAGAACGAGACGGCGCGCGCGTTCGGGCGAGCGGCTGTGCTGGACGAGGAGGCGCCCCTGGCCGTGGCGCGCTTCGAGCGCACGCTGGCCGATGGAGGCGTGGTTTGGGAAGCGGCCCGCGCTGGCTGCGTGCACTGCGCCCAGGCGCCTTGCGCGGAGGTGTGCCCCACGGGGGCTGTGGCGGTCAACGGGGAAACGGGCTTCGTCGCGCTGGACGCGGCGCGTTGCGTGAGCTGCCACTTGTGTTCCATGGTGTGCCCGGCCGCGGCCCCGCGTCATCGGGGCGAGCGCGGTGAGGTGCTTTTGTGCGACGGGTGCGCGGCCGAGGTGTCCGAGGGGGGCGTGCCCGCTTGCGTGGCCGCCTGCCCGCTGGATGCTCTGGCCTTCGACGAGCGCGATGCCGTGGTTTCCCGGGCCAATGAGCGCGCGGCGGCGCTGCGCGAGCGCGGCTGGGCCGCAGCCTCGGTGCTCGGCGTGAGCGAGCAGGGCGGACACCACGTGGTGCAGGTGATGAAGTACGGCGTGGGCGGCTCCATGCACGAGGCGCTGGCGTCTACCGGCGAGGTGGAATGGCTCGATGCCGTAAAGATGGCCGGTCCTGTGTCCGTGGGCGTCCTCGGCCTTGCCGCTGCGGGCGCCGTGGCGGGGTTGGCGGTCGAGTCCTCGCGCCAGCGCGCTGCCGAGGCCGAGGCGGCCGCCGCTTCAGCGGGCACCTTCAATCCGCTGCTCGACGAGGAGAATATCGAAGGCGGGGAGGGTACCGATGGCGATGCGCGCGAGGTCGTGGAAGAGACCGCTCTTCAGGCCGCTCTGCGCCGCCGCAACGCCCTGCGTTCCAAGAAGGGCGCCACACCGGCCGCCGCCGCAGCTGCTGCAGTGGCCGCCGTGCCGGTGGAGGAGTACCACTGGTACAACGCCGATGCTGTGGGCGACGATGAGGCGGAAGGCTTCGAGCCGCGCCTGGTGAGCTGCGGTCGTGCGCGCTTCGGCATGAAGGACTACGGCGTTGCGGACGGCTGGGGCGAGGACTTTGCCGGCGATGCGGACGACGCCGTCGAGATTCCCGTGGTGGACGAGCTGAGCGACACCGGCGAGCTCTACGACGTGGAGGAGTTCAACCGCCTTCTGGCCGAAGACGCCGCCCTCGCCGCAGAAGCCGGGGAGGCCGAAGAGTCCGGCGACGCCGAAGAGCCTGGCGATCCCGAGCCGGCCGATGGGCTCGAGGCGATAGACGATTCCAAGCCAGTTGACGACACTGGGGAAGAAGAGTCGGCTACAGAGCGTTCATGACGAATCGTGCATCTTTAGACTGAAAAGATATACGCTCTATGCTACAATGCGAAACTACGAGGGACGGAACCGAACCGTCCCCCGCAGGGTGTCAAGCCCGCTTGGCCTGGTCAGGATCAGCGGGCTTTTTTGCGCCCTTATGGACGCGAAAACCCACCTGATCGTTTCCCAGACGACTGCGGACGCGACGCCCGCAAGCACTGAGGTGAAAAACTCCCTCATCGGTTTCACCTCCTTCCCATGGCTCGGAGGTGTGTGCTTGTACGGGATTGACCCGCGCCCTGGCTCTCGCATCGAGGGACAGGGCGCGACTATCCCGTGGTATCCTACTTCCTGCGCAGCTGTTCTAGCTTGGCCCTGAGTTCGTTGTAGTGGCGCCGCTCCTCAGAGGTCCAGGGGCCGAAGAGGATGGTGCGCAAAGCTTCCTCGGCGCTATCGCCGGCCCCTTCGCGCGGGAATAGGCGCGTTTGGCTTCGGTCGTAGAGGGCGATCTCGTCGAACATTCCGCTTGCTTCCAGGACGCCGAGGTTGGAGACGATCTGATCGATGATCTTGTTGCGGTGCGCCGGGTCGGTGGCCCGGGGCATCGTGCCGGCTACGCGCATCTCCTCGTAGCGAATTTGGCAGCTGACGAGCGAGATCTCCGGCTTTACGGCCATAAGCGCGAGGGACACCCCGTAACCGCGCTGGCGCAGCAGCTCCGCCGTTTTCAGGGGCACTTCCGCCGTGCGCAACGTGCCCTCGATGACGAGGTTGTACCCGATGCGCGAGAGCGAGTCGATAAGCGCCTCGGTCATGCGCCCCGCCCATGGCGCGGTGTAATTAACGGCTTCGTCCCCGTAAATGCGCTGAAGCTCCAAGAAGCGGGGGTGAAACTTTCGATAGTCGTCCCCGTTGATGCTGATACCGTTGCCGTCCAGTCGGCGATGGATGATCTTGTGGAGTGTGGTTTTTCCTGCTCCACTTTGGCCCCCTATCAGGAAAGCCTGAGGAGGCGATTCGAGCACGGGGTGATAGGCGCTCAGGAGATTCCAGCGCAGCTCTTCGAACTTTTCGCTGAACTCTCTTTCGGTGTATTTGTCTTCATCGCCCATGATTAGGCCGCCTTTGCGAGCTGGGTCGAAAGAAATTGCTGAAAGCCTTTCAGTTGCCCCCGTATCTCATCGATAGCATGTTGGTTGGCCGCTGAGTCCGAGAGAATTTCGGGCACAAGGCGAGCGATCTGTTGCTCGATGTCGTCGTAGATTATCGTTAGCTCGTCATTTCCCTTGAGCTTTGCCTCGGCGCGTGCTCTGGAGATCTGCGCCATGATGTCCCAGGCGGATTCGTTCAACACCTCCTGCTGCAACGTTATCTCGTAGATTTCCGTCGTGTCCATGACGTCTCCTCCCTCGTCAAAGGTCACTTCCGCGTAGACGATCTTCTCGACCGATGCGCGCTGCTTGGGGGTAAGCGCGTCGCCGTCGCGCTCGAGGCAGCCGGCCATGAACGCGGGAATCATGGCGGCGCGAATGAGGTTGGCGTTGGCCTTGGTGGGGGCGATACCCTTCTCGTAGCGAGTGATGCTGGCCTCGCCGATGCCGAGTAGCCGCGCAAAGGCCTGTTGGGAGAGCCCGTAGTGCTTCCGGATCTCCTTAATTTGCTGGGACATGTCGTGTTCTCTCATGATTATCCAATCTATAGATTGCCTAATAGGGGTATTATATCAGTTAGATTAGGACATATTCGACATGAATTCGAGAAAATGATAGAGAAAAACTCAGCAACATATCAATCAAAAGATAGAAAGAGGGCGATCCCTGTGAGATCGCCCTCTTCGATGGGGATATGATAAGTGCGCCCTCAGCAGCCCCAGGGCCACTGTCGGTGCCTAGTCGCGGGTTAGTTTGCGGTGGAGGCGGTGGGGCTTGGCGGCCTCCTTGCCGAGACGCGCCTCGCGGTCGGCCTGGTAGGCTTCGAAGTTGCCCTCGAAGAAGTGCCAGCGGCCGGGGTTCTCGTCATCGCCTTCCCAAGCCAGAATGTGCGTGGCGATGCGGTCGAGGAACATGCGGTCGTGGCTGACCACGACTGAGCAGCCGGGGAAGTCGAGCAGCGCCGCTTCAAGGCTGGAGAGGGTCTCCACGTCCAGGTCGTTGGTGGGCTCGTCCAGAAGGAGCAGGTTGCCTCCCTCCTTCAGGGTGAGCGCCAGGTTCAGCCGGTTGCGCTCGCCGCCGGAGAGCACGCCTGCGGGCTTCTGCTGGTCGGCTCCCTTGAAGCCGAAGGCGGCCACGTAGGCGCGGGAGGGCACTTCGGTCTCGCCGACCATCATGTAGTCGGTGCCACCGGACACCACTTCCCAAAGCTTCTTGTCCGGGTCGATGCCCGCGCGGTTCTGGTCGACGTAGGCGATCTTCACCGTCTCGCCGATTTCCAGCTCGCCGCCGTCGAGCGGTTCTAGGCCCACGATGGTCTTGAACAGGGTGGTCTTGCCGACGCCGTTGGGGCCGATCACGCCCACAATGCCGTTGCGGGGGAGCTCGAAGGACAAGTCGTCGATGAGCACGCGGCCGTCGAATTCCTTGTGCAGGTTTTTCGCTACGAGCACCTTCGAGCCCAAACGGGGGCCGGCGGGAATCTGAATCTCCGCGAAATCGAGCTTCTTCGCCTTGCCGGCCTCGGCCACCATGGCGTCGTAGTTGGCTAGACGCGCCTTCGACTTCGCCTGACGGGCCTTCGGCGAGCTGCGCACCCACTCCAGTTCGCGCTCCATGCGCTTGGCAAGTTTGGCCTGGGCCTGGCCCTGGGCGGCCATGCGGGCGGCCTTGGTCTCCAGGTAGGTGGAGTAGTTGCCCTTGTAGGGGAACAGCTGGCCGCGGTCGACCTCGCAGATCCACTCGGCGGCGTGGTCGAGGAAGTAGCGGTCGTGGGTGACGGCGAGCACGGCGCCGGGGTAGGTCTTCAGGTGCTGTTCGAGCCAGAGGACCGACTCGGCGTCCAGGTGGTTGGTGGGCTCGTCGAGCAGCAGCAAGTCGGGCTGTTCCAGAAGCAAGCGGCACAGCGCCACGCGACGGCGCTCGCCGCCGGAAAGGATGCTCACGGGCGCGTCCGGGTCGGGACACTGCAGCGCGTCCATGGCCTGGGAGAGCTGGGAGTCGAGATCCCACCCGTTCGCGGCGTCGATCTCGTCCTGCAGCTTGCCCATCTCGTCCATGAGGGCGTCGAAGTCGGCGTCGGGCGCGGCCATCTCCTCGCCGATCTGGTTGAAGCGTTCCATCTTGGCGAGCACGTCGGCAAAGGCCATCTGAATGTTCTCGAGGACGGTCTTGTCCTCCTCAAGCGGCGGCTCCTGCAGAAGGATGCCCACGGTGTAGCCAGGCGTCAGGCGCGCCTCGCCGTTGGAGACTTCCTCCAGGCCGGCCATGACCTTCAACAGGGTGGACTTGCCCATGCCGTTGGGCCCCACGACGCCGATCTTCGCGCCGGGATAGAACGACAGCGTGACGTCGTCGAGAATAACCTTGTCGCCCACCGCCTTGCGGGCCTTGTACATTTGGTAGATGAACTCTGCCATTTACTGCTTTCTCCTTATCTTATCAGGTGATATAAAACAAATATTTGCTTCCTGTGTCAGCCTGTAGTGTCAAAATTTTCATTTTGAAATTGCATTGCCTGTGTCAGAAACTGAACGGCTTTCTGAATTATAAAGGCCCTTGCTTTAGGAGGGAAGCGCAAAAAGCCAGTGGAAGAATACGCCTTACCGCAACTGTTTCCCATGGGAGCGCTTGCGACTTCGTATGAACCACCGTCAAGGAAGGCGTCTGCTTTCTTTGGCGATTTGCATTTGCGGGTGCTCCGGACGGTTGCGATGACTATGGTGGATGCGCTCTGTCTCTTGCTCGGAGTTGGTGTTCCTCGCAGAAATACCTGCCGCCATTTACCTTGTTGCGCAACAAATTGCGAACTGGCGAGGACATAAGTGAACCGGGTAGAGTTGTACTGAAAGGAGACATCATGAAACTCTGTCATGTATTGCCTGTGGTCTATGCGGGATGTTTAGCGCTGAGCTTATTCGGGTGTGGTGGAAACGAAAATGGTTCAGGCGGGGATGGAGCTTCGTCAACGCAGGTCACAAGCGGCGAAGCTGTAGAGAGAGCTGCGGGCGAATCTACAGCCAATGACGCTTCAGAGACTCCTGAAACGAGTGGAAATATGAATAACGGATACCTTGAGATTGACGGTCAGCAACTTGACGTGTCCCAGGCTGGCAGCGATTTCCTCCAAAATCCTCTTGCCGGAAGCAAATATTACGGGAAACAAGCCGCAGTTGTTTCGGAGGTCGAACAGATTGTGGCTCCTGGATACGCAGAATCGGTTACACGCGACAACGAAAAAGATCCGACTGAAGTTTATGTATTCGACAACGGGTGCTTATTCTTGCGAGGCGGCTACATTGTCGATATTAGTGATGACATGAAATCCGTTGCGGCTTCTCTCGCCAAGGGTGACAAGGTGAAGGTTACGGGAACCATTGAAGCATTTAATAACTACAGTGCTGTGGTATTCGTGGATGAGGGAAACCGATTTAGCGAATACGATTCAGATGTAATTATCGAGAAGGCTGAATAACGACTTCGGCCTCTCCGCAAATGACATTCCATAGCATAAAGAACCTTCTCTTGAGCCTTTTGGTAGGGCCTAAGTCTGAGAAGGAATACCTTTCGCGTAGAGCTTTGCAGTTACCATATCGTCTTGGACAAGTCATCATAACTTATTTAGGATGTCATCTGACCTGAGAAGTTGTAAAAATTTCCCGAAAAGCGAATTTACAACGATTTTTACAACTTTTGAGCTTCGATATGGCTGCTGTGCGAAACCTAAAGAGGCATGGTCGTAAATGAGGAAAGCAACGGTGTTGGCGGATCATTGCCGCCGAAGGGAGCAGGTGCCTGAGGATGGCTTTCGGCGACGCTGGCCGAAGAGTTTCCGGAGAGCAACCTCGAAGCGGTTCCCAAAAGCACTGCGAGGGGCTATAATACGAGGCGTACCAGCAAAGCCCGTTCCTCGGCTGCTAAACTAAGGGTTCACGGGCGGCGCAGGTATTGTCGAAATGAAGGGTCAGTTAGCGCTGGCCCTTTCTCTTTCTCCCTTCGTCATCCGTTCGCGTCGATTTCATCTCCCGCCAGACCTCAAGAACGAAGCCTGCTATTGTGGCGACCGCTGCAGCGGCAAAAAGAATACTCTCCATGGCAGCACTCCAATCTCTCGAAGCGCCGCCCGCGCGGACTCTGCTGGCACGTGGGCGAGATTCTAGCATAGAAAGTGCACGATTGAACGAAATCCAAGTTCCTCTATAATTTACTGGAAAGCAAGGACCGCCCCTCCCCATGCAAAGGATTTCCCCATGTCCCAAACACCCATTCGCATCCTTTTCGTTTGCCACGGCAACATCTGCCGATCGACCATGGCTGAGTTCGTGCTGAAGGACATGGTGGCGCGGCGTGGGCTTGCCGAGCAGTTCCACATCGAGTCGGCGGCGACGAGCACCGAGGGGATCGGCAACCCGGTGCATCCGGGCACGGCGGCCGTGCTGCGTGAGCACGGCATCGGCGGTTTTGAGGCCAAGCGCGCCCGGCAGCTTCGCCGCACCGACTACGATGCATTCGACTTCATCATCGGCATGGACACGGCCAATATCCGCAACATGAATTGGATACTTGGCGGTGATCCCGACGGCAAGGTGTTCAAGCTCTTGGAATTCGCCGGCACCAGCCGCAGTGTCGACGACCCGTGGTACACGGGCGATTTCGAAACCACCTACGCTGATGTGTGCGATGGCTGCGAGGGGCTGTTGGCGTATCTGGGGATGTAGCACCGTCAAGGGGCGCGAGGGCGCCCTTATTTCTTCAGTAGGTGGCGGATGGCGGCCACGGGGTGGTGGAGGATCATCCGGGGGCCAGCGTAGCGCATGATGGCGCGGATCTGTTCGCGCTGGGCGGGGGCGTAACAGTGGTTACCGCATTCCTCGCAGCTTGTTTTGCGGGCCATGGATCGGCAGCGCTCGGTGCGTAGGACGCAGTAGTCGTCGATGGCCTTGCACGCGGGGCAGAGCGCCTCGCCGGCGAAACTTGTCTCGGTGCGCGCAGGCGCGTCGTGATTGCCGGCGCAGTAAATCGCCACCATGTTCGAGATGGTGCGCTTCTCGCGCTCGCGGCGGCGAGCGACTTTGGGGGTATCAGGTGTTCTTGCCATGGGCTGCACTTTAGCAGATTTCCCGCCGATGCGCCGTCCTTGTTAGCTCCTTCAAACTTTCGCCAAAAGAGCGAGCAGCCGCAAAATGACGATGTTGACGTCACAGGCGTCATTTTGCGGCTGCATTTCTCTCAAACGGGGCTGTTTTGGTCTCCGGTCAGTCACGAATTGACGCTTGTTACGGCAAGACCGTGAATTCGCGGCTGGAAAACGGTGGGGGCGAGGGTGCGTCTAAGCTAGAGGCGCTGCAAAATGAGGTAGCGGTTGAGGTTTTCTTGCTTGCCATCGGCGGAGAAGCGGGCAATCTCGCGGAAGGGGAGGGGAGCGGGG
>ERZ1027035.309-NODE-309-length-15074-cov-5.726213_pt1 | contig 15074 bp, 15 predicted proteins | sample MGYA00519442_ERZ1027035 | MGnify/ENA primary metagenome ERZ1027035 (study PRJEB26926, sample SAMN06164790) | human gut metagenome | biome: ENVO:00009003; feature: ENVO:2100002; material: ENVO:00002003 | host: Homo sapiens | place: USA | collected 2012 ...
GCAGCGTCAGATGTGTATAAGAGACAGCGTTCGGCTGCCAGATGAACAAGCACGATTCCGAGCGGGTCGCCGGCATGCTGGAGGGCCTGGGCTCGCTGCCCGTCGAAACCATCGAGGAGGCGGACATCGTCGTGTTCATGACGTGCTGCGTCCGCGAGGCTGCCGACACGAGGCTCTACGGGCAGGTCGCCTCCATGAAGAACATCCCCTTGCGCGACGGCACGCCCCTCGACAAGCGCTACATCGCCGTAGGCGGCTGCATCGGCCAGCGCGACGGCGACAAGCTGCTTGCGGCGCTTCCCCATCTCGATGTGGTTTTCGGCACTCACAATCTGGGCTCTCTGCCGGGGCTTCTCCGACGCGCCATCGAGCAGCACGGCCGCGCCGCCGAGGTGATCGAGGGGGGAGCGGAGTTCTCCTCCGCCCTGCCCACGGTGCGCGAGCACGACTGGGCGGCATGGCTGCCCATCACCGTGGGATGCAACAATTTCTGCTCCTACTGCATCGTGCCCTACGTCCGCGGGCGCGAGAAGTCGCGGCCCTTGGACGACATCGCCGCCGAGGCGCGCTCCTATGTGGAGGCGGGCGTAAAGGAGATCACGCTGCTGGGGCAGAACGTGAACTCCTACGGGCGCGACCTTTACGGCGAGCCGCGGTTCGCGGATGTCCTTCGGGCCGTGGATGCCGCGGGCATCGAGCGGCTCCGCTTCGCGACGAGCCATCCGAAGGATCTCACCGACGAGGTCATCGGGCTGTTCGCCACGCTGCCCTCGCTCATGCCGGCGCTGCACCTTCCCGTGCAGTCGGGCTCGAACCGCATCCTCTCGGCCATGAACCGCCGCTACACCCGCGAGCACTACCTTGGCCTTATCGAGAAGCTTCGCCGCGCCCGTCCCGACATCGCCCTGTCCACGGACATCATCGTGGGATTCCCCGGCGAGACCGAAGAGGACTTCATGGACACCTATCGCCTCGTGGAGGAAGTCGGCTACAGCCAGGTGTTCACGTTTATTTACTCCAAGCGCGAGGGGACGCCTGCTGCGGAGATGGACGACGACACGCCCCGCGAGGTCATCCAGGAGCGCTTCGACCGGCTCGTGGATCTCGTCCAGCGCAAGGCCTTCGAGGCGAACCAGGCGGAGCTCGGCGCCACGGTGCCCGTGCTGGTCGAGGGCACGTCCAAGCGCGACGATTCCATCCTGGCCGGCAAGAGCCCGAAGAACCAGACCGTTCACGCTCCGGTGCCCTCCGGCACGGAGGCGGCGTCTTTGGTGGGGCGCATCGTGCCCGTGACCATCGATGAGGCCCGCACCTGGTATCTCTCGGGCACGATCGCCCATGCTTGAGCTTTCCGCACCCGTCATCGCCATCGTGGGGCCCACGGCCTCGGGCAAGACCGACGCGGCCCAAATTGTCGCCGAGCGCCTCGGCGGGGAAGTGGTGAGCGCCGATTCCATGCAGATCTACCGGGGCATGGACATCGGCACGGGCAAGCTTCCCGCATCTGAGCGCCGCGTGCCCCATCACGGCTTCGATCTCGTTGATCCCGGCGAGCCCTACTCGGCGGCCCTGTTCCAGGCGTTCGCCCGGCGCTGCTTTCGCGATATAGACGCCCGCGGCAAGAGAGCGGTGCTCTGCGGCGGCACCGGCCAGTACGTGCAGGCGGCCATCGACGACTTCGTCTTCCCCAAGGGCGACCAGGTGGAAAACCCCGTCCGCGAACGCTGGACCACCTACGCGGAGGAACACGGCAACCAGGCCCTGTGGGAGGCGCTGGAGGCGCGCGATCCCGCAAGCGCCGCCGTCATCCACCCCAACAACGTGCGGCGCGTCGTGCGCGCCTTCGAGCTTTTGGAGGAGGGCGCCAGCTACGCCGAGCAGAAACAGCGGCTCGCCACCGTGGCGCCCTTCGTTCCAGCCGTGCAATTCGGGCTGGCCGTGGAGCCGGCTATCCTGAACGAGCGCATCGACGCCCGGGTCGATGCCATGGTGGCCGCAGGACTCGTCGACGAGGTGCGGGGCCTGCTGACCGCCGGATTCCGCGACGGCGTCACGGCGCCCCAGGCCATCGGATACAAGGAGATCGTCGAGGCGCTGGATGGGAACACCACGCTGGAGGAGGCCGTGAAGGCCATCAAGACGGCCACGCGCCGCTACGGCAAGCGCCAACGCACGTGGTTCCGTCGCGACAGGCGCATCCGCTGGGTGAACGCCGATGCCGGCGATGCCGAAGCCGTGGCCGCCGAGATTCTTTCCCAGTTGGAAACATTGGACGCCTACCATGGTTGAAGCGACCCTTCCGGGTCGTCGAGGAGAGCTTCCGCCCCCTCAATCGCCGCCTCAAAGGAGCGTCCCATGGAGTTGTCCTTCGCCAAATTGCACGGTCTCGGCAACGATTTCGTCTTCATTGACGATCGAGACCGCGCTCTCAAGCTGACCGATGCCCAGGTGTCGTATCTGTGCGACCGCCACTTCGGCATCGGCGCCGACGGCGTCATCCTCGTGCGGCCGGCAACCTCGGAAGAGGGAGACGGCTACATGCACTACATCAACGCCGACGGCACCTTGGCCCAAATGTGCGGCAACGGCGTACGCTGCTTCGCCAAGTACCTCGTCGATCGCGAGCTGGCGGACGTTGCTTCGGGACATCTTCTGGCCGACACCCTGGCCGGTCCGCGCCCCATCGCCTTTTCCGTGGATGCGGGGGGAAAGATGACCGAGGCGACCGTGAACATGGGCGCGCCCATCTTGGATCCCGCGCTCGTGCCCGTCGACGCCGCGCCGGACTCCCGCATGGCCGACGGTACGCCCTATGTGGGGCATCTGCGCCTCGATTCGCCGTGGGGAGCCTTCGAATTCGCCTGCGTCTCCATGGGAAACCCCCACGCCGTCTGCCTCGTGGACGATTGGGCGGCCTTGCCCGACGAGCTGTTCCCCGCAGGTGCGGAGAAATCCCTCTCGACCCTGCGCATCGATCTTCCCGGCCCCTTCTTCGAGACGCATCCCGCATTTCCCGAGAAAACCAACGTCGAGTTCGCCTCCGTCACCGATGAGGGCATCGCCATGCGCGTGTGGGAGAGGGGCTGCGGAGAGACCTTGGCCTGCGGCACCGGCGCCTGCGCCACCAACACGGCTGCCTGCCTCACTGGCCGGGCCGGCAGGGAAAACGATCTTATGTTGAGCGGCGGTCTACTGCACATCTGCTGGAACGAGGATGGCACGATATCCATGACGGGGCCGGCAACGGAGAGCTTCTCGGGAACCATTGTGCTGCCGTGAGCTTTTCCGATGCTGCTGTTGTGCTATGATAGCCCCCGTTTCCCCGGCGCAACGCCGCGCCACGATTAAGGAGTGATGCTCATGCGCCTGTAACGACCACTTGCACCGCCTTCCCCTCATGGGGTCCCGTCGTTACTTGAAGCAAAGGAGCATGCTATGACCGAATACGAATCCGTCATCCAAAAGGGCCCGGCCACCAAGGCCGAGGAGCGTCGAGAGCGCGCCGTTCTCGTGGGCGTCGAGCGCCCGGGGCTGCCGTGGCCCTTGGAATCTTCCTTGGCCGAGCTGGAACGTCTGGCCGATACGGCCGGAGCCGACGTGGTGGCCACGACGACCCAGCGCTTGGACGCACCCAACCCGCGCACCTTCGTCGGCACGGGCAAGGCCGACGAAATCGCCGAGCTGGCACGGTCGCGCGAGGCCGACCTTGTCATCTTCGACGACGAGCTGACACCTTCCCAGCAGGCCAATCTGGAGAAGGTCATGGACAAGTCCGTGAAGGTCATCGACCGCACGGCCCTCATTCTGGACATCTTCGCCCTGCACGCCACCTCCAAGGAGGGGCGCCTGCAGGTGCGCCTCGCCCAAAACCAGTACCTGTACCCGCGCCTGCGCGGCATGTGGGCCCACCTCGCCTCGAACCGCATGGGCGGCGGCGTGGGATCCCGCTTCGGCGAGGGCGAAAGCCAGCTTGAGGTGGACCGCCGCATGGTGCGCAAGCGCATCACGAGCATTCGCCGCGAGCTTGAGCGCCTGTCCGACGTGCGCTCGTTGCAGCGGGAGAGCCGGTACGGCAGCGGCATGTTCAAAGTGGCGCTGGCCGGTTACACCAACGCCGGGAAAAGCTCGCTCATCAACCGGCTCACCGGGGCCGATGTGCTCAGCTACGACAAGCTCTTCGCCACGCTGGACTCCACCACCCGCAAGTTCGAGCTGCCCGAGGGCCGCGAGGTCACCGTCACCGACACCGTCGGCTTCATCCAAAAGCTGCCCACCACGCTGGTCGAGGCCTTCAAGTCGACGCTCGACGAAATCACCGGAGCCGACCTTGTCCTGCATGTGATCGATGCCTCCTCGCCGGAGTTCGAGGGGCAGATCGAGGCCGTGTGCGAGGTGCTCGACCAGATAGGGGCCCAGAGTATTCCCACGATCGCTGCCTTCAACAAATGCGATCTGCTGGACGCCGAGACGCTGGCCGGCCTTAAAAGGCGCTATCCGAGCGCCCAGTTCGTGTCCGCTCGCACCGGCGAGGGCATAGAGGGGATCGTGGGCGCCATTGCCCAGGCCGCCTCGGCCGCCGATACCAAGCTGGACGTGCTTATTCCCTATCAGCGGGGCGACTTGGTGTCGCTGGCCCACGAGCGCTGCCATATCATCTCCGAGAGCCACGGGGAGGCGGGGACGCGCCTGCAGCTGCTCGTTGCCCCTGCCTTCGTCAGCACGTTCTCCTCCTATCTCGTCCCTGAAGGCGATGCCTGAGAAAGCGAGCGCGTCCAGAACGGAAGAGCGCCCCTGCCCGAGATACGCAAAGCGATCTGGGCAGGGGCGCTCTCAATTTGACGAAAGGGGAGTTCGCGATCTCTTCGTGAGGCGAAAGCGCTACAGGCGCCGGAACACGGCCACCACCTTGCCGGCGATAGAGCAGTCCGTCGTGATGATGGGATCCATCGTCGAGTTCTCCGGCTGCAGGCGGATATGGTCGGCCTCGCGGAAGAAGCGCTTGACGGTGGCGCCGTCGTCGATGATGGCCACGACGATATCGCCGTTGTTGGCCACCGGCTGCTCTTTCACAACCACGTAGTCGCCATCGTTGATGCCGGCCTCGATCATGGACTCGCCGCGCACCGAGAGCATGAAGGAGGGGGCGTCGCCGACGATGTCCGTGGGCAGCGTGATGGTATCGGTGATGTTCTCCTCGGCGAGAATAGGGGAGCCGGCGGCCACGTTGCCCACCAAGGGCACATTGACGAGCTTGCTATAGGCGGCCGCGAAGGCCGTGACAGGGGAGGGAACCTCCTCGATGGGATAGGTAAGCGCGATGGAGCGGGATTTAAGGGGGTCGCGCTTGATGAAGCCCTTGTCTTCAAGCGCCTTCAAATGGACATGGACGGTGGAAGGGGAGGAGAGCCCCAAACTCTGGCACACCTCGCGCACGGTAGGGCCGTAGCCCTTCTCGCGAATGCACGCTTCGATGCAGTCGAGAACCGCCTGTTGCCGCTTGGTCACTTTCTGGGTCATAGCGCATCCTTTCACAAAAGCGTACATTTGTTTGAAAAATCTCTTGACGTGAACCTTTGTTCGCTCTATTATAACTGCGAACAAAGGTTCTACGCAAGAGGTCAGGAGTAAAAAATGGCATGCATCGAATTTTCCATAGCCTTCACGCTCAGCACCATCGCTTCATTTCTCATCTTCTTCGCCTAGAGCGTCGGGGGCGGATGTCGCGAAGGTAGCAATGTTTTGAAGAGGGGAGCGCACTAGGTCTGATAGGGTATGATAAGCAATCAACTTATCAAAGTGAGAAGGAGAACCCATGCGCTGTCCTTCCTGTGGCTACCAGGAATCGAAAGTCGTCGACTCGCGATCGGCCGACGACGGCGCCTCTATCCGGCGCCGTCGCGAATGCCTGCAGTGCGGCACGCGATTCACCACCTACGAGCGGCTCGCCGAAAATCCCATTCTCGTCATCAAGGCCGACGGTTCTTCAGAGGTCTTCAACCGCGAGAAGCTCATGCGAGGATTGCTCATCGCCTGCGCGAAACGCCCCATCACGCCCGAGAAGATCGACGGGCTCATCACGAGCATCGAGGCGGAATTGCGCTCGAGCCAGCGCAACGAGATCAAATCGCGCGATTTGGGCGATTTGGTGCTGGCCCGTCTGGCCACCTTGGACGACGTCGCCTACATCCGCTTCGCCAGCGTCTATAAGGATTTCCAGAATGTGGAGGAGTTCTCCGAGGCCCTGAAAGAGCTGGGCTGATCCATGGAGGTTCTTTTCAAGCAGCTCGACGAGACCCTGGAAGCGCCCGCCTACGCCCGTCCGGGCGATGCGGGCCTCGATTTGCGCGCTGCCGAGGGCGGCACGCTTTTGCCCTTCGAGCGAGCGCTCGTGCCCTGCGGTATCGCCTTGGCCATTCCCGAGGGCTATGCGGGGCTCATCATTCCCCGAAGCGGCCTGGCGGCACGACAGGGCATCTCCATCGTGAACGCCCCGGGCCTCATAGACAGCGGCTACCGAGGTGAAATCAAGGTTCCGCTCATCAACCTCGATCCAACGGAGACGTTCAACTACGAGAAGGGCGAGCGCATCGCCCAGCTCGTGATCATCGCTACCCCCTCTATTACTTTACATAACACTTATGAGCTTCCCGAGAGCTCGCGCGGCGCGCAGGGCTTCGGAAGCAGCGGCCTTTCCTAGAAAGAGTGTCCTTTATGACCGATCATCGCGATTCGAAACTCGAAGAAACGCCCGAGCCCCAGCAGCTGGGAGCTCCGGAGGCGACTCCCGGAAATCCCCAGCGACCCGAGCCGTCGACGGAGCCTTCGCTGGATCAGAGACAGGTGCTCATCGACGCCGACTTGAAATCCGCCCGCACGCTCTCGACGGTAGCGGCCATTGCAGGTCCGGTCTCCTTCATCATCGGCGGCGTGATGCTGAGCACGGTGGGCCTTGTCTGCGCCATTGTCGGCTTCGTCAAGATCAAGCACGTGATAGACGATGTGGACGGTCGCCAGAAGGTCTATGCCGCCACGGTACGTCAAACGCTTATCTGGGGTCTCGCCATCAGCACCATTGCGCTCATCGTCAACATCGTCGGCATCGCGCTCATGATGCCCGTGCTCATGGAGGCCATGCAAACGGGAGACTTCACCTCGATCCTCGGCGAGGGCGCCACCATCACCGCGCAACCATCCGGCGGCAGTGGCAATGCCTGGGGCTAAGCGCCCTCCATATAAGGTAAAATGTTCCAAGTTGGAGGGCTTCTGAAAAGATTGACAAGAAAGGCTGATAATATGGATTATGTAAAATCGAAATCACGATCAACTATACAGGGCTTCCTAGTGGCTCTCGCTGCTCTTTTGGCGCTTTCCATTGGAATGGTCGGGTTGGCCGGTTGCTCGAGCGGAACGAGCGATGAAGACGCCATCCGCGCTTCGCTCTCGTCCGAACTGGACAGCATTAAGAACATCGACGACGCGTTCGTCAACGAGTTCTCCGAGTCCATCGACATGAGCCAGCTTTCGGTCTACGGCATCGACGGCGTCGAGTTCATGAAGTCCTACCTGAGCGGCTTCGATTACACGATCGACTCGATCAATGTCGACGGCGACAGCGCCACGGCCCAGATCACCCTTACCTGCAAGAGCTATACCGGCTACCTGCAGGCGCTGCAGACGGCCGTGGACGAGGTCACCGCCGATCCCGATGCTCTTGCCGCCCTCTCCAACGATGAGATCAACCAGAAGATCGGCGAGATCGTCATCGGCTCCCTCGACGGCGTCGAGCTGGCGGCCACCCAGCCCATCACCATCACCTACACCAAGGTTGACGGCACCTGGGAGCCGGCCTCGTCCACCTCGGGCGACATCGCGGCCGCGCTGATGACCAACTAAACGCGCCGTCAACGCGCAAACCCCTTGAAGGGCGCTCCATTGGGGCGCCCTTCTTCTATAATGCCAGGTAATCGATAACGCTTCTCACGACGAAAAGAGAAATCGAACATGGGTTCCCATACGAAACCGAACAGCGGGGGAGCGACGACTCCCCTCTCCCCTCGCCTCGCTCTTCAGCTGGCCGCGCCCCATACCTGGCCGGCGGCCATCATGCCCGTGCTCGTGACCGCCGCCTGCGCCTTGGCCAACACCGGGTCGCTGGACGTGGGCATGGCGTGGCTTCTGCTCCTCATCTGCATCCTCATGCAGGCGTCCGTGAACACCTTCAACGACTACTTCGACTTCATCAAGGGAACCGATACGGCCGAGGACAACGTGGAGGCCTCCGACTCGGTGCTCGTCTACAACGAAGTCAATCCGCGCTCGGCCCTCGGGCTGGCCATCGGCTTTCTGGCCGTGGCCTTCCTGCTCGGCCTGTACGTTGTTTGGAAGACAGGTCCCGTTCCCCTCGTCATCGCGCTTATCGGAGCCGTCATCGTCGTGATGTACTCCGGCGGCAAGACGCCTCTCTCCTACCTTCCCGTCGGCGAGGCGGTGAGCGGCATCGTTATGGGAGGTCTTATTCCGCTGGCATGCTACCAGGTGCTTTCGGGCACGTTCACGTTCATGGCGCTCCTTTGGGCCACGCCCACGATCATCGGCGTGGGCCTCATCATGATGACGAACAACACCTGCGACATCGAGAAGGACATCGAGGCATCCCGCCGCACGCTGCCGGTGCTGCTGGGCCGAGAAAAGGCGCGCACCCTCTACCACGCCCTCATGGTCGTTTGGATTCTCGCCATCCTCGCCATCGTCGGCATTTGGTTCCCCCGGGGCATCGTCGTGCTCCCCTTCTTGGCGCTCGGCTGCTACCCCCTCATGATGGGCCTGTGGAAAAATCCACTCGCGGCGCCCACGCGCATCGGCGCCATGGGCCAGATCTGCAGCGTGAACGTGGCTCTGGGCGCATTCTACGCCGCCGCCCTCCTGCTTTAGGAGCGCCAGGAAATCTGCACGAGATCGGGCAGTCCATCGCGAAAACGCTCCAGCGAGAAGTCCTTCAGCAGCTCTTCCGGCGTCGCCGGCGCCTCTTCGGGAACAAGCCCCGCCACTGCCGCGATATGTCCGATGACGGCTCGCGGACTTCCGAACCGGGCCAGCAGCTCGTCTAAGGCCGCGTCCCGATCGCGTTTCGAGAGGCGCCGATTCTGCTCGGCCACGAGCAGCGGAACGTGCGCATAGGCGGGGTGTGGCAGCCCGAGAAGATCCTGGAGGTAGCGCTGCTGCGGCGTGGAGCAAAGCAGATCGACGCCGCGCACGACTGAATTGACGCCCTGGGCGGCATCGTCCACCACCACTGCCAGCTGGTAGGCGAACGCACCGTCGGAGCGGCGTATGAGGAAGTCGCCGCAGTCGCGGTCGAGCTTTTGCGCGTAGGTTCCCTGAACGAGGTCTTCGAAGGCGATCGTGCGGCCGTCCACGGCAACTCTCCAGCCCGGCGTGCGCCCCGCTGCCCGGCGCGCCTCCACCTCCGCGGCCGACAGATGGCGGCAGGTGCCGGCATAGACGAGCTTCTCGCCCCGGTGGGGCGCCGAGGCGGCGTGAAGGTCGGCCCGCGTGCAGAAGCACGGGTACAAAAGCCCCTGGGCCTCAAGGCGCGCGAATGCCTCGGCATAGGCTTCGTCGCGATCATGCTGGAAGTACGGCCCCTCGTCCCAGAAGAGGCCCAGGGCCTCGAAATCACGCTGGATCTGATCGATGTAGGCGGCCTTCGAGCGCTCGCGGTCGAGATCCTCGATGCGCAGCACCATGAGGCCGCCCTGGGACTTCGCCACGAGCCATGAGATGAGCGCGGCGTAGATGTTGCCCGCGTGCATGCGCCCGGTCGGCGACGGCGCGAAGCGGCCGACGACGGGTGCCGCTTCTGTCGCGCCGCTTTCCGTCATAGCCAATGAAACCTTCCCGACGCAGTCTTAAAACCGGGCTACTTCTCGCGCCGGTCGTCGACGTGCTTGGCCTTGCCGATGGCACGCTCGATGCCGCCGGGCTCGACCAGGCGCACCTCCGGCGCCACGAGCAGCGTGCCCTTGAGCTTCTCGGCGATACGGGCACGCAGGGCGTCCATGGCCTCGAAGGAGTCGCGGAAGGCCTCGGGGCGCAGCTCGGTCTCCACGATGAGCGCGTCCATGCCGCCGCGGGTCTCCACGATGATATGGTAATGGGGCGTGACCTCCTCGATGCCCGTGAGCACGTCCTCGATCTGCGAGGGGAACACGTTGGTGCCGCGGATGATGAGCATGTCGTCGGAGCGGGAGCGCACCTTGTCCATACGGGCCAGCGTGCGGCCGCAGGCGCAGGGCTCGGTGTGCACGGCGGTCAGATCGTGGGTGCGGTAGCGCAGCACGGGAATGCCCTGCTTGCAAAGGGGCGTGAGCACGAGCTCCCCCATCTCGCCCTCGCCCACCGGCTCGCCGGTTTCCGGATCGATGACCTCCCACAGGAAGTGATCCTCGGCGATGTGCTGCTGGTAGCGCTCGGCCAGACACTCGCCGGAGACCCCCGGCCCCATGACCTCGGTGAGGCCGTAGTTGTCGGTGCAGACGATGTGCATGCGCCGCTCGATCTCGGTTTTCAGGCCCGGCGGGCAGGGCTCGCCGCCGAAAAGGCCCACGCGCAGGGGGGACTTCTCCCAATCGTAGCCCATCTTCTCCCCCACCTCGCAGATGTGCATGGCGTAGGAGGGCGTGGCCACGAGCACGGTGGTGCCGTAGTCCTCGATCATCTGGATATGGCGCTCGGTGTTGCCCGAGCCCGCGGGGATCATGGCGCAGCCCAGGCGCTGCAGCCCGTAGTGCAGGCCAAAGCCGCCGGTGAACATGCCGTAGCCGAAGGCCATCTGGGCGATGTCCCCGGGCACGACGCCGGCCATCTGCACGAGGCGGGCGATGCACTCGCTCCACATGTCCATGTCGTCGTCGGTGTAGCCCACCACCACGGGCTTTCCGGTGGTGCCCGACGAGGAGTGCAGCTCGCGGATGTCGTCCAGCGGCACCGCGAACAGGCCGAAGGGGAAGGTCTCGCGCAGCACGGCCTTGTCGGTGAAGGGGAGCTTGCGCACGTCCTCGAGCGTCTGGATGTCGCTCGGCGCCACGCCCATCTCGTCCAGCTTCTGGCGGTAGTAGGGCACGCGCTCGTAGGCGTAGGCCACGGTCTCCTTCAGCTTCTCCAGCTGCAGGGCGCGAATCTCCTCGCGGGAGGCGCACTCGATTTCCGGCTTGTAAATGGGCAGGGCGTCGAACCGTCCCGCCTCGGCGGCGCCCAGCGCCGCACCCTTCTTTGTCACGTCGATGGGATCCATTGCCTCGCTCATGCGCCCTTACGCCTCCTTCGCGGCGCGCTCGGCGACGATGCGCGCGATGTCCTCTTGGGAAATGAGCTCCACCGGCTCATCGGCCAGAAGCGCCTGGGCGCGCTCCGGCTCGCTTGTGGAGAGCACGATGTAGGTGGAAATCATGGAATAGCTGTAGACCACGTTGATGCCGCACTTGGCGAGCACGCCCATGACCCGGGAGAGCTCGCCGGGCTCGTCGACGAGCTTCAGGCAGATGACCGGCGAGACGACGCAGGCGCAGCCGGCGCCCTTAAGCGCCTCCATGGCCGCCTCCGGCTTATCGACGATGAAGCGGAGGATGCCGTACTCCCCCGTATCGGCGGCGGAGAAGCCGCGCACGGAGACTCCGGCGCCCTCGAAGAGGTCGAGCACCCGGTTCATATGCCCCGGACGGCTGTTGGCGAATACGCTGATCTGGGAAACGGTCATGCTATTTTCCCTCCTCGTTCTCGATGACGGCTCGGCCCGCGCGCAGGGCGGCGAGGTTCGCCTCGACGGTCTTCTGCGGCACGCGCTCGGCCACGGTCTCCTCCCACACCTCGACGGGAATGTCGAGCCGGGCCGCCAAGGCCCCCACGAGCACCACATTGGCGCATTTGGCGTTGCCGGCCGCCCGCGCAATGGCATCGGCGTCGATGAGCAGCGCCCCGGCCTCGCGCAGACGCTCCCGGGCGTTCTCGGGCATCGAGGCGGCGCCGGTGAGCACCGGCAGGGGCCGGATGGCCACATCGTTGACGATGAGCGAGCCGCCCTCCTTGAGCTGGGGCAGATTGCGGAGGGCCTCGGTGGTTTCGAAGGCGACGACGACATCGGCGCATCCCGCGTCCGATACCATGGATTTCACGTCCTCGCCCACGCGCACCACCGTGGTGACGGCGCCGCCGCGCTGGGCCATGCCGTGGATCTCCGACACCTTCACCTGCAGCCCCGCCTTCATGCAGCTGAAGGCGAGCAAATCGGCGGCGAGGATGGTTCCCTGGCCGCCCACACCGCACAAGAGCACGGTCTTAGTGGCATTTTCCATGAACGGCCTCCTATTCCTTGACGATGGCGTCGAAGCGGCAGTACTGGGTGCAGTGGCCGCAGCCGATGCACAGCGCGGGATCGATGAGCGCACGGCCCGTCTCGTCGCGGCCGAGGGCCGGACAGCCCAACGTGACGCAGGCGCCGCAGGCCGTGCAGGAGTCGCTCACGAACAGCGGCGGCTCTACGTGGCGCTCGAGCAGCACGCAGGGCGAGCGGAACACGATGACCGAGATGTCGTCGCTGCCCGTGACCTCCTTGAGAGCCCGTCGCACGGCGGCGGCATCGTTGGGATCGACCACGCGCACATCCTCGACGCCGAGGGCAGCCACCACGGCCTCGATGTTCAACTCGTGGCTGGGCCGGTTCTGCAGGGTCACGCCGTTGAAGGGGTTGCCCTGGCGCCCCGTCATAGCGGTGGTGCGGTTGTCGAGCACGCACACCGTGCCGGCGCCGCGGTTGTACACCGTGGAGATGAGCGAGCTTAGGCCCGAATGGGCGAACGTGGAGTCCCCGATGACGGCGACGATGGGACGATGCTCCGTGTCGGCCAGCGCCAGCTCGAAGCCGTGGGCCATGGAGACCGAGGCCCCCATGTCCACCGTGGTGTCCATGGCCGAAAGCGGCGGCAGGGCGCCCAAGGTATAGCAGCCGATGTCGCCGGTCACGATGGCCCGCATCCTCGAGAGCTCCTTGAACACGAGGCGATGGGGGCATCCCGGACACAGCGCCGGAGGGCGTCCCGGCAGATCGGTCGCAGCCGGCGCATGGGGCGGCTGCTCAAGGCCGAAGGCCGCGCGCACGAGCCCCGGCGACAGCTCGCCGGCCCGCGGCAGGGGGCACGGCGTCTCGCTCACCGGCACCCCGCAGGCCCGCACGGCGTCTTTGAGGTACTCCGAGCCCTCCTCCACGACGTACACGGCTTCGACGGAGTCGGCGAAATCGCGCAGCGCGGCCGCGGGAAGGGGCCAGGTGACCCCGAGTTTGAAGATGCTCGCGTCCGGGAGCGCCTCGGCCACGTGCTGGTAGGCCGCGCCGGCGCAGACGATGCCGATGGCGCCCTTCCCTTCCCTCACCTCGTTGTAGGGGCAGGTTTCCACCCACTGGCGCAGCTTATCGATGCGATCCAGCTGCACGAGGCGGCGCGGCTTGGCGAAGGCGGGCATCATGACCCACTTCGCCGGATTCTTCTCATAGGGCCTCGCCGGCGCCTCGGCGCGCTCCCCTGCCTCGACGGGCGTCTTCGTGTGGGAGATGCGCACGCTGGAGCGGATGATCACCGGCACGTCGAAGCGCTCGGAGATATCGTAGGCCTCGCGGGTGAAGCGCAAAGCCTCGGCGGAGTCGGCCGGATCGAGGCACGGGATGGCTGCGGCCTGAGCGTAGTAGTGCGAGTCCTGCTCGTTCTGGGAGGAGTACATGCCCGGGTCGTCGGCTGCCAAGATGACCATGCCGCCGCCCACGCCGGTGTAGGCGGCCGTGAACAGCGGGTCGGCCGCCACGTTCACGCCCACATGCTTCATGGTGGCGAGCACCCGCGCGCCGGCGGCCGAGGCCCCGATGCCCACTTCCACGGCCACCTTCTCGTTCACGCACCACTCGGCGTAGACGCCCTCCTTCTTGGCGAAGGCCTCCAGCGTCTCCGTCGACGGCGTGCCCGGGTAGGCCACGCCGATGGTGCAGCCCGCCTCCCAGGCTCCCTGGGCGATGGCCTCGTTGCCGCTCATCAGCTCCATATGTCTCTTCCTCTCCCTTCGGCGCCCGCCGTCGCGTGCGCGGCCCTAATTCTCCTCGTACTGCATGCAGAAGGTGCCGATCTGAATGAAGTCGCCCGGACGCAGCGCACGGGCCTCCACGGAATCGTTGTTCACCCACACGCCGTTGAACGAGTTGGCGTCGCGGATGACGTAGCAGCCGTTCTCCTGCTCGATGGTGGCGTGCATGCGCGAGACGGTCATGTCGTTCAGGAAGATCGTGCACTGGGGACTGCGGCCGATGGTGACGGGGTCGCCCGTGAGCACGAAGCTGATGCCCACTTGCGGACCCCGCACGACGTTGAGCGTCGCACGGGCCGGGGCGCTCTCCTCAACGGTTATGGCCGGCGTCTCGCTCATGACGAGCGGCTGCATGGCCTGCGTGGCGCCGAGCAGCTTGAATCCGCAGGTGGGACACACGGTGTCGTTCGGTAAAATCTCGTGGGAACAAACGGGGCAGCGCTCGCTCATGGCCCACCTCCTTACTCGTTGGCGGCGTCTGCGGCACCCGCGCCCGCGCCGCTTGGGGCACCGTCAGCGGGAGCGTCGTCTGAGACGCCTGCGGCGATGGCCGCAACGGACTGATGATCCTCGCGAGAGGATGACTTGCTGTAGATGAGGGGCGTCTCGTTGACGACCTCGGTCGGCGCCGGGGCGTCGTTGCCCCACAGCCGGTTCCACCAGATGCCGATGCCCTCGAGAAAACCGGGGGCCGGCGAATCCTCGCAGGCGATGAGGTCCTGGGAGGCGACAAGTTCGTTGCCCTGGTAGAAGTTGGCGACGCCCACGACATCCCCCGCGGCAACCGAACCGGTCAGCTCCTCGGCGACGATCTCCTGGCTCACATTGCCCTCGGGCGCGAACACCTCGACGGCGGCCGAGGGATCGGCGAAGGTGGCCGCCACCGTGCGGTCCGGCCACGCGCTGTGCTGTCTCTTATACACATCTGACGCTGCCGACGAAGCTAGAAG
>ERZ1027035.315-NODE-315-length-14909-cov-6.123536_pt1 | contig 14909 bp, 9 predicted proteins | sample MGYA00519442_ERZ1027035 | MGnify/ENA primary metagenome ERZ1027035 (study PRJEB26926, sample SAMN06164790) | human gut metagenome | biome: ENVO:00009003; feature: ENVO:2100002; material: ENVO:00002003 | host: Homo sapiens | place: USA | collected 2012 ...
AGTGTCTCGTGGGCTCGGAGATGTGTATAAGAGACAGAGCGAGGACTGTCTGAGCGACTGAACGGTACCCCGCAGCTCGAACCGGAGGGATCCCCTAAGCCCGCTCCTGTTGGCGGGCCATTTCGGCTTCCAGCTCCTCGGTGAGGGTGAACCACTCCTCCTCGGCGGTGGCCAGACGCTGCTTCAGTTTGGCGTGCTCGGCGATGGCATCGGAGGAGGCGTCCTCGTTCACGTAGAAGTCGGGGTCGGCCATCATGGCCAGCAGCTCCTCCATGCGAGCGTTGTCTCGTTCCATCTGCTCGTCCAGCTGGGCGATGCGCTTGCGGTGGTTCTTCAGGGCCGCGTAGGCGCGGTTGCGGGCTTCGGCCTCGCGGCGCTTCTGCTCCTTGGTCTTGGGGGCGCTGCCCTTGGGCGCGGTGAGCTGCACCTCGGGGCGGGCGGAAGGCGCATTCCCGACGCCCTTGGCAGCTGCGGAGGGCTGACCGAGGTCAGCCCCTACGGAACCATCCCGAGCAGCCGTCGAGCTCGAGCCTTGGCGGTCGCGGCGGCGGTTCACGGTGATCTTCGTGGGGGACGCCGCACCGGCGCGGCGCTTCTCGGGGACCGCGCCGCTCCCCTTCCCGTGGATGCCCGCATCGGCGAGCGCCTCGTCCACCACCGAGCGGTCGGCGTCCACGTCGCCATCGAGCTGGCCCGACTTGTACAGGTAGTAGTCGTAGTCGCCCTCGTAGTTGGTGATCTGGCCGTCCTTCACCTCCACGATGCGGTTGGCCACCCCGCGGATGAGGTGCCGGTCGTGGGTGATGAACAGGATGGTGCCGTCGAAGTGCTGCAGGGCCTGCTCAAGCACGTCGGCGCTGGAGATGTCCAGGTGGTTGGTGGGCTCGTCCAAACACAGCAGGGGCTTGGGGGCCACGAGCATCTTCGCCAGGGCAAGCCGCCCCTTCTCGCCGCCGGAGAGCACCGACACCTTCTTGTCCACGGCGTCCCCCGTGAACAAAAACGCGCCCAGCAGGCTGCGCACCTGGGAGATGGACCAGCCGGGCGCGGCATGATCCAGCTCCTCGAAGACGGTGTTGCCCGCGTGCAGCTCTTCCAGCTGGTGCTGGGCGTAGTAGGTGAGATCGACGTTCACGCCGTAGTCGATGGTGCCGGCATCGGGCTTTTCCACCCCGGCGATCATCTTCAAGAGCGTGGATTTGCCCGCGCCGTTGGGGCCCACGAGCGCCACCTTGTCGCCGCGGTACATCGTGAAGTCGATGCCGTCGTACACCGTGTGGTCGCCGTAGCGCTTCACGAGGCCGCGGGCCCGCACCACCTCGTCTCCCGTGCGCGGCGGCTGCACGAAGTTGAAGTGCACCGTCTTCTTCTCCTCGGGGATGACCGGCAGCGTCTCCTTGATCTTCTCGATGCGACGCTCGCGCTCCTGGGCCTGCTTGGCCTTGGTGGCCTTGTAGCGGAAGCGGTCGACGAAGGCCTGCAGGTGCGCGATCTCCTCCAACGATTTCGCACGCTCTGCCTTGATGCGCTCCAAGCGCTCCTCGCGTGCCACCAGGTACTTCGAGTAGTTGCCCTTGTACAGATTCACTTCCCCGTTGTCGATTTCTGCCACGCGGTCGACCATGTTGTCCATGAAGGCGCGGTCGTGGGAGACGACGATGACCGTGCCGGCATACCCGCGCAGAAAGCCCTCGAGCCACTTCACCGATTCCAAGTCCAGGTGGTTCGTCGGCTCGTCGAGCAAGAGCACCTCGGGATTGCGGATGAGCAGTTTCGCGAGCGCGATGCGCATCTGCCAACCGCCGGAGAACTCGGTGGTGGAGCGGGTCATGTCGCGCTCGGTGAAGCCGAGGCCGAACAGCACGCTTCGCACCTTCGACTCCAACGAGTAGCCGCCGAGCATCTCGTAGGCGTCCCGCGCCCGGCCCACGGCCGCCAGCTGCGCTTCGGTGGGGTTCGCGCCCAGCTCCGCTTCCAGCTTGTGCAGGCGCTGCTCGGCTTCGAGCACCTCGGTTTGCGACGAGATGACCTCTTCGAAGACGGGGAGGTCGCCCATCTCGATGGCCTCCTGCTCCAGATAGCCCACGCGCGCGCCCTTGGCGAAGAGCACGCGGCCCTCGTCCGGATCGTCCTCGCCGGAGATGATGTTGAGCAGTGTCGTCTTGCCCGCGCCGTTAGGGCCCACAAGCGCCAGCCGGTCGTACTCTTCCAAGCGGAACGTCACGTCGTGGAACAGCGTGCGACCGCCGTAGGATTTCGAAAGATGTTCAGTTTGCAGGATCATAAGCGCTTCCCGAAGTTTGTCGTCTCGGGACGGCCCGAAGCCGCCCCGCATTCCATCAAGGAGCGACGCCTAAGCCGCCCCGCTTTTGCCAACTGCATAGTGTAACGCATCCGAGAAACGATGCGCCCCGCTATGCCTTCCGGTACTTCTGAAAACGGCTGTTGGGCTTATCGGGAACCGTCCGCACCCCCTCATGCCTCAACCAATTCGAAGGCCTTCCGGTAGACGGGCTCCGCCTCCCAGCCCTTCGCCTCCACTTCTTCCAGGGTGAGCCATGCGAAGGACTCGTGCTCGTGGCTCAGGCGCACGTCGCCGGAGCGCCAGCGGCAAACGAAGTCGACGCCGAGGATCCGCCGCCCCGGGGCGCGCAACGTCCAGGCGTCGAAGGGCTCGCCGACCTCGATCTCCAGACCGGTCTCCTCGCGCACCTCGCGCACCAGCGCCTCCTGCCAGCTCTCGCCCGCTTCCACACATCCCCCCGGAAGATCCTCCTCGAGATCGGGCGCGATGCTGAGACGGCACGCCGCATCGGGCTTGAACAGGAACAGCAGGCGGCCGTCCTTGAAGATGCAGCCTTTTACCGCAACGCGCTCCCTCGGCCTCGACGCCGCGGCTTGATCGAACCCATCAGTATCATATTGCGCGTGCCCCACGGCCGCCTCCTCGAGTAGGTTATTCCAAACACCTCCGTACCATAGCAGAGAGCCCCGCGATTCCTGCGCACGACCTCCTTCGGTTCACGAAGTGCTGCTTTTCTGCACGAGATCTCGAGTTATAAGCGTCTAGAAGAGACAGAATTAACGAATCACGATATCCCCAGCATCTAATGAGGCAGTTTTCGAGAGAACGCCTTCGGAACCGGAACGGCGGCGCCCAAGCACGCAGCAGCAAGGACGAAGACGACGGCTTTCGCGGGAAAGCACAGGATGAGCAACAAGGCCACCATCAGCGGCTGGCGCATAGCGGCGCCCAAGAGGGCCGCCGTGCTGACGGAAAGCGCGAAGACCGGGTCGATGCCAAAGAGCCCGGCGGCGGCATAGCCGATGGCGATCCCCGAGAAGATGAGCGGGAAGAAGTGGCCGCCGCGCCAACCGAGTCCGAGGCACACCTGGCTGGCCAGCACCTTGAGAAGCCCCGTCGCGAGCAACGCCCCGGCACCGAGGGCCGTCCACTGCTGCGCCAGCATCTCGGTCTGGGCCTCGCCGGCGAACAGGGTAAAGGGGAGAAAGATCCCAAGAACTCCCAGTATCGCACCGGCAACGACCGCCTTCACTACGACGCGATCGCCGAGCCGCGCGGACAGCTTGCCCACGGCCCAGCCGAAGCCATGAAAGAGCCAACCGGCGCAGGCGCCAAGCGCAATGACGGGAAGCGCCCAGGCGAGTTCGGATGTCCCCACGGCCATGTCGGAGAAGTGCGGCAGCCCCGAACCGCCGCCAGCCACCTCGTTGAGCAGCATGAACGCCCCCAGCGCCCCGGCCACGGAGAGCAGGTACACCGCCGTTTTGACCGGTTTGGAAACCTGGGGCGCGGAAACCACCGTCGCGGTGAACGAGTCGATCCGGCGCCGACGCCCGTCGGCATCGTCCGCATAGCCGAACAGCGGCGCCGCCAGACCGAACAGCGGGGCCGAGAAGATCGCCGACAAAATGGCCGCCGTGCCCGCGTTCGCCAGCTCGCGCATCTCGGCGCCCATGAACTTGAGTCGATCCCCCACCCAGCTGCAAAGCCCCGCCACCACGCCGGTGAGGCCAGCCTCGGGCCCGATGCTGCCGCCGAACAGAAGCGGCAGGAGCGCGCCGAAGAACATGGCTCCCAAATGCCGGTAATCGTAGCGCCCGGTTTTCTTCACCTCGGCGAGCACCGCGTTCATATCATCGGGGTACGGCCCCACGTTCTTTTGAAACAATCCGATGGCAACGCCACCGGCAACGCAGAAGGCAAGCGGGTACACGACAGCGGGCATCCCTATCGCCGCCAGCCACGCCGGCGCCTTCACCCACAAAAGATCGAGGCCCGCGTTCATGAGAAAGAAGAACGCCCAGCAAAACGCTCCGGCGCAAGCCCCGAGCACCACGGTCACCACAGCAAATGCAATCCGTTTCACGACGGCTTCCTTTCCCGGGCGAAAAGCTCTTTGAATACGAAAAGACCCCTCCGAGGAGGGGCCTGCGAATTCATGGTGGTCGCTACAGGATTTGAACCTGTGACCCCCGCCGTGTGAAGGCGATGCTCTCCCGCTGAGCCAAGCGACCGAAGGGTTTTCGCAACTCACTTGGTGACTTGCGACGGCTGTATATACTACACGGATTCCGCGACGCGCGCAAGAGGGAATCTTGTATACTATCCCAACATATTCACAATTCCACCGTTTGGCGGCTCTTCCCGCGCTTTCAGTGCCGAAGCCGCCACCCCGAAACGGCGCACGAGAAAGAGAGGATCCGCCCCCATGGCAAGCGATTTGACGAGCGACACCTTCCTCGCCTCCAAGAAGATCAGCGACGAGATCAAGGCCGATCTGGCCGTGCACCCAGAGAAATACACCATGCTCACGGGCGACCGCCCCACGGGGCGCTTGCACATGGGCCACTACTTCGGCACCATCCGCGAGCGCGTCGCTTTGCAGAACGCCGGCGTCACCACCCGCATCATCATCGCCGACTACCAGGTCATCACCGACCGCGACACCACGGCAAATATCGCCGACAACGTGCACAACATGGTCATCGATTATCTGGCCTGCGGCATCGATCCGGAGAAGACCATCATCTTCACCCACTCCGCCGTGCCCGCCCTAAACCAGCTCATGCTCCCCTTCCTGTCGCTCGTCACCGAATCCGAGCTCATGCGCAACCCCACAGTGAAGGCCGAGCAGGAGGCCTCGGGCCACGCGCTCACGGGGCTGCTCCTCAGCTACCCGGTGCACCAGGCCTGCGACATCCTGTTCTGCAAGGGCAACGTCGTGCCCGTCGGCAAGGACCAGCTGCCCCACATCGAGCAGACCCGCCAGATCGCCCGCCGCTTCAACGAACGCTATGGACAGGTGTTCCCCGAGCCCCACGGACTTCTCACCGACGCGGTTGAGATCCCCGGCCTCGACGGCCGCAAGATGTCGAAGAGCTACGGCAACGCCATCGCCCTGTCGGCCACGGAGGAGGAGACCGCCAAGCTCATCAAGAAATCCAAGACCGACTCCGAGCGCATGATCACCTTCGACAAGGAGAACCGCCCCGGCGTGTCGGCCCTGCTGACCACGGCGGCGCTCACCACCGGCCGCACCGAACAGGACATCGCGGCGGAGATCGGCAACGACGGCGCCGGCGCCCTCAAGCGCTACGTGACCGAGTCGGTGAACGCGTATCTGGCCCCCATCCGCGAGCGTCGCCGCGAACTGGAAGGCCAGCCGGAGATGGTGCGCGAGATCCTGCATGAGGGCAACCGCCGCGCTAACGAGATCGCCAACACCACCTTGGACGAGGTGCGCGAGGCCATGGGCATGGTGTACTAGCCGCCGCGGGCAAGCTTATCGATACCGCGCGATCACGGCGTCCCCTTAGCGGAGGGGGCGCCGTTTTTCTATACGGAGTCCTCCAGATCCATCTGCATGAGCTGGACGCTCTCGCGCATGCGCTGGGCATGGGCGCGGGAGAGCCGGTCGTCCTCGTAGGCGCTCTGGATCTGCTCCAGCTCGAAGGTATAGGCCTTGCGCTTGATGTCCTCGGTGCGGTCGCCGGCCTTGATGACCGAGGTCACCGTGGGCCGCGCATCGTGCAGCGCCGCCACCGAGCGCTGGTACTCCACGAGCACCGCCGCCGCGTCCTCGGTGGGCACCTGGCTGGAAGCGACGGCCGCTTCCAAATGCTCCACGGCATAGGTGCGCGTGGCCGTCTGCAGCCAGCGCATTTCCTCGGTCTGCTCGGCCAGCTCCGTGTTGCCCGGCAGCTCGCGCAGCACCGCGCGCACGCCGCGGTGCCACAGCGCCCGGAAGCGGCCGTTCCAACGCTTCAACGTGCCATGGCCCTTGCCGTGCTGCAGAAGCTGCATGGCCTGTTCGAGGCGCCCCATGTAGCGGTAGGCCACCACGCCGGAGACGACGCCGCGCTCCATCAGCTCCATGGCGCGCTCGTACTCCCACATCAGGGCCTGGACGCGCAGCTCCACGTTCATTTCGCTCTCGATGCCATTGTTGGCCTTGATGCGCGCGAGGCGGTCGTTGTAGGAGCGGATGACGGCCCGGGTCTCCGCGCGGTTCTCCCGGGTCTGCTGGGCCGCGAGCATCTCGATGACCTCGCGCATGATGTCCATAGTGGTGGCGGCGTCCTGGTCGATGCGGCGCAGCTCCTCCTCCCCCTTGTCGCGGGCCGGCGCCAGAAGCGGCACGACGAACGTGGCCAGAAGCAGCGTGCACACGATGACGCCGCAGGCGAGGAAGATCAGCAGCTCGCGCTGGGGAAAGGGCACGTTGGGCGGCCCGTAGACGGCATAGGTGGGAATGGAGAACATGATGGAGAGCGTGATGGTGCCCTTGGCTCCGCAAAACGTCGTGATGAGCGCGCTGCGCAGATCGCCCTTATTGAACCGGCGCTTCTCGGAGCGAACCACGTGGAAAAGATCCATGGCGAGCACCCACAAAAAGCGCGTGGCCAGAAGCACGAAGGTGAGCCCGAAGACGAGCAGGATGAGCGTGGAGTTCGTGATGCGCACGTTCTCCCACGTGTCCTGCATGGCCAGGGGCAGCTGGGTTCCCAGAAGCACGAACACGATGCCGTTCAGGGCGTAGGTGAGCACGTGCCACACGCTGCCCGAGACGATGTTCATGCGCGAGACCGAAGGCCCGATAACCCCCTTGGGAGACGTGACGTTGATGAGCCCGGCCACCACCACGGCGATGACGCCGGAGACGTGGCACACGTTGGCCACCAGGTAGATGAGGAAGGGAATGAGCACTTCGAAGAGCACGTGGAAGTTCGTGTTCTCCACGCCGATGGAACGGGCGCGCTTGACGACCCAATTGCCGAGCAGCCCCAGCAGAATACCGAGCAGCAGGCCGCCGACGAATTCCACGAGGAAGTCGACCCCGGCGTCAACCAGGGAGAACGATCCGGTGACCACGGCGGCAATGGCGAATTGGAAGGACACGATACCCGAGGCGTCGTTCAAGAGCAGCTCGCCCTTCAACATGGAGGCCTGGCGCTTCGGGATGTCCACCTGCTTCGAAAGCGACGAGACCGCCACGGCGTCGGTGGGGCCCAAGGCCGCGCCCAGGGCGAAGGCCGCCGCCAGCGGAATGGAGGGCACGAACGCGTTCAGCAGGAAGCCGATGACGAGCGTCGTGGCCACCACCAGGCCTATGGCCAGGGAGAGCACGGGCTTGCGCTCGCGCCAGAGCGCCTGCTTGTCGGCGTGCTTCGCCTCGTCGTAGAGCAAAGGCGCGATGAACATGACGAGGAACAGCTCCGGGTCGAGCGTCACCTCCACCTCGCCGCCGGCCACAACGGCAATGAGGAGCCCGATGACGATCTGGATGAGCGGAAGCGAGACGCGCGGGATAATCTGGTCGATGAGCGAGGACGCCAAGACGGCGACGAGCAGGAGCAGACCGAGGGTCAGCGCTTCCACAAATGCATCTCCTTTTGGGTGTCGGCAATGGGCGAATAAGATATTTTAGAGCATGGCGGGCTATTGGGAAAGGCGCACGCGGAAGTTGCGGCCGCTCTTCTCCAGCTCGTAATCTCCCACCGAGGCCATGTACTGGCGCATCTGGGAATAGCCGAGGTCGCGCACCTTGAAGTCCTTGAACTTGGCACGCAAGGCGTCGGTGATGGTGGAGAGCATGATGCCCTCGGCGCCAGCGCCGGCCACCAGCTCGCGGATGTAGCCGGCCGGGGTGTCGCCCGCGGGCTTCTTCTTGCGAACCGGCGCCTTCTGGGGGGCCTCCTTCTTGGCCGTGTTCTTCTTCGCGGCAGTCTTCTTGGCGGTCTCCTTCTTCGCGGCAGTCTTCTTGGCGGCCGGGTTCTCCTCCGCCTTCGACTTGGCCGCCTGGCGGCGCCGCGTCGGCTTTTCCGTCTCCGCGGGCTTCTCGGCCTCCGTCGGCTCCTTCGTCTCGCGCGTCTTCGCCTCTTCGGTGGCATCGGCTTTCTTCGTCTGGCGGGTCTTGCGCTCGGCGCGGGCGCGGCGGCCGGGCCGCACGTCCTTCTGAGCCTCCGGTGCCACAGGTTCTGTCTCCGGCGCTGCCTCCACGACCACTTCGACGGCCTCGGACGCCGGCACCTCCACCGCCACTTTGGTGGAAACATCCGACTGCTCCGCTTCGCCCTCGGGCAACGCCGCGGCGGCCTGGCGGCCCTCCGACAAACGCCCCACGGCCTTCGTCGCAACCCGGCGCGTACCGCGATGGCTGCGCGAGCGGCGATTCGGCTTCTCGGGCTTCTCCATCTCGGGCTTCTCGGCCTCGGCCGAGGACGCCTCAGTCGCGGCCGCCTCTCCATCGAGCTCAGAGGTGACGTCGGCAGCCTCTTCTGCCTTAGCGGCCTTCTCGGGCTTCCCCGCCCCCTCGGGCTTCCCCGCACGCTCGGGCTTCTCCGCCTTCTCGGGGCGCTCCTCGCCCTCGGCGAGTTCCACGGTGACCGAACTGTGGTCTTTGGTGATGCGCACCCGCGTGAACTCCTCGAGCAGCTTCGAGAGCAGGTTCGTGCCGTAGCTGCGCACGTCGAAATCGGGGTAGCGCTTCTGCAGGCGGCTGCCGATCTCTCCCAAGCCGGTGGCCTTGCCGTTGTTCTGATTGTCGGTGATGATGTCTACCACGGCCTGCTCCACGGAGTCCTTCGGCACCGCGTTGCCACCCCCGCCCTTCTCGCTGCGCTTGTTCTGCACGAGCAGCTCGAGGGTGGTGAAAACGTCGCAAGCGCGCCGGAAGGGCGTCGGGGTCTTCTTCTCCCCCATCCCGATAACCATGCGCCCGCTCTCACGCAGGCGGCTGGCCAGGCGCGTGAAGTCCGAGTCGCTGGAGACGAGGCAGAAGCCATCGACGTTGTCGGTGTAGAGAATATCCATGGCGTCGATGATCATGGCCGAATCCGTGGCGTTCTTGCCCTGGGTGTAGCCGAACTGCTGGATCGGCGTGATGGAGTTCTCCAGCAGGGCATCCTTCCATTTCGCGTGCAGCGTAAGCGTCCAGTCGCCGTAGATCCGCTTGATAGTGACGGTGCCGTACTTCGACAGCTCGTTCAGGATCGGCTTCAAGTAGCGGGCCGACACGTTGTCCGCGTCGATGAGCAGCGCGAAGCGGCGGTCGGACGACTCAGTGGTTGTCTTTGATTCCATGGGAGGTAAATTCCTTGCTTGAGATAAGGGGCCTTTGTCACTCAGTATGGCACACTTCGGCCTAAAATGCTGCACCTATCTTGGACTCAGGTCAAGCCGTAACGTTGAGAAGCGCCTTTCCTCCCGAGAATGCAGGAAGTCGGGGGATAGGGGCAGCCGAGGCAACAAAAAAGCCAGCGACGATAAGCCGCTGGCCTAGCATTTCGGTGGTGCACCATGAAGGACTCGAACCTTCGACCTTGGGATTAAGAGTCCCCTGCTCTACCAACTAAGCTAATGGTGCACTTGGTTCCTGCGCAAAGCGCTTGAATATTCTAGGCGAAGCTTTTCAGAATTGCAAGCCCTAAATTTTCAAGCGCGCTGGGGTGGATGATGGGACTCGAACCCACGATCTCCAGAGCCACAATCTGGCGCCTTAGCCAACTAGGCCACACCCACCATTTCGCGCAAGGCAGAATTATAGGCAACAGAGAGCCTGGGTGCAAGAGTTATTTTTCCTATGCCGCTCCCCGCGCCATGGGCGCCGCTCCCGTCGCCGCTGCCGGCACCACTCCCGTCGCCCGTTGATTCGTCTCGCCACCGTCCGACCGTTTCCGAGCACCCCGGCGCCGACGAGCACGCAGCGGCGCGCTTTAGCAGGCCGCCAAGTCCTTCACCACTTCCCCGCCGAGAATGAGGCCGGCTACGGAGGGGACGAAGGCAACCGAGCCGGGTGCCGGACGCGTACCGTCCTTCACAGCCATGTCGTCATCCGCGGGAACGAGCGGCGGCTCAGTGGAGTAGACCACCTTCAACGACGGAATGCCTCGCCGCCGCAGCTCGCGACGCATGACGCGGGCAAGCGGATCGACCGAGGTCTCGTAGATGTCCGCCACCCGAAACGCCGTCGGATCGAGTTTGTTGCCCGCGCCCATGGACGACACAATGGGCACACCTGCCGCAAAGGCGGCTTCCACCAGGGCGATCTTCGCGCTCACCGTGTCCACCGCGTCAATCACATAATCGAAGGCCGCGAAATCGAACTGGTCAGCCGTCTCGGGAAGGAAGAAGCACTGGCGAGGACGCACGATGCACGACGGATTGATAGAGGCCACGCGCTCGGCCGCCACCTGCGTCTTTGGACGCCCGATAGCGCCCATCGTGGCGATAATCTGCCGGTTGAGGTTCGTGGGATCCACCGTGTCGGAGTCGACGAGATCGAGCGCCCCCACCCCGCTGCGAGCCAGCGCCTCCACCGCATAGCCGCCCACTCCGCCAATGCCGAACACGGCCACCCGAGCCGCCGCCAAGCGGTCGAGACCATCTCGCCCCAGCAGCAGCCGCGTCCGCGCGAAAAGGTCATTCACGAGAGCACTCCCATCTTCCCTAAAGAGCGTCGAGTGTCGGGCACGGGCGCTCTTGCAAAAAGTTTCGCAAAAATGGTCACAAAATCGACTTTTGAACTCTTCGTGAACCGCAAACCCGTCATTTTCAGCACTGAAACGCGGAAAAGAGGCGTTAAACTAGCAAAATAGGGTTCAGAATCGAAGATATAGAGTTCAAAACTCGATTTTGTGACCATATTATCGCAGTTTTTTGTCGGGAAGGCGCTTGCGGCCCCGATTAGGAGAAGACGATGTCCCAACGATCCTCGCAGCACAAAAATTTGACCCCCGCCATCGGTATCGCTCTAGCATTCTTGCTCTCGATGAGCTCTTTGGCCGGATGCAGTGCCTCGATGGCAGCTGATGAGGCGCCGACCGATAAGTCGACCCCGGAGCTCGCGAGCACGGGGGCGCCCGACGACTCGCAAGAGCCACAGGCCACTCCCGCAGAGGACGCAAACCAGCAGAATGCTGAAGCTGCTAGCGAAAACCGATCCGCAACCGACGATGGCGTCCTCTCCTACCGCGACATCCCCGCCTTCGATGGCAATCCCTACGTCTACGTGAACGACGGCGAGCCGGTGTTCACCGACGAGCAGCGCGCGGCCGAACCCGGGTATGAGCATTACGACGAGCTGGACGAGTTAGGCCGCTGCACCGCCGCCTTCGCCGTCGTGGGCCCCGAGACCCAGCCCACGGAGAAGCGCGGTTCCATCGGCGAGGTGCGCCCCTCCGGATGGCAGATGGCCAAGTACGATTTCGTGGAGGGCAAGTACCTGTTCAATCGCTGCCATCTTCTGGGCTACCAGCTCACGGGCGAGAACGCCAACGAGCGAAACCTCATCACCGGCACGCGCTATTTGAACGTCCAGGGCATGCTGCCCTTCGAGAACGCCGTGGCCGACTATGTGGATGCCACAGGCAACCACGTGCTCATGGCCGTGACGCCCGTCTTCGAGGGAAGCGAGCTGGTGGCCCGCGGCGTGCACATGATGGCTGAGTCCGTGGAAGACGGCGGCGAGGGCGTGGCCTTCAACGTCTTCTGCTACAACGTGCAGCCGGGAGTGGTCATCGACTACGGCACAGGCGCATCGATGCTCGAGGAGGATGCCACTCCCCTCCCCGACGTGTCGGGAGCCGAAAGCGCACCCGATGCCGCAAGCGAAGGCGCAGGTGCCAGGGAGGCGTCCGAGAAGGGCGCGACGGGCTCCGACGAGGGCAAGGGCGTCGCCGAGTACGTGCTGAACACGAACTCGAGGAAGTTCCACCTGCCGAGCTGCTCGTCGGTCGGCCAGATGAGCCCCAAGAACCGCGAGGACGTCGAGGACACCCGCGAGAACCTCATCGCCAACGGCTACGACCCCTGCAAGCGCTGCAACCCGTAAAAAAGACCCTCGCGCGATACGGCGAGGGTCTTTCGAAATCTTGGTAGGGCCGCCCGGATTCGAACCGAGAACCAAGGGATTATGAGTCCCCTGCTCCACCGTTGAGCTACAGCCCCAGATGCGTTGGCTATTCTAGCGCAAGTCGGCCAGACTCGCCAAACCTACATCTTCACCGGAGCCGACACGCCCAGCAGGTTCAGCGTCAAGGCCAGCACGATGCGGGTGGCGTCGCACAGGGCCAAACGCGCCGTCTGCACGTCGGCGTCGTCGGTGAGCACGTGGCAGTTGGTGTAGAACTGGTGGAACAGCGACGCCAGATCCTGCGCGTAGTGGGTCAGGCGGAACGGCGCGCGGTCGCGGGCCGCCAGGGCGATGAGGTTGCCGAAGTCGGCCATCTTGCGCATGAGCGCCAGCTCGGAGGGATGGGTGAGCGGCGTCAGGTCGCAATCCTCGGGAATGATCTTCTCGGCGAGCTCGCCCATCGTCATCTCCCCCGCCTCGACGGCGGCGGCGTCGGCCTCATCGGCCGCCTTGCGCAGGATGGAGCAGATGCGCGCGTGGGCGTACTGCACGTAGTACACCGGGTTGGAGGCGTCCTTCTTCTTCGCCACCTCGATATCGAAGTCGATGGGCTGGTCAGCCGAGCGGGAGAGCATGAGGTAGCGGGTGGCATCCACGCCCACCTCGTCGATGAGCTCCTCGAAGGTGACCATCTCGCCGGTGCGCTTGGACATGCGCACGGCCTTGCCATCGCGGAACAGGTTCACGAGCTGCCCCAGCTGCACCTCGAGCGCCCCGGGCCAGCCCCAGGCCTCGAGCATGCACTCGCAGCGCTTGATGTAGCCGTGGTGGTCGGCGCCCCACAGATCGATAAGGTGGTCGAAGCCGCGCATCATCTTGTCGTAGTGGTAGGCCACGTCGCTCATGAAGTAGGTGGCCTCGCCGTCGCCCTTGATGAGCACGCGATCCTTGTCGTCGCCCAGATCCGTCGAGCGGAACCACAGGGCGCCGTCCTTCTCGTAGAGGTAGCCCTTCTCGCGCATGGCGTCCAGGGAGCGGGACACGGCGCTCTCGCCGTTCTCGTCCTCCACGTACAGCGAGCGCTCGGAGAACCACTTGTCAAAGGTGGTGCCGAAGTTGGCCAGCACCTCGCGCTGGTTCTTGAGCGTCATGTCGTAAGCCATCTCGCGGAAGGCCTCAACGCGCTCCTCATCGGAGACGTTCAGCCACTTGTCGCCGTCGCGGTCGATGATGTCCTGGGCGATGTCCTTCACGTAGGCGCCGCCGTAGCATGCCTCGGGCATCTCCACGTCGCGGCCGAGCAGCTGCTGGTAGCGCACGTTCACGGAGTTGCCGAACACGTCCATCTGGTTGCCGTGGTCGTTGATGTAGTACTCCTCGTACACGTCGTAGCCGCCGTGGCGCATGACGCGCGCCATGGCATCGCCCAAGGACGCCCAACGGCCATGGCCCACGTGGAAGGGGCCGGTGGGGTTGGCGGACACGTACTCGAGGTTCACGTAGCGCTCGCCCTCGGGAATGGTGCCGCGACCGAAGTTGTCGCCCTCCTCGCGCACCTCGCGCACCACGCCCTGCAGCACGGCATCGGACAGGCGGATGTTGATGAAGCCGGGGCCGGCGATCTCCACGGAGGCGATCATGTCGTTTGCGGGAATGTGGTCCACGATGATCTGGGCGATCTCGCGGGGGTTCTTGTGAGCGAGCTTCGCGGTGCGCATGGCGACGGTGCTCGCCCAGTCGCCGTTGGCCTCGTCGCGGGGTCGCTCAAGAGCTGCCTGCGGGGCCTCCGCCAGCTCAAGTGAGCCGTCGGCACGGGCCGCGTCGATCGCGGCGTCGATGATCGCTTCGAGGGATTCGCGAATTTCCATTGGTCTAACTTCCTCTTCTGTACGTCTTCAGTACGTCGGCGTTACCACGCGCGCGGGCTGTGCCGTACCCAATCGCGCCTATAAGCGGCCATAATAGCATGAACGGCCCGAGAAAAACAGGAGCGCCCGAGCACTGTGCCCGGGCGCTCCCGCTAACGGTTCCGCAGGTCAGAACTGTGCAAGTGCACAAGTTCGTGCGCTTGCCCTGGATGCTATGACAGGATCACCATGGCCGCCGTGAGGATCACGATGCAGACCACGCCGAGAACCACGAACAGCTTGGCGCCGAATTTGAGCCACGTGGAGTACTCCACCTTGGCGAGGGCCAAACCGCCCATGATGGCGCCGGAGGTCGGCGTGAACAGGTTCACAAGACCGTTGCCAGCGGAGTAGATCATGACCATGGTCTCGACCGAGAAGTTCAGCTGGTGGGCCAGGCCGCCCAGAATCGGGATGGAGACCGTCGCCATGCCGGAGGAGGACGGGATCAGGAAGGACAGCACGATGTAGAGCAGGAAGGACAAGGGCGCGAAGATGATCGCCGACATGCCCGTCAGCGCCGCGGCGGCGTTGTTCAGGATCCACATGTCAAGGCCCGTCTTGGCCATGAGCACGGTGATGGAGCGGGCCAGCGCGATGATGAGCACGACCGACATCATGTCGG
>ERZ1027035.324-NODE-324-length-14776-cov-4.965559_pt1 | contig 14776 bp, 17 predicted proteins | sample MGYA00519442_ERZ1027035 | MGnify/ENA primary metagenome ERZ1027035 (study PRJEB26926, sample SAMN06164790) | human gut metagenome | biome: ENVO:00009003; feature: ENVO:2100002; material: ENVO:00002003 | host: Homo sapiens | place: USA | collected 2012 ...
CATTAGTCCCATACCATACAAAACTTCCTGTTGATCGCCAAAACCTACAGAATAAATGTAAGAAATGCACAAGGCATCAAGTTCTTCAGCCAAGGAAAGATTGGTCTGCCCCTGCTGATAGTCAATAACACTCCCCAGCGTGGTAATTGGCGTATAACCTTTGGCCGGCTGGAAATTAAAGTTCTTGGCTCCATTAGCTGTGTTATAATCTGTAGACGCTGCAATCGCGCAGGAAAGAGCGTTTACGTATTCACCTTTTTCATCATAATCGATAACATACCCAGTATAGCCAAGAGTAGAAAGCGTAGATTGCAAAGCTTTTGCAGTTGCCTTATCTTGGATATTGAATACCAAACGAACCATCGAATTAATCGTCTGTCCGCCAATATTCCCCTGGAGCCACTCAACAGCAGCCGTAATGCTGTCTTCATCAAGCTCTTCAATCGTTGTAATTGAATAGCCGGCCGTATTGGCATTAAAAATACGGTCGCAAAATTCTGCAAATGTTTCAGCGTCTACGCCCTGAGACAATTCAGCAGTAAGCAACCCCAGCATTGTACTCAGATCGGTCCCTGTCGTTCCGGCACTAACAGCAGCTACTGTTGCCTCTTTTCCTGCTGCACCGGAAGTAATAATAAAACCGCCGGTAATGGTATTATAAACGACTGTCGCACCAGTATAAGCCTCACCTCCTGCACTATTTCCCTGAACAGCAGTTTGTATCAAAGAAGCTACTTCAGAATAACTGTTAGCGGTTGAAAGATTAACAACGACCTCAAATTCTGAAGAACCAAGGGTTAGTTTAAAGCTCCCATTATCGACGGCTTTAAGCTGAGCAATTGATGCCAAATCATTAGTACCTTTGATAAACGGTGCTGCTGCTTCTTTGTACCACCGAGCAACAATCAACTTCTCTGGAGCAATTCCAGTCTTGGATAAGAAGCCAAAATATCTTGAAGCGACTTCGTATTCGGGAATTTCAGAACCGAAATCTGCCTTAAAATCAGTTAAGGCGCTTACACCCGAATAAGTGAGCGCCGGAGTAGAAGACCCGATTAACGGAGAAGTCATAGCCAAGAGCATGTGTTTTTTTTCAACCGTAAAGGCCGGACTTTGGACCACAGCCGAAATCGGTACAAATTTACTGAAAGGTAAACTCATATTATTTGTCCTTGTTAAAGATGAAAATTAAGGGTTATTTGCCAAAACCGTGTAAGGTAATTTGGGCTTTTTCTATTGCCGGAGAGATTTTTGTTACCGTATCGACAACAAAAAGTTCCACGTCAAAATTGTAACGTTTCATATATTTTTTGTTTTCCTGCAAAAAGGTCAGATTGCGCAAAGTCGACATCTTTTTAAGGTCTGCTACACCATAATTCTGGGTTAAATTGACCTGCAATGTCTGCTTAAACAACGACGCATTGCCAAGCGCTGCGGGACCGTAAAAATCCAATTGCACTCGATAAATACGTTGCACGTCATAGGCAATGCTAATTAATCCTTTTTCCTTGTCATAATTTGTATGTCTCGGTTGGCTCCAGCCAATATCCTGAACATCAAGAATGTTAAACGTTGCAAAATCTATTCCTGGTTTAGGGAGCGGCCGGTCATCAATATAGGGATTAACAAATTGCAATGTCGGCATTAAAGATTGAAGATAATCATATAAATCAGGTTCCGTCATTAATCGGCTCCTCATATTCTATGCGGTAAGCATAAACTTCACGCCAACCAGCATCGTCCCAAGCTTCCTTAGCAACTACCTGATAAGTATACCCGTCACACTTGAAGGTATCCGAACCAAACTGTCGCAATCGGTCGAGCTGTGTTGGCTCGCCGGAGATAAACACCTTAAAATATTGGTATTCCTGAAGGTCAAACCCAGTTTCACGTAACTCCTGTAAACTGGCAGGCTGTATCTTTCCCTTAACAGTCAACTCCGAAGTAGTAACAACCGGCTCGCGGCTATTAACCTGCCATTCGGTTGTGGTTTTGGTAAAGACAAGCTCTTTCCAATCGTTGACAACCGTTAAGGCCTCCCCGACAATAGCGTGCAAATTTAATGACATTTTATTTTCCTAAAAGAAAAGCCTCGGATTTCTCCGAGGCTTTGTTTGTTTTAGCGAACCCAGTTTGATATCTGGTTCATTCTGTTTTTCAAATCGGCATTTTCCGCTATAATTTCCCGCATCTTCTCAATATCAGCCTTATTCCGAGTCGCATGCCAACAATGAAGTTGATACAACAAATCTTGGTCGGAAACTTCCCAACTCTCGGCTTTTTCTGCTGGAACAGAAGTCAGAAACTCAACCAGAGCTTTGTGGACACACTTTTTGACAATGCCGCCAATGGTCTTGGCATCCATTTGAACCGCCGGCATACCATAAGAACCGGTTTTGCGAATGCTTGGCAAAACATCTTCATAAACCCATTTTGCAAACTGTAAAGCTGCCGGCTTGTTACTGCGGAATACCAACCGATACAGATTTGGCTCATTTATATAGTTAAGCTCTTGTATTCCACCTTCTGTAAGGGTAGCCGTTTTACGGCACCCCTTTTCATCAAGCCTAGCAATTATGCTGCTATTACGTTTTAATGCCAGACTGTCGCAAACGTCAACCAAGCAGAACCAGATGTTGTTATCGACTAACTGGGTTCTGACAGGGGTTGATTTGAAGTTAAAGACAGATATTGCGTTTGATTGTACTAAATTGTTCATTTCTTTTACCTTCTGTTTCAAAATTACCTTTAGACCGTAAAGGCATCGGGAGGTTGAAACACGTAGTAAAAGATACGCCTATCCTATTCAATATATTCGGATAGCCTCCCGATATGAAAACCTGTTAAGATAACAACAAATGACAAATTCAAAACTTATCAGGCATAAAAAATCGCACCTATCGGGTTGCGTTTCCGCTTTTACAGAGTGTTTCAAGCTCTATAATCATAATAACAACAATTTAGCTTAAATGTCAAACATTTTCTAAAGCAACTTTTATTTCCCCAAAGGCTTTTCTCTGCCGTCTTTGACCATGGCAACGTGAACGCCATCTCTGAGACCGCCAGTATCAATAAGCGTATGAGTGCTGCCTTTTTGCCTTATAGTGCTTGGCTTATTTGGCGGCGGCGTATTGCTGGTAATACTCTCGATGATCTGATTTCTCATATCCTGTGCAATTTCAGCCATAATTTTGTTAAGCGTTTTTCCGTCATCCAAGCCCTTTTGCACAATCTCAGGAGCTCTTTGTTGTATCTTAGCCTCGGCATTTCTCAAAAACGGACGGGCAGGAATATCTTTCGTGCCAAACTCGTTAAAAAGGGCTATTTCGCTTAAAGTTGCATTTTCCCCTTTATGCTGTTCGCCTTCGTAATATCCCGCTTTGGCTCCGTCAGCCCCCTCTTTGAACTCTTTTTCCAAGTCCTTAAACATTTTACGGACGCCATCGGCTTTAAACTTAACGCTAAATTTCATTGACCGGGACTCCAGTAATAAGGCAACACATTAAGCGGTTTTCTCGGCATCGGTGGTTGAACCGTAGACAAGAGGGCTAAAAGCTCTGCACCGTAGGGCGTCGTTGCCAAAAAACGCCGCCACGGGTCGGAATAAAGAGCAAAGGATGCACTGACACTCCCTTCCGAAGCACTCGAAAGATTGCCAGAAGCGGCTTTGTCCGGATTCATAGCCAAATAAGCCAAGTGAGCGGTAGCAAGATACACACCGCGAATCTGACTTTTAATCTCCAGCCCGATTTCTCCTTCAATGACGGAAATATAACTTCCGGCACCGGCGTACGCTGCCTGAATACCTTCATTCGACATATCCTTAAAATACGGAAACCAGAGACGAAATGTATCATTGTCTACCGTTATCACTTTCATTATTTTTTACCTTTATTTGACTTTCTTTCAGGTTCCGAAGTTTTTTCCAGAGGCTGCTCAACTTCCGGCACGTCTCGGATTTCGTCGCCGGTTTCCGCTCCCTCCTCTAAAAGCAAATCTTCGGAAATCTCCAACGGTTCTTCGGCTACCGGAGCTTCAACTTCAATCTGACCAGAATTGTCTCGGATTTCGTCGCCGATTTCTTTGCTCATATCCTGAGCGACCTTTTTATCGGCATGGATAATAAAACAACCATCAGGATTGCTGTCACTGATAATCCGCGGAGAAATAAAGCAACCGTATTCCTGCATTAAGGCCTTGAAGTCATCTTCTGAAACGAAATTAAACATTTCTCCGCCGCCTCTACCGACTTCAATTTTGATTGTCTTGCCGTTTTTGAGACGAAAAGCGGAAGGATTTGTACCTTTTTTAATGATTGTAGGCATTTTGTTTAGCTTTCTAAAAGAAAAAGGGGAGCGGTTTCTCCCCTTTTGATGTTGTCATTCACAGCTGAACTAAGCAGCGATAGTTGTCTTACCAATACCGTTGTAACGAACAATCGCCCACGGATACTGAACAATACAGCCGGATGTCGCACCGCTCAATTTCTGAGAAACGACGCTGTCCTTCTGATATATCGGATAAGCCTTTGCCATTTCAACATAAGAGTTAAGTAATGTCGGCGTGCTGCCTCCCATGTCAAAAATGACATAAAAGACATCTGAGCTTGAATCTGCATTGTTAAACTGGGGAACAGCCACAAATTCCAAACGGTCACCATAGGTTTCTTTCAACATTGCACGGGCAGACTTGCCATACATATTGGTACGGTCAAGGTTACCCAGCGAACCTGTGGCGACGGCAACAAGAATACGACCGTTGCGGAGTTCGTCTTCGACAATGCCGTTGGACTGGACATACAACTGATTGACGGCAGCAACAATATCATTGGCGATTTGCTCTGGCGTTTTTGCCGACCAATAAGTAGACGGCGCTTCTGCACCATTACCGGCAACAGTCTGATAAGCCGGAAGATTTGGCTCATTCAGCAAGCCATAAAGGCCGTTGGGATTACCAGCCATGCTAACACCGGAGAAGAAAAAGCGGTTTCTGTCAATCGCCAATGTTCGCATAGCGGCTTCGGCTTGATCAGCACGATAACTTTCAGACATGGCACCAACTGTCGCCTCTTCCAAATCCGTAGACAGCCAGCCTGTGGTGTAGTAATACACACCACGCATGGTAACATCATAATTGGTCTTGACCTGCAATCCGTCGGAGGACAAACCTTCATCCGGACTGGTTTTTCCGGTATATTCCTTAAGTTTGATGGTAACGGCTTTATCACCCCAGGTTCCGTTCTTCTGTGGCGCGGCCAATTTATCGGCCACACGCGGTGCCGTCAAAACTTCCACAGCACTCGGGCGGATATAGTTCAATGCACCTAACGGAACATTGATATTCGGAGTGGTAATATACGGAGCTGCCGCAGCATTGATAACGCCAATGACACCTTTGGCTTTCATGGCGTTAAAAAAATCCCTGTTGCTTGCATGGGCAACAGAGACTGAGTTGTTTACTTTGTACTTGGACATTTTTAACTACCTCTTAAATTTTATAGATTTCGCAAGGCTGATTGGCAGCATTGCCAGTTTCGACAGTCCAGCCGGTAGCAATAAAGCTCTCCGGGGCTGATGCAGCCGTCTGGATTTCACCGGTTGACGGGTTAAGGAAAACGCTCTGACCGTGAACAGAGGCAGTCGTCGGAGTAACGTAAACATAACCTTTACGTACTTTTGCTCCTTCTTCACCTTCATTAACGACCAAAGAATTCATATCACTAACGCCACGGAGCATCAGTTGATATTTTTCAAATACGAAAACACCAGCCACATCTGCTGCAGTTTTAGAAGCGGTCGCAGTCGAACAGCCAATAACCTGGACCTCGGGGTCTGTTCCCTCAAAAACAAAACCGCCTGCTGTAACGTTGGCTCCCTCTGCAACAACTGGAATTTTGTCAATCGGGTTTAATCTGGCAATCGTTCCCGGCTTGCCGAGAGCCTGATTGATATATACTTGATTCTGAAAAGCCATTTTTCAAATCCTCTTGTTAAATATTGATTTCAATTTCTTCACTTCCGGAAGAACCATAAGAAAAGCTGTTGTCAACCTTGGCCTGAGAATTGCAGACTTTCAGCATGGCATACAGTTCTGAAACAGTTTCTCGATCTGTTTCAACCCCCTGATGATTGAGAGCTTTAACAAGCATTTCTCGTTCCGTCATACCAAAGGGATTAAATTCACCAACAACAGAAGCAGCTGCGTTATATGCACGTTTCAGTGCCGCGCTTTTTTCCACTTCCTGCTTTTTCAAAGCATTCTGAATTTTTGAATACATAACATCAAAAGATTTGGCGGAATTCTCTGCTTTGCTTTTATCTTTATCGTCGGCACCCCCCTCTTCATTGTCTGATCTGGAAGTTTCGGACGGCTCATAAGCATCTTTTTCCATTTTGCCAATAACAAAACGGATATCTTCATCAGATAATCCCTTGTCTTTAAGAAAACCGCCGACTTCGTCAATCTCTTTGCGTTTATCTTCGTTGTCGGTTTTTGATGCTGTTGACGGGTTGTAGGCAACGTCCTCGACTTTCTTAATGACTGTACGCCATAATTCTTCATCAATTTTATCTTTGAGAATCCCGCCGATTTCATCAATCTGTTTTCTTTTGTCAACATCCTCATTGTCGGTATCAATAATCGCCCCTGTGCCTTCGTGAGCATCTTCTGTCTCTTCCTGAGAAAAGAACTTATCGAGGTCAACTTCCTTACCGTCAATAATGAGCTTGATTTCATTTTTAGATTTCATCTTCCCATTTTTTGATTTCATTTTGTGTGTCTCCAATTTATGGTTTAATACTCTCACATCAGGGCCACATCGGCCTTTTTCTACAAGGGCGATGTGATTGCCCTTTATGTCTGTAGCAACAAAATCATACTCTGGGTCGTTTGACTTGCTGAGTTTGTTTGTATAGCTCGCAGACAATTCTTCTTTGCGATGATTATTCAAATCATCGGTAATCTGGTCTCCGGTAAATTTAAGAGAAACATAAATAGCCCCGTTTTTAACGATAGCATTCTCTCCGGTTGTTCCTTCCTGAAAATCTCGCGCGTCTTCGCCTTCTGTCCCAAGCCATTGGTGGTCGTTGGTTATAGGGAGCAAAGCAAAGGTTGGAGCCGCTTTTCTCAACTCATCTTCTGAAATAAAGACCTTATAAATTTTCTCGGGGTTTACCTCGACGCCATCAACTTCAGGAGAGCCTCCGTCAATCAGCTCCTGTCCGTAATATTCTAAAACCCCGGCTTTTAAGACGGGGCTTTCATCGACAAAAAGATAGCCGTTCTCGTCAAAATGACGGTGGCTTGCTTCATTGCAGAGTTTAAAAACCCTTGAAAGTCTTACCATTGTTAAATTCTTCCCTTTATAATTCGCCAAGTCCCGTCTGAGTTTTGCTTGGCAACGTAATCTTTTCTTAAAATGACAGCTAAAGCCGTACAGCGACAATTCACACGTTCATGGGGCAACCCTCGATGTCCGTATGAATCAATAATGGGGTAATGTTCAACATCACCCCATTTATAAATTTTCCCATCCAGCTGTTTATGTCCGCCATATCCGGTTGAAACCCGTTCGTCTTCAGCCGTTCGCCATTCAAAAAACTCTATTCCGGCTGAAAGCTGAGCCGCCTCATTCAATGCTTCATTGGCTTTTCCGGTTTGGTCGCGAGCAATTCGTTTTATTCTATCCGAAGAAATGTGTTTTTGGGTTGATAAATCCTTTGCTACAGTCCCCCAAGTCTGCCCAGTGGTTACCCCGTCATAAACAACATTTTCAATATTATTGAGCGTTTGCAGCGTGGTATTTTCTATCAATCCAACATTACGCCGGATAATTAAACGCAAAATATCGTCAATATCTTTACCATTCCAATTAACAGCAAAATCATCACCATAGAGCTGACGCATTGATTTAGTAATGGAACGTTTTGCATTACGGGTAGCCAGATTGATGAACTTGTCAATAATCTTTTCAGCATTCCGTAAAAACTTCGGCAGATACACTTTTTTATAATAAGTAATCAGTTTCATGATATTAGAAACTGACGGCTTATTTGCTCCGGTAGCCGCATTGGAAATCTTGACCGTGGTATAAACCCTCTCAAGCTTGGCAAAAATAGCTGTGAGCATCTTATCTGTTTCTGCCTCGATAGCACGACGATAATACACATCGGCGGCCTTATTCTTGATTATGGGCTGCATAACTCTATAACCACCAGCGGCCTTAGCTCGTGCATTTGTTTTATCGACCATAACTTTTGCTTGCTTTTATTTAAGATTTAAGGTATTATATCAACATAAAAGTTGATTGAGAAAGGGGCTGGACCCCAATCCGTGTCTGTCAATCAGGTAACCCGCCATTAGTACACTAATCTTGGCGGGCTTTTATTATTCATAATAAGCAGTAAAAAGGAAAGTTAGTCTATTATTTTTTATTTGTGGCTCAATTATTGCCGTTTTTCCTTTATATCTTAATGCAAATCTTTGATTATCCTGAATTGTTAGTTCGCCTTTTTCGATAACATCTGTAAGAGATAAAAGCAACTTTCCCAAAGGTTGTTTGGTTTCTTTGCGGCGTTTGATGATATGAGCTAAACCCATACCTTCATTTCCCCAAACAAGGTCGATGTCGCCAATATCTTTACGGGTAAAAGCTCCTTTGACATGCCCCTGCTTTTCCTGCATGAGTTTGTCGATCGCTGCCTGCCCCTTAACTCCGGTAAATTCTTTACCTAAGAAATCAGAAATCTTGTTACCGGTATCCTCTTTTTGTCCAGAAGAGCCGCCACCGGAACCGAATTTTCCGTCCTTAGCTCGGGGATGTTTGCTTTCTTCCCATTCATTCTGAGCCTGGAACTCGGACATCACATCGTCGGTTATATCATCGTAAACTTCCAAACCAGCTGTTTCAGCATCAAACTCCAGATTATCAAGATGGAAATCCTTAAATGATTTCAGCCAGTCAAAGACTTTGTCAGTCTTGGCACCTAACTCAACAAACTTTTGGGCAACTTCCGCATAAGAACGAATATTCTCCGCCCGTTCACGCTCATTGCTTTCTTCAAGCGGGTTAAAGATGTAGTCAGCAAAAGAAACAAACTTGCCATTTTCAGTACCTGCTACAATGCCGTACATCGTTAACAAATTATCTTTGACTTGTGCCTGAATACTCCGGCATTTATCATACCACTTGCGGCGGTCACCTTCTCCCGTGGCATTCATTCCCTGAGCGGATTTCCCGACAAGCTCAGTATAAGGAATATCGGTCTTTGCTGCAACCAACAGATAAAACAGTTCGACATTTTCAGCCATACCGGTTAAACTGGTGGTAAGCTGCAACACTTCTTCCGTCGATTTAAGCGGACAGACCCCAAAATTATCTTGGGAAAAGGACATAAAGTCCAGTTTTTCCCGAAACATCGGAGCATTTGCCGTAACAAAATTGCTTTCCTCAGTTTTAAGATAAACGTACCGGAAACGATTCATCAGGTTTGCTAACCCCTGACTGGCCAAATTAGAGTTAGCAACATCTTGCTTGATAAGCTGCGTAAGCGGCATACCAAAATATAAAGTCAGTGGCCGCATCGGCAATTCAGGAAGATTCTCTTCAAACTTGAGGAAATGGCTCTCATCTACCGTTCCAAGCCCGATAACATACCATATTTTCGGCTTCATATAATCTGCGGCTGCAGGATCAACAGTATTAACATTAACCGCCACACAATTAATCGGATCAATGTGCCGAAAGCCCTTAAACCTTTTCATACTCATTTTATTAAGGTTTAACGGTTCTCGCAACTCGGATTCTGTTTGACCGAAATCCATATAAAGCAAACATCCGCCGGTTACATAATTAGAATGGACAGCCGCCTGGATATGCTCCCAGACGTCATATTCCTTAGCCAGCTTTTCGAGTTTATCTTTTTCTATGTTTTTCTGCGTTCTATCGGCATCGTCAAAAACAATTTCTCCGCCTTTGGCAAACGGCGTAATGCTCAAGAGATTAAAAACCTTAGTAAAAAGCGGATCTTGAGCCAGAGAATAACACTCGTAATAATTAACTGGTTGATATAAGAAAAAAGACAGGTGAGTATTGCCCCACCCACTATTGACCGATTGCAACGGATTGACCCACTGGTTTTGAAGTTTAATCTTGTGGGCATTATAGAGCTTTAACCCCCTAGCTGCACCTTTATCCCTTGCTCCACCTTCCAGACGAGCCTGCGCCAAAGTCCAAGGCTCAGAAATAAGAAAATTGTCAGTTTTCTGAACTGCATTTTTTAAAGCAGCATAATTAGCTTTCATATCCTGTTTCGTTACCGGATTTTTCTTTTTCATCAAAAAGCCAAACATTTTATCTTCTCATCATTAATGAATTGCGCAAAGCATTCCAATCCGTAGACTGAATGCTTCTGCGTTTTTTAAGGGCATAGATCAACACATCAACATAGTCGTCATGTGTATCTTGTTTTCCTCCGGTAAAAGATTCGCACTCATGAATAAACTCAGAAAGCCACGGGGCTGCCACCGGAATATAAAAATAACCGCTTTCTAAATCTGCGGCTATTTCATTAAATCTTAAAAATTTATCAGCAACTTGGTCTTTCCTAAGTTCGGCATTATGAACTGTTGGCATTAGTTCGCTAATCGGTAACCCATCTTCTCGGAGCTGCTGAATAAGAGAAATACCGGAACCTTTATTTTCAATATAAATTGTTGAAACCGTAGAAGTTGGATAGCTCTCTTTGGCCCGAAGGTAAAAGGCCTTCAAGTCCCGTCTTAAATCGGGAAAAATAACTTTTTTACAATAGCCGTCCAGCATATAGAGCTTATTTCCGATTCCCCCAAACAAACCAAATGCCGAATTATCAGCGGATTTCTTTTCGCTGAAAGCAGTATCCGCAACAATAAACATATAATCAAATCTAACCGGTGCAACATCATAGCGCTGAAAGTACTCAGTTTTTATCAGGTTTCCACCCAATTTAACAGGACTTTGCTGATATTGAGCCGAAAACATATAGCTGTTCTTTTGCAGCTCAATCAGGCGTTCTGTAGTATATTGTTTTGGTAATTGGCAGACGCCGTCTACAATTAAAGGCTTAGATAATACCTCAAAACCATATTTATTGGCTAAAATACCACTTAAATCCTCAATATGAAGCCTTTGTTGAATATTCACGATAGGAACATCACTGCCATTTAAACGACTTAACAATGTTTCTTCATAATATCTTATTACCCGTTCACGCATAGTTTGGCTGTGAATGTCTGCAGGCTTATTGGCATCATCCACAAGTAAAGCACCGGAAAATTTGGATGCCCCGCGGATACCCGCACCGAAACCAGTAATCGTGGAGCCAATAGAAGTAAAAAGCAAAACCCCTCCGGCCTTGGTGACAATTTTCTTTTGGCTATATACTGTCTTCTTTTGCGTCTGATACAGATAGTCCGCCCAAAACTCATCAATTGGAGAAACTTCTATTTCTTCTGCCGATACAAAATTATTGTACATCGCTTTATAAGCAGGATGCTCCATAATAGCCATGATAGAACGGGCAATATCATCCAGCAACTGCTGAGAAAAGGATGTATAGATAAAGTTACATTTAGGGTTTTTAGTAATACAATACGCCTGCCAATATTTTCCTAACGTCGTTTTTCCGGCACGCGGAGGAATATTAACATTTATTCGGGTAATTTTGCCATCGTATATATCTTGAAACGCTTTGAACAAATCATGATGTATCGGCTCAACGATAAAGGGCGTTCCTTCAATTATACGAAACATATACCTGAACCATGTTTCAAATCCTCTGTTTAACAGTTCATAACCCAAATATTCCTTATCAATTTCCATCCCTCAAAGCTTCCTCGATGTGGCGTTCTACAGCTTGCTTATCTTCTGGGGTGATAAATATTTTCTGAATGACAGCCGGTTCCTCAAGCTTATGAATATCAACCGGCTTTTCTCCAATGGTATCTCGAATAACTTCAAAAGCTTTTGTATCTCCCGATATTGCTTTTTCTATCAAAGCAAGTGACATTTTCTCTTGATTATTCCCTGTCGAAAGCAGGGTCAGAAGCTCCTCTTTTAACTCTTTGCGCCTTCTTTGTGCCGCATTGGAAGCCTGAGCACCCTTTTTTTGTATTTCTCTGGCCTCTTTCTTAGGTCTTTTATTGAGCGGAATTAAATTCTTCTCGTTGGCCATAAATAATCTCCAAAATGTCGATAATCTCTTTTTTCAGATCTTTGTCCCAAGTATCTAGCCTCTTAAGCCGATGAATTGCAGACAAGCCACCAACAGATGCCAGCTTCATTCCGTCATTCAAACCCCGGCCATAGGCATCCCGACCAATTTCGTTAATTTCTTTTTGAGAGACCAGAACACGATTAAAAATCTTTTTCATCATAAAAACCCTATAAAAAAATCCCCGAGTTTTATCTCAGGGCTGGCAGATAATCTGTTTTTATAATAAGAAAAATCATACTATATTGAGGACTTTCACTATTTTGATTTTCTTCACTCCGCCTCATTATATTTTTTTTATAGCATAATTCTTCCAAAAATGTTCACAAAAAAATGTTCAAACATTCGACTTTTTTGTTTGAACAAATATCTTATTGATTTTACTAAATATAAAAAGAGTGCCTCAGCCGAGAACACTCTTTCACAAACTACTTTTTTTAACTGCTGCTCTATAATGTATAGAATTTTTTTTCGGCTGGAGAAAAAGAAACTGAAGCACAAACTGCAGCTATTATCTTGGTCTTAATATTATCAGGAACATCTCCAATTAAAGAAAACTTACCTTTTTCATAAAGTTCCTTTATTTCTTCTTTTTTTATGCTTTCCAAACCTAACAAACCGCACTGGATACAACACCGATCTGTCAAACATTCTGGCCAATCCTCTGGGGATAGTTCAACGAGCGCTGCTTTGTCTTTTTTCATTCTTACCTTTGCTTTCTCTATGCTTCTGGTGACATAAAAAAATTCTAAATCATCCACGTTAGACATGATAATAATACGGTGTTCAATAGCGCTGCCTTTCGGCAAAAGTGCCCGATATACTTTCCAACGTGCTAATGGTATCAATTCAAAAGGAAGATTAATCAAGTTTTTCCCTCATTACTGCCAAAAACTCTTCATCCTCATCGTAAGGATCTTTTACTATTTTATATTTTTTTGACTTTTCTAACGTTTTTGGATTTTCAAAAAAATCATCTTCTGACATTTCAAAACGTTTTGCAGTTAAATGTTCCAAATCTTCTTTGAACCTTTTCCATTCCGGATAATCATGAGAAATATCACTCAGTTCATCATATTGATAGTTTCCAAACGTGCTAAGAGAAAAATCCAAAGCCTCCTTAAAACTTTCAGACAATTCATCATCATCCTGAGCTTTAATATTGACATTGTTTTCATCAATATCTTCAACCTCAGACATCAACGGATATTCCCACGCATTCATAACCGTTGGAAATTTACCCTTTAATATATCAAAGGTCACAGACGCAACAGGCCCCATTTTCATAGCAAAATAAGTATCCCCTGTTGCTAAAACACCAAAATTCCTCAAATGATATCTATCTGCAAAAAATAAAATTTTAAGCAGATAAACTTTAGATAAGCGAGACCCATTATCCACAGGAGCATGGCTCTGTATATAATACAAAGCTTGTAAAATCCTTTTTATTGATAATTTTCTTGCCATAATTCCTCTCTCTTAATGATATAATATCATTTTAGCCAAAACAAGTAAACATTTTCTTACCTTTTGTCAAATCAATTAATGTTTCCGATACAACTCTTATGCCAAACCCCGAGCAACTCGGGGTTTAACACAAATATGCCATTCAAAACAAGCAAAACGTTATATACGGCAACACCCATAAAAACAGGATGCAGCCGATAAAATCAGCGATTCGGCAAAGCATTAGTTGATGGCCTGTTTAACCATTCTGAGCTTGGCTTCAAGTTCTTCTATCCGTTGTTGTTGCGAATCTATGACCTTACGGACATCATAATTACGCGACCAATACCAACGCTGGAACACATCCATCATTTCTCTGTCATTGACGTTATAATACTTCTTCCGCAAAACGTCCTCATCTTCGGCAACAGGAAGCTCATTTGACAGAAAATCGCTCAGAGCTTTATTAACGCAGCGTTTCACCATTCCGCCGATAGCTTTCATATCGACAGTGCCATAACTGCCAGTCTTGCGAATCGTGGGAAGAACTTCCCCAGTTACCCAATCACCAAATTGTACCGCGGCCGGTTTGTTGCTTTTGAAAATCAGTTTGTAAAGATTCGATTCGTTGATGAAGATTGTTTCCTGTTTCCCACCTTTGGTAAGGGTGTACGTTTTGCGTACCCCCTTTTCGGAAAGCCTGTCAATTACTCGGCTTCCACGTTTCAGGTTAAGGCTGTCGCAGACATCTACTAAGCAGAACCAAACTTCACCATCTTGGGTCGAAGTACGTACCGGGGTTGATTTGAAGTTAAAAATTGAAATTTCGTTTGTCATTTTCTGGTTTCCTTTGTTTGAAAAAGATTACCTTAAACGGTAAGGCGCCGGGAGTTCAAACCACGAAACCAGTCGTGTAGCGTTTATTCAGTATATTCACGCTCTCCCGGCAGATAAAAACTTGCTAAATAGTAACAACAATGACAAATTCAAGACTTTTAACAAGGCATAAAAAAACGCCTATCTCTCGGGGGCCTGTCTCTTATACACATCTCCGAGCCCACGAGACACTGAGCGATCTCGTA
>ERZ1027035.328-NODE-328-length-14691-cov-8.587319_pt1 | contig 14691 bp, 21 predicted proteins | sample MGYA00519442_ERZ1027035 | MGnify/ENA primary metagenome ERZ1027035 (study PRJEB26926, sample SAMN06164790) | human gut metagenome | biome: ENVO:00009003; feature: ENVO:2100002; material: ENVO:00002003 | host: Homo sapiens | place: USA | collected 2012 ...
CATAATCAAGCGGTATCCTTAACCAGACGGGCCGGGTGATTGTTTTGTGCTATTGTGGAATCCATAATCAAGCGGTATCCATAATCAAGCGGTATCCTTAACCAGACGGGCCGGGTGATTGTTTTGTGCTATTGCGCGCGCCGTTTATGGTACTACTTTGGTACCATAAATACTTTGTAAAGTTAATTTATAAAGTACCTTTATTAAGTCAGAAACATGTTTCTGAGCGGCAGCGTTTGTCATATTTGTATTGATTATATGTTATTTGTGATTATAAAATGTGATAAATAAATAGCACGAAATTACCATTCGTCCGACGCCCGCACAATCATAATCTTTTACGGAAATCGCACATCATATGCCGCCCCCCTCAACATATAAATATACGCGCTCTTCCCGGAAATTTCAATAGCCGATCGCGAAAACGTAGCACAAAATCACCATAACTGCCATTGCATTTTGTGATATTATCCCGCCGGAAAGCCTAAATACATTTGTGTTATTTGGTATAAAACACGACATCCAGTCATAACTTAAATGCCGATGCATATAAAATTGAACCATGGTATCATTTCAGTACCATAGGCCGCCATCTATATAAAATCATAAAATGATTGTTTTGTGCTATTTCGTTAACCTATATACCGCTTTTCACGCGGTATCGTAGAATGATTGTTTTGTGCTATTCCGCCCCATAGCTGGACGATCCATAATCGGACTATCAATTCCGCGATAGTCAATTCCGCGATAGTCAATTCCGCGATAGTCAATTCCGCGATAGTCAATTCCGCGATAGTCAATTCCTGAACTAAATCCGCCTGGCCGCCGCCCCATATAATGTACATGCGCGCGATAGCACATATTTTCCGTAAAGTCAAGCGAGAATTGCAATAAACCGTGAAAATAATTGAATTTTTCTGTTATCGAAAAATAAGTTAAAAATTCTTTGAAAACATGCTTGAATTGTTTTGAAAAGCATGTATGTTATACACTGTAACAGGAAAACACAACGCAAGGGGGCGCAATCATGAACATTAACTACATTACCAGCGATTTTAGCAAAATCGTATATAGAAAAGAAATTCGCAACCGTATCAAAGAGCTGAAAAGCAACAAACTTAATACGGAAGCGCGCATTTGCGACTTAGTTAGGCGGCACGCCAAGGAACATTCGTGTATGATCATACACTTTCGATTATAGATTGTGAATTAGTGTTTTGTGATAATTTTGTTACAGTACATACGATATCACATTGCAGCCTCGGCAATGTACCCTCTAATAAAGTATACGGCTTTTGCGAAATGTTTTTTAGTTATGATATTGAGGACGATAGCGGATACAATTTACTATGCATTGCATACGGCATAAACATTAATGTAAAGATAACAACAGGCGGCCGTAGTGGTCGCCAAAACTAACGAAAGGTGGATATCATGAAAGAGAACAAGGAAGTCAAGGAAGTCAAGGAAGTTACCGAAGTCAATGAAACCCGCGCCATTGAGCCGGAAGCCGCTTATAGGCGTTTTATTGCGGAAACGGCTCGCCCCGCCGTTTCGGCGGCGGTTAAGGCAGCTGAGGCGGCTTTGGAGGAGGCAACGAATAATCTCCGGACGGTCGCCGCTTCCGGAGACGTTGAAAAGATTATGGCGGCCTCCGCGGCCGTTCAGGCCGCTACTAAGGCGCTTGAAAAGGTCAAGGCGGCCAATAAGCCGCAGGCCCTTACCATGGCTGAAGTTGCAGCCCGCCTTGTTTGTTGCGAGGGTTTCACATTCACGGGTTATCGTGGTGAAGTAGACGCATTCGCGCGGGCTTGCGTCCGGGTTATGCGCGACGCAACAGGGGATGACATGGCGATTGCCGCAACAAGAACGATTGCGCAAGCCTTGATTGCCGCCGTCCGTAATGGGTATACTGTGGTGCCAGAGCCCTCCGCCGCGCTGGTCTACTTGCGTGAACAGGTCAATTTTCCGATTCAAGCTGAACAGGGAGCGGAAGCCAAGACGGAATCTGGTAAATAATCGTTATCGGGCCGGGCGCAACCGCCCGGCGGTCGTATGAAATATTATATCAAAAAAGCGGACAGGCTGCCCGGCGTCCGGAAACCGAAAACCGGGATCAAGCGATCCGGCAGCGCCTATAAACGATATCGAAGCAAGTAAACCGGAGGATTAAGCAATAAGTTAAAAATCAAAAATCGAACTCGAGCCGATTTGGTTATGAATCCCTAATTATTAGGAGCACCAAATCGGCTCGAGTTTTTGTGGCGGGGGCGGGTTAGTGTTGTATTTACATCCACACCCCAATTTTAGAAACGTTAACTTATACTTCCTAGGTACTTGCTCGTTTCTCCGCCTCAATTTTTACCAGTAGCAAACTATAGTTTCTCCGTCTACAAATTTGTCAATAATATTTTCTTTGAAGTGCTGCTTTGCATTTTTCCCATAATACGCATCATCTTCATCTGAAAAATATTTTTCCCAGTCATCCAGCAGGGTTTCCCTGTCAATTACAACTGTGTTGTTATCCCATTTCCCATCGTCGTAGAATCGTTTGTTTGCTCCTTTTCGTTGATAACCGACTTCTTTCCCGACAAAAAATCCTTTCTCCATTACAATTTTAGTTGGATACACCTCCTCTTCAAATACTATGGTGTTTTCCTCAATTGTTTTACGATCAGATTCCGTACTGATACTGTCAGGGAGGAACTCGAAACGATCACGCCCACAGCCGCAGTAACTGGCGATACAGCTGTAGTCATCCTCATTCAGCCCTAGTTTTTTAAACAGCGGATCGAAATCGATATATTCGATAGGTGCTTCTACTTCAAATTTACTTCCGATAATGGCCGGACAGTTTTCCACTGTATGAAATGAGCATTCATTTTCCGCCTCAAATGCCGACACCTTTTCAACTGTATCGAGCGTGTCTTTCGGCATTACGACTTTGAACACAATTACATCAAGTCCCATCACTCCACTTCCTTCAATTGTTGCAGATTTTGCAACGGTTCACTGTTTTTCTTGGCATTTGCTCATTTCTGAAATTCGATTCATCTCTTTGATGCTGATTTCTTCAAAGGGAGTTCCGTTTCAAGCAGTCGAAGTTTTCCCTCCATGCCAACAATTAACTCCGGCAACATCAGTTTTGTAGCTTCGTTCAGCAAAACCATGTGGTACTTGCCGCATATCCGCACGACAACCTGAATAAAGTCAATTTCGGAAAGGTTCATTTTCAGCCCCGTTTTTACTTTTTCAGCGCCTGTTTGACCCGCTCAAGGGCAGCTTTCGCATCCTCCTCCGCCCGGAAGAAGTTGCCGAAAGCCTGCATCCTTTGGCTGAACTTGTTCCTGTAGAAGACGAGATGATCTATCGTACCGAACGCCGTAACGAAAAAATACCGATCTCCCTCTTGCGGCCACCGAGGTTCCCACCCCTTCCCGTCCGTGGCGTTATACGCTGCCACTGCCTCGGAAATCTGCGCCAATACCGTGGCAGACTACATCCTCGTATTTGTCGTCCGTAACGACCACGTAACCTGCAAACTCTCCGGCTACGTAGTGTTCTTTAATCTTCCACCGTTTTACCGTACTCATTCTCCCGCTCCTTCCAGCGCTTTGTGCGCCATATCCAGAATCATGCTCAACCATTCGTGACTGTGGAATCCATCAATTCGTAATCCATTGTCCAATCGTTCTTGATGCTCGTCACTGTAAAGCCATACTAGCTTTTCCGCGACCTTCCGGAATTGGTCTCGCTCGGCTTCCAACTCCGCGTACATCGGAAAACAATCACGCGTCTGCTCCGGAGTAAACATCACCGGAATGCAAAAAGCACCCAATCGCTCATAGTTAGCGTTGGAGTAGTCGGATACCTTCGCTTCAACCTCGTCGAACCTGTCAAAAACCACATTGAAAATCTGCACGTAAAACAGATTTTCCGATTCGTCGTACTTGCAGACGACCGTGTAGTTCAACAGTTCGGAAAGTTGTCTAGAAATCTGCCTGCACAGCTCCAGCGGCGACACGCTCGATTCAAGTTCAGTCATGCTAAATTACCCTTCACTTTCACATACCATTCTTCCAACTGAGCTTCTGAAATCTTGATCGGAGTATTGGACGCCCAATATCTGATAGGACGTTTTATCGCCCGGAGCTTCTGCTCGAACTCGTCAATAAGTGCCTGAACTTCCTCGTCCAGTTCGCCATACTCATCCTCCAGTTCATAGGCGTTTACATAGACCCCTTCCCATGCGTACATAGATTCCGCATCATAATACTGAAGTTCGCGCGGATTAAGCTGACGTGAAGCGCAGAACTCTATCAGTTCTGCTTCTTCTTCAACGAACTCCATCTGCCTGGATTCGTCCCACTCGATAAAAAGTGGATACTCACCATTCCAGCACTTCTGGCATTTCTCTTCGCTCATTTCAAATCCTCTATTGTGTAAAACCTTGAAAAGTTGACAAAATATGCTACATTAACAGTATCTAACGCTGAACAAGCGGAATTTGTCGAATCAGATTTTTATGTTTCCTCGAATTCCGCTGTTCTTTTTAATTATTCAGGTCTTTTCTTCGCTCATCTCATTTTCCTTTCTGCCATTTCGATTCGCATTCCGATCCATCGCATGACGTTCACGCACATTGAGTTTCCACATGCCTTGTACCTCGGAGCATCGGGGCAGAGCTCCGCGGGCTTCCTACGCCAAGGGATTCGGGTGTAATCGTCGGGAAACCCCATCAGCCGCTCGCATTCGCGCGGTGTCAGACGGCGGACAACCGATGAAGCAACCAATGGCAGATTGTTTCCCCCGGTTCCGGCTTTTGCGTAGAGAACCGGAGCGCAATCGATCTCTCTGATCCGACTGTCCTGGCCGTGATTCTCGTAGCATACTATTGGCGCTTCGTGATTACAGGTCAGATTCACACAGTGGTCTGTCGCCGTCTCCGCATTCGCCTGTCCAGTAGCCATTATTTCGATTGTTCCTCCAGCACCCGCCGCAAGGCTTCCGGCAACTTCCGTCCCTTTGATTCTGCGCGGCGAAGTATTCCCCGACAGGCAGTCGGACTCAAATAATACCGAGGCGGGATATCTCCAGTCTCCAAGATATCCGACAACGAACACACGCCGTCTTCTTTGAGGAACGGCACGAGGGAATCCGTCCACTCGCACGTATTGAGCGTCCAACACTCGCCATGCGCAAGAATACCCGATTTCATCAATTTTCCGGAGGAAAGCCTTGAAGTCCTCTCCTCCGTTTGTGCTGAATACGCCAGGCACATTTTCCCATACGAACCATCGGGGGCGCACAGTTTTAAGAAGTCTGCAATAGGCAATGCAGAGCCCGCTTCGGGGGTCTTGGATGCCGCCTCCACTCCCGAACAGACGCTTGCATATTTCATGTTGATCTTTCTGATTGATTCTCTTGGTATTTGGTTTAGTTAGCCTTAACCATGACTATGTAAAGTACAAGAACGGCAAATAGTCCGGTTGCGATATCGACAGTAGCTTGGGGCCAGTTCATTGTTGGCTTTCCTCAGTTTTATTTACAGATTCATGGATATAGGCTGTGATGATTGCAGTTGTATGTTCTACAAGGAAATTGATTTGTGATTCCTCGAGCATTTTTACCCGGTTGCTATCAGGGTTTTCCGGAGGAAACAAAAGTTTAAAAGTAGTATCGATCGCTTCAACTAAGGATTCTCGCACTACTTCACATCTCACAGTTCTAAGTCTTGCTTCCCCTTCTTTTTTCTTTAAGTTAAAGTAAATAATGTTCTGTTCTGCTCGTTTACGGACGAGCAGCAGCATCTTTTCAATTTTCTTATCGGTGCATTTGCGTATCGCCTGTAAGTATTTTCGTTCCTTCTCTACTTCTCTCTCAACTCTAGCCGTTTCCTCTTCCGTCAGTGTGTAGTCAGTATTCATCCCATTCGTCTCCTATGGCTAACCATATAAACGCAGTCAATATCGCCATGATCCCTATTAATCGGAGTATTTCATTCATGTTATTCACACGTATCGATCTGAGTTACTTCAATGTCGTCCTCATCCACACCAATACATTCAACGATTGCGTCGAGAATATCTTCTTCCGTGATGCAGAAATCGTTGCGCATTGTGATTTCGAATTTGAATCTCATCTTTCACCTCATTTTGTTTGCTTGTTTGGTGCCGGACTGTGCCTTGGGCTCTGATGCTGTTTGCGGTTTGTCCATTCTGGCCAGCTCAATTCCGCATTCTTCGATATCACAATTGGATGCGTAGTCTCTTATCATATTCACAATACTTGCTTCCTTAATGGCTGCTTCGTCAACGTCACACGGGACTGCGAGTGTCAGTTTAAATTCGATGAGTTTCATTACTTATTCTTTTTTGAGTTTTCAATTTCATTTTTAATGGATTCGGCAAGTGTTGCAAGTTTAATCTTACTGTCAATATCCCAACAGGATACATCAACTCGCAGCTCTTTCTTCCCATCCCACACAGCGCGGTACAGCTCTTCTTTTTCTTTTTCGGTAAAGAGATCGCTGTACGCCTGTACCAGATTGTCGTAGAGATCGATCCCGAAAGGGGATCGCCCCCTCAGAGCATTGCTCAGGTAGCTTGGGTGGATACCGAGCTTTTGGCAGACGGAAAGGCAGGAAATGCCCTGTGCGCGCATAAACTTGGACACCAGTGCGCCCGCTTTTGTGTATTTTGTGTACGTTCGCATAACTCTCCTTAGTTTAGTTGTGGGTAAAAGTGCAGTACGCATTGTTTTCTACTGCACTGTACTACAATATAACATTGAATTGGAGAATTGCAAATAAAAAGCCCCAAAGTTACTATTTTTATTCTTGATCTATGAATAAAAGTTCACTGAGGGGCGCGATAGGTGGGGGAGGGAAGGAAAACCAACAAACCCTCCCTCCCCCGAAGGCAAGAAAAGAGACGGCAACCTCTTTACGTATAAAATAGCCTGTAATTACGATAAATCAAGCTACGATTCCGCTAATTTTTAGAAATCTATTTGCCATTTCTTTTTGCACAGTATTTGCAGTTCCCTTTATGGGTCAGGCAGCGGTAGGATGAGCCGCGATTTGGAGAGTATTCAAGATATTCGCATCCGTCATACTCAATCGTCCCGGTGACAACATCCGTTTCCTGACTTGGAACTGTTTTGCAGGTAATAGAATAGAATACCAAAGATAAAAGAACAGCTACTGATCCGATACCCACAAACGTAAGAAGTATCGGCACGACTTCATACTTATCCAACTGTAACATCTTCAATTTCCACATATGTTTTTGGTTTAGGTTCAGACACAAACTCGTCAATCGGCATATTGTCCAGTGCTATCTGCATCACGTGATTCACATAGTTCAGGGCGTCTTGTTTGTCGATTGGAACATTCGTCTCGATGATGACCGCAACTCTATGCTTACACAGTTTTCTGCTCATTTTCCGGTACTCCCATAGCCGCCGGTGCCACGCGTAGTCTCGCTGAGTTCTTCCGCTTCGACATACTCTACTTTAGGATTAGGCACGATCACGAGCTGCGCGAACCTTTCTCCTACCTTGTAATAGGGGGAGCTGCCTTTAAATACCGCCTTGATCGGCCCTCGGTAATCAGAATCGATTACCCCAACACTGTTTGTTAGGGATAAGTCGCAGCGGTAAATGCTGCTTCGGGGGAACAGGAGGCCAACATGCCCCTCTGGAATCTCCACCGCAATGTTTGAATTATACGTAAAATAGCTGTTTGCACCACAAATTTCGCAGGTATCGACTGTCAAGTCAAATCCTGCGGCAAATTCACTGCCATGAATGGGGGCAACAGCGGTTTCGCTTAGTTTCTTAAATTTAATCTTCATTATGTCTCTCTGTAATGAGTTTTACGGTTGTGATACGGAACCTGATACTCCATTTTTCGTCTACGACTTTCACGCCAACTGAATCCAAGTGCCGTACCAGCATGTTTACAGCTTCCAACGCTTCAACTGTATTGTAACATACTAGTTTATGAAATTGTTGTTTTTGTTTTCGATCACGCATGTTTGAACCATTTCTTTTCGTAAGTTTCATCGTGTTTACACGTAAGCCCCTGTGTGCATTTGCCGTCCTCATTGTACAGGCAATCAAGCTTTCGGCAGCTTGGAGCGTTCACAGGGGGCTCCTTACGGCCAATATGGTCAATTAAACTGCTCATTTTCCTGATTCCCCTTGATCGTCCTGCCTTGTCTTTCTGCCTTTGCTTTCCCCCCTTTTCCTACGTAACATTTGCCGGACTTGCCTCCGCTCTGACATCCCTTTACAGGCATAATTATTTCCTTTGATTAATGGTAGACGCAGCAGGATTCGAACCTGCGCTAGTTGAACCAAAATCAACTGTGCTGCCGTTACACCATACGTCCATATTTGGAGCCGATTATCGGATTTGAACCGATGACAGGCAGTTTACAAAACTGCTGCTCTACCACTGAGCTAAATCGGCTTAATACAACTTAAAATTGATTATAACAACGCTGTCAAGATCACATTTTTGTTTAATATCAGTTTCTGCAAGTGACAAAGTACGGGGAGTTATCTTTGAGATTTCGAATTGAAAGTCAAAACAATTCCCAAATACCCACTCCCTGCCGTTAGCATGATCTTTATATCCGAAATAAGACACAAACAAATGCTTTTTCTTAAACCACATAGCAACCCTGATAAAGTAAGGCGGCAACGCTGCTGGTACGCGGAAGTTGACCATAGCGCTGTCACGTTGAAGCCCGCTAAGCCGCCTTTGTTAACTAATATAGCATGGCGGCTGAAAATGTCAATTGCGGTTTTTACTTTATTTTTGCTTTTTATTTTTATAGTGGTTGACAAATTAACAAAAATAACTATATTAAAGTAACACTATAAAGGAGGCACATGAAAACCAAGACAGTCATACGCGATGTGGCATGTGAAAACTGCATGTACGGAATCAGAATCAACGGTGATGACCTATACTGTAAAAGACTAAACAAGTCATGTGACGTTTGCCGGAATTACTGCGTGAAAACTAACTGGTACGCGCAGATGTGTTTTTTGAATGCCAGACTTGACGCCGAATTGAGCAATAGGAGAGTATAACCATGCACAAACTTGTTCTTGAAGAAAGTCTTAAAGACGATTCCTGCGTCATTCTGTGCGGCAAACACGCGTATGCCAACATGGTAAAGCATGGAGTTCCGGTAGAGAAGCCTACGATGAACCGCAGATGGTTCATTACGGTACAACGAAAACTGAGCCCGCGCAGGTTGTATATATGTATGCACCATAAAAGAGCAGTCACGGTACCGGAACGGTACCGTAAAACAGAGTTCCCATGCTATGAGGAAGCAGAAGAGATAGCTACCGCACTATTGGATACCGGTAACTTTCAGGACGTGTGGGTAGTGGAAGCGATGGAGCCCCGGTATGAAGAGTAGTTATTTTTACTATGTTGATGTATACTCAGCCCCCTGTTACTTGTTTGTTGGGCCGCGCGATAAGTTTTATCGCTATATTCGTGGACTGTGTAAGGGGCTGGAAAACACAGAGGGGTTAGTACCCTCAACATGGACGGCAGGCGCATTCACCTTTCAGCATGAGGACTACGGTACAAAATATGTAATTTGGATGCCTGAGTTTACTGGATCATGCAATGAGTACGGTGCGCTTGCGCACGAAGTCTTACATTGTGCTATAAATATTTTGGATGAAGTCAATATTGATTTCAAAAAAGAACATGAAGCATTGACTTATCTTATGGAATCGATTTACATAAAATTTGTACATCAACTCATGGTAGAGATAAATAAGGATAAAGAAAGAGATGCCGCTAAAGCTGACAGCTAAACAGAAAACGGGGCTTGAACTGCTTCAAAACCCTGATAAGGAAATGATCTTGTTTACCGGAGGATCACGCTCCGGCAAGACCTTCCTTATTATGGAGTACATGATTGGGAGAGCGTTTCAGTTTCCCGGAAGTCGGCAACTCATTGTGCGCAAAAATTTGGTTGACGCACGTAATTCAATTTGGGATGATTCCTTGCCCAAGTATCTGAGTCTGTACATCCCTGATAGCGAGTACACGCTAGTAAAGTCTGAGTTGAAGGTTCAATTCAGTAACGGTTCTGTAATCGTACTTGGTGGTCTTGATGACGAAGATCGGGCACAGAAATGTTTGGGTACTGAGTACATTACGATTTTCTGTAACGAAGCTACGCAGATGACTTATCAAGTTATCGGTATGCTGAAAACCCGTCTTGCGCAGAAAGTGAAAGATATCACCGGAACATTTGTAGCGGTAAACAAAATGATTCTTGACTGCAACCCGCAGTCTGAAAGGCACTGGCTGTACATTTGGGGAGTTCAGTTACTTGATCCTGCTTCCAAGCCGTTTAAGAAGCTCAAGGATGCGGATAAACATGCCCTGTTGCACTGGACAGCCTATGACAATCTAGAGAATCTACCTCAGGGCTACATTGATACGCTTGACGCGCTCCCTGAAATTCAAAGAGAAAGAATGTTGCACGGCAGGTGGTGTGGGGGTGAGGGGCAGATTTTCAAAGAATTTGATGAGCGTATTCATGTTGTAGAGCCTTTTACCATACCTCCGTATTGGGCTAAGTTTTCAGCGATCGACTTTGGTTACAAACACCCGTTTGCATTTGTATGCGCAGCGCATGACTTTGTGAACGATATTCTGTACTTTTACCATGATTTTAAAAAGTCTGGAATCACAATCCGTGAAGCCGCAAACGAGATCAACGACTATCAGAAAAAGAATAAAGATATCTACATGGTAAGATGGGCTGACCATGCCGCGGCAGATCGTGCATACTTACAATCAGAAGGTATCTATACGAAACCCGCTCATAAGTCGGTGGCTGATGGGATTAATTCTATCGCACAGAGATTAATGATCAATCGTAAGACCGGAAAACCAAGACTTCAAGTTTTTAACACATGTGAAAGCATCATCACGGAGTTTCAAAACTATTCTTGGCATGAAAGCAGCAGCGAAGTGTCGAATAAGGAATCTCCCATCAAAATAGATGATGACGTTATCGACTGCGTGCGGTATATTTCTTATGGTGTGGATAAAATGAATGCATTTGTGCTTTAAAGGAGAAAATTATGAATATGGAACTTGAATCGTTGTATTCGCTGGTACCGCCTACCACAGCGAATGACCCTAATTTTTACGTTTTCACTCGAAAACACCCGTACTACTGTAAACTTCTTCCCCTGTGGTGTAAGGCTACACGCGCGTATAATGGTGGACGCGCGTATATTGAGAATACATTGCAGAAGCACCCGTCTGAAACGGATGAGGAATTTAACGATCGGAAGCATTACTCGTATAACATCAATTTGATCAAATACAGCACTCGTAAATTTGGAGATTACATTTTCTCAAAACCGCCGCGCAGAGAAAACGTGAATGCGGATATCGCAGACGACTTCGACCGGAAAAGCAAATCTGTCAACAGCGTCATGCGCGAAGTATTTGACTATCATACAATCTATGGTCTTGCTTGGGTTTTCATTGATAATCCCGCACTCAACTATAATCTTGTTGACCTCAAGACGAAGCAGCGAGACAAGATCAGACCGTATGCGGAGGCCCTTGCTCCTATGGATATTCCTGATTGGGACTACGATTCGGACGGAAGCCTGAGCTGGGTGATCCGGCAAGAGACTATCACTGAAAAAAGCAATCCGAAAAGGAAGCCAGTTGTAAAACTCAGGAGAACTCTTTACACAAAAGAATACTGGCAGACTTTCGATTACATTATCGACAACGGAGATGATCCGACCCCCGTTGACCTCATCATTGCAAGCGATCCGCACGTAAATACACTCGGTATCGTTCCCGCCATTCCGTATTCGAGTGTAATGTTTAATCGCTATTTCAATGTGCCTGAAATTGACGATATTCTTACAATTCACGATTCCGTACTTAAGGGTGAATCTGAGTTACTTACCAACATCCTAAAACAGACGTATGGGCAACTGGTTCTCCCCTCCACCCTTCAGTCTACGATCGTCCGTATTCGGATGAAGCTCCAACAGGAGAACCCCACAATGGACATCAATGATCCGGCTGTTGAAAAGATCATTGCTCAGGAAGCGAGTTTGGTGCTGTCTCGTACCAAGCATATCCCGGAGGACGCAGAAGAACGGGGCATCTCTCGTTACATTCAACCGAATGGGGCCAATATCGAAAGCATCATTCAGCATGACGACCGTCTTATCAATACATTGATTAAGATGTACGGATTCCTTATTGGCGTTGATACAACGCAGCGCTCTTCTGCGGAAAGTAAGTCCGCGGACAACATCAGCCTTGCCGCACAGCTTTCGGGGATCGCTTCCCGCTTGCAGGAACTTGAGAATAAAGTGTGGAAATTCATGAACATGTTTGATCCCTCGATCAAAATTCCGAAAGTCCTGTACAACACAAATTATGATATTCACGAATTGAAATCTGTGATTGCGGCAATTGTTGAGTTTGCCAATCTTGACGCCGGAAATGAATATCAGAAACAGATCAAGATCACTGCCCTCGATACTCTTGACACAATCCGTCATGTGCCTGATGACGTGTATGAAAAGATCAAGAAGGAAATTGACGTCAATGCGCAGGCAGCCGCTCCGATGACGTTTGACAGTATGGCTAAGCATAAGACTGACGCAAGTGGGAGCACTCCTGACGGCATCCGCAGTCGCAGCGATTATGATAAAAGTAGAACAGCTTCAATCAGTAAGGGGGAAAATCTGTAAAATAAGTAAAAACCTACTTGAAAATTTCGAATTGTAATGTATTATAAGGATTAGCGGACAAAACCGCGTATAAAATGATAAGGAGCAGTATGGACTACAAAGAACTGATGGCGAAGATCAAGCGCGGAGAAGCACTTACTCAGGAAGAAATTGCTGATTTTGACAGGGAATTTCGTCCTACGTATCGCTTCAATGAAGTGTCTCAGAAAAAGAGCGAACTCGAATCTCAAATCAAAACGTTGACAGAAGAAGCCGAGAAACTCAAAACTGCGGCAACGGAAGCGGAACAGAAAGTGCAAGATCAAGTCAATGCGCAGCTTTCGGAGCTTTCCGGTAAGGTTGAAACCCTTACCACGGAAAACAACGAATTGCGGACTAAAGCGTCTGAAACAAGCAATCTCTTGAAGTTCACAACACTCGCTACAAAAAATGAGCTTGGTGTCATTTTCAAGAATCCTGACTATCTTGTGTGGAAAGCGCAGAAAGAAGGGGTTGATGTGAACGACCCCGAAAAGCTCAAAGGATTTCTCTCCGAAATTAAGGAGAAAGAGCCTGAATTGTGCCTCGTTCCGGTCAATGGCGGTTCGGGGAGTGGCAACCAGCCTCCGGCCCATGCCGAAGTCAAAACTCCGGTCAGTCAGTGGGATGTTGCCACAAAAGTCAAGTACATTAAAGAAAATGGGAATGACGCCTACCTGAATTTGGTGCGCAATGAGCAGGGCGAAACTCCCGAACAGTAAAGGATTGCAGTCATGGCACTTACATTTCTGTCTGACCTCCTGCCTTACGATCAGTATCTGCGTACAGGCTATATTGAACAGCTCACTTACGCTGTCAACATTCTGAATGCCGCCAGCGGCGGTACGATCCGTCTTGAATCGGAAAACACCACAGGCACGAAAAAGCATGAGGCGTTTTTCCGTGATTTCGGCACGATGGAGCGTCGCGATATCACTACCGACAGCGCACAGGTTGCTGAAAAGATTGAACGCGCCGAGCATACGGCGTTCAAGACCTTCTGGAAGTTCAAGCCCGTTGCGTGGCAGTGGACGGCTTTCAAGACTTCCGACAACATGACAAATGATGAAGTCATGTTCATGGTTGGCCGCAAGCTGGCTGAAAAGAAAGTGGAATTCACCGTCAAACAGGCAATCACAATTTGCGCTGCCGCCATCGGGAGCCGCACAAACTGTGTCGTTGATGCCAGTTCGCAGAATTTCAGCATGGCCACCGAAATTGACGCGATGGCGCGGTTCGGTGACGCTGCCAGCCGTCTCCGGGCTCTGATTATGCACTCGGCGGTCTTTTTCACCCTGTTCAAGGATCAGGTTCTCAATACCAAGTTTACGCTTGGCGAGGGTCTCATGATGTACGGCGGCACTCCGGCCACCATGAATAAGCCGGTTATCGTTACGGATAACCCCGAGCTCACCTATCAGGACAGCGGCGTTACCAAGTACAAGACCCTGTTCCTTACGGATAACGCGGTCACGCTTCGGGATAATGGCAATACACAGTTTGCCATGCAGACCCAAGTCGGTAACGAAAACCTTGCGTCCCTGTTTCAGGGTGAGGGTGACATGTGGAATTACGTCAAGGGCTACCAGCTCAAGTCCACTGTCGGAACCAATCCTACGGATTCGGAGCTCTCCAATTCGTCGAATTGGGAGATGTGGGTCAACACCGAAAAGCTTACGGCTGGTGTCCTCATCAAGTCGAAGGCCGCTCTTGACGAGGTTTCGCAGGTTACAAACGTTCGTATCGTTTCCTAATTGTGAACCGATAGGGGCCGAAAGGCCCCTATTTTGGAGTGCATAATGTTTGATCGCAGGATTGTTTTACTGGCCAGCCCTACGGCTGTCTCTTATACACATCTCCGAGCCCACGAGACACTGAGCGATCTCG
>ERZ1027035.332-NODE-332-length-14573-cov-6.953437_pt1 | contig 14573 bp, 10 predicted proteins | sample MGYA00519442_ERZ1027035 | MGnify/ENA primary metagenome ERZ1027035 (study PRJEB26926, sample SAMN06164790) | human gut metagenome | biome: ENVO:00009003; feature: ENVO:2100002; material: ENVO:00002003 | host: Homo sapiens | place: USA | collected 2012 ...
CAGCGTCAGATGTGTATAAGAGACAGGCTGCCGAACACGCACAGGGCCAGCGTCAGGCAGAGGGAAAGGGCGCAGAACAGCTTTTTCATGGGGTGACCTCCAAAGAGAAAAAAATTCAGGTCAAGGATAGACGATTTTTGGGGTGCTGTCAAGAAAAAGATATCTGCCGCCTTTACCCCCGGGGCCGGTTGTGTTAAAATGGAGCTGGCAGCCGTGCCCGGTGGTTTGGGGCATGGGGCCGATCGGAAGGTAAATGAATCTGACCCAGAGAGGGGAACAACCTATGCCAAAAGAAGCACACAAGGTCGTGGTCATCGGGCACCGCAACCCCGATACCGATTCCATCTGCTCCGCCATTGCCTATGCGGAGCTCAAAAACCGCACCAGCACGCTGGTCTGCGAGCCGCGCCGTGCTGGTAAAATGAATCAGGAGACCGAGTTCGTCCTGAAAAAATTCGGTGTCACGCCGCCCCGGATGTGCACCGACGTGAACCCCAAGATCCGGGACGTGGATTACCGCGAGATGCCGGGCATCCCGGGCTCCACCAGCCTGCGCCGCGCGTGGAAGATCATGCGCGACCAGCAGATCGACACCCTGTCCATCACCAGCGCGGACAACGAGCTGGAGGGCATCATCACCGTGAAGGATCTTGCCACTGCCAACATGGACGTGTTCGATACTGCAGTGCTGGCCAAGAGCCGTACCTCTTATAAGAATATCCTTGAAACGCTGAACGGCACCATGGTGGTGGGCAATGCCGACGCGGTCTGCACCACCGGCCACATCAAGATCGGCACCGCCACCCCCGAGATGCTGGAAAGCAGCGTGGAAAAGGGGGATATCGTCATTCTGAGCAACCGGTACGAAAGCCAGCTCTGCGCCATTGAAAAGGAAGCCTCCCTGCTCATCATCTGCAATGGGGCCAAGGTGGGCCGCACCATCCAGCGCATTGCCGATGAGACCGGCGTTGCCATTATGACCACCCCCGTGGATACCTACGCGGCGGGCAAGCTCATCAGCCAGTGCGCCCCCATCTCCTATTATATGACCCGGGACGACATCCTCAAATTCACCCTCGTCACCCCCGTGGCCGATGTGCTGCGGGTGATGGCAAAGGTGCGCCACCGCTATTTCCCCATCCTCGATGAGGAAGGCAAATACTGCGGCATGGTCAGCCGCCGTAACGTCATTGCCCTGCGCAAGCGGCGCATCATTCTGGTGGACCACAACGAGGCCACCCAGGCCGTGGAGGGCTTTGATCAGGCCGAGATCCTGGAGATCATCGACCACCACCGCATCGGCAGTCTGGAGACCAGCGGCCCGGTCTACTTCCGCAACCAGCCCGTGGGCTGCACCGCCACCATCATCACCCAGATGTACGATGAAAACGGTGTGGACATCCCGCCCCAGATCGCGGGCCTGCTGCTGGCGGCTATCCTTTCGGATACGCTGGCCTTCCGCAGCCCCACCTGCACCCCCGTGGATGAAAACGCCGCCAAGCGTCTGGCCAAGATCGCAGGCGTGGACATTGAAGAGTTTTCCACCGAAATGTTCGAGGCCGGTGAAAAACTGGACGGCAAGACCCCCGAAGAGGTCTTTTTGCAGGACTTCAAGGTGTTCATGTGCGGCGATATCCGCTTTGGCGTGGCGCAGGGCAGCTACATGACCCGCAAAAACCTGCAGGCCGCCCAGGCGCTGCTCCAGCCCTATCTGGAGGAGGCCCGCAACAAGCAGAACGTGGAGGACCTCTACATGCTGCTGACCGATGTGCCCAAGGAGGAGAGCGTGGTCATCTGCACCGGCCGCTACGCCGCCGAGGTGTTGAGCAACGGCTTTGAGAGCCGGCCCGCCGCCGACGGCAGCTGGACGCTGCCCGGCGTGGTTAGCCGCAAAAAGCAGTTCATCCCCGCCATGATGAGCGCCTATCAGGAGCTGTAACCCCCCGATACAAAACACGAAGCCCCCGGAACCCTGCATGTTCCGGGGGCTGTTGTGTTTTGTAAGGGAGCGTCAGGCTGCGACTTTTAAGGGAGAGTTATCAGTCCAGATGGTGCCATCCAAAAGCTTTGTTACGGCCAGTGTGCCGTTCACGCTGACCCGCGCGGGGTCCAGTGCGTAGAAATCGCTCTCCCGCAGATTTTCGGGGTCTGCCGTGGGGGAGATGCCCACCACGCACACCCAGTGTCCGTAGGTGCTGCTGGTGGCGATGTGGGGGTAGTTGACCTCTTTCCAGCCGGAGCCGGAGAGGTGGTATTCATAGCTTGTCACGCGGTTGGTGTGCTTGGACACGCCGCTGACAGCGGTGTTTTTCAAATGTACGATGACGGGCCGCCCGGCCTGCAGCTCTTCATACAGGCGGGAAAGGCAGCCGGAAAGGGAGCCGCTGTAAGCGTAGTACCCGGCGGCAGACCATACCGCGCCGTTCGACCACATCCCGCTGCCTGAGCAGGGCTTGCCATCCAGAATGGTGCGGGCGTAGCGCAGGGCGTACCAGCTGCACCGGCCCGAGGTCTGGTTGCCGATGGAGACGATCTGCTGGCTGTCGAAGGACAGCAGCGTGATGCCGTTCACATCCTGCAATTGTGCCGCCGCAGCCTTTGGCGCGGCCAGAAAGCTCAGGCACAGCAGAACTGCTGCCATGAAAACGCGCACCGGAGCGCGCAGGGAACCATGCTGCATGGGGCAAACTCCTTTTCCTTGTTCAGGAACGGCACCCGGCGGTTCCCACTGCCTTAAGTTTAGCACCAAATCGTGGTAGAATTGTGTAAACGCCGGAAATATTTTCCGGTTTTTGCCCCGGGTGCGGCAAAGGATCTTTGCGAAGATTCGTTCTGGAAAAAACAACAAAAGCAGGAGAAAATGTTTGGTGAAGCTGGCAATTGACAAAAGCGACAGTCGTTGGATAAAATAAAGCCAGAAGGGGTCCTGCTTCAAAATGGAAAGGCACCCTGCATATTATGAAAAATACAACAAAACGACTGGAGGTCCCGACATGAAAATGCTGAAAAAACTGGCCGCTTTGATTCTGGCGGCGACCATGGTACTTGTTCTGTTCACCGCCTGCGGCGGTGATACCACGCCGACCCCTGAGGCTCAGGCAGAAGCTCAGATGATGAGCACGATCAATGCAAAGCGTGGTTCGGCACCACAGCTGTGCAATGACACCGAGCTCAAACAGGAAGCTGAAAAGTTCTTGGATTCGAAAGTGAACATCGATACTGGTTTTTGGAATTTAGGCTCTAGAATAGAGGTCAATCGTGATAATGGTATTTATACGGTCAAGTTCGTGGTCAAGAATGAGTATACCGGTAAATTGTTGGAAGAGTTCTTTAACCGGATAAACAATGAGAATAAGGATGTGAACATCAGCGCAGTTGGCAAGTGGACCAAGGTTGGTGTAGCCGCAAAGACAATCAAGGGCAACATGTACATTTCTATCGTTGTTCAGGTTAATCCCAACGCATAAGGATACAGTAATACACTCCCCGGAGCGTGGCTGAAAGGCCGCCCTCCGGGGCTTTTTTATTTACACAAAAAAGAAATGAAAATTTTGGCTGATATGCGAATTGACATGGGGGGGGGGGCAAAGAGTAAAATAAATTTAGGTACACTGTATGATTTGGGGTTATACAGGGGCCTGAATTTTATTATGGAGGAATTGTTTTATGAAAAAAATGAAACGTCTTGTTGCAATCCTGCTGGCCAGCGTGCTGGCTCTGGTGATGCTGACCGCTTGCGGCGAGGAAGCGCCGCAGTCTTTGGGCCAGCGTGCAGAAAACCTGATGATCGAAAGCTTCAATAAGGCTTACGATACTACCTATCAGAATGACGCAGACCTGAAGAATAAAGTTGGTGCAATGCTGAACCAGATTGATGAGAACGGCGAAATCGATATTGCTTCTCTGAAAAAGTCTAAGATTTATGGCCTGCCTTGCGATGTTGTTGATAACAAAGACGGCACTGGCACCTTCACTGTGTATGTTATTGCTCAGGGTATCAATGCTGACAAGACCAAGTATAAGGCTATCGAGGTGACTGAGGAACTGTTGAGCCAGGCAAATGCAAACAACGTGAATAAGATTTCCTCTCAGAAACCGGAAGCTGTCGGCGCTGCAAGCATCGTGAAGAATGGCAAGACCTATGTTGGCGTTGCATACAGAATGACTGTAAAGGCAAACTTTAACGCCTGATTGTAACGATTAGAATACAAGCAAAATTTTCTTGAGCATACCCCGGAGCGCGGAACCCCTGCCGCCCTCCGGGGCTTTTTGTATTTGTGGCAAAATCCTTCTGATTGTGGTACAATAAAAGATAGATTTTATCGAAAGAAAGGAACCTTTGGATGCAGCTGTTTGAACTGGTCAGCCCGCGGCTGTTCCGCCCGCTGGCGGGGCCCAACCGGGCATTTTATGCGGAGCTGCTGCTCCTGCTGTGGGAGGAGTGCCGCCACACGGCGGATTACTCCATCTCCCGGGCAGAAGCGGTGAGCCGGGCCGAGGATTACTTTGCGGCACTGGCAAAGCCGCTGGCACTGGATGCCGATGACGCGGGCGATGAAGCCGAACAGCCCACCCGGGATCCCCATACCCTTGCGCTGGGCTTTCTGCTCCGCCTGCGCCGCACCGGCTGGCTGGAAGAGCAGCCCGGCAGCTATGAGGAAGAGCCTGCCCTTGCCTTTGTGCCCGAAGTGGCTCCTCTGCTGGAAGCGCTGGAAGAGATCCTGAACCCGCGTGTTGTTACCTACACCGGCAAGCTGTACAAGGCCTGGCAGCTGCTGCAGAACATCGGGGAGGAAAAGAGCCCCTATGAGAATGTTCTGCGGGAGGTGGCCTCTGATCTGGAAGCACTGAACAAGTCCCTGCGGGCGCTGAACGCATCCATCGGGCATTATATCGACCGACTCACCCGCAACCGCACCCCGCAGGAGGTGCTGGAGCTCTTCGACCAATACGAGGAAAAGGTGGTGGCCGCCGCTTACCACCGCTTCAAGACCAGCGATAACCTGTTCAACTACCGTGCCTATCTGGAGGAGGAGCTGGACGACTGCGAGGCAAACCATCTGCCCCGGCTGGCGCTGGATTACGCCCGGGTAGAGCGCTGTGCCCCCGGCGAGGCCGCCCCTGCCGTGCGTGCCCTCATCCAGAAACTGCGGGATTCGCTGGAAGAGATGAGCACCCTGATGCGCCAGATCGACCAGAGCCACATCCGCTACCGCAAGCGGGCTGTGCAGCGGGCCCAGTTCCTGCTGCTGAGCGACCGCTCTTCGCAGGGCAGTGTCACCGCCCTGCTCCGCCGCTACGCCGAGGAGATCAAAACGCCCGACCAGCTGTTCGCGCCGGATGACGGCCCGGTGGCAAAGCACCTGCACCTCTACCCGGCGGCGGTGTTCGGGGCAAAGCCCCTCTACCCGCCCGCCGCGCCCCGCAGCGAAACGCCGCTGGCCCCGGTGCGGCAGGCCGAGCTGGATGAGGAACAGCTGCGCAAAGAACAGCAGCTGCTGCTGGATTACGCCCGGATGGCCGTGACTGAGGAGAACGTGGGCCTGCTGGCAAAACAGGCCCTTGCCGCCCGCAGTGCGGTGGCCGCTTCCACGCTGGCGGAGGAATACCCCCGCGATTTTGCCCGCATCATCGGCCTGCACACCTACTCGCAGTCGCCGCGCCGGGCTTACGATATCACCCTTACCGGAAACTGGGTCGAACGGGGCGGCTTCCGGTTTGAAGAGTTTATTCTGACACCCCGCAGGGAGGACGCTGACCATGGCCGAACCGAATAAAATGCTGGAAGAGACCGCAAACTATCTGCTCAACCACTGCTTTGTGCTGGGCGGCGTGGAGGATCAGCGGGCAAAATACCTCTATGTGCAGGATCATCTGCCCGAGGTGCGGGCCGTGTTCGCGCCGCTGGGCTATGCGGTAACGCTTTACCCGGCTCCGCTGCAGGCGGCGGCGCTGGTCAACGAGCATGAGGGCAGCCAGGCCCGGCTGCTGAAGTACGAGAGCATCCTGCTGCTGGTGCTCCGCCTGCTCTACCTGCAAAAGCGGGAGAGCCTTGCCGCCAGCGCCGATCAGGTGCTGGTCACGGTGGAAGAGGTGCAGACGGAGCTGCAGAAGATGAACCTGCCCCGGCGGCTGGACCAGCGCACGCTGGAGGAGCTGATGCGCACCCTGCGCAGGTATAATCTGGCCCGCCCGGTGGGGCGGTTGACCGGTCTGGACAGCCGCATCGAGGTGTTCCCCACTGTGCTGCTGGCTCTGCCGGACGCAGACCTTGCCGATGCCGCCGCCGAGAGCAGCCGCACCCGGGAGGAACTGGCCCTCTACGAGCGGCCTGACGGAGATGCCAGCGGGGAGGAAGAAGAATGATCGAATTAAAGCGCCTGAAGCTCATCAACTGGCACAACTTTGAAAATGTCACCTTCGATTGTGCCCGTCTGACTTATATGATCGGTGTCAACGCGGTGGGCAAGACCACCATTCTGGATGCCATCCGCTACTGCCTGACCACCAACCGCAATTTCAATGCCCTGGGCAATAAAAAGAGCGGCCGCACCCTGCAGGGCTCTGTCCACGCCAAGCAGCGCGGCGAGAACGCCTACCGCCGCCCGGGCCGCACAGTGGCATACATCGGTGCCGAGTTCTGGGATACCGTCAAGCGGACAAACTTTGTCATCGCTGTCCGGGTGGAATCCGAGGGCCCCATGCAGGAGCTCCACCCCGGCGACCAGACCTGGTACATCTCCGAGGACGGCATCACGCTGGAAAAGCTGCCCTTCCTTGATCCGCGCACCGGTGCCCCCAGCGCCAAGGAGAACTTCAAGCCCGCCGTGGGCCGCCTGTCCTACACCCGCAGCCCCAGCGAGGCCCGGGACCGCATCTGCCGTGCCCTGGGCATTGGCCGCGCCTCCAGCCCGCTGGGCAAAAAGTTCAACGAAGTGTTCCAGATGGGCACCAGCATGGACGAGATCCCCAACTTCCGGGAGTTCCTGTACCAGTACATCCTGCCCCAGCCGGAGCTGGATCTGGAAGCGCTGCAGGGCGACCGGGTGGAGCTGGAAAACCTCCACGCCGTTCTGGCCGAGGCCCAGACCCGTGCCGCCGCACTGGAACAGATCGTGGCGTATGGCCGGGAAGCTGCTGCCAAAGAGACGGATGCCCTTGTCAACCGGGGTGCGGCCCTGCTGGCCCGCGCCGAAGCGGATGCCGGTGAGGATGCCTCCTGGCAGAGCCATCTGGATGCAGGCCGCCGCCAGCTGGCCGACCTGAACGCAAAATACGAGGCCGCCAAGAACGCCGAAGCCGAAGCCCGCCGGGCCTATCTGGCGGCCCACGGAGCGGCCGGTGACAGCGGCGCGGGCCGGGCGCTGGATGCCCTGACCGAGGAGCTGGCCCGGAAAAAGAGCGCGCTGGATGCAGCAGCCCGGACAAGGAACGGTCTGGAAGCGACTGCAGATACCATCACCGGCCTGCTGACTCAGCTGAACCGCAGCGGCTTTGCGGTGGAGAAGGAGCTCTGGCCCCAGCGCCTGACAGCGGAACATCTCCCCGCCCTGACCGAGGCACTGGCCCGCATCGAAAAGCCGCTGGAGGAGCAGTATTTTGCTGCCCGGCAGGCTTCGGCGGATCTGGCAAAAGAGCAGGAGGCCCTGCGGGCCGAGCTGAACGCCGTGTCCGGCGGCAAGTGGGTCTACCCCCACGGCGATGCCGCCACCAAAGTGCGGGATGCCGTGAACGCCGAGCTGAAAAGCCGCGGCATGACAGCGGATGCAAAGATCTTCTGTGAGCTGCTGACCGTGGCCGACGAGAGCTGGCAGGACTGTGTGGAGGCCTGCCTGGGTGACCGCCGGTTCGATATCCTTGTGCCGCCTGCCCACTACGCCGCCGCCAAGAGCGCCTTTGTGGCGCTGGGCGACCGGGTGGGGCCCATCAGCCTGCTGGATACCCCGGGCATCCGCAAGGCGGACCGCCATGCGGAGACGGCCCCCGCCGACAGCCTTGCCGCCCAGGTCACCAGCGAGAACCCGCTGGCCGCACAGTATGCGGACACCATCCTGCGCCGCATCGTCTGCTGCGACACCCCCGATACGCTGGAACATTTCCCCGACAGCGCCACCCGGGACCTGCTGCGCCATCATCCCTTCCGGCTGGAACGCCTGCGCAGGCCCCAGCGCTATATCGGCCTGGATGCCCGCAGGGAGCGCGCTGACGCGCTGGAAGCACAGCTTGCCGCCCAGGCCGACCGCTGCCGCGAAGCCGCCCAGACCGAAAAGACCCTGAAATCTGCCTACGACCAGTACCAGAACGTCCTGCGGGGCCATGCGCTGGAACAGCTGGCCGAACTCTGGGCCAGCCGGGCCGCGCTGGATGCCGCCCGTGCCGACTACGCCGCGCAGGAGCAGAAGCTGGCGGACTGCCGCGAGAACCCCATGCTGCAACAGCTCTACCGCGAGGAAGAAGCCCGGGAAACTGCGTGGGAGACTGCCCGCAAGGCCGTGGAGCAGGTGGGCGGCGATATCCGCGTCTGCGAAAAGCAGATTGCATCCTGTGAGGCAGAGCAGGGTAAGGCGGTGGAGACCGCCGCACAGAGCCGGGAGGCGGCAGAGGCATTCTTTGCACAGCATCCGCTGCTGGAGCCTCTGGCACAGGAATGCAAAAAGGGCCTGATGACGGGCGAGCGCACGGCCCGTGCCGCCGCGCAGACTGCCGAAAAGGCACAGACCAGGCTGGACGATGCCCTGCGAGCTTATCTCACTTCCACGCTGGAACCCGCCCAGAGGGATTACAACGAGCACTACGTCTGCGATTATCCGCTGGGTCTGGCCGGAGTGGAGCAGTACCGCGCCCAGCACGACAGCCTTGTCCGCATTGATCTGGAACGCTACGCCGCCCGGCTGGAGCAGGCACAGCGGGACTGCAAGGACCGCTTCCGTAAGGATATCCTCTTCCGGATGAAGGATGATATTTTCAACGCCCGCCGCCAGTTCCGGGAGCTGAACAAGGTGATGGAGCAGCTGACCTACGGCGAGGAAGTCTACCGCTTTGAGCTGGAACCCAGCCGTGACCCCCAGCTGGCCGCCTTCTATCAGGTCATTGTGGACAAGGGCAACCAGCAGATGACCGATGGCGACTCGCTGGACAACCTTGCCGCCACTGCTGACCCCGTCTACGAGCGGCAGGTGGACGCGCTGATGGAAAAGATCATGGCTGATGTGGACGAGAACACCCGGGCCCGGCAGGAGGGCCGCACCACCTCCGGTGCCACCCTCTCGGATTATGTGGACTACCGCACCTATCTGGACTATGACATCAAGGTGACCAACACCGTCTCGGGCCAGCAGGCCTATCTTTCCCGCGTCAGCCGCGATTCCTCCGGCGGCGAGAATCAGGCTCCCTTCTATGTGGCCATCTGCGCCAGCCTGCTGCAGATCTACCAGAAGAGCGAGAACAGCATCCGCCTTGTCCTGCTGGACGAGGCCTTCAGCAAGATGACCAGTGACCGCATCCGCCCCATGATGGAACTGTTCCGCCGCCTGCAGCTGCAGGTGCTGCTCATCTCCACCGTGGAAAAGAGCACGGCCATCCAGCCCTACTGCGACATTACCTATTCCATCGTGCGCCACGGCGATGCCAACGCCATTGCGCCGTTCTACCGGGCCGGCATCCTTGCCGATGCCCCGGAAAAGGAGACTGAATATGAATAACACCCTTGCAAATATCTGGCTCTTTGCCACCCACTGGACCAAGCTGGATGCTTTTGATACCGAGGAAGAGCTCAACGATGAACTGGAGCTGCTCCAGCGCCAGAGCCTGCCCACCAAAGTCCGTCAGGTCACGGACAAGGAAGGCAGGGAACAGTTCCTCCTTTACGTCAAACAGGCCGACCGCGATTACGCCCGCTACTGCACCGGCTGGCGGCCCGGCGGGATGATGTGATCCACCCCTGCAAAAAGGAGAATCCATGTCAAAACAGAAAATCCAACTTTCGGATCACTTTGATTATTCACGGCTGATCCGTTTTGTGCTGCCCTGCATCGGCACCATGCTGTTTACTTCCATTTACGGCATCGTGGACGGCCTGTGCGTCTCGAATTTTGTGGGCAAAACGGCCTTTGCGGCAGTCAATCTCATCATGCCTGTGCCCATGCTGGTGGGCACAGTGGGCTTTATGCTGGGCACCGGCGGCAGCGCCATTGTGGGCATCACGCTGGGTGAGGGCGATAAAACCCGTGCCGACCGCTATTTCAGCCTGTTTATGTCAACGGCGCTGATCGCCGGCATCGTGCTGTCCGTGCTGGGGATGCTGCTGCTCCGGCCGGTGGCCCTGATGCTGGGTGCCGAAGGCGAGATGCTGGACTACGCCCTGCGCTATGGCCGGGTGCTGATGCTCAGCCTGCCCACCTTTATCCTGCAGAATATGTTCCAGAGCTTTTTTGTCACCGCCGAAAAGCCACATCTGGGCTTTTATTTCACGGTGGGCGCGGGCTGCACCAACATGGTGCTGGACGTGCTGCTGGTGGGTATCCTGCACTGGAGCGTGGAGGGTGCCGCCATTGCCACCATGCTCAGCCAGGTGGTGGGCGGCCTGCTGCCGGTGTTCTACTTCCTCAACCGGAAAAACACCAGCCTGCTCCACCTCAGCCGCCCGCAGTTTGAGGGCGGTGTGCTGCTGAAAGCCTGTGTGAACGGCTCCTCTGAGCTGATGACCAACCTTTCCATGTCGCTGGTGAACATCCTGTACAACTATCAGCTGCTCCGTTTTGCGGGCGAGGATGGCGTGGCCGCCTATGGTGTGATCATGTACGCGTCCTTCCTGTTCGTGGCGGTGTTTGTGGGCTACGCCGTGGGCAGTGCGCCCATCGTCAGCTACCACTATGGTGCCAATAACCGCAAAGAGGTCAACAACCTCTACCGCAAGAGCCTGAAGCTCATCGGCGTGGTTGCGGTGGTGATGACCATCGGCTCCATGTTCATCATCCCCCATGTGGCCCGCTTCTTTGTGGGCTATGATGAAAACCTGCTCATTCTGACCACCCGGGCCTTCCGGCTCTATGGCCTGAGCTTCCTCATCATGGGCTTCAACGTCTATGCGTCCTCCTTCTTCACGGCCCTGGGCGACGGTGTGACCAGTGCGCTCATCTCGTTCCTGCGCACCCTGCTGTTCCAGGTGGCGGCGGTTCTGCTGCTGCCGCTCCTACTGGGCATTGACGGCATCTGGCTGGCCGTGACAGCCGCCGAGCTGGCCGCTCTGCTGGTCAGCATCGGCCTGTTCATCACCAGAGACCAGCAGTTCCATTACCGCAAGGCGGAATAACCGCAAACAAAGAAAGGACCCTCGGCGGGTCCTTTCTTTGTTCAGAATGTAAACTCCACGAACTCGCAGTTTTTGATGCCTGCCGCCGCGTACTCCTCGTTGGTCATATCGTAAAAATAGGACTGCACCACCCGGGCAATGCCGTTGTGGGCCACCAGCAGGTAGGTCTTGTCGGTGTCGGCCCGGAGCTCGTCCAGCAGATTGTAGATGCGCTGGGCCAGCTGCATCATGCTCTCGCCGCCGGAGTAGCGGTCGGCAAAGTGGGTCTTGGAGATGCGGAACTCCTCGCCGTCCCGGGGCGTGCCCTCGTAGCGGCCAAAGCACTGCTCCCGGAGCCGGGGCTCACACCGGGCAGGAATGCCGGTGGCCTCTGCAATGGCCCGGGCGGTGTCGGCGGCGCGGGACAGGGGAGAGTACAGGATCTCATCGATCCGGAGACCGCTGGTCCGGAGTTTTTCGCCCAGCTCCCGGGCCTGTGCGCGGCCTTTTTCGGTCAGGGGGCTGTCGGTCATGCCGCAGATCTTGTTTTCCACGTTCCACACGGTCTCGCCGTGGCGGGTGAAATAGACCTTGTGCGCCGCTTTGGCCAGCCTGTGATCCCGCAGGGTGACGGTGCTGCCCTCGTTGATGTCCAGCCGGGTCAGCTCGGCATCCGGGTAGGGGAGAACCCGCTGCGTGCCGTCGGCAGCCTCCAGCAGGACATCACAGAGCACGGGCTGGCCCTCGGGCAGCTCCTCGCAGCCATAAAGCTGCTCCTCAATGCGCAGAACGCGGTAGTTTTTTTCTTCCATCCTCTTCGACCTCTTTCGGGCAGATTGTTTCTTACATTATAAAACGGCAGCGGGGCCCCGTCAACGCTTGACAGCCCCGTGTGCCGCCTGATAAACTAGGCGCAAGGGATAAAAACGCCAAAAGGAGAGAAAAAGTTGAACATTACAGAACTGCGGTATCTCGTCGCCATCATGGAATGCGGATCTGTGAGTGCGGCGGCAAAGCGGCTGTATGCCGCTCAGCCCAACGTGAGCAAGGCGCTGAAAAATCTGGAAGAAGAATACCATCTCCGCATTTTTGAGCGGTCATCCACCGGCATGATCCCCACGGAGCAGGGGCGGCACTTCATCGAGCAGGCCGAGCGGGTGCTGCGGGAGGTGGACCGGCTGGACCGGAGCGTGCAGGAGGAGCAGGAGCGCTGCGCCGAACTGCGGGTAATGATCCCCCATGCCACCTATGCCTCCTATGCGGCGGTGGATTATCTGGAGCAGGCAGCATCCATTGAGCGGCTCCACATCCACATCCGGGAGGGCGGCTCCATGGAGGCGCTGGATCATGTCCTGCGGCAGGGGTATCATCTGGCTCTGCTGCGGTACGCCGTGGAGGATGACGAGCACTATACCCATTACTGCGCCCGGCGGGGCCTGAAAATGGAACCCATTATGGATTTTGAATACAGTCTGCTGACCAACCGGGACGGCCCGCTGGCCCGGAAGGCGATCCGTGACCTGTCTGAGCTGGACAAGTATATGGAGATCCTCCACGATGATTTCCAGCTGCCCGGCGAGGAGGGCGGCGACGGTGTGCGCTGGCATGTCAACCCGGAGCGCCGCATCCATGTGTATGAGCGGTGCAGCCAGTTCTCGATCCTGCAGCGGCTGCCCACGGCCTACATGTGGGCATCGCCCATGCCCCGCAGGGCACTGGAGCAGTACCATCTGGTGCTGAAGAAGTGCCCGGCCCAGCGCCAGCAGATGCGGGATGTGCTGGTCTACCCGGACAAGGGCCGCCTGCGCCCCGAGGAGCAGGCCTTTGTGGATCTGCTCCACAAGGAAGCGGCTTCCACCGTGAAATAAAGGGGCTTTCCGGCTAAGGCACGGCAAAGGTTGCTCCCTTCGGAATTGACAGAAAAACCAATAAATGGATGCAAAACCGGGCGAAAATAAGCGCCCGGTTTTATTTTTGCTGATAAATGGTCAAAAAATAAACGGAAAAACGGCAAAAATTCTTTGCAGCTATATCGAAAACGATATGGCCCCATGCCGGAAAGATATTTCTCCGCTGGAAAAAAGTGTGCTACCATGAGGCCAGAAAAGAGCCCCGGGTATGCGGCAGAATGGGGCCGCGGCCGGCAGGGGCAAAAAGGAGGTTTCTGGTATGATTAGTTTCCTGCTCTGTCTTGCGATCCTGGTGGGCGGATACTTCGTCTATGGCAAGATCGTGGACAATACCTTCGGCCCGGACGACCGTGAAACGCCTGCTGTGCGCATCAATGACGGCGTGGACTATGTCGTGATGCCCCAGTGGAAGCTGTTCCTCGTCCAGCTGCTGAACATTGCGGGGCTTGGCCCAATCTTTGGTGCCATGCAGGGCGCTCTGTGGGGCCCCGTGGTGTTCCTGTGGATCACCTTCGGCACCATCTTTGCCGGTGGTGTGCATGACTACTTCTCCGGCATGATGAGTGAGCGCAACGACGGTGCTTCCATCGCGGAGATCACCGGCAAATACTTAGGCCCCGTGATGCAGAACGTGATGCGTGTGTTCTCTGTTGTGCTGCTGATCATGGTGGGCACCGTGTTCGCCGTCGGCCCCGCCGGTCTGATCGTTGAGCTGTGCAGCCAGAGCGGCGCATCCGGCGTGATGACTTCGCTGCTGTTCTGGCTGGTCATCATTCTGACCTACTACTTCATCGCGACCTTTATCTCCATCGATGCGGTCATCGGCAAGATCTACCCCGTGTTCGGCATCTGCCTCATCATCATGGCCATCGGTGTCATCTTTGGCATCTTCACCAACCCTGCCTATACCATCCCCGAGATCTGGGATCACTTCGGCAGCATGCACCCGTCGGGCACGCCCATCTGGAGCTTTATGTTCATCACGGTTGCCTGCGGCGCGATCTCCGGCTTCCACTCCACCCAGTCGCCTCTGATGGCCCGCTGTATGAAGAGTGAGAAGCAGGGCCACTTTGTGTTCTACGGTGCCATGGTCTGCGAGGGTGTCATTGCCCTGATTTGGGCCGCTGCAGGCTGCTCTCTGTACGAGGTCACTGATGGCCTGAACACCGGTCTGGCACAGGCACTGGCAATGGGTCAATCCAAGGCCATCTATGATGTCTGCTCCAAGACCATGGGCGGCGTGGGCATCGCACTGGCCATGATCGGCGTGGTCGTCTGCCCCATCACCTCCGGCGATACCGCCTTCCGTTCCGCCCGCCTGACCCTGGCCGACTGGTTCAAGATCGATCAGGACAGCTACGGCAACCGCCTGA
>ERZ1027035.349-NODE-349-length-14138-cov-4.782788_pt1 | contig 14138 bp, 9 predicted proteins | sample MGYA00519442_ERZ1027035 | MGnify/ENA primary metagenome ERZ1027035 (study PRJEB26926, sample SAMN06164790) | human gut metagenome | biome: ENVO:00009003; feature: ENVO:2100002; material: ENVO:00002003 | host: Homo sapiens | place: USA | collected 2012 ...
GAGATCGCTCAGTGTCTCGTGGGCTCGGAGATGTGTATAAGAGACAGGTTTGGGATTACCTCGGCCGTTTTACCGACTGGCATTATTTTATGTACCGGGTGAAAGCGGTGATCGACGGCAGGGAGGTAAACGTTCCTTTTAACCTTGACAGCCTGCATCAGGTCTTTCCGCGGCAGCTGGCCGAGCGGCTGGAAGAAAAGCTGATTGCAAAATTCGGCTTTAACCGCAAGGTGCCGATATTGAAACTGCGGCAGACGGATGACGGGGATTTTGCGCGTCTGGCTGATTATGTTTATGAAAAGGTTTTTCTCGGTTATACGGTCAAGCAATGGGGGGTGCGGCCGGAAGAACTGGATCCTTCGGTCAGCGGGCGGGTGCCGGTTTTCGTCAGCCGCGACGACCGTTATTTTCAGGACAAATATCAGGCGATACCGGCGGAGGGTTATACCAAAATGGCGGAGCGGATGCTTGACAATCCGCTGATCCGGACGGAACTCAATACCGATTTTAACGATGTCCGCGGCAGCACGGATTATGAACGGCTGTTTTATACCGGGCCGATTGACGAATTTTTCGATTTTGAACTGGGAGAACTGCCGTACCGGAGTCTTGATATCGTGTTCAGGCGTCATGACCGGGCTTTTTATCAAAGCGGCCCGCAGATCAATTATCCGGAAAACTATGATTTCACCCGCAGCGTCGAATACAAATATTACCTTGACGAACAAACGGCGCAGACGATTGTTTCGGAAGAATATCCGCAAGCCTACGAGGCCGGCAGAAACGAACGTTACTATCCGGTGCCGGACGCGAAAAACCATGAACTTTACCGGCGTTACCGGCGAAAGGCGGACGGTTTGGAAAAGGTTTATTTTGCCGGCCGGCTCGGAGATTACAAATACTACAACATGGACGAGGCCGTTAAACGGGCTTTGGAACTTTTTGAGGAGATCAGATAAAATGAAAAAGAAAAAACCGACAGTAAAAATTCTGGTGGGCTATCACCGGCCGGCGGTGCTTTTGAAAGACGAGGTGCTGACCCCGATCCATCTCGGACGGGCGCTTGCCACCGAAGCTTCGAAAGACGGCTCAATGTCCAAAGAGGACTATCAGTGGATGCTTGACAACATGATCGGGGACGATACGGGCGAAAACATTTCGGAAGAAAACAGAAAATACTGCGAACTGACGGCGCTTTACTGGGCCTGGAAAAACTATGACAAACTGGGCAACCCTGACTATATCGGTTTTATGCAGTATCGGCGGCATTTTATTTTTGACGACGGTTTTGACGGAACGGGGAGGGAAAAACCCTGGGGATGTTTCAGATTTTCCGGGATTGACGACAGTTATGTCGACATGCTCAGTCTGAGGGGTGACAAGATCGTTGCTTACCTTGAAAAACATCCGGCGGACGTTCTGACGACGAAAGAAGTGTCGTTTGGTCAAACGGTGGCGGAACATTATGCGCAGACGCTGTCTTTTCTCAATCCGGACGATTTGCGTATCTGCGCCCGCAAAGCGGCGCTGCTGTTTCCGGAATACAAATCGGCAATCAGAAAATATCTGCGGTCGAAAAAGCATTACTGGTACCACAGTTTTATTATGAAAAAGGAGATTTTTTTCGAATACTGCGAATGGCTGTTTAAAATTTTGTTTGCGACGGAAAAGGAAATCGACTATCAGGATTATACGATCGCGGCATACAGAACGCCGGCGTATCTGGGAGAACGACTGTGGGGTATATTTTTTAACGGCAAAAAAAATGTATGCCGAACCCGGGAACTGGAACTCAGCATCGTTGACGACGTTTCCCGCAGCCGGGATATCCGTCCCGCGTTTGAGCGGAGCAACACGGCGATCTGTTTTGCCTGCGACGACAATTACGTTCCGTACCTGTCCGTTGTTCTGCAGTCGTTAACGGAACATGCCGGAAGCGGGAACAATTATGACATCGTGATTATCGAAAACGGGGTAGAGCCGTATAATCAGAAGCTGTTGACGGAAACTTACGCGGGCGGCAACGTCAGCATTCGTTTTTACAATGTCAGCGACGTCTACGAAAAATATAAGGAAATGTTTTACAGTTACGGATACTATACGCCGACGGTTTATTTCAGGTTTTTTATTCCCGAAATTTTTGCACATTACGAAAAAGTGCTGTATCTTGATTCCGACCTGATTTGTCTGCGGGACATAGCCGATTTGTATCGGGTTGATATCGGCGGCAATCTTCTCGGCGCGGTGCGGGACGTTGAATATGCGAGAATTTATAACGAAAACTGCGAAATCAAAGGTTATCGGGTGAAGGATTATTGCGACGACATACTGAAACTGAAGGATTACACGCATTATTTCAATTCCGGCGTGCTGGGCTTCAATATCAAAAAGTGCCGGGAATTTGCTTTGACGGACAAATTGCTGAAAAGGCTTGCGGAAGTAAAAAATCCGATGATTGTCGATCAGGACATTTTCAATTCCGTCTGCGAGGGCCGGGTTTTTTATTACAGCCCTGATTGGAACGTCGAATGGCATACCTATTATTTGTACGGGAATCTGCTGCCTTATCAGATGCCTCGCGACTTTTACGAAAAATATCTGAAAGATTTAAGTGAATGTCGGATGATGAACCGCAGGGAAAGGCCTAGGAACAATAATGCGGAAGCAACCCCGGCTACCAAACCTGTACTGACAGATGCGGAAATAGAAAAGCAGATCAAGGATCAGTTTGCGCAAAGTCGTAAGATACTGGATATTCGCGAGAAATATTATAATGAATTCCGCAAGATTCTGTCTCCCAAGCAGATTGCAAAAATCTATCAGACAGAAAAAAGCAATGCGAATAAATTCAGAAAAGAATTTGACAGAAGAAAAGGTCAGAAACATGGTCAGGGAAAACGGCCGGCTCATGCAAGACCAGCTTCAAATAATAAATAACATTTTTCATTAAACTACTTGATAAACACGAATGGATCATGGCAGGCATACATATTTGATTTTCCGAAACATCTTAATCTATGTTGTTTTGTTGTGGTCAGGTATGACTGTTAATGCACAGTCCGGCAAAGGAAGCTTTGCCGGACGTGTTGTTGATAAGGATACGAAGCAGCCGGTGGGGTATGCGGCGGTACGTTTATTGACTTTGCCGGACAGTACTTTTCTGGCAGGTGTAGCCACTACGGACGATGGTAAATTCAGGATGCCGGTTGTCTGGCCTAAAGACAAGAAATTGCTTTTAGAGATTTCTTTCATTGGCTATACCACTTTTTCTAAATCTATTCCTTCTTCATTCAGAGGTACTTCGCAGAACTTGGGTGATATTGCACTATTTTCCGATGGCATTTTGTTGGGCGAAACGGTAGTGGTGGGTAAAGCTCCTCTGGCAGTTACCGAACAGGATACCACGGTCTTCAATGCCTCTGCCTATCGTACCCCCGAAGGTTCTATGCTCGAAGATCTTGTAAAACAATTGCCTGGTGGAGAGATAGATGGTGATGGAAAGCTGTTGATTCATGGCAAGGAAGTTAAGAAGATATTGGTAGACGGCAAAGAGTTCTTTGCGGACGATCCGAAAGCTGCCTTGAAAAATCTGCCGGTGGAAATGGTGGAGAAGCTGAGAGCTTATGAACGTAAATCCGATTTGGCACGTCTGACCGGAATTGATGACGGGGATGAGGAAATGATACTTGACCTGGGGGTGAAAAAGGACATGAAGAAAGGATGGATGGATAATTTCATGGCAGGTACGGGTAACAAAGGGAGGTATGAACTTGCCAATACCCTGAACCGCTTCCGGGATAATTCTCAACTTACTATTATCGGTAATCTGAATAACACTAACAATCAAGGCTTCTCGGAGTTGCAACGGGAGTCGTCGGCTGCCAGTGGAAATATTCTGAATAGGGTGGGACTGGTCACCTCACATTCTTTAGGCATGAACTTCACTCATGACTGGGACAGAGTGAAGCTTCGCTCCAATGTGCAATATACGGGTACCGACCGTTCGGAGGATAACAGTACTACGGTGGATAATTTCCTGAAACAGGATAAATCGATAAGCCACAGCACTAACAGCAATCACATGAAGAACCACAACCTGACGGCGAATGCTTATCTGGAATGGAAAATTGATTCAGTCACCAATCTGGTGTTTCGTCCGCAATATCGCTATGTGGCAAGTGACAGGAGGAATAGTGGATATCAACAGAGTTGGTCGGACGAAACACTTCTGAATGAAAGAACGGCTTCTAATCTTTACGATAATTCCCAGTATAATCTGACCTTTATGTTGCAAGTCAACCGTAAGTTCAGCCGTAAAGGACGGAATCTGGCTTTGAAAGTGGATTATGGAACGAATACTTCTTCTGCCGACAGGAAAAACTTTTCTACTACACATTATTTTAAGAATGATACAGAGAAAGTAGTCAACCAGCGTGTGGATGATGAAGGTGACGGATATAATTATCGTCTGCAACTGGTGTATGTGGAGCCGTTGCCTAACCGTTATTTTCTTCAGTTTCGTTACAGCTATCAATACCGGGTAACTAATTCGGACCGCTTTGTCTATAACTGGGATGAGGCAATGGAAGATTTTGTTGCCGATTACGATTCTCTGGCCAGTAATAGTTTTGAGAGCCAATACAGCACCCATCTTTTCAATATGGCTGTCCGTACTTCCCGGAAAAAGTACAACTACAATATAGGTGTCGATCTGGAACCCCAGAAACTGGATAGCCGTTCTTTTCTGGATGATGTTTCCAAACATCAAATGAGTAAAACGGTTCTGAACTTTTCACCGACACTGAATTTCCGTTATAAGTTTTCCAAGCGTACACAGTTGCAGGCAATTTATAGAGGAAAAGGACGACAGCCGAGTGTTCGTGATCTACAACCGGTTGCCGACATGACGAATCCATTGAATATCCGCATCGGTAATCCTTCTTTGAAACCTTCATATACCAATACGTTTACACTGAATTATAATTCGTATAATGTGAAACATCAGCGCAACATGGTGGTCTCTCTTTTTGTGGAGAATGTGCTCAACAGTGTAACGAACCAGGTGACTTACGACAGCGAAACGGGAGGCAGAACCACCATGCCTGTTAATTTGAATGGTAACTGGCGGGCATCAGGTGCACTTTCATTGAGCGGGCCTTTCAAGAACCGCAACTGGCTGTTTCGTACCTATTCCTATTTGCAATATAGAAATCAGAACGGATATACTACTCAGAACAAAGAAGAGCCGATGAAGAGTTCCGTGAAGCACCTCACAGCGCGTGAACGCCTGCAATTTACTTTTCGTACCCGGCAACTCGAACTGAGTGCGCGTGGAGAAGTGCTGTATAATAATTCGTATAATAACGTGAAAGATATGCGCACGGAAACGTTCGACTATCAACTTGGAGGAGACTTGCAGTATTATCTCCCTTGGGGTTTCGAGTGCAGCAGTGATCTCACATATTTTCTTCGTACCGGATATGGATACGACAGCAGCGGGCGGAAGAACCTGATATGGAACTGCCAACTGTCGAAAGCTTTCTTGAAAAAGAAACAACTGCTACTGCGTTTCAAGTTTTATGATATTCTTCGCCAGGAGATTTCAATGGTACGCACCATCTCGGCTACTGCCATACGTGATGCGGATTACAATGTATTGGGACGTTATTTTATGGTGCACGCTATCCTGCGATTGAATATGATGGGGAAAAAGTAAAAAACGCAAAGTGTGGAAACTTCAACAGGGTTAATTTGTTGTAGATACTCAAATTAATAAAAGAAAACTCTGAGGAATGTTTCAAAGGTTCAAAAACTTTAGAAAACTGAGGAAGTGGTATGTTGTGAAACTGAAACTGGTTGATGCCCGCCTGTATTTCGTCAGCATCTTCGTAGGATTGCTGACGGGGTTGGTGGCTGTTCCTTATCATTACTGCCTATATTATTTCTTTAACTTGCGAAGTGAGTTTTTTGCTTCCCGTCCGGAGTGGTACTGGCATATTCCTCTTTTTCTTTTCTTTTGGGCGGTACTGATATTCGTATCCTGGCTGGTGATGAAAATGCCGCTTATCACCGGAGGAGGTATTCCTCAAACACGTGCTGCCATCAACGGGCGCATTACTTATAAGCATCCTTTCATAGAGTTGGTTTCTAAGTTTTTCGGTGGAATTCTTTCGGTTTCGGCCGGATTATCGCTGGGACGTGAAGGGCCTTCCGTACAAATAGGTTCGTATGTGGGATGCCTTGTGGCACGCTGGACACGTATTCTACGTGGTGAACGAAAGCAATTGCTTGCTGCCGGTGCCGGTGCCGGCCTTGCGGCTGCGTTTGCGGCGCCGCTGGCTTCTTCATTGCTTGTCATCGAATCCATCGAACGTTTTGATGCTCCCAAAACCGCTATCACTACCTTGCTGGCCGGTGTAGTGGCCGGTGCGGTGGCAAGCATGGTTTTTCCGGTAAATTCTTATCATTTGATACAAGTGGCCGAGCCCGGTTTTTCTTTTGGAATCCAGGTGAAGTACTTCCTGTTGCTTGCAGTGATTATTTCTGTTTGCGGAAAATTATATTCCATGATGATGGTCTCTTTCAAACGGGTGTATGCAACGGTAAAATCTTCGGTATATATGAAGATGTTCTATCTGTTGCTGGTCGCTTATATTATTTCCTTTATGCAGGTCAACCTGACGGGTGGGGGAGAACAGTTTCTTTTGGAGCAGGCGCAATCCGGTAGCCATGCACCAATTATGTGGGTAACGGCAATGATGCTGTTGCATTTCGGTTTTTCCGTTATCTGCGTTTCATCCGGTTTGCCGGGTGGAAGTTTTATTCCTACACTGGTCACCGGTGGATTACTGGGGCAGATTGTTGGTCTGTTGGGAGTGGAATATGGGGTTATTGAGCCGGAGAATGTCAGTTATGTAATGCTGATTTCAATGTCTGCCTTCTTGGTGGCTGTGATACGTACCCCTTTGACAGCTATTGTATTGATTACCGAGATAACAGGACATTTTGAGGTGTTCTACCCATCGGTGGTAGTGGGTGGATTGACTTATTATTTTACGGAACTTCTTCAGATAAGACCTTTCAACGTGACGCTTTATGAGGATATGATCAATACTCCTGCTTTCCAGGAACAGACAAGGTATAAACTATCCATAGAGGTGATGACGGGTTCATATATGGATGGCAAACTTGTAGACGAACTTTCTTTGCCTGAAAACTGTACCATTATCAATGTACACCGGGATGGTAAAGACGCAAAGCCCCCCGGAATACGGTTGATTCCGGGGGACCAGGTTGATATTGAATTGGATGCGCAGGATATTGAAAAACTCTATGAGCCGCTCGTCAGCCTGGCAAACATTTATTGATATGGATGAGGTATCCTTATGCCAGACTGCCTATTTCATCCAGATTCTTCTGAATATCCTGATCGGTCAGTTCGTAGTTTACGAGGTCACCGGAGAGATATTTATCGTATGAGGCCATGTCAATCAATCCGTGACCGGAGAGGTTGAACAGGATTACTTTCTCTTCACCTGTTTCCTTGCATTTGTTTGCTTCGCGGATGGCGGCAGCAATAGCGTGGCAAGATTCCGGTGCGGGAATGATACCTTCAGCTTGGGCAAATAAACAGCCGGCTTCGAATGATTCCAGTTGCTTGATGTCTACAGCTTCCATCAGACCGTCTTTCAATAGTTGAGAAACGATGACGCCTGCACCGTGGTAACGCAATCCACCTGCATGAATATTAGCGGGAGCAAAGTTATGTCCCAGCGTGTACATAGGCAGTAATGGAGTGTATCCTGCTTCGTCACCGAAATCATATTGGAATTTACCGCGTGTCAGTTTCGGGCAAGAAGCCGGTTCGGCAGCAATGAAGCGTGTTTGCTTACCTTCCAGGATCTTGTGGCGCATGAATGGGAATGCGATACCACCGAAATTGGAACCACCACCAAAACAAGCAATCACCATATCAGGATATTCTCCTGCCATTTCCATCTGTTTTTCGGCTTCCAGACCGATTACAGTCTGGTGCAGAGCTACATGACTCAATACAGAACCTAATGTATATTTACAATTCGGTGTAGTCTGAGCCAGTTCGATGGCTTCTGAAATAGCGGTTCCCAATGAACCCTGGTAGTTGGGGTGAGCCGTCAGAATATCTTTTCCTGCACGGGTGGACATAGACGGAGACGGTGTAACCTGTGCGCCGAACGTCTGCATGATGCTGCGGCGGTAAGGTTTTTGCTCATAACTGATTTTCACTTGGTAAACGGCAGCTTCCAGTCCAAACAGACGGGCAGCATAAGCCAGCGAAGCTCCCCATTGTCCGGCACCGGTTTCAGTGGTAACGTTGGTAACTCCTTCTTTCTTGCAATAATAAGCTTGGGGAATGGCAGAATTCAGCTTGTGCGATCCCATCGGACTTACACTCTCATTCTTGAAATAGATATGTGCCGGAGTACCTAATGCTTTTTCCAGTCCATAAGCACGAACCAGTGGAGTACTACGATAATATTTGTACATTTCGCGTACTTCTTCGGGAATCTCGATCCACTTATCGGTCTGATTCAGTTCCTGTTTGCACAGTTCCTGTGCAAAGATAGGATATAAATCTTCGGCTTTCAGTGGTTGTTTGGTACCGGGATGAAGCGGAGGCATCGGTTTGTTCACCATATCTGCCTGTATATTGTACCAATAATGTGGTATTTCCTCTTCCGGGAGGAAATATCTTTTTGTCTTGTTGCTCATAGTGGTTACTTCTATTAAAATTTTTACGAGGCCAAATGTAACTATTATTTTTAAAACAATTTCTTTTTTCTTTTGTTTTTTGTCTATACGCATTGTTTTGTTTATGTTTGCCCGATATTTAATTTGATGTCTACATGAAGATTTATCATAAATTCTTGTTGTATCAGAATAAATGGATTCATCCGTACACTCGGATCATTCTTGGAGGGGTGACTTATATAGCCTACCTGGCTTCTATTCTGTTAATTATGGGAGTGGTATATGAACACGGCTTTACTATTTCCGAACACGAGGCTTCTCAACTGCAAACACTCTATCGGTTTGTATGGGGTGTTTTCCTGTCCGAAGTCACTTTGCGCCTGTTATTGGAATACAGGGACACAAAGCGTACTTTTAAGAAATTGACGTGGATATTGATTGCCTTGCTTTACCTTACCCTTATCCCTGTTATTTTTCATCGACCGGAAGAGGAGGGAGCTATTCTGCATTTTTGGGAAATATTGAATGGAAAGCCCTATCATATAGTGCTTCTGTTGATCTTCTCTTTCCTTAATTTATCCAATGGCTTGGTCAGGGTGTTGGGACGGCGAACGAATCCTTCTTTGATTCTGGCTGGTAGTTTTCTGATAATCATCCTTATTGGAACAGGTTTGCTAATGTTGCCCCGATGTACGGTGAGCGGTATTTCGTGGGTGGACTCGCTGTTTATCTCTACCAGTGCGGTTTGTGTTACGGGTTTGACTTCGGTGGATGTAGCGTCTACTTTTACTACGCCCGGTTTTGTGGTGATTATCCTGCTGATACAGATTGGCGGCCTAGGGGTAATGACACTGACCAGTTTCTTTGCGATGTTCTTTATGGGGAATACATCCTTTTATAATCAGTTGGTGGTTCGTGATATGGTCAGTTCCAATTCGTTGAATTCGTTACTTTCCACTTTGCTGTACATATTGGGATTCACGTTGGCTATTGAAGGTATTGGTATGCTTGCCATCTGGAGCGACATTCATGGTACGATGGGGATGACGTTTGAGGAAGAAGTGGCGTTCTCGGCCTTTCATGCTATTTCCGCATTCTGTAATGCCGGTTTTTCCACGTTGCCCGGAAATCTAGGCAATCCGCTGGTGATGACAGGGCATAATCCATTCCTTATCTATATATCCCTGTTGATTATTCTGGGAGGTATAGGCTTCCCGATATTGGTGAATTTCAAAGATATAGTACTCCATCATTTGCGCCGCATCTGGAAATTTTTGCATACGTGGGAGTGGGACAGGCATCGTTTTTATCATCTGTATAATCTGAATACACGGATTGTTCTGATTATGACTTTCCTGCTATTGGTGTTTGGTACGGTGCTTATTGCTGTTTTTGAGTGGAATCATGCTTTTGCCGGTATGTCCGTCGCTGATAAATGGACACAGGCGTTCTTTAATGCGACTTGTCCGCGTACTGCCGGGTTTACAAGCGTGGACCTGGCTTCGCTGGGAGTACAGAGTGTATTGGTTTATATCTTCCTGATGTGGGTGGGCGGTGCTGCACAGTCCACGGCGGGTGGTATCAAGGTGAATGCGTTTGCAGTAGTTGTATTGAATCTGGTTGCTGTGTTGCGCGGTACGGAGCGGGTGGAAGTATTTGGCCGTGAACTGTCTTACGATTCCATTCGCCGTTCCAATGCGACGGTAGTGATGTCTATCAGTGTTTTGTTTGTATTTGTGTTTATTCTGACAATCTGGGAACCTCAGGCATCTGTCATGGCACTTCTGTTTGAGTGTGTGTCGGCGTTGAGTACGGTAGGTTCCAGTCTGAATCTTACTCCGACTTTGGGGGATAACAGTAAATTGCTTGTTGCTTTTCTGATGTTCATCGGACGTGTGGGACTGATTACTCTGATGTTGGGTATCATCAAGCAAAAGAAACATACGAAATATCAGTATCCGAGTGGGCAGATCATTATAAATTAGTAGTAAGTAGTAAAAACAGAAATTATGAAGTATATTATTATCGGTTTAGGAAATTACGGGCACATGCTTGCCGAAGAATTATCGGTGTTGGGACACGAAGTAATTGGGGCGGATGTGAGTGCAAGTCGCGTAGACAGTATCAAAGAAAAGATTGCTACGGCTTTTGTGTTGGATGCAACAGATGAACAGGCACTTGCCGCTCTCCCCTTGAGTGGTGTGGATGTGGTAATCGTGGCTATTGGCGAGAATTTTGGTGCTTCTATTCGCGTGGTGGCTTTGTTGAAACAACAAAAAGTGGCTCACATTTATGCGCGGGCCATTGATAATGTACATCGTTCCGTACTTGAGGCTTTTGGTTTGGAACGGATTCTTACTCCGGAGGAAGATGCAGCCCGTGGTTTGGTGCATTTGTTAGAGTTTGGCTCCAATATGGAAACCTTCCGGGTAGATACGGATTACTATGTGGTGAAGTTCGCTGTGCCGGAGAAGATGATAGGATATTATGCTAATGAATTGAATTTGGATAAGGAATTCGGCTTGAAGTTATTGGCTTTAAAGCGTGCCAAGACTTTGAAAAACTGTCTGGGTATTTCATTTACTGAACATGATGTGATGAATGAATTGCCTGAAAATGACCAGGTACAAGCTGGTGATGAACTGGTTTGTTATGGACGCTACAAAGACTTCCAGAAGTTCTGGAAAGCGATGTAATTACGCTTTCCTATAAGATTTTCTGTCATCTAATATATCATTCATATTTTCTTGTGCCCATGAAATTAAGGAGTTTATATGGGGCAATAACGACATGGCTCTATCTGTCAGCGAGTATTCCACTTTAGGAGGGACTTGTGCATAGATTTTTCTTTTCACAAGTCCGTCTTCTTCTAATGTGCGTAGAGTAACTGTCAGCATCTTTTGTGATATGTCAGGTATTGTCTTTTGCAGTTCATTGAACCGCATGACGGGTGCCTGCGTTAGTGTGAAGAGCGTCAGTATCGACCATTTATCACTGATTCGTGATAGTATCATTCGGATAGGACAATCGGCATAAGAGCTATTTTGTATATCTATTCTATTCATATCTTTCTGATTTATAAAACACTCTACAAAAGTAACTAATATGCCGATTGTATGCAACTAATCTTATTGAAATATATCCGGGCTTGGACTGTTTTAGTGTAGTCCACTCAGCCACTCTACCATCTTCGGATCACGATGCGAGAAGAAGCAACTGGCATTGGTATCCAGCGCTGCAATCTTTTTCATATCTTCTTTCGTCAGTTCAAAATCGAATACATTGAAGTTTTCAATAATTCGTTCTTTGCGGATGGATTTCGGGATAACGACAATATTTCTTTGTATCAACCATCGCAATACGACTTGTGCTATGGATTTACCATATTTGCTTGCAATGGCTGCCAATGTTTCATTCTGGAACATATTGTTTTTTCCTTCGGCAAATGGAGCCCATGATTCTATCTGAACGCCTTTCTCTTGCATGAATGCCTCTGCTTTGATTTGTTGATAGAAAGGATTAGTTTCTACCTGATTGACGGCAGGTGTGATTTCATTATGAAGGATCAGATCTGCCAAGCGGTCGGGCATAAAGTTGCTGACGCCGATAGAACGAATACTGCCTTCCTTGTATAATTCTTCCATAGCACGCCAAGCACCGTAATAGTCATTGAATGGCTGATGAATGAGGTACAGGTCCAGATAATCGAGTTGCAAACGTTTCATGGATGCTTCGAAGGCTTTCTTAGCTTTGTCATAACCGGCATCTGATATCCAGAGTTTGGTAGTGATAAACAAGTCTTCGCGGGGGACACCACTGCGTTTGATGGCTCTTCCTACAGCTTCTTCATTACCATAAGCGGCAGCCGTATCTATAGAACGGTAACCTGTTTCAATAGCGTCATATACACATTGTTCACACAAGGCTTGATCTTCGATCTGATATACGCCGAAACCAAGAATTGGCATTTCGATGCCATTATTTAATTTTACTTTCTGCATAATAACTTTCTCTTTATTGGATTTTATATTAAAACACTTTACTTCCTTAATATCCCCGGACATTGCAGATTATTGTATTATTTTAAGCCCTGTGGTTATTTGCCTACTCTTTTTGCTAACTCTGCCGGATAGCGGTCGCCTGATACTGGAATAGAATTAAGCATATCATTGATCCAGGTCAACTCTTCCGGGCTTATTTCCACATTGATACTTTGTATATTCTCTTCCAAGCGTTTCAGTTTGGTGGTTCCTGGAATGGGAGCGATCCAGGGTTTTACAGCGAGTACCCAGGCCAATGCAATCTGTGCAGGTGTTGCATTTTTCTCTTCCGCCAGCTTTCTCACAAAGTCAACTATAACCTGATTGGCATTCAGATTCTCGGCAGTGAAGCGTGGAACGATACTGCGGAAATCGTCTTTACCGAATTGTGTGTCTCTGCTGATGTTTCCCGTCAGGAAACCTTTACCCAGAGGGCTGAAGGGAACGAAACCGATGCCTAGTTCTTCGAGAGTGGGCAATAATTCTTTCTCCGGTTCGCGCCACCACATAGAGTATTCGCTTTGAATGGCAGTCAGCGGATAAACCTGGTGTGCCCGGCGGATGGTCTGTACACCAGCTTCTGATAGTCCCCAATGTAGAATTTTGCCTTCTTGTTTTAATTCTTTCATGGTTTCTGCCACTTCTTCTATAGGAACATTCGGGTCTACACGGTGCAGATAGTACAAATCTACATGATCTGTCCGCAGACGCCTGAGGGAACCTTCAATAGAACTCCGTATTACTTCCGGTTTACCAATGACAACTTGTTTACCGTCGATCATCTGAATACCACATTTGGTAGCAATGACTACATCTTTCCGATAAGGTTCTAAGGCTTCACCTACTAATTCCTCATTGGTGTATGGACCATATACTTCAGCGGTATCAAAAAAGGTGATTCCTTGTTCTATAGCTTGATGAATAAGGCCGATCATTTCTTTCTTATCAGCGGCAGCACCATAACCGTGGCTCATACCCATGCAACCTAAACCCAATGCGGAAATTTTAAGTCCGCTCTTTCCTAATTCTCTGTATTTCATAACTCTTGATTTTTTTATTGTTTTTGATGTTGCAAAGGTAAGTGGTGAGATGAAGTTTGTAAATAGACAGATTACTGCTTTATGCACCGTAATTACGGTTTTAAGATCTTGATTGAATACTTGATAATGAACTGTATACACAGGTTACAGTTTCTTATACCAATATTACAGATTTTGCAATACAAGTGATGGAATGCTGAAAGAAAACTGTTATTTTTGTCATCAGATTAAATTATCAGATTATGGGTACAATCGTAAAATTGAATACTGTTCAGGAGTATAATATCTGTCTCTTATACACATCTCCGAGCCCACGAGACACTGAGCG
>ERZ1027035.356-NODE-356-length-13963-cov-3.720664_pt1 | contig 13963 bp, 9 predicted proteins | sample MGYA00519442_ERZ1027035 | MGnify/ENA primary metagenome ERZ1027035 (study PRJEB26926, sample SAMN06164790) | human gut metagenome | biome: ENVO:00009003; feature: ENVO:2100002; material: ENVO:00002003 | host: Homo sapiens | place: USA | collected 2012 ...
GATCTACACTTCTAGCTTCGTCGGCAGCGTCAGATGTGTATAAGAGACAGGATCGCGAGCGCGATGATGGTCTCGTCGGAGTGAAGGCGCGGATTGTTGGATTCGAGCACGTTGGTCTTGAGCTTACAGATAGGCTCGATCGCTTCGTCTGAGATAACGTCGGCATCAGGATCGACACCTGCCATGGCCTTGAGCGCATTGATGAGCGTACAGGCGGCAGCACCGAGATTCGTGGAAGTCTTGCCCGTGACCACTTCCCCATCAGGCAGCATGATCGCGCCCACCGGAGCACCCGTGATCTCCTCCTTAAGCAGGGCTGCAGAACGCGCTTTGAGATCGTTGGCACCAACGCCTGCCTGGTTCATGAGCAGCTCGCACTTCTCAACCTGATCCTGACCCATACCGCTACGCTTGACCTCGGTAGCGGTCTGGTAATAGCGGCGCACGATCTCGCGACGAGCAGCATCCGAACAGGCTTCGTCATCGATGATCGCGAAGCCTGCCATGTTCACGCCCATATCGGTAGGCGATTGATATGGACAATGCCCTGAGATGCGGTCCATCATAGCTTTGAGTACGGGGAATATCTCGACATCGCGATTGTAATTAACCGTCACTTCGCCGTAGGCTTCAAGCTGAAAGGGATCGATGATGTTCGCATCGTTCAGATCGAGGGTGGCGGCTTCATAAGCGATATTCACGGGATGATTGAGCGGCAAATTCCAAACTGGGAAGGTTTCATATTTCGCATACCCTGCCTTCACGCCACGCTTGTTCTCATGGTAGAGCTGCGAGAGGCACGTTGCCATCTTGCCTGAACCAGGACCAGGAGCCGTCACCACCACGAGCGGGCGCGTGGTTTCGATATATTCGTTCCTGCCGTAGCCCTCGTCGCTTACGATGCGGGCGATATCGTTCGGATATCCGGGAATCGGGTAATGAAGATAAGATGTGATGCCAAGCGCTTTGAGACGATGGCGAAACGCATCGGCGGCAGTCTGGCCGCTGTATTGCGTGATAACCACCGCGCCCACGTAAAAACCCATGCCGCGCAAGATATCCATCAGACGCAGAACGTCCTCATCGTAGGAAATACCAAGGTCGCTGCGTACCTTATTCTGTTCGATATCGTTAGCGTTAATAGCGAAGATGATCTCGACATCGTTCTTCATTGATTTGAGCATCGAGACTTTCGCATCGGGCTTGAAACCAGGAAGAACACGCGAGGCGTGCATGTCGTCAAAGAGCTTGCCACCAAATTCCAGATAGAGCTTGCCACCCAGTTGTTCGATGCGTTTTTTGATATGTTCAGCCTGCATTGAAATGTACTTATCGTTATCGAATCCAATGCGCATGGCTACTCACTTTCTAAAACGAACTTCTGCGACGCGTTATGGCAACCACAAAACCTGCAATCGCCTGGCGAGAATGCTGTATTCATAGTACTGAAACCAAGACAAAAGAAAACCCCTTGAAATTTGAAATTGTCTTTGAACGGACTTGCCGAAGAAATATGCTGTTGTCCGAAAAACTTCATTCTTCACACCCTCTATTCTTGACGTGAAGGATTGGTTTGTTACTATAGTTTGTGCTGTTTTGAGCAATCGGGACGTGGCGCAGTTTGGTAGCGCACTTGACTGGGGGTCAAGGGGTCGCAGGTTCAAATCCTGTCGTCCCGACCAGAAATCTAAACGGGAGAGCAATCGCTCTCCCGTTTTGTTTATGCGGGACGACTACCTGCGCAGCAGACACAAGATATCAACACCTATTTATCTTTGCGCGAACCGTTTCCTATATGATGTCGTGCCAAAAACTCCATGATGCGATTGCTGAAGATGAGCGCGATGACCGCGAGCACGATGAGCACCGCGAAGATCGCTACGCTCTCCCACAAACGTCCATCAAGCAATCCTTCAGCAGCATAGGCAGAAAGAATAATCCCTGGCGAACGTGCAATGGTGGTGATAGCCACGAAGGGCTTCAGCTTCATATCCGTAAGCGGAACGATATAGGTGAACGTATCTTTCGGCAGCCCCGGAATAAGAAACAAGATGAACACGATGATGTTCAAACGCCCCGTTTTCTCGAAGTCCTGGAATTTCCTCAAGTGCTGGTCAGAAATGAGGTCCTTAACGAACGGTGCACCTAAGCGATGAACCAACTCATAGACGAATGCGCTCGAGATCGCGCAACCGAATAGGATGAGCAGCGATCCCCAAAGCGGCCCATAGAGCATGCCCGCCGCCATCTGAGTGACTTCACCAGGAATGAAGGCAACCACGACCTGGATGAATTGAAGCGCGAGGAGCACCAGAACGCCCGCAGCGCCTGCATCCTGGATGCGCTCGATCACGCGATCGACGCCACCTGGTTCGAAGATATCCTTGAACAGCGGAAGCAGCGCGACCACGACGATGATGCACAGAACGAAGAACCCGATGAGGCCCAGGAACTTGAAGAGGTCTGAGCGCTTCACCTCCTTGTTGAAGAGGCGAACCGTACTCTCTTGTTTGGCAGAATCTTCTGGCAAAGGCTGCTTTGCCTTGCGCCCTTGTTTCTTTTCAGTCATGCGTACTAGCGCTCCATTGCAGCGATCGTATCGAGGATGATATCGGCAAGCTCCGCCTTCGACATGAGCGGCAAGTGCGTCTCTTCTTCTGAGGTGACGAGCCACACTTCATCGTCATCCTTACCGAACACCTTATTCGCACCCACTTCGTTCGCCACGATCATATCAGCATTCTTCTTGATGAGCTTCTTACGCGCATTGTCGATGACATCGTTGGTTTCCGCCGCAAACCCAACCACGATCTGGTCGGTCTTAGCGTTCCCCAAGGTTGCGAGCACATCGGGATTCTCAACAAGCGCAATGTTAGCCAACTCAGCATCGTTGATGCCCTTCTTGAGCTTGCGATTCATCTCTTTTGCAGGACGGACATCGGCTACCGCGGCTGCGAAGATCCCCACATCGCACGCTTTGAAGACAGGCGTTGCTGCTTCGAGCATATCGCGCGCCGATTCAACGTAGATGACCTCCACACCCTCTGGCGCAGGCAGCGCGACCGGCCCCGAAACGAGCGTGACCTCGGCGCCCTTTCGCGCAGCAGCTTCAGCAAGGGCATAACCGAACTTCCCTGAAGAGCGGTTCGTGATATAGCGCACAGGATCGATGGCCTCCACGGTAGGACCAGCCGTGATCATGACACGCTTGCCAGCGAGCACCTGCGGCTCACTCGTTGTATCAGGCGCATCGAGCGCTTCGAGCACGCGTGCAACGATCAATTCCGGATCAGGTAAACGGCCCTTCCCCACTTCGCCACATGCAAGATATCCCGCATCGGGTTCGATGAAAGAGATGCCGAACGTGCGCAGGCGAGCCATGTTGTCCTGCGTGATGGGATTCTCATACATGTGCACGTTCATAGCAGGAGCGATCATGATAGGCGCAGTGGTGGCGAGCAGCGTGGTGGTGAGCAGATCATCGGCAAGCCCATGCGCGATCTTGGCCATCACGTTCGCCGTGCAAGGAGCAACGAGAACGAGATCAGCCTCTTGAGAAAGAGAGATATGATGAATGGGATCTTGCGGGTTATCGAAGAGTTCCACCGCTACCGGCTCGTTGGTGAGCGCACGAAATGTGAGCGGATCGATAAAATGCGTGGCATGTTCGGTCATCATGACCTTCACGCGCACGTCGGCTTTCTGCAGGCCGCGCACGATCTCGGCAGCCTTGTAAGCAGCGATGCAACCCGTGATTCCAATAAGGACGGTTTTCTGTGGTTTAGAAGCCATTTCATCTCCTTGATTCACTATATCTTTGTTATTGTAGGACAAGATGAACCGCTCGCTTGGAATGGCGCGAACTTCATCAAAACTTAATACCCTCACCATATTTTCTGTAAGCCAAGAAGCACACGAAAGGAGTCACATGGAAGAGCCGCAGCACGCAAACGCTAAAAGCGTTATCCACGGTATCACTTCCATGGTCTCGCCACGCTATATCCAGCTCTCTTTCGCAAAGCTCTTTTGGATCTTCGTGGTTGGCTCGATCCTCGGCCTTTTGATCGAAGACGTCTTCCACGTGCTTGTTTACCATGAATGGGAGAGTCGTGCGGGTCTCGTGTGGGGTCCATTCTCTCCGCTCTACGGTGTAGGAGCGGTGGTCCTAACGGTGTTCCTCAATCGGTTCTACTACACTCACAATCTGATCATCTTCCTCATAGCCATGGTGCTCGGCTCCGCCATGGAATACCTGGCGAGCCTGATCATGGAGGTGTTCTGGCATGCGATCGCCTGGGATTACAGCGGTACGTTCGGTTCGATCGATGGGCGTACGAACTTCTTATTTGGCGTGATGTGGGGCATGCTCGGTCTGGTTTGGGTACGCATGATCATGCCGCGCATCAAGTTCATATTCCAGCATATCAATTTCAAGAGCACGGCCATGCGCATCTTCACGTGGCTCATGGTCATCTTCATGGCGGTCAACATCGTGGTCACCGTGCTTGCGCTCCATCGCGAAGGACAGCGCACGGAGAACATCCCTCCTGCAACACCGATCGATGTATGGCTCGATGAAACATTCCCCGATGACTGGATGCAGAAACGTTTCGAGAATATGACCGTTTCGAAGGACGTCGGGGCGAAGAGCTCTTAAGAGTGCAGGTCGCTGGAGCTCTTGACCGCGAAGGCTCTTACCTTTTATCACGCAAAGGCGTTCGCTCTTCATCGCTGCGCGCATGGACATCAACACCATTGAACAGAACGCTGTCCGAAATGGGCGATCGCGCCCCCTAAACGAGCGCGAAGCTCTCGCGTTCTTCGGTGATACCGCAATTCTCCTGATAGGCAGCGAGCACTTCATGTCCTCGCTCGGTGAGCCCGATGCGACGATCAGCCAACTGCGAGATAGCCTGAATAAGATCATCTGGCAGCGGCGCCATGAAGCTGAGCGTATCGTTGATGCAGGGATGCTGGAACTCGATGAAATACGAATGAAGGAACTGGCGGCAGAGCCCGAGATTGCTGCTCTTCCCTGGGTTGCCATAGGTCTGATCGCCCACCACCCAGTGATTGATGTATTCCATATGCACACGGATCTGATGCGTGCGCCCTGAGTAGAGCTTGCATTCAACGAGCGTGAAGCCGTTGTCCTTAAGCCCTGATTCGAAACGCTCGAGCACATTGAACGTAGTGACCGACGAACGTGCCTGAGGCTTATCGGAAACCTGCATGCGCGTACGATTCTTGTCGCTGCGGAAGATCGGCGCATCGATCAAGCCCGTATCGCTCGCGATATTCCCATGTACCAGACAAAGATACTTACGATCCACATTGCGGCGACGGATCTCATCTTGAAGGATATAACCCACTTCGTCATTCTTCGCGCAGAGCATGAGCCCGCTCGTGTCGCCGTCCAAACGATGCACGATGCCTGGACGGTCATCGCCCTGAATGTGAGCGAGATTCTCGCGTCCATAGTGGTGGATGAGCGCATTGGAGAGCGTTCCTCCTGGGTGTCCAGGCGAAGGATGGCAAATGAGCCCTGGCTGCTTGTTGATCACAAGCAGATCGTCATCTTCGTAGTAGACCTCAAGAGGAATATCTTCGGGCTCGAGATAGACATGCGTCTCTTCTACGAGCTCCTCGTAGATGATGAGGTCGCCCTCGTTCACGAGGTCTTTCTTAGTGGGCTCTTTGCCATTCAGGAAGACCTTGCCCGCCTCGATCTGCTTGACCGCTTTGCTGCGCGTCGGATACAGACCAGCTTCGAAAAGATACGAATCGAGACGCATCCCGGCATACAGATCGCTTACCGTATTCGAGAGTTTTCTCGCCATGGAATTCGCCTCCTATTCGCTGTGTTCCTCATGCTTCGCTGCGGCAAGGAACTTGATGAGAAATGCGATGAGCACACATATGATACCGCAGGTGATCCCCGCATCAGCAATATTGAAATTTGGGAAATCGATGAAGAGCGGCTCGATGAAATCGACCACATAACCGCGCACGAGCCTATCGATCATGTTTCCCAAGCCTCCTGCGAAGATGAGCGCAAGACCCACCGTTTCCAACACCGAAGCTTCTTTGGACACATAGATCATGTAGGCCAAGATGATCGCACAGAGCACGATGCTCACGATAACGAGCACGATGACCATGCCCGAGAACGAACCCCATGCCGCACCGAAATTGTGAACGAGACGAAAGCCAACAACGCCATCGATGACAGGAACAAGCGCACTGCTTGGCGTGTGCGCTTCCATGTAGGCCTTGACTATCTGGTCACAAACACACCAAAGCACGACCACCACCCCGAACAAGAGGTAGTTACGTCGTGTTTTGCTTGATTGTTGTTCAATGAGCGAAATGCCGCGATCCTATCCAATAGCATCGAGCGCATCGCCACAGCGCTCGCATACATCGGGATGATGCGGGTTACCGCCCAGTACCCGGAAGTTCCAGCAGCGCGGGCATTTATCGAGATCGGATACGGAGATCTCGACCGTAAGCTCATCGCCACGCTCGAAGGCGACCTTGCTCACGATGAGCAATTCCTCGAAGAAGCCCTCGTCAAAATCGGTGAGCACATCGTATTCTGCCTGCGGCACCGTTGCTCTCACCACTGCTTCCTGACTCTTATTGATAGCTTTCTCAACACGCTTCTCTTCGAGCGCCTTGGTCACTTCATCGCGGAATGCGAGCACCACTTCGAAGCGCTTCTCGATACGCTCTGCTTCGTGCTCAGGAACGAGCGGCACGAAATTCCCACGCTCAGGCCAGCCAGCAAGCTGCACGCTGATCGGGTGATCCTGTGATTCTGCCAAGCCCTTCGGGTAATTCTGCCACACCTCTTCTGTCGTGAAGCTGATGATGGGCGTGAGCAAACGCACGAGCACTTCGAGCACGTTCGCAAGCACCGTTTGGGCGCTGCGACGCGAGCGCGCATCGGGGGCATCAGAATAGAGGCGATCCTTGAGCGCATCCAGATAAACTGCCGAAAGATCACCGACCACATAATCGTAGATCAAGCGATACACATGATGGAACTTGAAGTTGTCATACGCTTCGTTCACTTCATCGAGCAAACGGCCCAAACGAACGAGCGCCCACTGGTCGAACGGCTCAAGCTGATCCCACTCAACGACCGCATCGTCGCGCGAGAAATCGTTCAAAACGCCCAGCAGGAAACGGAAGGTGTTGCGGAAACGACGATACGTATCGGAAGTGCGCTTCAAGATGTCTTGCGAGATGCTCACATCTTGAGAATAATCGACGCTCGCAACCCACAAGCGCAGCACGTCAGCGCCGTACTTGTCCATGACCTCAGCAGGGTCGATGCCATTACCAAGCGACTTCGACATCTTGTGGCCATTCTCGTCCACCGTGAAGCCGCAGTGCATGACCGCTTTGTAGGGCGCCGTTTCATAGGCGCCGATAGACGTGAGCAGCGAAGACTGGAACCAGCCACGATGCTGGTCGGAACCTTCAAGGTAGAGATCGGCCGGGAAACGCAAGCCAGGACGCTTCTTGCAAACCGAGGTATGCGAAACGCCACTCTCCCACCAAACGTCCAAGATATCGGATTCGGGAACCAGATCGGTACAGCCGCACACCTCGCAAGCCGTGCCTGCTGGAAGATAGCTTGCCGGGCTTTCGGTGAACCAGGCATCGGAACCCTTCTCTTCGAAGAGCTTGATGACCGCATCGAAGGTCTCTGCCGTGGCGACCGTGTTGCCGCACTTCGCGCACTTGAAGACCGGAATGGGCACGCCCCAAGAGCGCTGGCGCGAGATGCACCAGTCGGGACGCTCGGCAACCATGGAACCGATGCGATTCTTGGCCCACTCAGGAACCCACTGCACGTCTTCGTTGATCGCTTTCAGCGCCTGCGTGCGCAGATCGTTCTTGTCCATGGAAACGAACCATTGATCGGTCGCACGGAAGATGACCGGCTGATGGCAACGCCAGCAATGCGGATAGCTATGGACGATATCGACATGAGCAACGAGAACGCCCTGCTCGCGCAGCCATTCGATGATGCGCGGGTTAGCCTCATCCACATCGAGGCCCGCAAAAGGACCTGCTTCGTCGGTGAGCACGCCATTATCATCGACCGGCATGAGGATCGGAAGATCGAACTCAAGACCGACCAAATAGTCATCCTGGCCATGACCAGGAGCCGTGTGGACCGCGCCGGTACCAGAGTCGAGCGTGACATGATTGCCATAGATGATCATGCCCTTAAGATCCTGGCGAATAGGACAGGTATAGGTGGTGCCGCAGAGCTCTTTGCCCTTCACGCTCACCACTTCCCCGCTCGCATCGCGAACGAGCTCGTAATCTTCCCAACCTGCTGTTTCAGCGACGTCTTCGAGCAGATCGTAGGCAAGGATGGTGGTGAAATCGGCCGTGCGGACCATGATGTAATCCGCTTCGGGCGCCAAGCAGACCGCCGCATTCGCCGGCAGCGTCCAAGGCGTGGTGGTCCAGATGAGTACGAAGACCGGCGAAGTAACGCCTGCTGCTTCGAAAGCAGGCGGAACCGTGTCGAGCTTGAAGTTCACGAAGATGGAAGGCGACGTCTCATCGCCATATTCGATCTCTGCTTCTGCAAGCGCGGTGTGACAGTTCTTGCACCAGTGAATGGGTTTGCGGCCACGATAGACCGAGCCGTTCAGATACATTGCCTTGAAGATCTCGACGTTGCCGGCTTCATAATCGTGCGTGAATGTGAGATACGGGTGATCCCAATCAGCATTGACGCCAAGGCGCTTGAAGCCTTCGCGCTGGATATTCACGTACTTCTCCGCCCATTCGCGACACAGACGACGAAGCGTAGGCTGATCGATCTTGGCCATCTTCTCAGGGCCGAGCGTGACCTCGACCATGTGCTCGATCGGCTGGCCATGGCAATCCCATCCAGGAATGTAGGGCGTGAAATAGCCGCGTTGCGCATGGGTCTTGTTCACGAAATCCTTCAGGATCTTGTTAAAAGAATGCCCCAGGTGAATAGGGCCATTGGCATACGGAGGGCCATCGTGCAGGATGAACGGACGAGCGTCCTTGTTCTTTTCGAGCACCTTATGGTAAATGTCGATGTCGTTCCAAAACTGGAGGCGGGCGGGCTCATTCTTCGGAAGATTGCCTCGCATCGGAAAATCAGTTTCGGGCAAATTCATGGTTTCTTTGTAACTGTTCGTCACGACATGACCTTTCTTGAACGATCTTTTCGGGTGTTCGCGGAAATAAACTATCTGATTATAACGCGTAACTACGCACAAAACTACTATAATGAGTAGGGTTTAGACGAGCGCATATCGCCAGTTCGGACCAAATTGTTCACGTACTCGAAAGGTCTCGAACAGATGACATTCAAAATCGCAACCGACTCCTGCTGCAATCTTCCCGAAGATATCATCGATGATCTCGATCTAACGATCTTCCCGCTGGTCTTCATGATCGGCGAAGAACAGCATCAAAGCTATCTTAAAGGCGAGGTCACCGACCTTCAGCAATTCTATACGCACATGCGCGAAGGCAAGGTGTTCACCACTTCCCTTCCCAACCTCAAAGATGCCGAAGCTGAACTTAAGGCAATCTTCGAATCAGGAAACGATGTGCTCTACCTTGGTTTCTCGAGCGCGCTTTCGGGAACCTATGAAGCGATCAATCTCCTCGGCAACGACCTGGTGAAGAACTATCCCGAGCGCACGTTCATCGCGATCGATACGCTTGCTGCCTCGCTCGGTCAAGGGCTTCTGGTCTACTACGCTGCGAAGATGCGCGCAGAAGGCAAGACCATCGACGAGGTTGCCAGCTGGGTACGCGTGAACCTGCTGCACATGTGCCACTGGTTCACGGTGGACGATCTCATGTTCCTCTACCGTGGCGGACGCGTTTCGAGAACGGCGGCGTTCGCTGGCAGCTTGTTGAACATCAAGCCCGTGCTGCATGTCGATGACGAAGGCCGCTTGATCCCTGTTGAGAAGACGCGTGGTCGTATGAAGAGCATCCGTCGTTTGTTCGAGCACTTCAAAGAGACCTTCACCGAGCCGCTTTCCGATCAGACGCTTGCCATCTCGCATGGCGATTGCATCGAAGATGCGCTCACGCTCAAGAAGATGATCGAGGATGAATACGGCCCGCAGAAATTCATCATCAACTATGTCGATCCGGTGATCGGTGCGCATTCAGGACCCGGTACGCTCGCGTTCTTCTTCATGGGAAGCCATCGCTAGACCGTCGCTAGGCTATCACTAGACCCGCAGATTCAAAGAAGCACACAACAAAGGCGCGCCTTGAGCTAAGGACGCGCCTTTTGGTTTTGGTCTTTGATCTAAGCTCGTGCAGCCGTGCTTAATACGGACGCTCGACGATGATGCTGCGCAGCGTTTGGATGAGCTTCTCGTTCTCTTCATGCGAGCGAATGCACACCAAGAAGTAACGATTCGCCTCGATACCTGGAATGCCCGTAAGGTCGCGTAGACCGAAGCCCGCCGTTTGCAAACGCACGACCAGATCGGTTGCATCAGCGATGCCGAAATCGCGCGCCGCACGCTCTTCGAGCGCGCACATGACGAAGTTAGCCTCTGAAGGGAACACGCGAATGCCTGGGATGAGGCTGAGCATGCATTGCACCCAGGGAATCTCCTTGTCGATGAGCGTGTTGGTGCGCTCCTGGTAATCTCCAAGATACGGAAGCTGTTGCGCCACGATCTCGTGGAACATGCCGATAGAGGTGCCATCGGTGAATTGGCGGATGAGCTTGATGGTGTCAGGGTGTCCGATCGCATAGCTGAGCGGAATGCCTGGCATGCCGAGCTCTTCGGAAAGGTTGCGGATGACGATGAGGTTCTCTTGCTTATAAGCACGCGTGACGAACGAATCGCCGCCCATAGTGAGCGTGACGCTGCTCTCGTCCACGATGACCCAGTTGCAATGATCGATATAGCGATCGAGCGTGCGCTCTGAGAGCAAACGCGCGCACGGAAAACTGGGATTGCCCAGCACCGCAGCCTCGAACCGCACGCCATTCTGCACAGCAACCTGAGGCTCGACCGCAGAAAGAGAGTACGCATTCATGAGCTTGACCGGATTGTGACCAACATTGGCAACAGCAAGATAGTATTCAGTAGGCGCAGGCGTAGGTATACCCACGTTGCACGGACGATATGCTTGTGCGATGTCGGCGATGAGCGCCGAAGGGCTCGTGCCTACCAGGAAGCATTCGGGCGAGATCTCGTAGTAGCGCGCCAGATTGTTGCTCAGATGCACGCCTGCTTTATCAGGCCTGAACGTCATCGCGCCTTCAGCGATCGCAGAGGCGATGGCGTCTTTGATGCGTTCTGGAGCACCGAGCGGATTAGCGGTACAGGCGAAATCGTGCCAGTCGATCTCTGCACGGATGTCATACGGGAGAGTGGTGTCCTTGTTCGAGGCACGATCCTGCCCCCCGATAACATCTGTCAAAACGTTGAAACTTGGCATACACCAATGCTTTCTTGAATCCTATAAATACCGCGAAGCAATACCCTAACACATAAACACAACCTTGCGTGCATGTTAGACTGACTTTGTGGCAAATAACCTATCGACAGATTCTACCGATTTGGAGGAATGGCACGGACCTGCGATCTTGCTCGTGGACCTCGATGCGTTCTTCGCTTCCGTTGAACAGCACGATCACCCCGAGTGGCGCGGCAAGCCCGTCATCGTAGGGGGCGACCCCACCAAACGCGGCGTGGTCTCGACCGCCTCCTACGAAGCGCGCAAATACGGCGTGCATTCCGCCATGCCCTCGAGCACCGCGGCGCGTCTGTGCCCCAACGCCATTTGGACCGCAGGCAGCCATGCCCGCTATGCAGAAGTATCGCAGCAGGTCATGGATATATTGCAAAGCTATTCTCCCCACTTGCAGCAAGTGAGCATCGATGAAGCGTTCCTTGATGTGAGCCCTACACGCGTGAACAGGACCCACCCCGTGAAGATCGCTCGTGAGATCCAGCAACGTGTCGATGAGCTGGGCATCACCTGTTCGATCGGTGTTGGCACCTCCAAAGCAGTGAGCAAGATCGCGTCCGACCTTGATAAACCTCATGGCATAACGGTCGTCTATCCAGGCACTGAACGAGCTTTTCTCGCGCCGCTTCCCGTTAGCTCGATGAGCGGTATCGGCCCTGTGGCGCAAAAGCAACTGAAGACCTATCGCATCCACACGCTTGGGGAGCTCGCAGAAGCCGATACGGGCATCCTGAAGAAGGTGTTCGGCAAGAACGCCCAGAAGATCCGCGACCGCGCGCTCGGTATCGATACGCCGGTCCTGGAAGAGCGCGAGCCAGCCAAATCGGTCTCGAACGAAATCAGCGTAGCAGTGAGCTTGGATGATCGCCACGATATCGAATCGCTCATCGCTTCAGCTGCACACAAGGTAGGAAGGCGCCTGCGCAAGAAAGGCCTTGAGGGCACCACGCTCCATCTAAAAGTACGCTACGAGAACCTGAAGATCCATACCTGCCAGCGAAAGATCGCCAACCTTGGAACCAATGAGCTTACCTGGCTTCCCCAGCTCTATGACATGCTCGATGAAGTATGGAGCCCAGGAATACTATTACGCCTGGTAGGAGTAGGTGTGAGCGGGTTCGATGGATCGGCAGTGCAAGAGCGCCTCTTCGACGACGACCTCAACGAGAAGCATGCCACTTCCCCGCTTCTTGCTCATGCGGAAGAGAAGGCAGCGTTGCTCGATGCAAAAGACTTGATCGCAGAGAAGTTCGGTGACCATTCACTGCGCTTCGGACATGAGATCGCTTCGCGCGAGCGAACGACACGCAGCTCATCGAACAACCCTACTGAATATCTCGATCGGTAGCTGAACGCGACCTTCGCGCTGCTTGATCGTTAGTCGTGAATAGCCCTTCGTGGCATTGAATCGTTAGTCGCACTCGACCCCTCGCACCATTGGATCGTTAGTCGTACTCGGCCCTTTGCGCCATTTGAGCACTAATTAAATTTGAACATGCGCTGAGCGATGCGATACCCGTGAAGGGCAACCCACCTTCCCAAGACCGTCGGCAGATTGGTCGAAAGATTCAAGAAGGTCTTGCGCAACTGACGATAAGAACGCGGGTTCGCTTCACGTAAATAGACCCAAAGCCCTTTGCGCTTCTCTTCATTCTCGGGCGTATCCTCCATACGCAAGAACACTGAACAGATGCAGAGCATCATCGAAAGATAGTTATAGAGGTAATGCTGGAGCTTCTTATTCTCGATCGCATCCAGATCGACCGCATCGATCATCTCTTTCGTGATGCGAAGTTGCTGATCGATGCGAGAGAGCATGACCTTTTCGTTAACCGACTGATCTTCGCGCCCGATGAAATAGCGATAGGTATCCACATCAAAGTAGACCATGGTCTTCACGTGCGCGAGCGGCACGTAAACGAAGATGTTGTCAACATAGAAGCAGTGGTGCGGAAGCTTAAGGCCGATCTCCTTCAGAAGCGCCGTGCGGTAGATGACCGAATGCATCAAGAGATACTGCGATAGATGAAAATGCCCGATATCATCCCAGCCGAAGATCTTGTTCTCAGGAAAGACATTGCGATATCCCATCGAAATGCTCTTGCCTTCATAGACTTTCTCGTAGACATAATTCGAGATCACCAGATCGGTCGGCTCGGCAAGATCTGCCTGCGAACGGATGAAGGCCATGATGGTCTCCATGGCTTCTTCGTCCAGCCAATCGTCGGAATCGACCACCTTGAAATAAAGGCCCTCAGCTGCGGCAAGGCCAGCATTCACCGCGCCGCCATGACCAGCGTTTTCCTGATGGATCGCACGGATCACATTCGGGTGCTCGGCCACAAGGCGATCGCAGATCTCCGCAGTGTTGTCCTTCGTGGAACCATCGTCAACGAGGATGATCTCGATATCGTCGCCCAGAGGCAACAATGAGTACACG
>ERZ1027035.378-NODE-378-length-13474-cov-5.897533_pt1 | contig 13474 bp, 11 predicted proteins | sample MGYA00519442_ERZ1027035 | MGnify/ENA primary metagenome ERZ1027035 (study PRJEB26926, sample SAMN06164790) | human gut metagenome | biome: ENVO:00009003; feature: ENVO:2100002; material: ENVO:00002003 | host: Homo sapiens | place: USA | collected 2012 ...
TCTACACTTCTAGCTTCGTCGGCAGCGTCAGATGTGTATAAGAGACAGGAGCATGCTCGCATGGGACTTCGCCGGTATCTTCATCTCTTTCAGGCGATCGAGCAGATCCCCGCTCGACATATCGAATTCCTTCGCCAACTCGTGTACGCGCATGCTGGCCATATATCACTCCTCATTCTTTCCCGGTGCCTCGGCGAGGGCAAGCTCGCGAAGAACGCGCTCGTAATCTTCGTCGGTCACTTTGCAGCGCAGGGCGCGCTCAAGCTTCCTGGTCTTTCTCGCCGCGGCGAGGCAGTCCTCAGAGCAGACGTAGGCGCCGCGGCCGGCGAGGCGGCCCGTAGGGTCGAAGCTCACAAGGCCCTCGCCGTTGCGCACGATGCGGTGAAGCGCGCCCTTCCCAAGGGTCGCGCCGCAGCCGATGCAGGTACGCTGGCGCTTTGTCGTCTGTACTGCCATCAGGCTCTGCCCCTTAGGCCTCTGCCTCGGCATCGGCGTGGACGCCGCAGTACTGGCTGTTCGGTCGAGCGTGGTTGCGGCAGCGGTTGCCGTCCTCGTCGATGTGGGCGCAGAAGCCGTCGTCCTCCTCGACATCGTCGGCGAGATCGTCGTCGACCAAAGACGCACCCTGGAAGCTCTGGGGCTTGATGTCGATATGCCACCCCGTGAGGCGGGCGGCCAAGCGCGCGTTCTGCCCCTCCTTGCCGATGGCCAGCGACAGCTGGTCGTCGGGCACGATGACCGTGGCGTAGTTGTTGTCCTCGTCGATGCTCACGTGGCTCACCTTCGCCGGCGACAGGGCGTTGGCCACGTAGACCGCCGGGTCGGGGCTCCACTGGATGACGTCGACGCGCTCGTTGCGCAGCTCCTCGACCACCATGCGGACGCGGGAGCCCTTCGGCCCCACGCAGGCGCCCACCGGATCCAGGTTCGCCTCGCGGGAGAACACGGCCACCTTGGAACGGGCGCCGGGCTCGCGGGCCACGGACTTGATCTCCACGACCCCCTCGTAAATCTCCGGCACCTCGATCTCGAAGAGACGGCGGATGAGGTCGGGGTGGGTGCGGGAGACGACGATGGCCGGGCGCGCCTGCTCGCCGCGGGCGCGGGGCGCGTCGGCGTTGGGGTTGCGCACCTCGATGATGAGCACCTTCAGGCGCTGGTTGTGGCGGTAGTGCTCGTTGGCCGGGCGCTCGTTGCGCTCGCCCGGGTTGCGCTTGGCGTCGTAATGCGGCAGCTCCGCCTCGACGCCCTCGCGGATCTTGATGATGGTGAAGTCCGGCGTGCCCTGCAACACGGTGCCCGTGACCAAATCGCCCACGCGGCCGCGGAACTCGTCGTAGATGGACTGGCGCCCGGCCTCGCGCACGAGCGAGGAAATGACGCCCTTGGCGTTCTGGGCGGCGATGCGGCTCACGTCGTCGGGGGTGACGTCGCGCTCCTCGAACTCGCTGTACTCGCCGGTCTCCTCGTCGGGCTCGCCCACGGGCACGAGCTCGTAGACGTAGATCTTGCCGGTCTGGCGGTCGATGGTCACGCGCGCGTCCCATTCCAGATCGAGGATGCGCTCGTAGCTCTTCGCCAGGGACTGTTCCAAGCGCTCGATGAGGTAGAACTCGTCGATCTTGCGCTCGTGGGCCAGTGCCTGCAAGGCCTCGATCAGTTCTGAAGTTGCCACGTATCTAATCCTTTCCCTAGGCGCTGAAGTCGATGGTGCCCTTAACGCGGGCCTTTTTGATGTTGTCGTACGGAATGCGGAAGGTGTCGGCGCCGTCTGCGGCCACGATGACGCAGCCGTCCTCGAAGCCGAGAAGCTCGCCGGTAAACGAGCTGCGGCCGTCGATGGGGCCGGTCGTCTTCACCGTCACCGTCTCGCCGGCAAAGCGCGCGAAGTGCTCCGGCGTGCGCAGCGGCCGGTCGATGCCCGGAGAGGACACCTCCAGCATGTAGGCCCCGGGGAACGGGTCCAGCTCGTCCATGACGTCCCCGACCCAGGCCTGAGTGCGGGCCAGCTCGTCGAAGCTGATGCCGCCGGCCGCATCGATGTAGACGCGGATGGTCGGCGCCTTCTTCGAGCCGACGATCTCCAGCGTGACGATCTCGACGCCCTCGGAGGCCGCTCGGGGCTCCAGGGCGGAAAGAAGCGATTTCTCCTTGGCCGTCAGCACCTCGTCTGCCTCCTTTTCCGTTGCCTACGCTCCCACACTTTCCGGGCCACAAAAGGCCCCTACAACAAAAGAAAGCGGGAAAAGTCCCACTTTCTCCAGAAGCGAAAGTATGTCCGTGCAGTCGATCTGCACAGCAGGCGTATTTATACCACAACGGGTCGCGCTTTGCCAGCCTCCCGCAACAAGTGGCCGCATACGGCGCAAAATGACCACAGACGGCAGTCAGACAGCCTGGAGGATCGGACGGGCTGGGCAGTCGAACGACCAGACACCCAAACGTCCGCCGCACGTCCGTCTCGGCCGATCGGGCCCGGCGCCCCTACTCGGCCGGCGCTGTCGGCAGCACCTGGCCGATGAGGTCGTTGCCCGGATAGGCCTTCACGAAGTCGATGAAGTCGGCCACGGCCCGGGAGTGCACGTGCTTCTTGTGGTAGGCCATATACACCGTGTAGAAGTGCTCCGGGATGCCCTCGACGCGCACCTGGTGCAGGTTGCTGAACAGCTGGGCGCCCAGCGAGTCCAGCATAAGCGCTCCGGCGTTGCCGCCGTTGTAGGAGAGGAACGACCCCATGGACACATCGTCGTCGTAGCCCAGGGACACGCCGCGCACGTCGGCCTCCTCGAGCATCTTCGCCACGCGCTCGCCGATGGGGGTGCCCCGGCGGTAGGTGTGCAGGTCCACCTCGTTCAGCTCGGCGAAGGTGATCGTGTCGGCAGACGCCAGCGGGTGGTCGTCGCGCACGTAGAGGGCCAGTTCGCAGTGCTTCACCGGGAAATACGCGATATCGGGCTCGTTGTCGCGCTTGCCGCAGAAGGCCACGTCCAGCGTGCCCCGATGCAGCTGCTCGGTGAGGTAGTTGGTGAATCCCTGGGACACCTTCACGATGACCCGCTTGTCGAAGGCCTCCTCGAAGTCGCGGATGAGGCTCGGCAGGTAGTGGCCCTGGGTGGTGAAGGTGGTGCCGAGGTTCACGGTGCCGAAGGAGGCCGAGGAGCGCGCGCTCACGGCCGCCACGCCGTCGTCGATGGCGCGCAGGGCCAGGCACACGTGCTCGTAGAACACCTCGCCGTAGGGCGTGAGGAGCACCGAGCGCCCGTTACGCTCGAACAAGGGAGCGCCCAGCTCCTTCTCCAGAGACGAGATGGCCCCGGAGAGGGTCGGCTGGGTGATGAACAGCTCCTGTGCCGCTCGCGTGTAGTGAAGCACCTCGGCGAGCTTCTTGAAGTAGTTCAGCTGAGAGAGGTTCATGGTTCCCCCTAAGGCAACGGTAAGGCTGGTCGGCCCGTTCTCAGATTGCGCGATTCTACCTTGATCGTAGTTTATCAAACTCATCTTGGCTCATAGAGATTTCCTATAAGTGATAAGTGCGAAAAGCGGGGAGTCTCCACTCCCCGCTTTCCCGTTTAAGGCCGCCAGCGGTTCAAGGGATCGGACTACTCGGTCGTCCAGTCCTTCTTGTAACCAGCAGCGGCCTTGAAGATGTACAGGCCGAGCAGCAGGATGACCACGAGCATGGCCAGCGCCACGATGAACTCGACGGTGAAGCCGAACGACGAGCCGAGCCACGCCCAAATCATAGCGGCGAAGGCGGCGATGAGATTGAACACCGTGGAGACGCGGGAGTAGATGACCGAGTACTCGCGGGTGCCGAAGGACTGGCGGCAGATGACCGGCACGAGCACCACGGCGGTGGCGTAGCAGCCGCCGAAGATGAAGGCGCCCACGTACATCACGTACTCGGAGAAGGTGCCGAACCAGCACAGCAGGATGCCCGCCACGCCAGCGGCGAAGGCGAAGATGAGGGCGCCCTTGGCGTTCTTGTCGGCCGCCGCTCCCAGGACCACCTTGAAGATGGCCTGGCCCACCATCATGACCGAGGTCATGACGCCGCCAACGACGGCCACATCGAAGGCCACGTCGGTGAGCGACTTGGTGTAGGTGGGGAACTGCATGGCGATGAGGATGGCGATGTTGATGAGGCCGGCGAAGATGCAGATGGCGTAGAACATCGGGGTCTTCATGACGAAGCCGGCGGACAGGCCGGAGGGCTTGGCGGCCACCTCAGCGCCCGAGGCCGCCTTCTGCATGGAGGCGCCGTAGGGGGCCAGCCCGCAGTCCTCGGGCGAGTTGCGCACGCAGAACAGCGTGAAGGGCAGGCTCGTGACGAGCGCGATGACGCCCCAGATGAGGTAAATCGTGTGGAAGTCGACGCCCGAGGCGGTCAGCGCGGTGAACACGGCGGACCAGATGGCGCCGCCGATGCCGGTGAAGGCCATGCACAACCCGATGAAGAAGCCGGCGCGCTCCACGAACCAGCGGTTGATGAGCGTGGGGATGGCCAGCCACAGGATGGTGATCTCGCCCAGGCCCAGCATGACGGCGGCCACGTAGAACAGCACGATGGTGTTCGAGAAGCTCATCAGCAAAAAGGCGCAGCCCACGAGGGCGGCGGAGGCGGACAAAAGGATGCGGATGTCCATGGTCTGCAGCAGCTTGCCCGCAAACGGCGAGGCGATGGTCATGGTCAGGTACATAACGGTGACGTACATGGCGAACGCGGTGACCTCAACGCCCAGGCCCTCAGCCACGACCGGCTGGAACAGGCCCCAGGTGGAGAAGCATAGAGCCGAGCATCCGAACGTGATCATGATGCCCGTCAGAACGACGAGAAGGTGACGCACGGTCAGCTTCTCTTTGGTAGCGGTCTCACTCAAGGTAAACCTCCTCTATCGATTTTTTCTACTCTTGCGCAAACGTCGAACCCCTGTTGGCGTGAGCCGTGGACGGCGATCTTTCGCCGCTATCGTATTTGTACCGTAGAACGATTCCCTTGAGGATGGTCAAAAAGGGATGCTTTGTCCCATATTCTTTGCAAAAATAGGACAGATTTAGTTAATTTGTCCTAATATCGAAAGGATTTATGATTGATAGGTTTCACAAATAGAAGAAACTGGGAGTATTTCTCTCCCAGTTTCCCATGATCGTTCGTATTGAGAAGGTGCGGTAAGCTTAGAAGGAACGGTAGTGTTCCATTATCAAGGGCGCGGCGATGTAGACCATCACCTGATCCGTTCCCTCGGCGATCTGGTTGCCTCGGCAGTCCTCCCAGATGCGGCTCACGCGCGAGCCCTCGGTATAGCCAAGACCCCCCAGAATCTGCATGGCGTCCGAGGCCACCTGCACCGAGGCCTCCGGCACGTAGCGCTTCATGAGGGCCACGTCGAGCCGCTCGGTCTCGTCGGCGGCGTCGATGGACCACGCCGCCCGGTACACCATGGAGCGCATGTTGCGCAGGCGCACTTCCATATCGGTGAGAAGGGTCTCTATCTGCTGGAAGCGCCCCACCTGCACGCCGAAGGCCTTGCGCGAGCGCGCGTGGGCCACCGCGTCGTCCATGGCCGCCTGGGCCATGCCCAAACTGGAGGCGCACAAAAGCACGCGTCCGTATTCCAGCAGATGAAACAGCTGCTGAAACCCTCCCTCGCTCGCATCGAGGCGCCACTCCGGCGACAGCTCCACATCGTCGAAGGAGATGAGCGCGAAGGGCAGCATGGACTGGCCGATCTTGCTGATGGGCACGGCGTTGATGCCGGGCACGCTGCGGGGCACGAGCCAGAAGGACAGCGACGGGTAGCGGCCCGTATCCCCCGCGTCCTTGTCGATGGCGGCCACCAATATATAGGGGGCGTACTCGCCGTTGTTCACATAGGACTTGCGCCCGTTCAGAAGCAGTCGGCCGTCCACGGTCTGGCACGAGGTCTTCATGGCCATGGTGTCGGATCCGCCGTCGGGCTCGGAAATGGCCAGGGCGAACATGAGGCGGCCGTCGGCGCGATAGTCCTCGGCGATGGAGGCGGCCTCGGCGGCCCCGGCGAACCCGCTCATGATCTGCAGGTTGAACAAGTCGTTCTGGAACGGCAGCGTCGTGCCGGCGCAGCGGGAGAGCTCCTCCACGATGAGCACCTGCGAGAGCAGGCTGTGGGCCAGATCGGGCGCGATGTCCGACTCGGCGGTCTCGTAGTACAGATCGACGAACTCCTTCATCACCGTATCGGGCAGGCCCTGGTCGCGGCACCACTTGGCCACGCGCTCCGGCGTGAAGGTGTCGGCCCCGAACGTGCGAAAGGCGCTGACGAGCTTCTTCTGCCCGTCGGTCAGCGTGAAGTCCACCTTATGGCTCCCTTCTCTTTACTATAGTGTGCATTCTACACGATGACCCTAGCACACCACTCCTTTGATTTGTTGAAACAGAATACCTTTGTTGTCCTGTTTGCATAGGGATAACTTTTCCATCTAGTGGTATTTTCTACTCAATTTCGAGTCTGTTTTACACACATATTCTATTTTGTCCGTAGATAGGGGTTCTTTCCCCTGCGATGATAGGGATGCAAACAAACGAACCGCCCGACCAACCACTTGCATGAAAGGAGAGATGCTCCGATGACAGTCACCGAGAAGCTCAACGGTTACGGCCCGCTCGCCGGCATCAAGGTCGTCGAGATGTGCACCTACGTGGCCGCCCCGGCCACCGTCCGCGTCCTGTCCGAGATGGGCGCCGAGGTCATCAAGATCGAGTCCTTCGCCGGCGATACCCAGCGCACCCAGGGCCCCGGCTTCGGCTGCGAGCTGACCGATACGGAAGATCCCACCATCGATTTGAACAACACCAACAAGAACTGGGTGTCGCTCAACCTGAAGGATCCCGAGGGCCTGGCCATCGCGAAGAAGATGATCGGCGAGGCCGACATCTTCATGAACAACATGCGCACCGCCGCCCTGAAGAAGCTCGGACTCGACTACGAGACCCTGCACGAGGAGTTCCCGGGGCTGATCTGGGGCCAGATGCGCGGCTACGGCGAGTTCGGCGAGTTCGCCCATGCCCCCGGCTACGATGCCGTGTGCTGGGCCGCCCGCGGCGGCGTGGCCGGTACCTTCCCCGAGAAGGACACCTCCCCCGCCATCCCCCCGCAGGCCTTCGGTGACTACAACACCGCCATCATGATGGCCGCCGGCTTGCTCGGCGCGCTCGTGAACAAGCTGCGCACCGGCCAAGGCGACAAGGTGGTCGTGAACCTGTACCACTCCGCCATCTGGGGCGGCTCCATCGGCCTTTGCGCCCAGCAGTTCGGCGCCGACTACCCGAAGTCCCGCACCGACGTGCCCAACCCCTTCAACAACACCTACAAGACCGCCGACGATAAGTGGCTCTACATCTGCCAGCCGCAGCACAACCGCTATTACAACGACATGATGAAAATCATCGGCCGCGACGACTTGGTGGACGATCCGCGCTACGCGACCATCGAGAACGTGAAGGCGAACCACCTGCAGCCGGAGCTCATCACCATCCTGGACGAGGGCTTCTCGAAGAAGGATCTGGAGGAGTGGCTGAAGATCCTGGCCGAGTGGGACGTGCCGAGTCAGAAGGTCTTCCGCTTCACCGACATCCTGAAGGACGACGAGGCCTACGTCAACGACGCCATCCGCAAGGTGAAGTACAACGCCTTCGGCGAGCATGCGCTGCCCACCACGCCCATCCGCTTCGGCGGCTACGGCGACCCGCCGATCATCCTCTCCAAGCCCATCGGCTACCACACCGCCGAGTACCTGGAGCACTACGGCTACACGCCCGAGCAGATCGCCGAGCTGGAGGAGAAGGGCGCCGTGAAGTGCTACCACGGCGAGGAGGTGCCGGATGTGATCTTCAAGTCCGAGCGCCAGGAGAAGGGCGAGGCCCCCTGCAACTGGTAGGCCCTCCCCCGCCAAACACGCTTCCTATCTCGAGAAGGAGCCCCTCATCGCGAGGGGCTCCTTCTTTCTATTCCCGCTCGGGGGAAGGAGGCTGTTATAGCGCGACTAGGCCAGGGCGTACTTTGCGGCGTTGGTGCCGGCGTTGCGGCCGAAGGTCATGCAGTCGGCGATGGCGTTGCCGCCCAGGCGGTTCTCGCCGTGGATGCCGCCAGTGCACTCGCCTGCGGCGTACAAGCCGGGAATCGGCTCGCCGTCGGCGTTGCAGGCCTCGGATTCCACATTCACGCGGATGCCGCCCATGGTGTGGTGCACGGTGGGCACCTTGCGGCAGGCGTACCAGGGGCCCTCGGTCATGGCCGCATCGGCGGTGTTGTCGGCCACGAAGCCGAACTCGTCGGTGCCGCCTTCCACCACGGCGTTGTAGGCGTCGATGGAAGCCTGCAGGTTCGCGGCGTCCACGCCCATCTCGCCGGCCAGGGCCTCCACGGTATCGCCAGCGACGATGTGGCCCAGAGCCAGCATGTTGTTGATGGTGGCGCCGTTGGCGTCCGGCTCGTCGGGATCGGGGTAGCGCAGGGTGTTCACGACGATCCAGTAGGTGCCGTCGGGCTGGGCGAAGATGTTCTTGCACAGCACGTCGCGCTCGGCGCCCTCGTTCACGAAGCGCTTGCCGTCGGTGTTCACGAAGATACGGTTACGGCCGGAGGTGCGGATGTCCTCCATGAGACCCGTGCCCGGGGTGCCGCAGGGGTGCAGCTGGATGTCGGACAGGCAGATGAGCTCGGCGCCGGCGTTCTCAGCGAGCACCATGCCCTCGCCTTGGGCGCAGGGCTTAATGTTGGTGCAGCCGATGGAGTCGTCAAGCACGACTTCCTTCCACACGCCCGTGTTCACCTTCTGACGGTACTCCACGTTGCCGCCGAAGCCGCCGGTGGCGATGACCACGGCGCCGCAGTTCACGGTGACCTCCTGCTCGCCGTCATAGAGCGCCTTCACGCCCACCACGGCACCGGCGTCATCCAGAATGAGCTCTTTTGCCTGCATGTTGTTGAGCAGCATGATGGCATCGGCGTTGTCGTCGATGAACTGCTGGAACGAGCGGATGTAGGTGTTGCCCGACGGCGTGGCCGGATAATGGCTGCGCTGGCCGAGCGATCCGGTGGCCGAGCCGATCTCGTCCTTGAACTCGACGCCCAGGCTCTCGAGCCAGTGGACGGAATCCAGCGCGTTGTCCGTGAGGAAGTGCACGAGCTCGGGGTTGTTGGTGTTGTGGCCGCCCTTCATGGTGGTCTCGTAGAAGGTGGGGATGGAGTCCTCGATGCCCTGGGGCTCCTGGCGCTCGGGGTCGACGGCGTTCAGCGCGCCCTCGGAGACGTTGGTGGAGCCGCCGGTGATGCCGCATTTCTCCAGCACGATGACGCTCGCGCCGGCCTGCACGGCCGCGATGGCCGCCGCCAGGCCCGAGCCGCCGCCGCCCACGACGCACACGTCGGCGTCGTAGACCTCTTCCACCGCTGGCTTCTCGGGCGCCGGAGCCTCCGAGAGCACCTCGAAGGCCTGAGCCTGCTTCGCGCAGTCCTCAAGACCGGTCTGCAGGGAGAGCGAGGACAGCGTCGCGCCGGTGACGGCATCGAGGTTGATGGTCTGGTTGTCGATGGCCTGCTGCTGCAGGGCCTTCAAGGCATCGGCGCCGACGCCGAGCGACTCCTGGTTCGCCGACGTGTCGATGGCCGTGATGGCGTCATCGGAGAACGTAACGGTCATGGTGTAGGGGGCGTTATGGCCCGTCACCTCGGTCGTGTAGGTGCCCGCCTTCCACGGCGCGGAATCGGCCAGCTCCTCGGCGCGGGTATGGGGCGCGCAGCCGGCCAGACCGAAGCTGGCCAAGCCTCCCCAGATGCCGAGCACGGCCGCCCCTTTGCAGAAGGTACGACGGGAGATGCCATTCAGGGGAACAGAATCGGATGTGCGGGTCATGATGAGCCTCCTTCTAACGCTTCGCGGATAGGAACCGGGAGTCGCTTGAAGGATCAGCCTGCCGAGCTATCGGACCGCCCAAGTGGCTCGAACGATTACCTGATAGCTAGACTTTAGCGCGCTGACGAGCGGTAACGTCCGGTCAACAGAGTTCTGTTGGCTTTGTGCGCGAACGATGTAAGGAACCTGAAACCCTGTCGGCAATTCGTCAATTTGGCCACCGATCTGTTTGCTGCGCGGCGCAGGAAAAACGCTACAGCCGGCGCGCGAGAGGCGACGCAGCCTCGCTTTGTAGGGGGAGGACTACCCCAGGCGGACCGCTAGCGACACCGCCTCGCGGCCGAGCTGGCGGGCGAGCAGAAAGCCGATCTCGTCGGCCTTCACCGGGCGCCACTGGGGACGTCCCGCCTCGTCAAGCCCCGCAAACCCCGTGGCCACCACCCCGCCGGCCAGCGGCGCGCCCTGAGGGCGCGGATGCACGGCGAGCATGCCCTGAGTGGCGAACCAGCTGTCCAGAAGCGCGAGCGTTCCCTCCCCTCCGCAGTTGTTGAGGCCGGCCGTGGAAAGCGCGCCGCCCACCTTGTCCGCCAGCACGTTCTCCACCATATGGAAGGGGCGCGTGCGATCCATGAAGTTCTTCATCCGCGCGCTCACTGTGCCGAAATAGTCCGGGGAGGCGAGCAGAACCACGTCGGCGTCCCGCAGCTTCTCGTAGAGGTCGTTCATGTCGTCCGCGAGCGCGCAGCTCGTCTGCGCGAGGCAACGGTTGCAGCCGATGCAGAACCCGATATCGAGCTTCGAGAGCTCCACCAACTCGCCGCCCACCGGCACCCCGAGCGCCATCCCCTGCTCGGCCGCGCCGTCAAGCGCTGCCTGCAGAAGCGCCGCCGTCCCCTTCCCGGCCCGATGGCTCCCATTGATTCCCAGCACTTTCATGGGTATTCTCCTCTCCAACGAAGGGAGCCCCGGCCTTGTGGGCTGCGGGGCTCCAGATAGCAGGTTCGGTTTTGCCGACCCTCTCTTACATGTTATGGAAGGCGTACTTCTCCGGGTTCTCCTTCACGTCGGCGCGGTTCTTCGGATTCATCTTCAGCGTGCCCATGATGCCGTCGTTGGTGTTGGAGGCCAGCACCTGGTTACGGTTCTCCATCTTGATGCAGTTCTCGAAGCTGGTGCCGTCCAGCGAGCACTGCAGGGCCTCCTTGGTCAGGCGCAGACCGAAGGGCGCGGTCTCGCGGCACATCTCCTCGGCCATGGCCACGGCAGTCTCAAGCACGTCGTCGTCGGCCACCACGCGGTTGGCGAAGCCCCACTCGTAGAGCTTCTGGGCGTCGAAGCGGGCCGGGTTCATGAGAATCTCGCAGGCGCGGGCATAGCCGACGATCTTCGGGAGGAAGAAGGAGCCGCCCATGTCGGTGCCGGTGTAGCCGATGGACAGGTAGCCGGCGTTCATCTTGTAGGACTCGCCGAGCACGCGCATATCGCAAGCGCAGGAGATGGACAGGCCACCGCCCACAGCGAAGCCCTTCAGGGCGCCGATGATGGGCTGCTCGCAGCGACGCATGTTCACGATCTGGTCGGAGCACATGCGCTGCATGATGTAGAAGTCGCGCTGGATGCGACCCATGTCCTCGGGCGGATCGAGGGCGAGGTCGTTCAGGTTGAAGCCGGCGCAGAAGGAGCGGCCCTCGCCGGTCAGCACGATGACGCGGCAGTCCTTGTCCATGCGAACCTTGATGAGGAAGTCGTTGAACTCGGCCATCTGGGCGTAGGACATGGCGTTCAGGTTGTCCGCGTCGTTGAAGGAGCAGATGTAGACCGGGCCGCGCTGCTCGATCTTCAGCTTCTCGTAGTCGTAGGTGAACTCGGGCAGATGATAGGCCTCCTGGTAGACACTCATGGATGAACCCCTTTCGCACTAAATTACTCAAGTTTTACTTTTTAGCCCATTGGAATTTTGTTCCGCCTGACTTGCTTCTGATTCTTAAGGATGACCTAACGGTTTTCCACGGACAATTTTGAAATATTGTTTCTTTTACTACCCAATTAATTGATTTTGTGGGTCTATAGATTTCCACGCATCGCTTGGCCCTATTGACTCATCAATTATTCCAATTATCTTTTCTCAATTTTGGCTTCCTGTCCGATAAATACCTTTGTATGCTAAAAGCACGAATTTCTTCTGGGTATCAGCGGAGGCGCTCGAGCACCGGGGAGCCGCGCACGAGCGGCCGGGCGCTTCCGTGGCAAAAGGGTTTTAGGTTCTTTAGAAAGGAAGGCCTATGATCACCGATCTCAAGATCAACGAGGAGAAGAAGAAAGAGTACTACGAAAAGGGGTATTGGACGCACGACACCATCCGCGACGTCTGGGAGCGCCAGGCGCAGGCGAACGCCGACAAGGAATACGTCGCCGACGACCAGGACTGCCGCATGACCTACGGGGAAGTGGACGACGCAGCAAGCCGTCTGGCTGCGTGGCTCGTGTCCCAGGGCATAAAGCCCGGCGACGTGGTCACCCTGCAGTTCCCGAACTGGGCCGAGTTCACCATCGCCTACGTGGCCTGCTTCAAGGCCGGCGCCGTCATCCAGTCGCTCGCCCGCAACTTCAACGGGGCCGACCTCACCTACGCCATGAACCTCGTGGAGAGCCGCGCCTACATCGGGCCCACCTCCTTCCACGGCGTCGATTACGAGCAGCAGATCCTCGACATCGCCGACGACATCCCCACCTTGAAGGTCATCGCGCTGGTGGACAAGAAGGCCCCCAAGCAGACCGACCTGCCCACCGTGGCCGAGATCGTTGCCACCACCGAGCCCCTCGCCGAGAAGGTGCCCGTCGAATCCGACCAGGTGGCGTGCCTGCTCTCCACCTCCGGCACCACGGGCAAGCCCAAAGAGGTCATGCTCACCCACAACAACATCCTGTTCTCCGAGCGCGTCTTCGTCGAGGGCCTCGAGCGCACTGCCGACGACGTCATGTGGATGCCGGCGCCCTTGAACCACGCCGTGGGCTTCTTCCACGGTCTCGTGGCGCCGATGCTTCTGGGCGGGCGATCCGTGCTCATGCAGGACTTCGCCGTGAAGGACGCCATCGACCTCATCAACGCCGAGGGCGCCACCTGGTCCATGTGCTCCACGCCGTTCATCTACGACATCGTGAAGTACCTGGACGCCCACCCGGACGAGTCGCTGCCCACCTACGTGCTGCACTCCTGCGGTGGCGCGCCGGTACCCGGGGCGCTCATCGACCGCGCCCACAACCACGACATCCTGCTCTGCGAGATCTTCGGCTCCACGGAGAGCTGCCCTCACGTGTTCGTGCCCCCGAGCAAATGCGTGGAATGGAACGGCGACTGGTCCGGCATCCCCTTCCCTGGCATCGAGGTGCGCTACATCGACGAGCAGGGAAACGATGTGGCCCCGGGCGTCCAGGGCGAGCACATCTCCCGTGGCCCGCACCAGTTCGTCGGCTACCTGAACGAGCCGGAGCGCACCGACCGCGCGCTCACCGACGACGGCTGGTGGTTCTCGGGCGACTTGGGCTACATGGACGAACAGGGGCGCATCCGCATCAACGG
>ERZ1027035.379-NODE-379-length-13469-cov-5.886462_pt1 | contig 13469 bp, 8 predicted proteins | sample MGYA00519442_ERZ1027035 | MGnify/ENA primary metagenome ERZ1027035 (study PRJEB26926, sample SAMN06164790) | human gut metagenome | biome: ENVO:00009003; feature: ENVO:2100002; material: ENVO:00002003 | host: Homo sapiens | place: USA | collected 2012 ...
AGCTGGGGAGCCGCTGCCGACGCCAGCGCCGCCGCGAAGGCCGGCCGCGCGCCCGAGCGCGGGGCGACCGTCGCCGACGCCGTCTCGGCCATGGGGGACGCCGCCCGCGCCGTCGTCGCCGAGGGCAAAGACCGCCGCGCCGCTGTCAAGGCCGCCAACGCGGCCAACCAAGAACGTGCCCACGACTTCGAAGACCAGCTCTCCGGTACCGCCGGCACGATCGCCGATGCGGCCGTGGCCAACGCCAACGCCGACACCGACACGCCGGCCGCGACGGCCCCTGCCGATCCCGCAGCCGCAGCCTCGCCGGCCATCTTGCCCAACGCCGCCGCGGCCCAGGCCAAGCCGGCCCCCGTGGGGAACAGCCCCTACACCGTTCAGTAGCTCGCGTCCGAGGAGATTCCCATGAGCACCGACGCGTCTCAATCGCAGGGAGGAGCCGACGCGCCCGCTTCCGTCAACAACCCGCGCAGCGCGGCCGCCGCGGCCACCGCTGCCGCCAATGCCATCTCGCGCACCAAGCAGGCCCGCGCCCGCACGCGCTTCTTCGACCTGTGGGCCGTGGTGGCGGCCATCCTGCTTTTGGCGGCGATCGTCTACCTGCTGAACATCCTGTCGGTGCCCGTGGCCATCCTCATCTGGACCGTCATCATCGTCTTCTGTCTGCGCGGCATTGTCAACGGTCTGGAGAAGCACCACGTCAACCGCGGTTTGGGCACCACGATCGCCTATGTCATCATGGCGCTCGTGCTCGCTCTTATCGGCTTTTTGCTGTTCTCGCCTATGTTCGGCCTGAACGCCCAGTTCAACGACTTGGTCAGCAACATGCCCCATTATGTTGATGCGGTCATCGCCTGGGGCAACGACCTGTATGCCCGCTACGCCCCGATGCTCGAGGACGAAACGGTGAAGAACGTCATCAGCGAGGTGCAGAAGTCGGCCGCATCCTGGGCCTCCTCCATCGCCCAGGGCAGCGCCAACGGCATCGTGGCCTTCTCCACGACGCTGGCCAACGGCCTTATGGCCTTAGGGTTCGCGCTCGTCATCGCTTTCTGGATCCTCATGGAGCTGCCGGCCATGGGCCGCGAGACGCGCCGGCTCATCGGCCCCAAGCACGCCGAGGACGCCGAGTTCTTCCACGCCACCTTCACCCGCGTCATGGGCGGCTACATCAAAGGAACGCTTCTGCAGTGCGCTGTCATCGGCGTGGGCTGCGGCATTCTGTTCCAGGTCGTCGGCGTGCCCAACGCCGCCGTGCTCGGCCTTATCACCGGCGTGATGAACATCATCCCCATCATCGGCCCCTGGCTCGGCGGCGCGCTGGCGGCCATCGCGGCAGTCTTCGTGAGCCCGTTGGTGGCGCTTATCGCCTTGGCCGGCACGGTGGTTATCCAGCAGCTCGTCTACACCTTCGTTTCGCCTAAGATCATGGCGAACTCCGTGGACATCCACCCGGCCCTCACCCTCATGGCCTTGATGGTGGGCTCGGCCCTCGGCGGCGCTATGAGCGGTCTTATGGGGTCGCTCGTGGGCATGCTCGCCTCTATCCCGCTGGTGGCCGTGGCCAAATCGGTGTTCGTCTACTACTTCGAGAAGAAGACGGGGCGCCACCTCGTGGCCGAGGACGGCGTGTTCTTCAAGGGCGTTCCGTCGGACAACGAGGAAGTGAACCCGCTGTCGGACGCCACATCGCCGGGCGTCACCACCGGCTCCATGAAGCCCATCAAGCTGGACGACGCGACGCTGTTCGGCCGCAAGTTGCCGAAGCTGCGCTCGCAGGCCCATGGGAAGGTGACGGCGCGCCATTCCCATGATGACACGTCGTCTTCCAAAAAGTAGCGCGCAAGGAGCGCTATAATCTGCTGCAACTGTTTTCGTTGACCGTAAAGGACGGATAGAACACCTATGCGTTACATGACCACCGCTGAGATTCGCGAGAAGTACCTGAACTACTTCCAGGAGAAAGGCTGCAAGCTCGTGCCCTCCTCCTCGCTCATTCCCGACGACCCGTCGCTTCTTCTGACGAGCGCCGGCATGGTGCAGTTCAAGCCCTACTTCCTGCAGCAGAAGCAGCTGGAAGCGCCCTATATCGGCACCACCTCCGTGCAGAAGTGCGTGCGCACCAACGACATTGACATCATCGGCACCACGGGACGTCATCTGAGCTTCTTCGAGATGCTCGGTAACTTCTCCTTCGGCGCGTACTTCAAGGAGGAGATGTGCGCCTGGGCCTACGACTTCTCCGTGAACGTGCTGGGGCTGCCGCCGGAGCGGCTGTACTTCACGGTGTTCGAGGACGACGACGAGACCATCGAGATTTGGAAGAACCTGGGCGTGCCCGAGGACCACATCTCGCGCCTCGGTGAGGACGACAACTTCTGGCGCGCCGGCCCCACCGGTCCCTGCGGCCCCTGCTCGGAGATCTACTACGACCAGGGCCCCGAGTTCGGTTGCGGCGGCCCCGACTGCGCGCCGGGCTGCGACTGCGACCGTTTCCTGGAGTACTGGAACTGCGTGTTCACCCAGTACGACGGCCAGGAGGACGGCACCTTGGCGCCGTTGCCGAAGAAGAACATCGACACGGGCATGGGGCTCGAGCGCATGGCCGCCATCATGCAGGGCGTGCAGTCCAACTACGAGACCGACGTGCTGCGCAGCCTCGTGGCGGTGGGTGAGCGTCTGGCCGGCGTGACCTATGGCGAGGACGCCGAGACCGATTTGGCCCTGCGCATCATCGCCGACCACTCCCGCTCGGTCACCTTCATGATCGCCGACGGCATCCTGCCGGGCAACGAGGGCCGCGGCTACGTACTGCGCCGTCTGCTGCGCCGCGCCATCATGAAGGCCCAGCTCATCGGCATCGAGGGACACTTTCTCAACGAGTACGTAGACGAGATCGTGCGGCTCATGGGAGATGTGTACCCCGAGATCGTGGAGAACCGCGAGCTGGAGCGCGGCCTCATTATGGCCGAGGAGGACCGCTTCGGCGCCACGCTGCGCCAGGGCCAGGCCTACCTGGAGGAGGCCCTCGGCAAGCTTGAGGGCGACGTGCTCTCCGGCGAGGAGGCCTTCACCCTGCACGACACCTACGGCTTCCCCGTGGAAGTGACCCAGGAGATCGCGGAAGGCCGCGGCGTGAAAGTGGACATGGAGGCCTTCGAGGCCGCCATGGAGGCCCAGCGCGAGCGCGCCCGCGCCGCCGGCGCGAAGGACGCCGAGGCGGCCTGGTCCACCTACGGCGGCATCTACAGCGATCTTTTGAACGAGCTCGGCCCCACGGAGTTCATCGGCTACGACGCCACCGCCGCCGAGACGCGCGTGCTGGCCGTCGTTGTCGATGGCGAGCGCGTGGGAACGCTGGCGCCGGGGCAGACCGGCGAGGTGGTGCTGGCCGCCACGCCCTTCTACGCCGAGATGGGCGGAGAAGTGGGGGACACCGGCGTCATCGAGAACGGCGAGGGACGCCTTTACGTGCTGGACACGAAGGCTCCCGAGAAGGGCCTGTTCGTGCACGCGGTGCGCGCCGAGGAGGCGGGGCTCGCCGAGGGCGATACCGTTGTGGCTCGCGTGGATGCGAACCGCCGCGCCGCCATCGAGCGCAACCACACCGCCACCCACATCCTGCACGCCGCGCTGCGCCGCGTGCTCGGTGACCACGTGAAGCAGGCCGGCTCCTACGTGGGCCCCGACCGCCTGCGCTTCGACTTCACCCACTTCGAGGCGTGCACGCCCGAGCAGCTGGCCGAGGTGGAGCGCGAGGCCAACGAGCACATCATGAGCGCCACGCCCACCACCATTTACGAGACGTCGCTGGAAGAGGCCCGCGCCGCCGGCGTGACGGGACTCTTCGGCGAGAAGTACGGCGAGGTCGTGCGCGTGGTGGAGGCGGGCGACCTCTCCCGCGAGCTGTGCGGCGGCTGCCATGTGAACAACACCGCCGAGATCGGCTTTTTGAAGATCACGAGCGAGTCGTCGGTGGGCGCCAACGTGCGCCGCATCGAGGCCGTGACGAGCTACGGCGCGCTCGCCTACGTGAACAAGGTGGAAGCCGAGCTGAAGGAGGCCGCGGCCACGCTGCGCGTGCCGCCCTTCGACGTGTCCGAGCGCGTGGCGGCCGACCAGAAGGCCCTGAAGGAGATGCGCACCAAGGCCAAGCGCGCCAAGGACATGGTGAGCGACGACATGTTCTCGACGCTGCTCTCCCAGGCTCAGCTGGCGCCGGCGGGGTACCCCGTCATCATCGCGCGCACCGAGGTTCGCGACGGCGGCCAGATGCGCAATATGTGGGACGTCGTGCGCAGCCGCATGGACGCGCCCGGCGCCATGGTGGTGGCCGGCGTGAACGACGGCAAGCCCGTGCTCATGGCCGCCGGCACCGACGAGGCCGTGGCGGCGGGCTTCAACGCCGGGGCCATTATCAAGGCCATGGGCCCGGCCATCCAGGGAGGTGGCGGCGGCAAGCCCACCATGGCCCAGGCCGGCGGCAAGAACCCCGACGGCATCGACGACGCCCTGGAAATCGCCCGCAACATGATCCTGTAGCGGCGCGGAAGGGCGCAGGAGACGCGGTTACCAGAGGGGCGCGGCAGTTTGCCTTGCCCCTCTTTTTTGCGCCTTGGAACATGCAGCTATGCGCTGCTTAAGAGAATCTCGTTGGGCGCTGATCGTGTCGGTATAAATGTCGGTATAACCGCGCTGTTTTCGTGAGCATTGCTCTGACTGATTTTCACGCGGTGGTACAGCGTTAGTTATAATGAAATGATCCGCGCTGAGATTCGAAAGGGAACGGAATGAACAAGCAACAGCTCGCCGCGAAAATCTGGGAATCTGCCAATCGTATGCGCGGCAAGGTGGATGCGAGCGAGTACAAGGATTTCATTCTCGGCTTCATCTTCTACAAGTACCTCTCCGAGAAGGAGGAGCAGTTCTTCCTGGGCGAGGGTATGACGGCGTCTGATATGGAGCAGCTGGTGGAAGAGGACGAGGAGACCGTAGGCTATGCTCAGAATCATCTGGGCTATTTCATCTCCTATCAGAACCTGTTCTCCACTTGGATCCAAGCCGGCAATGATTTCGCTGTGTCGCAGGTGTACGAGGCACTCTCGGCCTTCAGCCGCCTTGTGAGCCCCCTTTACAAAAACGTGTTCGACGGCATCTTCATCACGCTACAGACGGGACTGAGCAAGCTCGGCGACAATACAGGGTCGCAGACGAAAGCCGTGCGCGATCTCGTCCATCTCATTCAGACCATCCCCATGAGCACGCACCAAGATTACGATGTGCTGGGCTACATCTACGAGGATCTCATCTCGAAGTTCGCCTCTAACGCCGGCAAGAAAGCCGGCGAGTTCTACACCCCCCACGAGGTGTCGGTGCTCATGGCGGATATCGTCGCTCATCATTTGCGGAGCCAGGACACGATTCGTATCTACGACCCCACGAGCGGCTCCGGTTCGCTGCTCATCACCATCGGCGATGCGGTGAAGCGTCGCATGGGGGATGCGGACGGCATCGCCTACTATGCTCAGGAGCTCAACCAGTCCACCTACAATCTCACGCGCATGAACCTCGTCATGCGAGGCATCAAACCGTCGAATATCACAGTGCGCAACGGCGATACCTTGGAAGATGACTGGCCCTACTTCGACGATTCGGATCCGTCAGGCACCTACGACCCGCTCTATGTGGACGCGGTGGTTTCCAATCCCCCTTACTCGCAGCGATGGGAGCCTGAGGGCAAGGAGAACGACATCCGATTCGCCTATGGCATCGCCCCTCGCTCGAAGGCGGACTACGCGTTTCTGCTGCATGACCTGTATCATCTGAAACCCTCGGGTATCATGTGCATCGTCTTGCCCCACGGCGTCCTATTCCGTGGGGGAGAGGAGGGAGCGATCCGTCGCAACCTCATCGAGAACGACAAGATCGCCGCCATCATCGGGCTACCGGCCAACATCTTCTTCGGAACGGGCATCCCCACCATCATCATGGTGTTACGTCAGAAGCGCGACGAGAGCGACGTGCTCATCGTCGACGCCTCGAAGGACTTCGAGAAAGTGGGGAAGAACAACCAGCTGCGCTCCTCGGATATCCGCCGCATTGTCGATACGGTTACGGCTCGTCGGACGATCGAGGGCTACTCGCGCCTTGTGGGAAAGGACGAGATACGCGCCAACGATTACAACTTGAATATCCCGCGCTATGTGGATTCCTCTGAGCCTACGGAAACGTGGGACTTGTATGCGTCGATGTTCGGTGGCATTCCGGTTCAGGAAATTGACGCCCTAAGCAAGTATTGGGAGGCGCTTCCCGGCCTTCGTGAGGCGCTGTTTACGGCCAACAATGGCCATTGCGCTCGGATGGCGTGCGAGGACGTAGCCGATGCAATTCAGGGGAATGAGGCGGTCGAAGGCTACGTTGCCCGCTACCACGCAGAGTTCTCTGGGTTGCGCCGTCAGCTCGTGGCGACGCTCATCGGCAACTGGCAGCGGGTGGACGCACCGAGCGCGGAGGCTGCGGTGGCCGATGAGGTGTTCAAGCTCGTGGAACCGTTTACTCTGGTTGATAAATATGACGCTTATCAGGCGCTTGATGATGCTTGGGGCGTTATTGCCGCCGATTTGGAAATGCTGCAAACGGAAGGTTTCGACGCTGCGAGGAAGGTCGATCCGGAATACGTCATCAAGAAGAAGAGCGGCAAAGACGTTGAGGTGCAGGACGGATGGAAGGGCCATATCCTGCCGTTCTCTCTTGTACAAGACGCGCTCTTGAGTGTGGAAGCCGAGCAGTTGCGTGATTTGCAGGATGAGATGAGCCACTTGAATGGCGAGTGCGAGAGCTTGCAAGAGGAGCTGCCCTGCGAGGACGCCGAAGAGGGCGATGCCGACGATTCGTGCGATTTGACCGAGGAGGAAATCGCGGCGAAGCGGAATGAGCTCGCGGCCCTCCAGAAGAAGCTAAAGAGCTTGAAGAAGGATGCCAAAGCTCAGGAGTCGGCCCTCGAAGAGAAGACCCACGAGACCATTGAGGCGCTGACCGACGAGCAGGTGTACGAGCTGCTCGAGGCCAAATGGGTAGAGCCCCTCATGGATGATCTGAACGCGCTGCCGCAAGTGTCTATTGAGGGTCTTATCAAGAAAGTGAACGCGCTGGAAGAGAAATACAAAGACACCTATGCCGATGTGGCAGAGCAGATCAGCGAAGCCGAAAGAGAGCTGGATGCAATGCTCGGCCAGCTTGTGGGTGACGAGTTCGACATGCTCGGCATCGCGGAACTGCGTAAGCTTTTGGGCGGTGAGTAACATGGAAGAGCAGCGTAAGTCCGAAAACGCCCTCGTCCCCGCCCTCCGCTTCGAAGGATTCAGCGACCCTTGGGAACAGCGTAGGTTGGGGGAGATAAGCGAATCGTATTCGGGTGGCACGCCTTCAGTAGGAAACGAGAGCTATTACGGTGGCGATATTCCGTTCATCCGATCGGCTGAAATATCATCTGATTCAACCGAATTACGACTCACGGAAAAGGGCCTAGACAATTCTTCGGCAGCACTAGTTGAAAGTGGGTGCGTTCTGTATGCGCTCTACGGAGCCACTAGCGGCGAGGTAGCCATTTCTCGTATAAGAGGAGCTATCAACCAGGCGATACTTGCGATTGTTCCCAGTAAGAACAACAATGCTGAATTCATTGCAGCATGGCTTCGGCGCGAAAAGCCAAAAATACTCGATACATATTTGCAAGGAGGTCAAGGCAATCTGTCCGGAGCCATAGTTAAAGACCTGACACTTGCGCTACCATCAGGTGAGGAGCAATCCCGCATCGGCGCGCTCTTCCAGAAGCTCGACTCGCTCATCGCCCTTCATCAGCGTAAGCATGAGAAGCTGAAAACGGTAAAGCAATCACTGCTTGAGAAAATGTTCCCCAAAGAAGGCGAGGATGTGCCCGAGATCCGTTTCGAAGGTTTTACTGATCCTTGGGAACAGCGTAAGCTGGGGGAAGTAGCTCATCGGGTAATTCGTAAAAACGAAGAGGGCATGTCCGACCTTCCCTTGACCATCTCGGCTCAGCATGGGCTAGTGGATCAGCGCGACTTTTTCAACAGTCAGGTTGCAAGTCGCGACATGCGAGGGTATTACTTGCTTGAGAGAGGCGAGTTCGCTTACAACAAAAGTACTTCGAGCGATAGCCCTTGGGGCGCGATCAAACGCTTGACGGAATACGAAAAGGGCTGCTTATCGACTCTTTACATTTGCTTTGGGCTCGACGAGGGTGATCCAGATTTTCTTGTGACTTATTACGAGACTAGTCGCTGGCACAGAGGAATTCGGATGATTGCCGCCGAAGGGGCTAGGAATCATGGGCTGCTTAACATTGCGCCGGGCGACTTCTTCGAAACCGAATTGACTCTGCCGGGAAAAATCGAGGAGCAGACAGCTATCGGCGCTCTCTTCGCCAAGCTCGACTCGCTCATCGCCCTTCATCAGCGTGAGTTGGATATTCTTAAAAACCTTAAGCAAGCGTTACTTGAAAAGATGTTTGTCTAGGAGCTGCCATGACTCTAAAAAACAAGCTGGGCATCCATAACGCTGTAGAGCTTTCTCGCCAAGAGGAACGACTGTCGAAGCAGCGGGCATTGGAGTTGTTCGATGAAGGGCTGCTCGACACCTTCGAGATAGGAACTTTTGCAGGCTTGCAAGCGATTCACGCCCATCTCTTTTGCGATGTTTACGACTTTGCAGGAGATGTGAGAACCGGCAATATCGCCAAGGGGAGCTTTCGGTTCGCTCCTTCTCTCTATTTGGATGCTGCGCTTGAAAGCATTAGCGCCATGCCGCAAAGCACCTTCGATGAGATCATCGAAAAGTACGTTGAAATGAATGTGGCGCATCCTTTTTGGGAAGGCAATGGTCGAAGTATGCGAATTTGGCTCGATGCCATGCTTCGCCAAGAGCTGGGTGTCGTAATCGACTGGAGCCAGGTCGACAAAGAGGACTATCTGCTTGCCATGGAACGCAGTCCCGTGCGAGATAGGGAGATCAAGGCTCTTCTCAATGCGGCATTGACTGACAAAGCCGCTGATCGCGAGGTGTTCATGAAGGGCATTGACGCGAGCTATCGCTACGAGGGACTCGAAGAGTACGAGACGGGGAACCTGCCCGAGGATGACGAGGATTAGCTCATGGTTTTCGATACAGAGGCGGCATTCGAGGAAGCGGTTATCGAGAAGCTGAAGGCCTACGGCTGGGACGATGCGGGCGGAGTGTTGAAATATCCGACCGAGCAGCAGCTGCTGGACAACTGGGCGGCCATCCTCTTCGAGAACAACAAGCATCGCGATTGCCTGAACGGCGCGCCCCTGACGCCTACCGAGATGCAGCAGATCGTCGAAAAGATCCGGGAGAAGCGCACGCCGGTGGCCATTAACGAGCTGATCAACGGTAAAGAGATTATCATCAAGCGGGACAACGCCAACGACGACCTGCATGTCGGCAAGGAAGTGGCCCTTAAGATATTCCATCGCGACGAGATCGCTGGCGGGCAAAGCCGGTACCAGATCGCGCAACAGCCGGTGTTCCCCTCGAAGTCGAAGCTGGGCCACGACCGGCGGGGCGATCTCATGCTGCTCATCAACGGCATGCCCCTGTTCCATATCGAGCTGAAGAAGAGCGGTGTGCCGGCATCTGAGGCCATCGGTCAGATTCGCAAGTACGCCGCCGAGGGCGTGTTCGAAGGGCTGTTCTCGTTGGTGCAGATCTTCGTCGCCATGAACCCCGAGGAGACGAAGTACTTCGCCAATCCCGGTCCCGACGGCGCTTTCAACGAGAAGTTCCAGTTCCATTGGGCCGACTTCAACAACAATCCCATCAACCAGTGGGGCGATGTGGTGAAGCACCTGCTGAGCATACCCATGGCCCATCAGCTCATCGGCTACTACACGGTGGCCGACAGCTCCGACGGCGTGCTGAAAGTGATGCGCAGCTACCAGTACTATGCGGCCAGCCGTATCTCCGACCGCGTGACGGTGATCGACCGCGACAAACTGTGGGGAACCAAGGGCCTGAAAGGCGGCTTCGTCTGGCACACCACGGGCAGCGGCAAAACCATGACCAGCTTCAAGTGCGCCCAGCTCATCGCCAACTCCAAGGATGCCGACAAGGTGGTGTTCCTGGTCGATCGCATCGAACTGGGTACTCAGTCGCTGGAGCAGTACCGCTCCTTCGCCAACGAATCCGAGACCGTACAGAAAACGGAGAGCACCGATGCGCTGAAGGCGAAGCTGAAGAGTAGCGATCCCTCCGATACGCTCATCGTCACGTCCATTCAGAAGATGGGCAACATCGACGAGGATGCCATGAGCGCCCGCGACCTGGAGGCGATTCGCAAGAAGCGCATCGTGTTCATTGTGGACGAGTGCCATCGCTCGACGTTCGGCAAGAACATGGAGACCATCAAGCGGGTGTTTCCTGGGGCGCTGATGTTCGGTTTCACCGGCACGCCCATTCACGAGGAGAACCGCAAGAAGCTGAGCACCACCACCGACGTGTTCGGCGACGAGTTGCACCGCTATAGCATCGCCGACGGCATCCGCGACGGCAATGTGCTCGGCTTCGACACGTGCCCAGTGGCCACCTACCCCGAGTTCGATCTGCGCCAGGCCGTGGCTCTGGATGAGGCCAAGGCGAAATCCATGGAAGAGGTGATGGGCGACCCGCGGCGCGAGCGCGTGTACTATCAGATCATGGAAGAGATGCCCATGGCCCCCTTCCTCGACGAGATGGGCAACCGCTGCCACGGCGTTGAGAGCCTAGTGCCGGAAAGCCAGTACGGCACGGCTGACCAGCGCGACGTGACCGAGCATCAGCGACAGGTGGTGGCCGACATCGTGAAGCACTGGCCCACCTTGAGCCGCTTCGGCAAGTTCCACGCGATTTTCGCCACCCATTCCATCCCCGAGGCGCTCGATTACTACCATCTGTTCAAGGAGACGGCGCCCGAATTGATGACGACGGTGCTCGTGGATCCTTCGATCGACAACGAGCAGGAGAAGATCGACCGATCGCTTATCAAGGAGGAGGCACTTGAGGAGGTCATTGCCGACTACAACGAGCGTTTCGGCATGGAGTTCGCGCTGCCGACGTGGTCGGCGTTCAAGACCGATGTCTCCAACCGGCTGGCGCACAAGCGGCCCTACATGGGAATCGAGAAGACGCCCGAGAAGTGCGTGAACATCCTGATCGTGGTTGATCAGATGCTGACGGGCTTCGACTCGAAGTGGATCAACACGCTGTATCTGGACAAGATGCTGCGCTACGAGATGATCATCCAAGCGTTCAGCCGAACGAACCGCTTGTTCAACGAGTCGGAGAAGCCCCACGGCACCATTCGCTACTACCGGCGCCCGCACACTATGCGAAAGAACATCGAGGAGGCCATCAGCCTCTACTCCGGCGACAAGCCCTTCGGCCTGTTCGTGCCCAAGCTGCGCGAGAATCTGCTTGCCATGAACTTGGTCTTCGAAGATATGATCGGCTTGTTCGAGGACAACGGCGCGGGCGATCTGTCGAAGCTGCCGGACAGCTCGGAGGCACGCAACAAATTCGCGCAGCTGTTCCGGTCCTTCAATGCGCTCCTCGAGGCGGCGAAGGTGCAGGGCTTCCGCTGGGACGAGTCGGAGTACCAGTTCCCCGTGGGGGATGGTGTTGTGGAAGAGGCGATCGCGGTGGGAGCCTGCGAGGACGAATGTGGTGCAGAGCGTAGCGAATTGTACGAGGTAGTTGCCGTTCCCTACGATGAGACAGATTACCTGACGTTTGCGCAGCGCTACAAAGAGCTTGCCGGAGGCGCTGGCCGTGAAAGGGGAGGAGCGGATATCCCCTATGATCTCAGCGGGCATCTCATGGAGATAGACACCACTAAGATCGACACCGACTACATGAATGCCAACTTCACCAAGTGGCTCAAGCAGCTTGACTTGGAAGGCTCCGAGGCTGAGGCGACCGAGGCGGCTCTGGCGGCGCTGCACAAGAGCTTCGCCAGCCTGAGCCAGGAGGAGCAGAAGTACGCGAACCTGTTCATCCATGACGTCCAGAGCGGGGATGTGTACGTCGACCCGGGCAAGACGTTCCGCGATTACGTGACGGAGTACCAGCGCCACGCCAAGGATGTCCAGATCGGACGGGCGAGTAGCCTGCTTGGGGTTGACGCGGCGCTTCTGTCGGAGCTGGTGGTGGCTGGCGTGGAGGAAGAGAGCCTTAACGAGTTCGGCCGGTTCGACAAGCTGATCGACAGCTTGGATGCGGCTCGGGCGCGCGAGTACTTCTCGGCCCTTGAGGGGGTGCCGATTCCCGCGTTCAAAGTGCGCATACGAGCCGACAACCTTTTGAGGCGATTCGTCTTAGAAGGTGGTTTCGACCTATAGGCACGCCTCGACTCGCTCACGCTGATGAAGGGCGATGAGCGAGTCGAGCTTGGAGAAGAGCGTTCCGATGCGGGATTGCTCGCGCGCGTCCGGCAGCAGAATTCGAGTATCGTTGATCGCGCTCTTCGACAAACTGGGTAATCCGGTCGATTCATCTTTCGCTTTCCAATTGATTCGTAGAAAGCAGCTTAGTGCGAATTCGATATCTATTCCAATTTTCGGAATTGCATAAAACAGCGTGTCAACCGTCCAAAATGGCGCATAAAGCTTGTAGGGCTGATCGATCGTTCCTTTTCGCCCGATCCCGATGGCATCTTCGTTTTTTGAAAGAGCTTCGTTGACGTACGTCATCAAACCGCCTGTCCCGTAAACCGGAATCAAGCCTGGTTTCAAATGCTTGTAGTCTCTTCCACTGCGAACATCAACCACTTCCCCCAACCTACGCTGTTCCCAAGTTGTTGCGAATCTCCTGTGGCCTCTTCGTATTTGAGCTTTTTGCATCATCTCAGCAGGCATCTGCTAATGATTGGGAACAGCGTAAGGTCGGGGAAATCTTGCAGATTGCGTTTCGAGCCGTCGACCTAGAAGACGATAAGAAGTACCAGCTCGTAACTGTTAAAAGACGAAACGAAGGTATCGTGGAACGAGCCCGTATGGCCGGTAGAGATATTCTGGTCAAGAGCTACCAAGAGATCCTCGCAGGCGATTTCGTCATTTCGAAACGCCAGCTCGTACACGGAGGCAATGGCCTGGTTCCACCTCATTTATCCAGATCAATCGTTTCGAATGAGTACTTAGTTATCGAAGAAAGCAAGGGCATTTCAACTGAATTTTGGGCGCTCATTTCTCGAACGAAGTCCATGTATCGGCAGTACTTCCTAAGCTCTTTCGGCGTGGATATCGAGAAGCTAGTTTTTGATGTTCAAGATTGGAAGAAGCGCGAGATCACTTTTCCAAAAAGGAGAGAGCAAGAAAAACTGGAAACTCTCTTCCAGAAGCTGGACTCGCTCATCGCCCTTCATCAGCGTAAGCATGAGAAGCTGAAAACGGTAAAGC
>ERZ1027035.381-NODE-381-length-13427-cov-5.574559_pt1 | contig 13427 bp, 9 predicted proteins | sample MGYA00519442_ERZ1027035 | MGnify/ENA primary metagenome ERZ1027035 (study PRJEB26926, sample SAMN06164790) | human gut metagenome | biome: ENVO:00009003; feature: ENVO:2100002; material: ENVO:00002003 | host: Homo sapiens | place: USA | collected 2012 ...
ACGAGATCGCTCAGTGTCTCGTGGGCTCGGAGATGTGTATAAGAGACAGGCGCTGGCCGATAGGTGGTATTCCAGGTAAAGCGGATCGGCGTTGGTCTTTAGGCCCGTCAGATGGAAAACCCGCGGCTTTTTCGCCTTTCCCGCTGCGGCGCGATCGTAGTTGGCCGTGAAGCTGTCCTCGGTCTTCTGCGCCTCGGTGCCCGCATAGGCGCAGGTGGCGGCTTCGGGCAGCCCGTAGCGCTCGGCCACGTAGGCACCGAGCAACGCCTTCAGGAACTCCAGGGCGCCGCGCCCGTCGGAGATCATGTGGGACACTTCGACGTTGATGCGCCGGCGATAGTAGCTCACGCGGAAGAGCACGCTTTGGGGCCCGGCATGCAGGCCGTAGCAGATGGGCAGGTTTTCGGGAGTCACGCGCGGCGAGGTGCCGGAAGGTTCCAGGTAATGCCAGAACATGCCGGAGCGCAGCGACACGTTGAAGCCGGGGAACTGCGCCACGGCGGCGTCCAACGCGCGCTGCAGCGCCTGTTCGTCAACCTCGTCGACCATGGTGGCCGCCAAGCGGAAGATGGTCTGGTTCGGGCTTCCCGCCTGGGCGGCGTAGAACTTGCCGACGTTGTCTAGTCGGTACCAAGAAGCGTCAGCCATGGCCGGTCACCGGGTTTCGGGAGCGGATCGCCATCGAGGAAGTGCGCGATGAGGCGGTAGGTGTCGCGCACGAGCGAGAGCACGGAGGGGTACAAAAAGTAGCCGTGGACGCCGTCGTTCATGCGGAAGCAGGCCACTTCGTTGCCCTCCGCATCCAGGCGCGCAGCGAAAGCCTCGCCCTCGTCGCGCAAAGGGTCGTACTCGGCGGTGATGACGAGCGTGCGGGGCAGGTCGGCCAGCGACGTCGCGATGAGCGGTGCGAAGCGGGAGTCGTGGAAATCGGCGGGCGTGCGCAGGTACAGTTCGATGTAGTCGACGATGGCCTGGCGGGTGAGAATGTAGTCCTCGCCGTTGTCGCGCACGGAATCGAACAGCGTCGTTTCGGAGTGGTCGTTGTACACGAGCGGGTACAAGAGGATCTGGGTGCGCGGGCGGAAGTCGCCGCGCTCGCGGGCGAGAAGGCTCACGGCCGCCGTGAGGTTGCCGCCGGCCGAGTCGCCCATGAGCACGATGCGCTCGGGATCGGCATCGCGGATAAGCGTGCCAGCGAACAGCTGCCGCGCCACGGCATAGCAGTCCTCAAGCGCGGTGGGGAAGCGGTGCTCGGGGCTGCGCCGGTAGTCGACGGCGATGACGCGGCGCTCGAGCTTCAGCGCCGTGCGCATGCAGGCGTCGCTGTAGAATTCCACGTCGCCGTTGGCCCAGCCGCCGCCGTGCAAGTACAGGATGGTGCCGCGGTGATCCTCGTTCACGTGCAGGCCCCGCTTCAGGGAGAAGTCGATGTCGAGGGGCGTGAACACGCGCAAGGGAATCTCGTAGCCGTCGTCGGCTGTGGCGGTGATCTTGTCGATGCGGCAGCGCGGGTCGGCAATGGTGAGTTTGCCGGCGGCGTCCTCCACCTTGCGCTGGGAGTTCCAGGAATTGGCCACGTCGGGCTGCAGGCGCGTGATGGCCTTGATGACCGCTTGGACGGCGGGGTTCATGGGCATGAGCGCTCCTTGTCTCGGGGTCGGCGGCGTCGAGCGCCGCGGTCGACAGCGGCATCGGGCGCCGCAGTCGGCGACGCTTTTGACGCCACGTAAACGCTGAGTTCCATGCTAAGGGAAGTTGTCCCTGCTGACGTCTGGCTGCTGCCCCTTGGCATCAAACGGTAAACGACTCGCTACAGCCATACCGTCTTAGCATGGGAAGCGAAGTTGCGCGAATTTTGTGGAGGTCGGTGCGGTGGCGACTGGTGCTCAGGCGCGGGGCCGCTAGCATAGCGTTTCCCCTTGACGTCGGCGCATCTCACGGCTTCGACCTCTCAGGTTTCCCGGACGGGGCTCAGCGAGGGCCGAGCCGTCCGCGTTTCGCGAAATCTGGACGAGGAAGGAGAAGGCTGTGGATGCGGAACATGACGAAGCCCTGCTTCGGTCTGCAGACGCAGATGCCGATGCGGACACCGATGGAGGATCCCCTAGCATAGAAGCGGAAGAGCAAGCCCACCTTGACGAGGTGTTGGGTGCGGTGCGCGCGGCCGTCGATCGAGCGCGCGGGTTGGCCGAGCGTACGGAGGCGAGCCATCGCGAGGCGGGGGCGCAGCTGGCGGCCTCGCGTGGCGAATTGGCGCCGGAGGAGGCGCATCTTTCTGCCTATGAGCTGAACCGCATGGACGCCCAGGCCGCTTTGGCCCATCGCTCCCGAGGCCGGTTGGAGAAGCTGCTCGATTCGCCCTACTTCGCCCGGGTCGATTTCGTCGAAGGCGAGGAAGGGGCGTCCTCATCTGCCGGTTCGGCCGAAGGCGAGACGGCGGCCGCACGCCAGATCACCTACCTCGGGCGCTTCGCCCTCACCTGGGAGAACCAGGCGCTCATCTCCGATTGGCGAAGCCCGGTGGCCGCGCTGTTCTACGACTTCGAGCCGGGGCCGGCCGCCTTCGAGGCACCGGCCGGGCGCCGGGAGGGAACGCTCGCGCTCAAGCGGCAGATCTCCATCGAGGAGGGGCAGCTGCGCTACGCGGTGGACTCCAGCTCCAGCGTGCGCGACGAGGTACTCGCGACGGTTCTCGGGCGCACGTCTGACGCGAAGATGCATGATATCGTCTCCTCCATCCAGCGCGAGCAGAACGCCGTCATTCGCGATGAGGCGCCCGGCACGCTTATCATTCAGGGCGTGGCCGGCTCGGGCAAGACTTCCATCGCGCTGCACCGGGTTGCCTACCTGTTGTATCGCCAGAAAGAGCGGCTGACCTCGCAGTCGGTGGCCATCCTCTCGCCGAGCCGGGTGTTCTCCGACTACATTTCCGGGGTGCTGCCGGAGCTGGGCGAGGAGCCAGTGCGGCAGTGGAGCCTGCACGACTTGGCGGCCCTCCTTTTGGAAGGGATCACGAAAGTGGCGCTCCCGGTGTCGGCTGCCGATGAGGCCGACCCGGTTCGGGCGGCCCGTGCTGCCGCCAAGGGCACCGAGGCGTTCGCTGCCTCGTTGACGGCGTGGCTCGGCGCTCAGCTGGGGGAGAAGGGCTCCGGCGATGGGAAGGTGGCGGCATCGGAGCTCTTCGAGCCGCGCGACTTGGCCGTCGGGGGCGACGTGGCCGAGGCGTCCTGGCTCGCCGAGCGCTTTGCGGCTTACGCGCCGGTGCCCTTCGATGAGCGCCTCGACCTTATCGCCGGCGACGCGTTGGAGTTGGCCCATGGCAAGACCTTCGGCCGCTATGTCCACACCATGCCGACGCGCCGCGAGCTGCGCGGGCGGCTCCTGCGCATGATGCGGGCCAAGAACCCGCTGGCGCTGTACAAGCGCTTTTTAGCCGACACGGGCCAGAGCGCCCTGTTTAAGGCGCCGGCCAAGGGCGTGGTGGAATGGGAGGACGCCTTCCCCGTCGTGCTGTGCGCCCTGGCCTTCGCGGGCCCCGACGGATTCGCCCCCACTTCTGCCATGCGCCATCTGGTCATCGACGAGATGCAGGATCTGACGCCGGTGCAGCACGAGGCCATCTCCCGCCTGTTCCGCTGCGATCGCACTATCCTGGGGGATGTGAACCAGCTCGTGGACGGCCGTGCGGTGTCGGCGCCCGAGGCGGTGGCGGCCCATTATCCGGGCGCGCGGGTGGTGCGGCTCATGACGAGTTACCGTTCGACCCGCGAGATCACCGAGCTGGCCGCCCGGGTGATGCCCGTTGCGGGTCTCGTCGCCGTCCAGCGCCATGGGGAGGCGGTGCGCTTTGCGCGCTGCGGCGACACCGTGGGGGTGCTCGCAGCGGTTGACGAGGCCATCGAGCGGTGGTGTGCCTCGGGGCGGCGCACCTTGGGAGTCATCGTGAAATCGGACTTCCTCGCCGCCCGTTACGCCGAGCTCATCGCGCGCGATCACGATCTTACGCTGCTCACCGATGAGACGGACGCCTACCCGGGCGGCATCGTCGTCAGCTCGGTGCGCCTGGCCAAGGGCCTCGAGTTCGACGAGGCGGTGCTGCTGGACGTCGACGGCCGCCAGTACGCCACCGAGGCCGATCGCAACCTGCTCTACGTGGCCGTCACCCGCGCCATGCACGCCCTGACCGTCCTCTACCGCGACGAACCGAGCCCGTTTCTGGGGGAGAAGCGGCTGCGTTAGGCCAAGCGCGGGCGGCCAAGCGGATCGGTTCTATTGCCCCAGCCCCATATCTGCAAGCGCTACGAGGCGGCACCCGCAGGCGGCGGCTTCGGCTCGGCAGGCGTCGGTAAAGCCGCTTTTCGAGAAGAGGAACAGCCGCTGTTTGTCGGCGCTCCCGATAAGGGTTTTGTATAGTCACGATTATAATAAACGTAACTATACAAAACTAGTACCGCTTGCACAGGAGAATCGGCCTCAGCACTTGCCTGGAATGAGGCGATGCCGCAGCTCTTTCTAGGGAAGAGACGGACGCGTTGGCCAAGCTTGTTATATTGTGGCGGGTCGACGCGCTTGGATCCGCTAAGAGCCAGTATGCGAAATTGGTCGGACGCCGAGTTGTCAGAATTTGTATCAAAATCTGCACTTATCAGCGTCCTGGATTGAAAAAAGCCGTCGAAATTAACGTAGAACAATATAATAATTGACTGTAGGAGCCTTCCAGACGCTGATAAGTGCAGATTTCCTACTAAATCGGCGCACTCGGCCTTCCGGGCGGGGAAAGCGCGGACGAGGACCGACGTAATCGCTTCTCGTCGCGATGGCCTACTCTTTCCGGCCTTCGCGGTAGCGGGCGAGGGCGGCGTCGAAGCTGCCGGCGGTGCGACGGTAGTAGATAGTGTAGCCGGCGGTGATGGCGGCCAGGGTGACCAGGTAGATGGCAACGAAGCTGACCCAGGCGCCGATGTTGTCCAGGGGGAACCAACCGCCGAGCGCGGCGCACAGGACGAGCGCCGGAAGGCCCGTCAGGCCGAACCCGGCGATGCGTGCGGGGTAGCTCAATCGCCCGATGACCGCCTCGGTAAACCAGAATGCCTGCAGGGCGCACAGGGCCAAGGCGGCGGCGAGCAGCGAGAGCGTGATGACGATGCCCTCGACGGGCCCGGCGAAGATGAGGCCGGCTGTGCACCAGAGGGCCATGGCGACGGTGAAGGTGATGCAGGCGCGGACAAAGGCGCTCTTGACGATGTTTCTCATGGCGAATCCTTTCTACAGCCCGATCTTCTGCTTGATGGCCGGGGCGTACTGGCGCGAGGCGATGACGGATTCGCCGTTATCGAGTACCAGCTCCAGCCGGGCGTTCAGGTAGGGGCGAAGCGCCCGCACGTGGTCGAAGTTCACGATGAGAGATTTCGAGGCCCGCACGAACTCGGTGCCGGCGAGGGCCTCTTCCAGCTCGTAGAGGCGCAGCGGGCTCTCCAGCACGCGGTCGCGGCCGTAGAGGAAGGTGCGGCCGTCGACGGTTTCCGCGTACAGCACTTCCGACGGTTCCACGATGAACGTGCCTGTGCCGTCGGTGCCGAGAAGCCGGCAATCCACTGCGTTCGCGGTCGCCATGATGGCCCGCACCCGCCGGTCGATGGCCGGGCAGCGGATGGTGACCTCCGCCTCTTCTAAGTCGGGCCGCTCTTTCACGGTCAGCTTCACGGGCGCTCCTTTCCGTCTCCTGTCCGTAGCGCTAGTGTGCCTCGACGGGGCAGCGACGGCAAGGGGGCGCCGCTTCACTTGCACGAGAAGAGCCCTGTGTTGCAGGGAGAGGGGAGCGAGTGGGGCGTGAATGCGAAAAGGGTCGTGAATGCGAAAGAACCGTGAATGCGAAAAGGCCGGCCTCGGCGTCGCCAGCGAATGGCGAGGCGCCGGGGCCGGCCCCAATCAGGCATTGGCGTTGCGCTCGGGGGCGCAACGGCGCGCTCTCAGTGGTCGTTCATGTTGAAGGCGTTCTTCATCGTGACCGTGCGTTGGTCGAGCACGGTGCCGAGCAGAGCGCGGGTCTGCGTTTGCACGCTATCGACGAGCGCCTGATTCGCGCGCTCGAGCTCGGCGATCACCGTCGGGTCGTCCATGTCGTCCAGGTTCGCCTTGCCCTCGGCGGCGAGCTTCTCAAGCGCGGCGTCGGTCTCGTGCAGCGACTGGTAGCCCTGGGCCATGGTGTTCAGGCGGTAGCCCTGGATGGCCTCGTAGCTCTCGAAGAACTGCGGATCGGAAAGACCTGCCACTAGGCGGTTGTTCCAGTAGAGGCTGTCGGTGGTCACTTCCGTGGGGGTGTCCAGGTAGGCGGGGAGCTCCTTCACGTTCGCGTACAGGGCCACGGCGGTGTTGAAGGGGCCCGACGCCGGGGCGAACCAGTGCACGCCGCGCAGCGCCTTGGGTGCGTTCGGGCGAATGCACAGGATGGAGCACTCGGAGGTGCGGTCGATGCCGATGTAGCGGTACTGGTGGCGCGTCTCTGGCGTGCCCTTGGTGCCGTAGGGGTCGTACTCGGTGCCGTCGTAGGTGGTGGCGAGCAGATCCTTCACATCCGACGCCGACAGCTTCTTATCGGGCCGCATGGCCCAGGGGATGTCGAGGCTCTCGGGGCCGAAGGCGGGCGCCGGGCCGGCGAAGCGGGCATCGGAGGGCGTCAGGCGACGGCACAGGTACCACTTGCGCGGGGCATTGTACAGCTGGTCGAGCCAGGTGTAGGTGGAAAACGCGATGCGGGCGTTGAAGTAGCGCGGCAGCCCCTCGACGGTCTCGCCGGCATCCTCCTCGTGGGCGGGCATATCCATGAGCAGGTCGTTCTCGCGGATCCACTGGGCCAGATCGGCGCTGCACATGTAGTCGTGCTGATCGCCCAGCGCGTCGGCCAGGTCGAAGTGGTCGATGCCCTGGCGGTTGGGCTGCACCACGTAGCAGTCGTCGGGCACGCGCCGCGCGATCCAGTGGTGGCCGCCGATGTTCTCCCAGTACCAGACCTCGTCCGCGTCGCTGAAGGCCACGCCGTTGGTCTCGTAGGTGCCGTACTTCTCCACGAGCATGCCGAGGCGACGAACGCCCTCGCGGGCGCTTTTGATGTAGGGCAGCGTGATGGTGGGCAGGTTCTCCTCGCCGATGCCGCCCGGCACCTCGGGCTTGTAGTTGGCGTCGCCGGGCTTTCCGACGGCCGGCTGGTAGGTGACGAGCGGGTCGGCGCCGAGCACGCGGGCGTTGGCCGAGATGGTCTCGGTGGCCGACATGGACACGTTCGCCGCATTGATGCCGGTTTCGGCCCACACGCCGTTGGTCGGGTCGGCGTTGGGCGTGCAGGTGTAGCGCAGGGGGTTGTCGGGCAGCTCGATGGTCAGGTGGCTGGCCACGCCGGTATAGGAGCGCGGCTGGTCTTCCGGCATGACCACGATCATCTTCTTCGGGTCGAACGAGAAGTCCTCGCCGTCCTCGTTGCGGGCGACGATGGTGGAGCCGTCGTTGGTGGCGCGGCGGCCCACGAGAAGCGTTGTGCAAGCCATGGTGTCTCCTTGGTTGGGGAATGATTCCGGCTCCATGGTGTGCCTGCGGGGCGCCCGCCTTCCGGCTCGCAGGCAACTTGTTCGAAGACCGTTGCCAGATGGCTGCGCCGCTGAAAGCCAGATAGTCGTACTGCTGGCTTTCGGACGTCGCGCGGTGCTAGACGCGCTCGGCATTGGGAACGAAGGGAATGGGGTCGGGATGGCTCTCCTTGTCGTCCAGGTACTTCAGGCTGTGGGTGTTGAGGGCCCACACGGTGATGAGCATCCAGCAGCCAGCGAGGGCCAGGGCGGCCACGGACACCCCGGCGCCCTCCACGACGAGCGAGGTGGCAAAGACGGCCACGGGCGCGGCGGCCAAGGTGAGCGAATTTTGCGTCCCCAGGGCGCTCCCGCGATTTGCAGCGGGAATGCGGTCGAGGATGAAGAAGCCGAGCAGGGCCGAGATGGGGCCGGCCGAAAGACCCAGCATGAGCGCGCTGGCGATGAGCAGCGGGAACGGAGGCAAAAGGCCCAAGCCCAGAATGCCCAAGGCCATGCCGGTGAGCGACAGGATGTACCAGGTGCGGCGGCGCAGCTTGTGGGCGAGCGCCGCATAGCCGAGCGAGCTTGCGAGCATGCCGGCGGACATGGCCGACAGCACGTAGCCGAGCAGCTCCGGGCTGTTCGCGGCCGTGAAATGCACCGGCAGCACGAGGCCCTGGAGCGAGCCCATCACCATGACGATGCCGAAGCTGATGAGCATGGACGAGCGCAAGAGCGTATCGCTCGCGAACAGCACATGCGCGCCGTCGCGCAGGGCCTGCCACGCGTCGGGCAGAAGGCCGCGTCGGGATTCGTCTTTGGTGGAGCTGACAGCTCTGGCAGCCGGGACGCCGGTCGGGCTGGCGGCGGGGGTTGTCGCGCCGCAGACGGCGCCGAGGGAGCGGGGCAGCGTGAGAGTGAGAAGAGCTGCGGAAAGCGACATGGCGGCCGTGAACCACAGGGCGTTCACGCTTCCTGCTGCGCCCATGAGGAAGGCGGCCAGCGCGGGACCTGCGATGACCACGAGGGAGTCCAGCGATTGCGTGAGGCCCATGAACTTTTGCAGGCTGCGCCCGTCGCGCTCGCAGACGGCGGGCACGAGGGAGTCGCGGGCCGTCATGCCGGGGATGTCGCCGACGGCGCCGAGGAGTCCCAGTGCCACGAACCAGCCGAAGGAGAGTCCCCAGATCATATCAACGATGGGCAGCAAAGCCACGCTGGCCGCCGACAGGATGTCGGAGACGACAGAGACGTTGCGTCGGTTGAAGCGGTCGGTGAGCGCCCCGCCGACAAGGCCGATGACGAACTGGGGTGCGGCACAGATGAGCGCGAGGGTGCCAGCGGCCAGGGCGTCGCCGGTGGTGGCGAGGAGCACAAGCGGTAAGACGACGCTGGCCACGGAATTGCCCAGCAGCGAGCAGGCGCAGGAGAGCAGGTAGCGGGGAGCGGTCTTGCGCGGCCGGTACGGCTTGCGCGGTCGGCGGAATTTCGGGGACGCGAGGGTCATGGCGGGGCCTTTCTCGAACGGCGGGTCAGGGGTTCGAGGGGCCAGTAAAAACTATGACGTTGCGTCGGAGTCAAACGGCTCGTGGACGACTTGTGGAGAGGCCGCAGTCGCATTCTCCCGTTGCGCCCGCTCGGTCATGATCTCCTCGATGCCGCGCTCGATGCGGTCGTACACGTCCTGCTGGGCCTCGTTGTAGCCCGCGAAGGCTATTTCGTCCAGGAATCGCTCGCGGTCGGTGGCGGGGCGCAGCCAGTTGGCGGCATCGAAGCAGGCGATGACGGGGACAAGCGTCTCGAGGGACTCGGCGGCGAGTGTGGCGCGCTCTTGCTCGGGGGCATCGGGCGCGAGGGCGCAGAGCGTCTCGTCGAGCCGTTCCATGGCCTCCACGAGCCTCTCGCTTGCGATGGTATCCACGACGCGCTCCAGCTCGCCGAGCTCCTTCTCGTCGTAGAGGTGCGCGGCGACGATGAGGGCGGTGCGGTCGTCGGGGGAGGTTTCGGCGAGGCTGTCCACGCCGGCGAGCTTGCGCAGGATGCGGGCGAAGCGCACGGGAAGGTCGGGATCGAGGTGCTCGGCGCGCAGTTCGGCGATGGTGCGTCGCTGTTCCTGCAGCCTTGCGATCTCGAGGGCCAGCTCGCGGTCGAGCTCGTCTAAGGCGCTCGCGGATGTCGCGTGCCCCTCGGCATCCATCTCTTCCAGAACGTCCCCGATGCGCGAGAGGGGAAAGCCCAGGGCGGCCAGGCGCTTGATGCGCAGCACGCGGGCCACGTCGGCAGGGGAGTAGTCGCGGTACCCGTTGGCCCGCCGAGGCGGCTCGGACAGAAGCCCCAGCTGGTGGTAGTGCCGCAGCGTGCGCACGGTCACGCCCGCCAATTTCGCCGCTTCGTTGCTGCGCACGATTTCCCCCCTCGCGGTCGTTCACGTTCCATCGGACGCCTCCATTGTAATGGCTTTTCGAGCGGGCAGCCTTGGAAAGGAGGAACGGCGCTCTGGGAGAGGGAAATAGCTCGGCTTCATAGACAAGTTGGCGAAACTTACTCTTGACAAGAACATCTGTTCCCTTATAATGAACGAAAACAAATGTTCTAAAGGCTGGGTATTTCCCTAACTTCTGTGCTTGAAGGACAGCCGTCCGATGTAAAGGAGGCTGTCATGGGCCGTTTTCCCTCGCATTTTCTCAGACGGTTTCAGCGAGGCAACGCTTGCTTATAGCTGTTGCTGAGCCGCTCGCCCTGCAGTATAATTTCGTTTAACGAAAGTAGGTAGCGATGATCGAAATCGTTGTGCACGAGCACGCGCTCAAGCATGATTTGAGCAGTAGGGAAATCGAGTATGCTTGGAGGAATTTTGTAGTGCAGCAGCACAGGGCATCTCCGGATGAAGATAAGATTCTTGCTATTGGGTTCGACCAAATGCATCGACCCATTCAGATGGTTGCAAGAGACCAAGGAGACAGAGTGCTTATTTATCACGCCATGACGCCTCCTTCGGAAAAAGTCCTTCGAGAGCTGGGTATGGTCAGGAGGTAATGATGAAAACCGACAAGGAAATTGAGGAGATGTTTGGCGTAACCCGGGAGGAGATTGAGGCTCTTGCTGCGCCATGGGATGCCGGAGACGTTGATGGCGTGCCAGTGGGGGAAGTGATTGTCGGCCGGCCCCTCAAGTTCGGGGAGCATTTGAGGCTCGTGGGCTTTAAGGAGACCGAGCAGAAGATCGAGCGCATGGATAAGCGGGCGGATAGCTTGGGCATGAAGCGTTCCGACTATTTGCGGTGGCTTGTCGACAAAGACCTTGCATCAGTGGACGTGGCTTAAGAGCAGTAGTTGATAGGGGAACTTACCTATGGATGATGCTGAGGCCATGGCCTCGTTCTCGGAACCGGTGCGCCACTGGTTCGCCGATGCCTTTGGGGCGCCCACGGCGGTGCAGGGCGAGGCGTGGGAAGCCATCGCCCGCGGTGAAAACGCGCTCGTGATAGCGCCGACGGGTTCGGGCAAGACGCTGGCGGCGTTTCTGTGGGCCATCGATGCGCTTATGGCCGAGAAGGCGCGCACCGCCGAGGCGGGCGAGAAGTGGGTTCGCGGCGTGCGTGTGCTGTACGTATCGCCGCTAAAGGCACTTGGTGCCGATGTGGACCGCAACCTGCAGGGACCGCTTTCAGCCATTTCCGAGCTCGCAGCCGCTGAGGGCGCGCGTTGCGGTGCGAAAGCCCCCGAAATCCGCACGGCCATGCGCACCGGCGACACCCCCGCCGACGAGCGTCGCAAGATCGCCCGCAATCCGCCCGACATTCTCATCACGACGCCCGAGTCGCTGTACCTCATGCTCACTTCGTCGGCCCGTGAGGCGCTGCGCACGGTTGAGACGGTCATCGTGGACGAGGTGCACGCCCTGGCCGGCGACAAGCGCGGGGCGCACCTGTCGCTGTCTTTGGAGCGGCTGGACGATTTGCTGGAGGCTCCGGCCCAGCGCATCGGGCTGTCGGCCACGGTGCGCCCGCGCGAGGAAGTGGCCCGGTTCCTCGGCGGCGCGCGGCCCGTGACGGTGGTAGCCACGGAGGCGCCTCCGAGCCTCGATCTTTCGGTGCGCGTGCCCGTGCGCGACATGACGGCCGTCCCCGCCTTCGGGGGATTTGCCGGTGCCGGGGACGGCACGCGGCAGCGGGGCGCCGGTCCGCGCCGGGCACCCGTCGAGGATGCATGGAAATCCGATCGGGCGCTGCGGGCTGTCATGGTCGAGGGCGCGTCGCCCGCGCCGCATCCTGACAGCCGCCTGGGCAGCTCCTCCATCTGGCCCCATATCGAGGCGGCCATTCTGGACGAGGTGCTGGCCCATAAATCCACGATTGTCTTCGTGAACTCGCGCGGTTTGTGCGAAAAGCTGACGGCACGCTTGAACGAGCTGTACGCGAAGCGCCTTGGCCTGGACGCGCCCCATTCCGAGGTGGCCGGCTTCTGGGCAGCTGCGGGTAGCGGCGATGCGACGGCTTTCGGCGACGATGCGGTGCGCGGCGTGCCCACGGGCGCCGATGCCATGCGAGGCGCGCCGGGAGCGAGCTTCCGCTCCGACATCGGCTCCACCACCAAATTGGTGACCGAGCCCGCGGTGGTCATCGCGAAGGCCCATCACGGCTCGGTCTCCAAGGAGAAGCGGCTGCAGGTGGAACGGGAGCTGAAGGCAGGAGAGCTGCCCTGCGTGGTGGCCACTTCCAGCTTGGAATTGGGCATCGATATGGGCTCCATCGATTTGGTGCTGCAGGTGGCCGCGCCGCCCTCGGTGGCCAGCGGGCTGCAGCGCGTGGGACGGGCGAACCACCGGGTGGGCGGCCGCTCCCAGGGCATCATCTTCCCGCGTACCCGGGTGGAGGTCATCGATGCCGCCGTCATGGCCGAGGGCATGGAGGCCGGCGCCATCGAGAGCACGCGGCTTGTGCGCAATGCACTCGATGTGCTGGCCCAGCAGACCGTGGCCGCCGTGGCCATGGCGCCGGACGGTCTGGCGGCCGACGAGTGGCTCGCCTGCGTGCGGCGGTCGGCCTGCTATGCCGATTTGGGCCGACGCTCCTTCGAGGGAGTGCTCGACATGCTCGCCGGACGCTACGGCTCGGGCGAGGTGGCCGAGTTCGCGCCGCGCATCCTGTGGGATCGCGAGACGGGGCTGCTCACGCCGCGTTCCGGTTCCCAGCGCCTGGCCGTAACGGCGGCGGGCACCATTCCCGATCGCGGCATGTTCTCGGTGGTGCTGCCCGAGGGCGACGCCCGTCAAGGGCGCCGGCGTGTGGGCGAGCTGGACGAGGAGATGGTGATGGAGTCGCGCGTGGGCGACATCATCGCCCTGGGTACGAGCATCTGGCGCATCAAGGAGATCGGCGCCGATCGCGTCATCGTGGAGGCGGCCCCGGGCCGCGCGGCCCGATTGCCCTTCTGGCACGGCGAGGCGGTGGGCCGCCCCTTCGAGGCCGGCTGTGCCCGCGGCGCCTTCGTGCGGGCGCTCGACGGCGGCGTGGCGCGCGGCGCGTCGGAGGATGGCGCTCTGGGGGAGGCGGAAGAGGACGCGCTCCTGGGCCAGCGAGCCTCGGAGGGGGAGGACCTCCTGTCCCAGGCCCTGCGCGAGCGGTTGCGCACCGACGGGCTCGATGAGAGCGCCCGGCGCAACCTGGCCGCCCTCGTCGCGGCTCAGCGCGAGAGCACGGGCGCGGTGCCCACGGACAAGCGGCTTGTCGTGGAGCGCTGCGAGGACGAGACGGGCGATTGGCGCGTCATCCTGCACTCGCCCTTTGGCCGGCGAGTCCACGAGCCGTGGGCGCTGGCGGTGTCCCTGTCTCTTATACACATCTGACGCTGCCGACGAAGCTAG
>ERZ1027035.390-NODE-390-length-13165-cov-5.907551_pt1 | contig 13165 bp, 8 predicted proteins | sample MGYA00519442_ERZ1027035 | MGnify/ENA primary metagenome ERZ1027035 (study PRJEB26926, sample SAMN06164790) | human gut metagenome | biome: ENVO:00009003; feature: ENVO:2100002; material: ENVO:00002003 | host: Homo sapiens | place: USA | collected 2012 ...
CGAGATCGCTCAGTGTCTCGTGGGCTCGGAGATGTGTATAAGAGACAGGTTTTGTGGCAGGTTATCTGCAAAGCGGCAGCTATGAGCAGGCCCTCAGGCTGGGCACCGCCTGCGGCAGTGCCACCGCGTTCAGCCTTGGGCTGGCCAAACGGGAAGAAATTAAGAACTTGTTCGAAACCCTTTAACGAGCTCACCCTCTCCGTCATCGCTAACGCGATGCCACCTCCCCCAAAGTGGGAGGTCTTGACAGTCATTGCTATGTTGATGGTTTTGCCAAGGGCTCTCCCTTCGGGAGAGCTGGACGCGAAGCGGCCTGAGAGGGTGAGGACGCTACGATAGAAAGGAGAACCCTTATGCGCATTACGGAATTATTCACCGCAAAGTCCATCGAGCTGGATTCTGCGGCCTCCAACCGGGACGAGATCCTCTCCCGGCTGGTAGAGCTGCAGGCCACCCACGGCAACATCACCGACACAGAAGCCTACAAAAAGGCTCTCTACGCCCGGGAGGATGAGGCCTCCACTTATGTGGACAACGGCATCACCGTTCCCCACGCCAAGACGAATGTGGTCACCCGGCCCAGCCTGGCCGCCCTGCGTCTGAGCACCCCGGTGCAGTACAACGCCGAGGATAACGGCAAGACCGACCTGCTCTTTGCCATTGCAGCCCCCGAAAACGGCAGCCTGCATGTGGATATGCTGGCCCGCATGATGCAGATGCTGATGAACGAGGACTTTGTGGAAAAGCTGAAGGCCGCCAGGACCCCCGCCGAATTCCTTGACCTCATCGACGCACAGGAAGAGGCCCAGTTCGGTGAGGAGAGCTTCACCCAGCAGGCCATCCCCCAGAGCGGCTACCGCATTCTGGCCGTGACCGCCTGCCCCAACGGCATTGCCCACACCTACATGGCCGCCGAGGCGCTGGCCAAGGCCGGTGACAAGCTGGACCTGCCCACCAAGGTGGAGACCAACGGCTCCGATGGTGCCAAGAACGTGCTGACCCGCGCCGAGATCGCAGCCTGTGACGGTATCATCGTGGCTGCAGACAAAAATGTGGAGACCGCCCGCTTTGACGGCAAGCCCGTGCTGTTTGCCCGGGTGGATGACGGCATCCACAAGCCCGAGGAGCTGCTGAAAAAGGTGGCTCACGGCGAAGTTCCTGTTTACCACGCCAAGGGCGGTGCTTCCTCTGCCGAGGAGGAGACCTCCGGCGACAGCTTTGGCCGCAAGGTGTACAAAGACCTGATGAACGGCGTGTCTCACATGCTGCCCTTTGTGGTGGGCGGCGGCATTATGATCGCGCTGGCCTTCCTGCTGGACGATTACACCATCGATCCCTCCAACTTCGGCATGAACACCCCCATCGCCGCCTTCTTCAAGACGGTGGGCAGCGCCGCCTTTGGCTACATGCTTCCCATTCTGGCAGGCTTCATCGCCATGTCCATCGCCGACCGTCCCGGCCTGGCCGTTGGCTTTGCGGGCGGCGTGCTGGCCATGAACGGCACCAACTTTGCAGGCCTTGCCAATGGTGAGACCACCGGCATCTCCGGCGGCTTCCTGGCCGCTCTGCTGGCCGGTTTCGTAGCCGGTTATGTGGTCGAGTTTCTGAAGAAGATCACCGAAAAGCTCCCCGCCAGCCTGAACGGCATCCGCCCCATGCTGATCTACCCGCTGGGCGGCATCCTCATCATCGGTGCCGTGATGTGCGGCATCAACCCGGTCATGGGCATGATCAACACCGCCATGACCAACTGCCTCAACGCCATGGGCGGCACCTCCAAAGTCCTGCTGGGTGCCATCGTTGCCGGTATGATGAGCATTGACATGGGCGGCCCTTTCAACAAGGCTGCCTACGTCTTTGGCACTGCCGCGCTGGCCTCCGGCAACTACGAGGTCATGGCTGCAGTCATGGTGGGCGGCATGGTTCCTCCCATCGCGATTGCCCTCTCCACCACCTTCTGCCCCAAGAAGTGGACCCCCGACGAACGCCGCAACGGCATCGTGAACTACGTCATGGGCCTGTGCTTCGTCACCGAGGGTGCCATCCCCTACGCCGCCACCGACCCGCTGCGCGTCCTGCCCAGCTGTGTGGCCGGTGCCGCGCTGGCCGGTGCCCTCTCCATGACCTTCGGCTGCGCCCTGCGCGCTCCCCACGGCGGCATCTTCGTGTTCCCCGTGGTCGATCATGCCCTGCTCTACTGCGTGGCTCTGGCCGCTGGCAGCGTGGTGGGTGCCGTGATCCTGAGCCTGCTCAAGAAGAACCGCACCGACGCAGCCTGATCTGCCATTCTCCTTCTTCCTTTACCATATAAAAAGGGCCCGTCTGCGCGCACCAAAATGCGGCAGACGGGCCCTTTTTTGTTTATCCCTTGATGATCCGGAGCAGGGTCTTGTCCAGCTGGATGGTGCGGTTCCAGGGGTTCAGGATGATGCCCTGGATCTCCGGCACCTGCAGTGCGGCATCCAACAGCTTTTCAAGCTCCACCAGAAAGGTGGACTGCACCGCTTCCGCGCCCTTCATCTCCTCTTCAAAGCTGGTAAAGGCATACCACCAGCTGGCCCCATCGGCCGTGCGGAGGGCCCGCAGCTGCATCTGCTCACTGGCCAGGTTCGGCTCCACCGCCACCACGACCTGTCCGTTTTCCCGCATCCGCCGCCGGATCACGGTCAGGGTATGCGCCAGCTGCTCCTGTGTAGGCTCCTGCTGTAACTGGCAGACCGCCTGTTCGATCTTCTCGTTGCCGTTCAGGCCCTCGTCCTTCTTCTGCGCCATAAGCTCTCCCATTCTTTTTGTTGTATTTTATGCTTGTATTATATCCGGACTTTACGAAAAATGGAAGCGCTGGCCAGAGATTCTTTCTTTTTTCGTCTGCTTTCGGGTGTTTTTTCAAAAATCAGTAGCCCCCGCCCCGAAAAAGTGTTACAATGTCTTCGTCTGGTATCATTTCAGAAACAACAGGACGCGCCGCTTTTCCGTGAGCCGTTTTTGTCGGAATGGGAGAGATAATGTAATGAAACGAATCCTTCGTTCTGCCGTCAGTCTGCTGCTGTGCGCCGCCGTGGCGCTGGGCGGCACTGCCTGCGGCCGAAGCAAGCTGCCCACCACCATCACGATCTGGACCTACTACAACGGCGATCAGCTGGAATGCTTCAACCAGCTGGTGGAGCAGTTCAACTCCACCGTGGGCAAGGAGAAGAACATCCGGGTCGAAAGCTCCAGTCAGGGCAGCGTGAACGACCTGGAGACCAGCGTGCTGGCCGCCGCCGAGGGCAAGGTGGGTGCCGAGAAGCTGCCCAACATCGTCTCCTCCTACGCGGACACCGCCTTTACGCTGGATCAGATGGGCCTTGCCGTTGACCTGAGCCCCTACCTGACCGAAAAAGAGAAGTCTGCCTATATCGCCGGGTTTCTCGAAGAGGGTGACCTGATGAACAACGGGGAGCTCAAGGTCTTTCCCATAGCAAAATCCACTGAGCTGCTCTACCTGAACGTCACCGACTTTGCCCCCTTTGCCGAGGCCACGGGCGTGACCTATGCGGATCTTTCCACCGTGGAGGGGCTGAACGAGGCCGCACACAAATACTACGACTGGACCGATGCCCAGACGGCTGCGCCCAACGACGGCAGGGCCCTGTATGGCCGCGACGCGCTGACCAATTACCTGCTCTGCGGCGCACAGGAACTAGGTACGACCATCTTTGATGCCGAGAACGGCGTGATGACCCTGCACTTTGACAAGCCGACCCTCCGCAAGCTGTGGGATAACTACTATGTCCCCTACATCAAGGGCTGGTGCAGTGCCAGCGGCAAGTTCCGCAGCGACGATATCAAGATCGGCAGCCTGCTGGCCTATGTCGGTTCCTCCTCCAGCGCTTCCTTCTTCCCCACCCAGGTGCTGACCAGCGACACCGAGAGCCACGGCATCGAGATGGCCGCGCTACCCTGCCCCAGCTTTGCAGGCTGTGAGCCGGTGGCCGTCCAGCAGGGGGCCGGCATGGTAGTCATCCCGGGCACCGAGGACGAGATCAGTGCCTGCGTTGCCTTCCTGAAATGGTTCACCCAGCCGGAAAACAACCTGCAGTTCTCGGTGCAGTCCGGCTATATGCCCGTGACCTATGCCGCCAACAGCATGTCCGCCCTTGAGAACAGCGGCCTGACGGTCTCCGAGAGTATCGACAAAGTGCTGAGCCTGTCCATTGATGCCATCGATCGCAGCAAGCTCTACACCACCCATGCCTTCCCGGATGCCCTGCGCGCCCGCAATACCCTGCAGTACGCGCTGGAGGACCGTGTCACTGCCGACCGTGCCACGGTGCTGGAGCGGCTGGCTGCCGGGCAGACCCCCGAGGAAGCCGAAGCCGAGTTCCTGACCGATGCCTGTTTTGATGCCTGGTACGACCAGACTCTGGCCGCTCTCAGCGCCTTTGCGGGCTGAGATGCCCTTGGAACAACCACAAAAGGAGAGACTCTCAGATGCAGAACCGCAAGCCGCACAGTCAGAAGGCCCCTCAGACGGGCCATTCTATCTTCGGCACCATCCTTTTCTCCCTGCTGGCTGTGCTGGCGGTGGAGTTCCTGCTGCTGACCTTTGCCGTCCACGCCACCCGGCTTGGCCCCCAGCTGAACCAGAACGCCGAGGATATCCTTGCCATACAGGTGGACAACCGCAGCCGGTATCTTCAGTCCATCTTCCACGATGCACAGGAGCTGACCAGCCTTTCCGATGCCATCAATGGCCTGACCCAGCAGCTTCTGGACGAGGGAGAGATCAGCCTGAGCACGCTGGACAGCAGCAGCGACGCGGCCTATCCCCTGCTGGAAGCCGCCGCGCCGGAGCTCATCAGCACCCTGCGCATCAAGTCGGTGACCGGCGTGTTTCTTATCCTGAACACCCATGATCTGGATAAGCGGAAGCAGGACAGCCTCATGCCCGCCATCTACCTGCGGGATCTTGACCCGGATGCCGCTCCCTCCCAGCGCAACGCCGACCTGACCTTTGTGCGGGCACCGGCCCAGCTGGTGCAGTCCCTCTCCATTGCCACGGACAACAGCTGGTCCCCCACCATCCGCTACCGGGCACTGGGAAACCGCGGCTTCCTTTATCCCCCTTTCCAGGCCGCCTATAAAGACGGAGCCAGCCTTGCCGCCTCCGATTATGGCCACTGGACCTCACGATCCTATCCGATGCCCGGAGACACCCACGAGGCCATTGCCTACAGCCAGCCCCTGATCCTGCCGGACGGCACCGTTTACGGCGTGATCGGCATGGAGCTGCTGGCCGACCACCTGTGGGAGAATCTGCCCTGCTCTGAGCTGCAAAACAACGGCACCTATTTCCTTGCCGTGACCGGTACGGAGGAGCTCTCTGCCTCTGAACTGCAGCTGCGTCCGGTGCTCCGTTCCCACTGCGACGGGCAGCCAGGTTCTGCGGACGAAAGCCTTACGCTGCGCCTCCACAGTGCCCAGACCCGCCGCTACCTCTTCAGCGATGCCCTCTACATTGCCTCGGTCTCCCCCTTGGACCTCTACAGCCGGAATGCTCCTTTCTCGGGCGAGCACTGGCTTCTCGTGGGCTCTGTTCCCGCGGTGCAGCTCTTTGCTTTTGCCCAGCGGCTGCAGCAGCTGTTCTCCTTCATCATTCTGATCACGCTGGCCGTTGGCTTTGTTTGCAGCTGGCTGATCAGCAGGCGGCTGGCCCGGCCCGTTGCCAAGCTCTCGGCTGAGGTAGCCGCTGCCGAAGCGGATTCCTCCGCCATCCCGCATCTGTCCGCCACCGGCATCAGGGAGCTGGATCAGTTCTCCTCCGCCTTTACCCAGCTGAGCAAAGACGTGCTGGACTCCTCCACCCGCTTTTTGCGCATTATGAAATTGGCCAGTGCGGAGCTGGGCGGCTATGAGCTGCGCGATGACAGCGTTTATGTGACCGACAACTTCTTCTCCATGCTGGGCCTTGCACAGGAGCAGCCAGATCCGCTCACGCCAAAGGCTTTCCGCGCCCTGATGGGCACACTGGAGCAGCGGTGGTTCTACCGCCTGTCCCCGGCCAACAACAAGGTCTTTGCCATCCCCCAGCCCGACGGCAGCACCCACTACATCACCCTGCGCATCACCCATATCCTGGGCGAAAGTGCCTCCGAGGTGGGTCTGGCTGAGGATATGACCACCACGGTGCTGGAGCAGCAGCGCATTGAGCACGAGCGCGATTACGACACCCTGACCGGCCTGTACCGCCGCCGTGCCTTTGACCGCGCCTGTGACGCGCTGTTCCAGCAGCCCGAAAAGCTGGGCTGTGCCGCCCTGCTGATGATGGATCTGGACAACCTCAAGCAGATCAACGACACCTACGGCCACGACTGGGGCGACCAGTACATCCGCCAGACCGGCCAGTGCTTTGCGGCCAATACGCCCGCCAACACCATCTGCTCCCGCCTTTCGGGCGATGAATTCCTGATCTTCTTCTATGGCTACCAGGATCAGAATCAGCTCCGCGCCCAGCTGGAGCTGCTGAGTGCCGCCCTGCAGCGCAGCGTGTCCATCCTGCCCAACGGCAAGCAGCTGCACATCAGCATCTCGGGCGGCATTGCCTGGTACCCCACGGACGGCCACGACCTGCTCACCCTGAAAAAATATGCCGACTTTGCCATGTATCAGGTCAAGCATTCCCACAAGGGCCGCATGTGTGATTTTGATATCGGCAGCTACCATCAGGAGGCATACGCCGCCCAGACCCAGCAGGACTTTGAGCGCCTGCTGCAGGAGGAACTGGTGACCTACCACTTCCAACCCATCTGCTCTGCCCGCAGCGGCCGGATTGCAGCCTACGAGGCCCTCATGCGGGTGGATCTGCCTACCCTGCACTCCCCCGCTCAGGTCATGCAGCTGGCCCATGAGACGGGCCGCCTGTATGAGATCGAACGGATCACTGTGTTCCATTCCAGCGCGATCTTCCAGCGCATGCAGGCACAGGGCCTGTTCCAAAGCGATGCCCTGCTCTTCATCAACTCCATCGCCAATGTCAGCCTGACGAATGAGGATGTGGAGGAATATGCTCAGCGCTACCCCGAGCTGCTCAAGCGGCTGGTGGTGGAGATCACCGAACAGGAGGATCTGGACCGCGCATGTCTGGAGCGGAAGCGGAACGTTCCGGGCTTCTCCGGCTCCTTTGCGCTGGATGACTACGGCAGCGGCTACAGCAACGAATTGAACCTGCTGGAGCTCTCGCCCCGGTACATCAAGATCGACATTTCCATTGTGCGCGGGATCGACACCGACCGTGATAAGCAGCAGATCGTCTCCAACATTGTGGCTTACGCGCACGCCCGCAGTATGCAGCTCATTGCCGAGGGCATTGAGACTGAGGCCCAGCTGCGCACCGTCATCGGTCTGGGCGTGGACCTGCTGCAGGGCTACTACCTCAGCCGCCCCGCCGCAGTGCCCGCCCCCATTGCACCGGTAGCGCAGGCGGTGATCGACCAGCTTGAACACCAGCGGTTTGATCCCCTCGGTTTATGATCTTTCCGGCTCCCCTGCGGGGGAGCCTTTTGTGACCCCATTCAGAGAAAGGAAACACGATGAACCACGAATCCAGTTCCGCTCTCCCCGCCGCCATCCGGGTGCGGGGCGCGCGGGTGCACAACCTGAAGAACATCGACGTAGATGTGCCGCTCCACAAGATCGTCGGCATTGCGGGCGTGTCCGGTTCCGGCAAGTCCTCGCTGGCGCTGGGTGTCCTCTACGCCGAGGGCTCCCGCCGCTATCTGGAGGCCCTTTCCACCTATACCCGCCGCCGGATGACCCAGGCCGAAAAGGCGCAGGTGGACGAGATCCGCTATGTTCCCGCCGCACTGGCCCTCCACCAGCGGCCCGGCGTGCCCGGGATGCGCTCCACCTTTGGCACCATGACCGAGCTTTTGAACAGCCTGCGGCTGATGTTCTCCCGGCTCTCCCACTACCCCTGCCCCGCCTGCGGCTGCATGGTGCCGCCCAGCCTGAACATTGCGGCCGAGATCCCGCTCTACTGCCCCCGGTGCGGCGCGCAGGTGCCGGTGCTGGGCGCGGAGCAGTTCGCCTTTAACAGCACCGGAGCCTGCCCAGACTGCGAGGGCACCGGCATCGTGCGGGTGGTGGACGAATCCACTCTGGTGCCGGACGAGAGCCTTTCCATCAACGAGGGCGCGGTGCTGCCCTGGCAGACCCTGATGTGGTCACTGATGAAAGAGATTGCCGAAAAGATGGGCGTGCGCACCAACGTTCCCTTCCGGGAGCTGACCCCGGAAGAGCGTGACGTGGTGTTCCACGGCCCCGCCAAAAAGGTGCACCTGCTCTACCAGAACAGCAAGACCGGCGCGGCGGGTGAAATGGATTTCACCTACTTCAACGCCGTTTATACCGTGGAGAACGCTCTTGCCAAGGTAACGGATGAAAAGGGCATGAAGCGGGTGGAGCGGTTCCTGAAGCAGGGCCCCTGCCCCGCGTGCGGCGGCTCCCGCCTGAACGCCGCGGCCCGGGCTCCCCGGCTGCGGGGCATCGGGCTGGCCGATGCCTGCCGCATGACGCTGGACACGCTGGTGCAGTGGGTGGAGGGGGTGCCCGCCTCCCTGCCCGTGGAGATGCGCCCCATGGCTGAGAGCATCTGCGAGTCCTTTCAGGCCACCGCCGCCCGCCTGCTGGATCTGGGGCTGGGCTACCTCTCCCTTGACCGGGAGGCCGCCACCCTTTCCACAGGGGAGCGCCAGCGGGTGCAGCTGGCCCGCTCGGTGCGCAACCGCACCACCGGCGTGCTCTATGTGCTGGACGAGCCTTCCATCGGCCTGCACCCCTCCAACATCGAGGGCCTGCGGGGCGTGATGCACGACCTGATCGCGGACGGCAACTCCATTGTGCTGGTGGATCACGACACTGAGATCCTGCGGGATGCCGACTGGCTCATTGAGATGGGCCCCGGTGCCGGTGAAAACGGCGGCACTATCCTGACACAGGGCACCGTGGAGCAGGTAACCAAAAGCCCGACTTCCCGCATCGGGCCCTTCCTTGCCGACCTGCACACCCTCTCAGCCCGCACCCGCACCTCGGAAGCGGAGCTCTTTGCGCTGGGCACCATCACCCTGCGCACCCGGGCCATCCACACCGTCAAGCCGCTGGAAGTCCGGCTGCCCAAGGGGCGGCTCATTGCAGTGACCGGCGTGTCCGGTTCCGGCAAGACCACGCTGGTGCTGGAAAGCCTGATCCCCGCGCTGGAGGCCGCCGCCAAGGGCGAAGCTCTGCCCGCCCATGTGGAAAGCATCACTGCACCGGGCATTGCGCAGGTCAAGCTCATTGACGCAACGCCCATCGGCATCAATGTGCGGTCCACGGTGGCCACCTATGCCAATGTCCACGATGAGCTGCGCAAGATCTACGCCCGCTCCCCCCTTGCCAAGGAGAAGGGCTACAAGGCGGGCGATTTTTCCTACAACACGGGCCGCCTGCGCTGCCCCGGCTGCGACGGCACCGGCACCATCAGCCTGGACATCCAGTTCCTGCCGGATGTGGAGATCACCTGCCCGGACTGCGGCGGTTCCCGCTACCAGAAGGATGCCGCCGCCCTCTACCGCACCCGGAAGGACGGCACCCAGGCTGAGAGCCTGCCCCGCCTGATGGAGATGAGCGTGGACGAAGCCCTTGCCGCCTGTGCCGACCTCAAGCTGGTGGCCAGCCGGCTGCAGACCCTTTCCAACCTGGGGCTGGGCTACCTGACTCTGGGCGAGGCCACCCCCAGCCTTTCGGGCGGGGAGGCCCAGCGGCTCAAGCTCGCCAGCGAGATGGGCAAAGGGCAGGCTGACACCGTGTTTGTATTCGACGAGCCCACCATCGGCCTGCACCCGCTGGATGTGCGCACTCTGCTGGGCGTATTCCAGCGTCTCATTGACAGCGGGGCCACTGTGGTGGTCATTGAGCACGATCTGGATGTGATCCGCAACGCCGACTATCTCGTGGACCTTGGCCCCGGCGGCGGCGAGAGCGGCGGACGCATCGTGGCCTGCGGCACACCGGAGCAGGTGGCCGCCGATCCCGCCAGCATCACCGGAAAATATCTGCACCTGTAATCAAAAGAGGGACCCCGCCCAACGGCGAGGTCCCTCTGACATTTTATGACAAATTTTAGGTATCCTGCAGTTCCCCGCGGCTGGCGGCCTTGAGGTAGGCAAAGATAAAGCCGTCCAGATCACCATCCATCACGGCATCGACATTGCCGGTCTCGTAGTTGGTGCGGTGATCCTTGACCATGGTATAGGGCATGAACACATAGCTGCGGATCTGGTGGCCCCAGGCGATCTCATTCTGCACGCCCTTGATGTCGTCGATCTTGTCCATGTGCTGCTGCTTTGCGATCTGATACAGCTTTGCCTTCAGCATTTCCATGGCGTAGTCACGGTTCTGGAACTGGCTGCGCTGGGTCTGGCAGCTGACCACGACACCGGTGGGCTTGTGGATCAGACGGACAGCGGAAGAGGTCTTGTTGATGTGCTGGCCGCCGGCACCGGAGGAGCGGAACACCTGCATCTCGATGTCCTCGGGGCGGATGTCCACCTGAATGGTGTTGTCCAGCTCAGGCATCACTTCCAGAGAGGCAAAGCTGGTCTGGCGGCGGGCGTTGGCATCAAAAGGAGACACGCGGACCAGACGGTGCACGCCGTTCTCGCTCTTGAGCAGGCCGTAGGCGTTGGGGCCCTTGACCATCATGGAAGCGCTCTTCATACCGGCCTCATCGCCGTCCTGATAGTCCAGCACCTCCACGGTCATGCCGTGTGCCTGTGCCCACTTGTTGTACATGCGGTAGAGCATCTCGGCCCAGTCCTGCGCCTCGGTGCCGCCGGTACCGGCGTGGAAGGTCAGGATCGCGTTGCTGTGGTCGTACTCACCGTTCAGCATGGTCATCAGCTGCAGCTCGTCCACGGCCTTGCCCACGGCGTTCACGGCTTCCTCTGCCTCGGGCACCATATCGGGGTCGTACTCCTCGTCCAGCATCACCAGCATGGTCTCGGCATCATCGTACAGGCCCTGCAGCTTTTCAAAGCGGTTCAGCTTGCCCTTCAGGTCGCCCACTTCATCAAAGACCTTCTTGCTCAGCTCAGCGTCATCGTAAAAGCCAGGGCGGCTCATGGTGTGCTCCAGCTCCTGCACACGCTTGCGGGAAGCGTCGATGGCCAGCGCTTCCTCCAGGTCCTTCACAGCGGTGCCGTAATCGGCCAGCTGCACTTTCAGTTCGTCAGTAGTAATCATATTTTAAGAATCCCTCAAAAGATACAGTTTATACACAGATACTTCATTAGTATACCCAGAATCCATGATAAAGTAAAGAGGAAAAATACTCAACCTACTGGAATTTTGAAGACTTTTGCCTTTTCTTTTCTCTTTTAAGGGAGTATAATAAGTTCAACTAGCATACTGGGAGGATCTTATGCCCAAATATTATGGCTGCCCCTGTGAGGGCTGCGGCAAGCCGCTGACACTGCAGGACGATATCGTTGTCTGCCCCGACTGTGGCGCGCCTTATCACCGCGATTGTTACGAAAAGCTCGGCCGCTGCATCCATGCCCCGGCCCACGCTGCCGGATACGAGTGGAAGTTTCCTTATCAGGAAAGTGAGCTGTGCACCTGCCCTGCCTGCGGCGAGCGCACCCTGCGCAGTGAGTCTGTCTGCCGCTGCTGCGGTGCGGCCCTGCCTCCGGAGGGGGCACAGGAGCCCGCCGACCGTGCCGATTCGGACGAGCACAGCGAGGAGTTTGATTACTCCACCTTTTACCGCCAGTTTCAGGAGACCGGAGCCCCGCAGGTAGACCCGCTGCGTCAGACCTATCAGGCCGCTTTTGGCAAGGAAGAGGTCATGGACGGCATCCCCTGCAAGGACTGGGCAGATTTCATCGGCCCGGCTTCCCCTGCCTACCTGAGCGCCTACTGCCGGATGCAGCTGTCCCACACCAAGACCTCCATGAGCTTTTCGGCCATGCTGTTTGGCCCGTTCTATTTCTTCTACCGCAAGGCGTGGAAGCCCGCGTTCGCCTTTCTGGCCGCCGAGCTGGTGCTGGCCCTGCCCACCTTCATTGACCTTTTGCAGATCACGGACAGCAGCCTGGCCCCGGGGCTTTCCACCTCCACCCTGCTCACTCTTTCCCGGGTCTGCTCGGTGCTCAGCTTCCTGCTGATGATCGTGCGCGGCCTGTATGGCAAGTGGCTCTACCGCCAGAGTGCCGCCGAAAAGATCCGCCGCATCCGCGCGGAGTTCCCGGACGCGGCACAGCGCAAAGCTGTGCTCTGCGCTCAGGGCGGCACCAGCTGGGCCGCCGTGCTCGGCTGTCTGGTCCTGCTCATGGTCATTGGCAGTGCGTTCACCCTGCTGCTTGGCCCCAATGTAGATGCCCTGATCCATCTGGTCTACGGCTGAGCGTTCAGCCCGAAATGATATGATGAAGGAGTTCCGAACCATGAAAAAAGTTACGAAGGCTGTCATCCCTGCCGCTGGTCTGGGCACCCGTGTGCTGCCCGCCACCAAGGCCATGCCCAAGGGGATGCTCCCCATCGTGGATAAGCCCGCCATCCAGTATCTGGTGGAGGAAGCCGTCAAGTCCGGCATCACGGACATTCTGATCATCCTGGGCCGCAACCAGAGCATCATCGAGGATCACTTTGACCGCAGCCCCGAGCTGGAAGAAAAGCTGGCCGCCCCCGGCAAGGAAAAGATGCTGGAGGAGTGCCTGGGCATCTCGAACCTTGCCAACATCTTCTTTGTGCGCCAGAAGCAGACGCTGGGCCTGGGCCACGCCGTGAGCATGGCAAAGGCCTTTACCGGTGACGACCCGTTCGTGGTCATCTACGGTGACGACGTGATCTGGGGCGAGGACCCTGTCTGCGCCCAGCTCATCCGCGCCTATGAGGAGTTCGGCCGCCCGGCTGCCGGTGTCTCCGCTGTGCCCTGGGCCGATGTGAGCCGCTACTGCAGCCTGAAGACCACTCCCATCCACGACAACTATTTCTTTGTGGATGACATGATTGAAAAGCCCAAGAAGGGCCAGGAGTTCAGCAACTACTCCATTCTGGGCCGTGTGCTGCTGACCCCTGAGATCTACGATATCCTCGCCCTGTCTCTTATACACATCTCCGAGCCCACGAGACACTGAGCGATCTC
>ERZ1027035.411-NODE-411-length-12822-cov-5.033759_pt1 | contig 12822 bp, 7 predicted proteins | sample MGYA00519442_ERZ1027035 | MGnify/ENA primary metagenome ERZ1027035 (study PRJEB26926, sample SAMN06164790) | human gut metagenome | biome: ENVO:00009003; feature: ENVO:2100002; material: ENVO:00002003 | host: Homo sapiens | place: USA | collected 2012 ...
CTTCCGCCTCGTAACCGATGCGCGAAACAAACTTTCTCCGGCCGTCCATTTTATTCAAAATATAGGAATACAGCTCAAACGGCCGTACGAAGTCCGCCATATTCAACAGCGTCTGCAATTCCGAATAAACTTTTCCGTACTTCAGATTCGCTCCCAGCCGGGACCACAGGCTTTTGTCTCCCCGGTTATAACACAGCTCAAACAAATCGTCGTCCGTCAATCCCCACAAAGGAGACTTCAAAATTGTCGCCAGGGTCAAATCATCGCCCGGCAGAAGGATAAATTTACCGACAGCAACCAAATCCTGCACGGCAACCTGCTCCAGCAAACTTATTTTATCTATGCCCGCAATGGCCACACCCGCATTTTTGCAGGCACGGACAAACTCTTCTACAAAGCTGTTGCGCCGCTGAACCAATACCATAAAGTCTTTATAGCGCAGGGGACGGTTTTGCGACGCCAGCAGCTCTTTCCCTTCTACCAGGCATTTTATCCGCTCCGCTATCATTTTTGCCAGACGGGAACTCGTCAATTCTGCCGTCACCCGTTCAATCGGCGGCAGCCATATGTCGGGATTTTCGCCGTCGCCAGCTTCTATCAGCGGCCATAACTCCACTCTTCCGCCTTCGCCGATACGAGACGGCGTATGAACAACGCTCTGACCCTCCAAAGCCACGCCCTTTTTGGCTTTTTCATCGGCAAACACACAGTTCACCGTATCCAGGATGGCAGCCGTTGAACGAAAAGAAACTTCCAGATTGACCTCGTTAAAATTGCCCGAACTTTTCAGCTCTTCTGCAAAATACCGGCGCATACGCTCAAATTCCTGCGGATCAGCCCCCTGAAAAGAATAAATCGACTGTTTACGGTCACCCACGGCAAATACCGTACAGTTTTTGTCCTTGGCACCCAGCCCGTTAAAAAACTCATTGGTAATCGCGCGGATAATTGCCCATTGATCCGGCGACGTGTCTTGAGCCTCATCAATCAAGACGTTGTCAATGCCGCCGTCAAGCTTATATAAAACCCAGTCAGCCACGCCCGGGTTCTCAAGCAGCTCCCTGGTTTGCACAATCAGGTCTTCATAATCCATTTTAGAATGGATTTTCTTATATTCATTGTATCCGCGGATTAAGTCATCTGCCAGAAACAAAACCGCGCGGGTTGCCGCCAAAAGCCTGGCTGCGGCGATTTTGTTGTCCGTTTCCGTCAGCCGTTCCGCCTCCGCTAATGCAAAATCCGCCCCTTCGGGATATACTGCCAAGGCTTTTTTAGTTGCAATGTTTTTGCGGGGCTGATTGTCTGCGGTCAAAAAAACGGCATGATAATCGTCATACAGGACTTCCGGCCGACGGCTGTTCAACACCGCTTCTAAACAAACCGCCTTTTTTCTGTCGGTATCGCTGCCCTGCGCCAGAGCCGCCGTCAACGCTTTCAGTTTTACAACGTCAGTTTCTGAAACAAAAGCCTGTTTCAAACCTTCTTCCGTCTCATTTTCAGAAACGCCGAGCCGACGGGAAGTTTCCGCCAGCAACATATCCAAAGACCGGTATTTTCCCAAAAGCCTGGCTATTTTGCTGCGATTGTCCGTCAACGAACTCATCAGCTTTGGAAACGTGAATTCGCTGACTTGTCTGGTAATGAAAGCCAACGCCCGGGCCGTTCTGCTCTCCGGCTCTTCTTCAATTTTCTGCAACAACCGTTTTTTGACTTCCTCAACCGCCTCCTTGGCCGTACGGTCATCCATAACTTCAAAATAAGGAGAAATCTTTGCTTCCAGCGGAAATCGCTTTAAAATCTCCTGACAAAAGCTGTGAATGGTCTGAATCTTCATACCTCCGGGCGTATCAAGCAAAACGGCAAACAACTTGCGTGCCTGAGCTTTGATTTCTTCAGCTTTTGACGTATCTTCCAACCGAAAGCCCAAAAGTTTTTCCAATTCTTCCTGAAGTTCGACGTCATTGATAACCGCCCACCGGCTCAGCCGTCCGGCAATACGCGTATTCATTTCAACCGCTGCCGCTTTGGTATAGGTCAGGCACAATATCCGCCCCGGCTGAACGCCTTTAAGCAACAGCCGCAGCACCCGGTCTGAAAGCACTTTGGTTTTTCCGGTGCCGGCAGAAGCTTCCACCCACACTGAACAATCCGGATTCGACGCCGCCCGCTGCTGCGCCGTAGCCAGTTCGATTCGTGCTTTTCTTTGAGCTTCAATGTCCATTAATACAACCCTTCCTGACAAAAGCCTGCCCGGCCTTTATTCCTCCTCCGCAACCGACCACTCCTTAACCCGCGCCAGCTGTTCATAATCCGAATACTCGGGAATCCGCTTGGGATTGGGATGGCAAATATACGGCGTCGTTTCAAAGTCAAAAACGGATATCAGCTTATGCAGATGATCTTCCGTCGTAGCCAAAATATCTTCCATATTTTCCTCGATAACCGTTTCTCTGCGCCCCAGCTGCCAATAAATCAGTTTTGCCACTTCCGCGGCCGGAAGCGTTCCAAATCCGCCCTTTTCCGCAATCAGCCCTTCAATGGGAAGCTGTGGAGCAAACCCCTTGGCCACTTCCTTGGGAGTACGGATTTTTCCGGTTTTGTAGTCAATAATGTTTATCCGGCCGTCTTTGGTTTCGTCAACGCGGTCCGCTTTTGCCGTCACCGTAAACACCCCTGCCGGAGCATTAAAACTAAACTTGCCCTTAACCTCGTTATGGACTTTTCTGACCTCCTGACGATATTCCTCTTCCACTTTCACCAAATGCTCGGCAATTTTTTCAAAATTAGGCCACCAAAAAGCTCTGCGCTCCAAGGCAAGATTGTTTTCGGCAAAACTTTCTTTGCCGATTTCCAACAGCTTTTCAAGCGCGTCGGGCGGTAAAGCCTCATTATACTTATTATTGAATTTTTCCAAAATCGCATGAATGATCGTACCGTAATCCGCCATGGTCAAATCGGTCTCTACGTCATCCAGCGGTTTGAGCCTCAGAATATACTTGGCAAAAACGCTGTACGGATCACGCATCAAAAGTTCTATGGCACTGGCCGACAATTCCCTCGGGCGCGCACTCACCGGAGGACAGGGAGCCGGAGCGTTTACTTTTTCAAACCGCTCGGGTTTGTCAAAATTTTTTGCCGACAGGCGGTAGACGACATCGCTGAAATCATTAATCGAAAGGTTCAATGCTTTTAACACCGTTTCCAGTCGCATCCACCAGCGGGATTTAACCATCGGCGTACCCTGCACGCGCTCCGCCCGGGTCAGAAAAACCTCTTCTGCCCCCATCAACAGGGAAAAATCCAATCCCGATACACCGATAGCCTTTTCCGGCAGCGGAAATCCGAAATCTTTTTTCATCGGCCGCGACATCCATGGATCGCTTGCGGCAGCCTGAGGCCAAACGCCTTCATTAACTTCCCCTGCGATGATGGTATCAAAATGTGTCAGACGGGCTTCAATCGGACCCAGAATTCTCAACCGCGGATGCATACCGAATTTCGGACGTACCATGACGCCCGCCGCCATTGCTTCCCAAAGTCCCAAATATTCCTTAACGTCGATTTCGCCCAGAACTTCGGCTTTTTCATACCAATCGGCAATAAAGTTTGCGGCGGCTTCGCCGTCATCGCCGCGCCACAAAATTTGTCCGCCGTCCTTATCGCTTAAAGAGGCAATCCGTTCCGCCGCTTTGATATGGCTTCTGATTAAACCCTTCAAATCGGCTTTCTCGCCGCTGCACAATTCGGAAAAATCGCCTTGCAGTTCACAAAGCTTTGCTGCAAAGGCTTCCAACGCCTCGTCTGCTTTACCGCCCCGCCAGACTTTCTGCTCCAGCTGCCGCGTCAGCATACGCGTTTCCGCATAACTCTGCCCCAATCCCGCCAACGGATGCTTCAGCAAACTTAAGAAGTCAATCCGCCGGCATTCCCTGACTGCCGTTTTGGCCACCAATCGCAAAAACGTTCCGACCGGCGTTAAGGTCAACGGACGTCCCGCGGAATCGTCAACTTTTATATCCCAGCGCTCCAGTTCCGAAGCCACGCGGCGGGCCAGGTTTCGGTCCGGAGTAACCAATGCTGCGGTTTTCTCAGGAATTTCCAGTGTCTGACGCATAATTAAGGCTATTGCCAAAGCCTCTTCCCGGATATCATTGCAATTAACCGCCGTTATGCCGTGCAATGCCTCGGATTTTATTCCCTCCGCCGCCAAATTTCGCCATTTGTCGGTAGTCTTTGCCGGACGCATCACTTCACTGATAAGTTTTTCCCGCTCAATATTCCGTGCCGGTTCAAAATCAGCGACGTCTTCCCGTTTCAGCTCCAGATAATCCAACAATTCCTTCAATTCAAACTGAGGATGCGTTTCATCAATCGCTGCCCAGGAATCTGCGTCCAGTTCCCGATCCAACCCGTTGATAATCAACTCGCCCTTCGGCAGAGCCAAAACTGTCGCCGCCAGTTCTTTCATCGCCGGAAACGTAGCTGTTGTTCCCGCGGCAACGATTCTTTTTGCCGGAGGATGCTTCCGCCATATATGGCATTGCCGGCGAATAAGCTCGTTGCGCCGAAAACTCGGATCGCTTAAACCGCGCTCTTTGAGAATTTCCGGCCAATACCGGGTGATAATTTCCAAAAACTTCAGCGTTTCCTGCCAATGGGCGGCATATTCCTCCGGCACCAGCTGCGCCAGATTGGAAAAATCCAGATTTTCATTATGAACGGTATCTATCAGCCGTGCCAGTTCCTGAGCCAGAAAACAAGCCTGATTCAACGACATCTTTTCCAACCCGAAATCGCTTGGTTTGGCCATAATGATTTTGGTAAACAGCATCAGCCTTTCAGAACGTTCGATTGCCGGAGGCAGCCCGAACAAGGCTTCTTCTGCACCCTCCCCGCTGAGCAGAAGCTCATCTTCCTCAACGTCGCCGATAGGCGTCATCTGCGGCAGCAGCGTCGGCTGCATCCCCTGAGCTTTAACAAAAGCATCGGCCATCGCTTTGCAGGCGCGCCTGTTTGGCAGCAGAAACAAAACCTCTGCCAATGCCAGCGGATTATCCCTGTATTCAGCCAAAAAACGCTCTGCCACGGTATCGACAAAGCAATTGGAAGCAGATATGTTATAAATGACGCCCAGAGTCTCGGTCCTTAATTGCTGATTAAATCTTCTAATTCCCGGCAAAACTTCTCAAATGCCCGGCCGCGGTGCGAAATTTTAGCCTTTTCCTCTGCCGTAAAATTTGCAAACGTCTTGTCAAAACCGTGCGGCTTAAATATCGGATCAAAACCGAAACCGTTATTTCCGCTCTTTTCGGAAACAATTTCGCCTTCGACCTTCCCCTCAAAAAATCGGCATTCCCGACCCGGAATTTTCAGAGCCAGCACACAAGAAAAATGTGCAGACCAATCATTGCTGCCGCTGTTCCTTAACTCTTCAATAAGGTGCTCCATAGCCCGGTCAAAATCCCTTTCCGGTCCGGCATAGCGGGCAGAGTAAACGCCGGGCCTTCCTCCCAGGGCATCGACACACAATCCGGAATCATCGGCCAAACAGGGCAATCCGGATATTTCGCTTAACTGATTGGCTTTTAACGTCGCATTTTCCCGAAAGGTCGTTCCGGTTTCCTCCACGTCCGGCAATTCAAGCTCGCGCGCCGAAACGACATCCACCTTAAACGGAGCCATCATCCGTTTTATCTCATCGATTTTTCCCTGATTATGAGATGCGACCACCAGTTTCTCAATTTTCATCTATTTGACTCCCAAAGCTTCTTTTTGTTTGGCAATCAGCAAGGCAATGCCCTCGCGGCCCAAAGCCAGCAGCTGGTTAAACTGTGCCTCTTCAAACGGTTCGCCTTCAGCCGTTCCTTGGATTTCCACTATTTTGCCGCTTTCGGTCATTACAAAATTCATATCCACCTGCGAATTTGAATCCTCTTCGTAATCCACGTCCAAAATCGCTTCTCCGTTAAAAATGTCACACGAAACCGCAGCCACAAATTCTCTTATCGGATTAACCTTGATTTTCTTTTCCGCCATCAGTTTATGGATAGCCTGATACAACGCGACAAAACCGCCGGTAATTGAAGCAACGCGTGTTCCCCCGTCGGCCTGAATAACGTCGCAGTCGATGCAAATTGAAATGTCTTTCATATTTTCGAGATTAACCACCGAACGCAAAGAACGTCCGATAAGCCGCTGAATCTCTTGAGTGCGGCCGGAAGGCTTTTTGCTCTCCCGCGGAACCCGGACTTGTGCAGAACGCGGCAGCATTGCATATTCCGCGGTTATCCATCCCTTGTTTTGCCCCTTCAGCCACGCCGGCACTTTCTCTTCCACGCTGGCCGTGCAAATAACATGAGTACCGCCGAATTTTACCAGGCAAGACCCTTCGGCATAAGGATTAAAGCCGGGAACAAGTTCAATATTTCTGATTTCGTTGTTAGCTCTTTGTGAATGGCGCATTTTTCCTACCTTTTCATATTCAGTTATGTCGGAATAATACCCCGCTTTTCGCTCCTGTGCAACAGCTTATTTGATGATAAAAAGCAGAACTTTTATCCGGCTTTGTATCCTAACCCGTCATTAAACCGTTTTTGAATATGGATTTAAAATTCTAAAAAAAATCCCGACAGCAGAAAAACCGTCAGGATTTATTCTTTTTTTACAAATGTCCGGTTTTAAGCAGACGGTGATATTTGTAAATCGAACCGTCTTCGGCGTTCCAGCTGAAATCTTTTTCCATCGCCTTTTTCTTCATATTGTTAATCTGCGACGGCTTGCTGTAATAAATAGCCAAAGCTTTATACAGGGTTTCCGTATAGGCATTCTCATTCGTTTTCAAACGCTTGGCCGTCAGGTTGCTTCCGAACACCCGCCGTTTTTCGGTAAAGAACACTTCGGTACGAAAACCGTCAACGCCGTCTTCTATCGTATCAACCAGGCCCCCGGTCGACATCGCTATCGGCAGCGCTCCCTTGGCCATGGCTTCCATCTGCGTCAGACCGCAGGGCTCAAACCGGCAAGGCATCATGTAAAAATCCGATGCCAGCTGAATAGCATAAGCAAACTCGTCTTTATATCCGCGAAAAACGTAAATCCGTTCCGCCGTCTTCTTGTCAACCTCGGCAACCTTGTCCTTAAGCTTCATCAACAGTTCAAAATAGTTGGCATCGCCGGCGCCGCCCAGAATAAAGACCGGAAGATGAGACCGGAAACGACCGTACTTTTGAGCCAGATTCAATATCGCCTGCACCGCAATGTCATAGCCTTTTTGCTCAACCAACCGGCTGGTAGCGCAGATAATCGGGGTCCGCTCCGGATCTTTCAGCGTCTGGCCGATGCTGTCAAACTGATAAATATCAATCAGCGGAATCACCTTTTGCTTATATTCTTTGTCAGAAGCTATCCTCGAAAGCAGTTTGATAAATTCGCGCTTGTTGTGCTGCTTGGCCTCCAGATGTGTCTCGTCAAAAAACTTGAAGTCGACGTCGCCGAAATAAGCGTTAATCTTCTCGATTTTTTCTTTGTTGGGAGAAATCAGCCGTTTGTCATAACCGTTGACGATTCCGAAAAAGTTACGGTGGTCTTTGCGGATTTTCAGAATGTCGCGAAAATCAAAACCAAACCCCAGTTCTTTGGAAACTTCTTCCAGATAGTTTTTCGAAACCGTAACAACTCTGTCTGCCAGATGAAAATTACAGGACGCCTGATTATAACAATCGTGTACAATCAGTGTGTTGGTTGCCCGCGGATTGCTGTTTTTAATCGCCTTGGCATTTTTAAGCACCTGCATTGACAGATTTTCATAAAGGGAATTCAGTATCTTGACCGTATTGTCATAATCCCAACCCTGATACCCCAGGTGGTGTGCAATATGAACCACCGGAATCTTGCGGATTTTCTCGGCCAGTTCCGCATCCATCATTTTGGCCTCAACCTGTGCCGTGGTAAAATATTTCATCAGCCCGGACAAAGCGCCCAGATGCCAATCGTTCGCAATCACCACATTCGGGCAGTCCAAACCCTTGACACCTTCGCTGCACAGCGTTTTCAATAAAACATATACCGCTTTGGAAAAGAATGCAAACCGTTCAACCTCGTTAATTCCCGAGCGGTTCAGAACATAGCATCCGTCTTGTGCGGAAGGATTGTTTTCGTGCGGATTAATATCGAAAAAGCGGTCATTGCTCAAAAAGATGTACGGCGTTCCGTTATAAGTTCCGGTATAAACGTTAACCTTGTATTTAACCAAAACCGAACGTTCGCCCAAAAACGGAACCTCAATCGTCTTGATTTTTTTCACTTCGCAGGAACGATGCTCGGCACCGCAATAAACATTGCCATTCAGCTCGGCCTTTTTCTTGCCGGTGTCTCCGAGATACATCGGCGTCACCACTGTCAGAACGTCGCCGTTTTGACCAAAGCAGTTGTTAAAGGCTTCCGGCAGTTCCGAAGCCACCATGCCCAATCCGCCCCACTTCATAAAAGTGGCGGTTTCCGAAGAAATCATCCATGATTTGACGGTATCGATTTGGGGCCAGTTTTTTTTGCCGAGACATTGAACTTTTGAAAGATTTTGAATTTCCTGTAAATTAGGATTGGTCGTTACGTTATAGGTTATCGTAAATTTCTTTTTATTAAACCCCTTGGGTAGCATTTTCAGATTATTTTGAATATCAGGATTTAATATTGCAGCTTCCATATCACATCTTTCAAGAAGTCGAAAATAATTACATTTTTATGCCAAAAAAGGCGCTCTTTTTCTAATAAAAGACTATCACTCTTGACTTGTCAAGCTTTAGTCACTAAATTCCTTATATATATACACGTAAGCAATAAATATTTAAAGAGAAAAAAGATGAAAAAGAACAAAAAAAACACCCCTGAAACCGAGGCCGGCAACGTAGTGGATAACCAGGTAGATAAAAACCTCCCGGAAGTTGAAAACGAAGCGGAACCAGAAGAAGCTCCCGAGGTTGACATCGAACAGCTCCAGGCCGAAAACCAAAAGCTTCGCGAAGACTACCTGCGAGCTTTTGCCGAAGCCGAAAACACCAAACGCCGCTGCGCTCAGGAAATTGAAAAAAACAACAAATACGCCATTTCCTCTTTTGGCAAAAATCTGCTCAGCGTTGCCGACAACCTCCACCGCGCCATTGAAGCCGTCGACAAAGACGATAACAAGGAAAACTGCGAAGCCCTGCTCAAAGGCGTCGAACTCACCGAAGCAGAGTTGATGAAGGTGTTTAACAAATTCGGCATTTCGCGTATGGATATTATGGGGAAGGTTTTTGACCCTAATTTTCATCAGGTAATCCAAGAAGTCGAAGATGCATCCAAACCGGCCGGAACCGTAATTGCCGAGTTGCAGACCGGATATATGCTCAACGACCGGCTTTTGCGCGAAGCTATGGTTGTCGTCACCAAGGGAGGCCCCGCGGCACATTAATCCGTACAACTCCGCATTTGTAAACAGATAAAAAAGAACCTCCTTTTACGGAGGTTCTTTTTTATCTTAACCCTAGCGATTATACATCGGACGGGCCGTATAATGCGTATGCAGGTACTCATGGGATTTGCCGGAACCCGGTTTGCCCAAATATTCGCTGTACAACACCTTAACCGCCTCATTATGATGAGACAAACGGTTTTGAGCATGCAAATCTTCGTCCAACAGTCCCTTTGCACGTTTAATACGGATTTCATCGGTAATGCCCCGAGGCTTCGGCTGCCCCGGCATCATTACCCTCGGCTGGCCGCCGCCGGAGATACACCCGCCGCGGCAAGCCATTACCTCGATAAAATGATACGGAGGTTCTTCGCCGTTGGCTTTGGCTTCGCGAACCTTATCCAAAACCTTTTCCACATTGCCGGCACCGTGGGCAACGGCAATCCGTACTTTTGTGCCTTTAATGTCGATTTCAGCTTCCTTGACGCCTTCCAGCCCTTCTATTTCGGCAAAATTAATTTCACCGAGCTCTTCGCCGGTAATATAGTAATAAGCCGTCCGCAAAGCCGCGGTCATAACGCCGCCGGTCGTACCGAAAATCGTTCCCGCGCCGGAATACTCGCCCAACGGGCTGTCGGCCTCTTCATCTTTCAAATCCCGGAAATTGATGCCGGCCTGCTTTATCATCCGGCATAATTCTCTGGTCGTCAGAGACACGTCCACATCCTGAAAACCGGAACTGCTCATATCCTTGCTGCGGGTAATCTCCCACTTCTTCGCCGTACAGGGCATAATTGAAACCACCCTAATCTTGGCCGGATTAAGCCCCATCTTCTCGGCGTAATACGTCTTGGCTAAAGCTCCCACCATTGATTGCGGAGACTTGCAGGTAGAGAAATTGTCTATCATGTCGGAATGATATTTTTCCAGCATATCAACCCATGCCGGACAGCAGGAAGTAAACATCGGCAGCGATGCCGGATTCATTTTAAAGCGTTCGACAAACTCGGTAGCTTCTTCAATAATCGTTAAATCGGCGCCGAAATTAGTGTCAAACACCTTGTTGAACCCCAGCCGGCGCAATGCGGCATATGTCTTTCCGGTCAGATTTTCACCAAAATCGTAACCAAATTCCTCACCTATTGCCACTCTTACCGCCGGAGCAATCTGCACGACCGTAATGATGTCGGGGTCACGCAGCATCTCCCACACTTTCTGAGTTTCGTCATATTCGACAATCGCGCCGGTCGGACAATGCGCTGAACATTGTCCGCATTTAATACAGGGGCTGTCTGCCAGCTTAATGCCGCCGGCAGCGCTGATACGCGTTGCCAATCCCCGGTTTAAATAGCTCAGAGCCCAGACGTTCTGTTGATTTTGGCAAACCTCCACACATCGTCCGCAAATAATGCATTTTGAGGGGTCCAAAACAATTGATTTGGTTGAATCGTCCAGCTCAAACTTCTTGTTCAAGCTCGGCAGATGAGAATGAGCAATGCCGAAACTGTTGGCCATATCCTGCAATTCGCAGTGTCCCGAACGAATACACGTCAGACACTCGTTGGGATGATTGCTCAAAATCAGTTCCAACACCGTCCGTCTCACACCGACTATTTCGGCATCGCCGGTAATCACTTCCATACCTTCGGCTGCCGGAGTACAGCAAGAACGCAAAATTCTCCCGTTCACCTTGACAATACACATGCCGCAGCCGGCGGAAGGGTCAACGTCGGGATGTTTGCACAATGTCGGAATGTCAATCTGTGCCTGACGTGCCGCTTCCAAAATGGACGTACCTTCGGGAACTTCAACTTCAAAATTATCTATTTTCAATTTTACCATGATTATCTCTCCTCTGCCTGTTTGGGAGTGTCGACCAGCTTTTCCAAATATTCGTTTTCAAAAAAGCGCAAAGTTGAAAGCACCGGATTAGGCGCCGTTTGACCCAGGCCGCACAAAGAAGCTTTTTGCATTGCCTGCGCAACCCGTTTCAAATCCTCCAAGTCCTGCTTGGTGCCTTTGCCTTTGTTGATTTTCTCCAGCAAAAGCAGCATCTGCTTGCCGCCGATACGACAGGGAGCACATTTTCCGCAGGATTCGTCGACCGTAAAATCAAGATAAAAATTGGCTATGTTAACCATGTTGGAACTGTCGTCCATCACAATCATGCCGCCGGACCCCATAATCGATCCAACCTTTTTGAGTTCCTCGTAACATACCGGCAAATCCATATGCTCGGCCGGAATCACGCCGCCGGACGGACCGCCGGTCTGAACCGCCTTCAGTTTTTTGCCGTTGGGAACGCCGCCGCCGATTTCATTAACGATTTCGTTAATCGTCGTTCCCATCGGAACTTCAATCAACCCCGAATGTTCAACCTGACCGGTCAGTGCAAACACCTTGGTTCCTTTAGACGTTTCGGTACCGAAAGAAGCAAACCACTCCGGACCTTTCAGAATAATTTTTGCAATATTCCCCAAGGTCTCCACATTATTGACGCAGGAAGGTTTGTCCCACAACCCTTTATTGGTCGGATACGGCGGACGCGGACGCGGAGTACCCCGCTTGCCTTCAATGGAATGAATCAGAGCTGTTTCCTCTCCGCAAACAAAGGCTCCCGCTCCCAAACGAACGTCAATGTTGAAACAGAAGTCCGTCCCCATAATGTTGTTGCCCAGCAAACGGTTCTTTTTACAGGCCTTAATCGCTTTTTCCAGCCTTTCGACCGCCAGCGGATATTCCGCCCGCACATAAAACCAACCGTCCGTAGCACCGATGGCATAAGCAGCAATCATCATACCCTCGATAACCGCATGCGGATCGCCTTCCAAAATACTGCGGTCCATATAGGCTCCCGGGTCACCTTCGTCACCGTTGCAGATGATGAATTTCTCATCGACGGTCGGCACTTTTGACGCCAGTTCCCATTTCATTCCGGTGGAAAATCCTCCGCCGCCGCGGCCGCGCAGGCCGGATTTCTTAATTACCTCGACAACTTCTTGCGGTGTCATCGTTTTCAACACCTTTTCCAAAGCCAGGTAACCGCCGTGGGCAATATATTCATGGATGTCTTCGGGATCCAGACGGCCGGCGTCCTTCAGCACCACCTTTTCCTGCTTGGTAAAAAACGGCAAATCAAGCGACAAAACGTGTTGTGCCAAAAATTCCGGCAATTCGAAAACCTCGCCTTCGGCAAGTTTTAACGCGGGAACGACATGTTCGGTAATAATCAGTCTCGCCACCAAGGGTTCCAAACGCTTATACAGAACGTCTTTCTGTCCTTTGATTTCTACCCTGATTAAAGGCCCTTGAGCGCATAGCCCCATACCTGTCTCTTATACACATCTCCGAGCCCACGAGACACTGAGCGATCT
>ERZ1027035.436-NODE-436-length-12394-cov-6.194829_pt1 | contig 12394 bp, 10 predicted proteins | sample MGYA00519442_ERZ1027035 | MGnify/ENA primary metagenome ERZ1027035 (study PRJEB26926, sample SAMN06164790) | human gut metagenome | biome: ENVO:00009003; feature: ENVO:2100002; material: ENVO:00002003 | host: Homo sapiens | place: USA | collected 2012 ...
TCTCCTCCTCTCGAATGAGTCTGACCCTTCATCAGACACTGCACGACCCTACCGCGCCCGCCCCGGCCGCACCATCGGGCTGGGAGCGCGTTTTTGGCGAAAATGCAACAAATGAGAAAATCATGCTGGTAGCACGATAGGTTTGACCTGGGATTTCTTCGCTTCCTTATTGACAGCGGGTCATTTTCTCCGCAGACGCGCCGGAGCGTTTACAATAGATGGGAGGTTAGGGGGAAATCCATGGGAACGCGTTTCACTGCTTCGTCGCCCGTCATCATCGCGCTTCTGGGATGCGCACTCGCGCTCAATGGCACCTGGGTCATGGGGGCGTTCCAAAGCGTGGGCATCTTCGCCTTCGCGGATCACGGCGAGTCTGTCTTAGACGCGGTGTACCTGGTTTCCATCACGGTGCTTTCCCTCACGCTGTTGCTCGTCGGCTACTTCGAGCACGGCGCAGGACGCCTGCTCGCCCGCAGGGGCACTTTCTGGGTCTCGGCGGCGTGCACCGTGCTCGCGACGTTGGCCATGCCCCTCGGCGGTCTTCCATCCCCGGAGGGCTCGCTCTTCGTTGCCGGCACCGGGGTGCTGTCGGGGGTGGCCTCGGCGCTTTTCCTCATGTACTTCGGCATGGCGCTCTCCCGCGTATCGCTGCGCGAGGCCACAGCGGCCGTCGCCATCGGGCAGATCGCCTCGCCGCTTCTGTTCAGCTTCTCGCTCGTGCTCTCGCCTCCGCCGGCCTTGGCCTTCACCGCCCTGTTGCCCGTCGGCGCGGCTGTTGCCCTGTGGGCTGCCATCCGCCGTATCCGCGAGGCGGCGCAGATCAGCGTCATCGAGCTGGCCGACCAGCACCCCCCCCACCGACGCCGACGAGCATCGCCAGGTCTCGCGCCTCGTCTTCCGCATCGTGCTCTGCGTGGCCCTCGTCGGCTTCGCCCACGAGCTCATGCGCACCCTCTACATACAAATGGACATCGCGAGCGCCGGAGGGGCTGCCTACGCCCTCGTGCAGGCGCTGGCTGGGGCGGCGGTGGTCATCGGCGCTATCCTCATCGCCCTGGCCATGATGAGCGCGAAGACCCTCTCCATGCCGCGGCTGTGCTACGGCGGCATCACGCTGTTTCTCATGGTGGGCGTCTTGCTGGGGCCGGCGCCGCTTCTTTGGGCGTCCCTGACGAGCATCGTCCCCTATGCCGTGAACCAGGCGGCCAACTCGTGCTTCGGCCTGTTCATGTGGATCATGACCGCTGCCCTCTGCCAGCGTTTCTCCGCCACTCGGGTGCGTACCTTCGCGCTCATCCGCGCCGGCTGGGCCCTAGGTCCCCTGGCGGGGCTTCTGCTCGGCCGCTTCGCCCTACTGGTGGGCGGCCTTACGCCTGCGACCGTATACGCCTGCATGCTCGTGGCGGTGCTGGCGGTGTTCGTGGCCATGGGGGCCGTGTTCAACGAGCGCGTACTCATGGAGACCATGGACATCCTGCCCCTGGAGCGCCGCGAACGCTTCCAGGACAAGTGCCGCCTCATCATCGAGCGCTACGGCCTGTCGGAACGCGAGGGCGAGATCATGATCATGTTCGCGAAGGGCCGCAACCTCGCCTACATCCAAGACGAGTTGTTCATCTCAAAGAGCACCGTGAGCACCCACCGCCAGCACATCTACAAGAAGCTCGGCATCCACTCCCAGCAAGAACTGCTGGATTTGGTGCAGGCCGCTAACCCTTACGGGGAGTAGGAGCCGCAGTGGCCGCCAGCCGAATTCCCCGGCCAGTCGGGACGACGCAAACCGCCTCTACCGCTCGTACACGTTCGGCACGTTCAGCAGGGCGCTCATGGCGTTCACGATGGACTTGGGGTCGTTCACCTTGCGGGCGCGGGGCTTCATGGGGATGCGCTCGGAGCGGCCGCGCTTGGTGACGTCGGCGGCGAACACGTCGGTGGACAGGGTCAGCGCGCCCGTGGGGCAGATGTCCTCGCAGCAGCGGCACTGCACGCAGCGGCCCGTGTAGTGGTCGATGCCGAAGGGCTTGCCGGTCTCCGCGGCCGTAGCGGCGTCGCCGAACTTGTGGATGGCCTCCGTGGGGCAGAACGTGGCGCACATCTGGCAGGACGTGCACTTCTCGGGATCGATGATGACGTGGCCGAACAGCCGCGTGTCGATCATGACGTCGTCCGGCTCGCCCATGTTGCTGAGGGCCAACAGCAGCCGGCCGCGACGCTCGGGCAGGAAGTGGGGCAGCGTGCCGTCCTCGCCCACTTTCGCGAACTTCGGCTCTTCCTCTTCCTCGGCGCCCAGCTTCTCGCGCACCACGTGCTCGGCGGTGATGGCTGCGGCGGCCCGGGCCTCGTCGCGCATCGACGAGAAGAAGCCGCGGCGCCCCGTGTCGAAATCGGCCGGCGCGGTAAGGCGCACGGAACGGGGCAGCTTGGTGGTAAGCTTCACCGTGACGTCGCTGCCCCAGGTCTCCAGCAGCAGGGCGGCCGTGTCGCGCACGAGCCGGGCCGTGCGGTCGACAGCGGCGTCCACCTCGGCGGCCTCGTCGGCGGCTTCCGTGGCCAGCGAATCGGCGGCCGCGGGGTCGGCATCGGCCGCGGCGGCCCCTTCTCCGTCGGTTGCGGCCCGCGGCCCCGCCACGAGGACCACGGAGCTCGCGCCCCCGGCGGCCAGCACGGCGATGAGGCTCTCGTCCACCCGGGCGAGGCTCTTCACCGCCACCACTTTCGCCGGGTCGTACTTGCCCTCGGCGGCCGCCTGCATGGCCTCGTCCATGACCACGGCCACCCCGTCGTTGGCCTGCATGGCCGCCACAGCCGCCTTCAGCAAGCCCTTGTCGTCGGGCTTCTTCGATTCCAGCGCCGCCGTCGGGCACACGGTAGCGCAGGTGCCGCAACCGATGCAGCGTTCGGGGGCCACGGCCAAGTCGTTGCCTTCCACGAGAATGGCACCCGTCGGACACGCCTCGGCGCAGCGACGGCAGGAAGCGTTGCGATTGCGCACCACCACGCACCGGCTCGGCTGCACCGCCAGCGACTGGCTCTCAAGCTTCTCGAAAAGTCCCAGAATGTTGTCCATGGATATCCTCTCCCACTAACCGCTGCATGGCGCAACAAAATACGGCCGGCTTTGCACAGCCGATCCGCCTGGCGCCTCGATATCCATGTTAAAGATCAAAGAGGGCCGAATCGTTGCGGTCATGGTGGTTCCTTCCACAAATCATCGTCCCCAAACCCACTGCTCAGTATGGCGAAAACGCCCCGCTCTGTCAACGAAAAAGAAGGGGGAGAAATCCTACCGCCAGCACCCGCCCGCGACTGCGCGAATCGAGCGCCGCCAACCGAGAAAGCGCGCCGCGGCACTGCTCGGCGGTGGGCTCCTGCGGAATGGCGAGCGCCCGCACGGACGGATCGAGCCGCCGCACCACCTCTCCCACCAAGGTGCTCTTGCCGGCGCCATTGGGGCCGGTCAGGGCGATGTGGTCGGTATTCCCAATGGAAAGCGGGGGCACGAGAAGCCGACGCTCTCCCAGGGCCAGCGCCAGCTCTGGCTGCCGGTGGAGAACCTTGCGCGCGCTCGGCTCGGCGCGCATCCACAAGTCGCCATCGTAGCGCTTCTCCACCTTCACCGATGCCAGCGTCTCCTCAGCGCGAGACAGGCGGCCCTCCATACGGGAGCTCAGCTTGCCGGCCACGCCGTCCTTTCCCGTGTAGACGGCCAGCTTGACGCGCGCCTTCCCGCCATGATCCTTCGGGTCGAGGTTGCGGCAGCTGCGCATGCCGGCCGCCCGCGAGGCCTCCTCCCGACGGCGCTGGGCCTCCCCTGCGAGACGTTTTTTCTCGCGCCTCGCCCGTTCGCGCTGACGAAGGGCCGTTCCCCGTTCGAGCTCCTCCTGACCGCGTCCTCGGCTGTAGCCGCCGGGCCGCGCCGTCAGACGACCCTCTGCCATGAACAGGCACTGCACGCAAAGGGCATCGAGCAGGGCGCGATCGTGGGAAATCAGCAGGCCCACGCCCTTGAAAGGCGCGAGAGCCGCCGTGATTGCCTCACGCGTCGGGGTATCAACGTGGTTGGTGGGCTCGTCCATAGCAAGCAGATCGGGACGCTGCCAGAGCGCGCAAGCTACCTGCAGCCGCTTTTGCTGGCCACAGGACTAGGTGTCGTAGCGCCACGGCCAGTCGTCTTCCACGTCTAAATCACGGCGAAGGGCCACGGCGTCGCGGTCGTAGGCAGCGCACTTTCCATCTCCCGACAGATCCGAGCCGACCCCGAGCCTGCAATTCCCCCATTCAGACAAGAAAGCTCGCGCACGAAGACAAGATTTTCGAGTTGTTAGGCATGCGCCTGCAAAACACTGTCAGGATTCATCATGCCGTAAAATCACTTCGTCGTAAAACACCAGTTCGCAATTATTCTAACCAAACACTAAACTTCCTGTCGCGCTCTGCATCTCTCTTCTCATGTCTAACAACTCAAAAATCTGTACCGCAACCGACGGAAATCTTTTCCGGCGGCCTTGACGGCTGTGTATAGGTGTGTATATACTGTGCATGTAGGGTATATACACTATTCACGCTCTTGCCGCGCCCGGGACGCTGGGGCGGCAAGAGCCGAAACCAGGACGGCACATCGCCGCACCTTGGGCGCTCGTCGCGAAGACGAGCGCTGCCGGGGCTCGCGATACGCCGTCTGCGAAAGAGGCACCTTGGACATCATCATTTCAAACGGAAGCAGCGAGCCCATCTATGAGCAGATCACGCGTCAGATCAAGGCGGCCATCATGGCCGGCGACGTGAACGAGGGCGACCCCCTTCCCTCCATCCGCGCCCTGGCGAACGATTTGCGCATCAGCGTCATCACCACCAAGCGGGCCTACGCGGAACTGGAAGAAGCCGGCTTCATCGACACCGTGCAGGGCAAGGGTTCCTTCGTCGCCGGAGGCAACCTGGAGCTTCTGCGCGAGGAGCGGCTGCGCCAGGTGGAGGGACACCTCGCCCGCGCCGTGGCCGAAGCGGAAAACGCCGGCATAGAAGCCGCCGATCTGCACGCCATGCTGGATGTGCTGCTGGAAGAAAACTGAACGAGGAGCGGACATGACTTACCTCATGGAAATAGACAACCTGGGCAAGCGCTACGATGACTTCGAGCTTGTCGATGTGAGCCTGGCCGTGGAACCGGGCTGCGTCGTCGGCTTCATCGGATCGAACGGCGCTGGCAAGACCACCACCATCAAGGCGGCCTTGGGGATCATCGCCGCCGACGAGGGTGCCGTGCGCCTGTTCGGCCAGCCCATCGCCTGCGGCAGCCCCGAGCTGGACACCATCAAATCGCGCATCGGCGTCGTGCTGGACACCTGCGCCTTCCCCGACACCTGCCGCGTGGGCGATGTGGGCGCTATCGGGCGGGCAGCCTACCGCGAATGGGACGCCGTCCAGTTCGCCGCGCTGTGCGACCGCTTCAACCTGGCCCCGAAAAAGAAGGTGGGCGAGCTCTCGCGCGGCATGGGCATGAAGCTGACGCTGGCCTTCGCGCTCTCGCACAACCCGGAGCTGCTCGTGCTGGACGAGGCCACAGCCGGGCTCGACCCCATCGCCCGCGACGAGGTGCTCGACCTTCTGCGCGACTTCATGGCCGAGGGCGATCGCGGCATCCTCATGTCCACCCATATCACCTCCGACTTGGAAAAGATCGCCGACGAGGTCGTCTGCGTGGACGCCGGCCGCATCGTGTTTACGGCCCCCAAGGATGCCATCACCGACGAGGCCGGCGTGGCCCGCTGCCGCGCCGCCGACGTGACCGCCATCTTGGATGCCGGCTTCTTCGCCCCCGGCGAGGCCCGCATCCTGCGCCACGACTACGGCTGCGACGTGCTCGCCCCCGACCGTTTCGCCTTCGCCCGCGCCTTCCCCGATATCCCCGTGGACAAGGCCACCATTGAAGACTACATGACCCTCACTTTGAAGGGAGAATCCCGATGAAAGCCATGATCGTTTCCGACTTCGCCGTCCTGCGCAGCGCCATTCTCCAGCTGCTCGGCATCTGCGCCATCATTGCCCTGTTCATGGGGTACGCCATGGGCACCCTGGTGGGAGGCGCCGCCGCCATCGCCGCCATGCCGCCGTTCATGCTGCTGTTCTCCCTTGCCGCCACCGACGAGCAGAACGGATGGGAGCGCTTCCGGCTCACGCTGCCCCTCACTCGCCGCCAGGTGGTGTTCGGCCGCTACGCGAGCCTCGCGCTCGTCGCCATCGGCACGATCGTCTTTGCCTTAGCGCTGTCGTTTCTGCTTTTGGGCGTGATTTCCTGCATGCCCGCCGGCACACTGCCCGAGGGGCTGACGCCGGCCGAGAACCCGCCGGCCGCCCTCGTCGGAAGCGTGGTAGGCGCGGTGGGCGTCATCACGCTGGGCATGGCTGTCACGCTGCCGCTCGTTTTCCGCTTCGGCATGACCCGCGCCACTCGCTTCGTGCCCGTCGTCGTGGTGATTGCCATCGCCTGCGGCATCGGCTTTTTCGATGCCGGCATCCAGCCCACCGGCGTGCTCGCCGACCTCGTGCAGTGGCTCGACACCGGCAACAACTACCTCTTCCTCGCCGCCGCCCTAGTGGCCGTCGTCGCCCTCATCTACGTGGCCAGCGCCTTCGTCGCCGCCAAGCTCTACGAGAAGCGCGAGTTCTAGCCCCCAAACCTCTTGGAAACCTTGTGAAGGCCTTGCTTTGGTCTGATTTCGGACTATACTAGCGAACTCGTTAGTCCGAAATCAGACCAATCGCATTTTGAGGTACAGAAAGCCCATGAACGCCGACAAGATCGCACTCAACGAAAACACCGCGCTCGACGAGAAAAGCCAAATCGCGGAGACAATCCGCGCCATCGATGATTTCTACCGCCAAGCTGACGAGTTGTATCGCCAAACCGCGTGGCGCATGGGACTCCCTGATTGCGCCTTCGATATCGTGTACGCGCTCGTCAACGAAGATGGACTCACGCAGAAGCAGTTGTGCGAGCTCGGATTCTCTTCGAAGCAAACGGTGCACTCGTCCATCAAGCGCATGGTCGACAAAGGCGTAGTCGAGCTGCGAGGAGACACGCCCCGCACTCAACGCGTTTATCTGACTGGTTACGGGAGAAAGCAGCACGAAGCCCGCATTCAAGCCGTACTGGCCGCCGAGCATGAAGCCGTCGCAATCTTCACCGATGAAGAGCAGCGCCAACTTACCAGCGCCATGAAGCGCTATATCAACGCGCTGAACGAAAACCTCTCGGCTCTCACCTTCCACTAGAGACGCCCGCTTTCCTTGCCTGCTCTGCCCTCTTTTCTCCGAAAGGTTTCCCCATGTCAGTCGATATGTCCAAACATTTCTCCACCAGCGCCCTCATACGGTTCACGCTGCCCACCATCGCCATGATGATCTTTACCTCGTGCTACACCATCGTGGACGGGTTCTTCGTGTCGAACTACGCCGGCAAAACGGCGCTCGCCGCCGTGAACCTGATCTTCCCCGCCGTCATGATTTTGGCCTCCGTGGGCATGATGATCGGCACCGGGGGCAGTGCCCTTGTGGCCAAGACCTTGGGCGAGGGCGACCGGCCCCGAGCGCGGCGCCATTTCTCGCTGCTCATCATCTTCGCCTTCGTCGTGGGCTCGGTGCTCTCCCTTGGCGGCTGGTTCTTCATGGAGCCCACGGCCACCATGCTCGGCGCCACGCCGGGAAGCCAGATGCACCACGACGCCGCGCTTTACGGCCGCATGATGATGATCTCGCTGCCGTTCTTCATCTTGCAGTACGCCTTCCAGAGCTTCTTCGTCACGGCGGGCAAGCCCAAGTACGGCTTTCTGGTCATTGTGGCGGCCGGCGTGGCGAACATCCTTTTGGACTTCCTGTTCGTCGGCGTGTTCGGCTGGGGACTTCCCGGTGCGGCGCTCGCCACGAACATCGGTGAACTCATCGGCGGCGGCATTCCGCTCGTCTACTTCGCCCGCAAGCGCTCGACGCACCTGTACTTCGTGCGGCCGCATCTGCGCTGGCCCGTCATCGGAAAGGCCTGCGCCAACGGCTCGTCGGAAATGGTCACCAACATCGCCATGAGCCTCGTGGGCATCCTATACAACTGGCAGCTTCTGCGCTTCATCGGCGAGGACGGCGTGGCGGCCTACGGCGTCATCATGTACACCGTGATGATCTTCTCGGCCGTGTTCATGGGCTACTCCGTGGGCACCTCTCCCCTCATGAGCTTCCAGTACGGCGCCCAGAACCATACTGAAATGCGCTCGCTTCTGTGGAAGAGCCTCGGGATCATCGGCGTGGCGAGCATCGTCATGTTCCTGCTCGGCCAGTGGCTCGCCGCCCCGCTTTCGGCCATCTTCGTCAGCTACGACGCGGCCCTGCTGGAACTCACCGTGAGCGCTTACAAGCTGTACGCCCTGTGCTTTCTGTTCATGGGGTTCGCCATGTACGCCTCGGCGTTCTTCACGGCGCTCAACAACGGACTCGTCTCGGCGCTCATCTCGTTTCTGCGCACGCTCGTGTTCCAAGTGGCGGCCGTCATCGTGCTGCCGATGCTGTTCGGCATCGATGGCATCTGGCTCTCGGTCACGGTGGGCGACGGGCTCACCTGCGTAGTGGCCGCCACGTTCATGATCGCCCTTTCGGGCCGTTACGGCTACCGCAAAGGCGGCCTGAGCCCGAAGGCGAAAGCGAAGGCAGAAAACGGGGACTAGGCCACGTTTTCTGCATCGTAGTCAACTTATCTGCATCATTTCGGCACCCCTTGATGCAGAAACCACGTTTACTCGGGCGGGTGGGGGACGCAGCGCACCCTCACCCGCCTTGCTTGATGTCGCAGCACCTCCTACACAGCGTCGGCGCGTAGGGCCTCTACCACGTTGTCGGCGCGACAGCGGTGCATGCCGTAGGCCACCGATGCACCCACGGCGACCACGGTCATGGCGGCGGCCAGGGCCACGTAGTTCCAGGGCAGAGTGAAGGGCAGCCCCGTCATGGAGCCGGAGATCACCTGCCACAGCAGGAAGGACACGAGCAGCGACAGCAGCACGCCGGGCACGAGGCCGCGGATGCACCAGGCGACGCATTCCTCGGCCACCATGGCGCGGAACTGCCGGTTCGAAAGGCCCACCGACTTCATGACGGCGAACTCGCGGCGGCGCAGGATAAGGCTGTTGGTCACCGTGTTGAACACGTTGGCCATGGCGATGAGCGCCAGAATAACGGCGAACAGCAGGCAGAACACGTTCACCACCGTGGCGATCATCTGGTTGGAATCGCGCTGCTCGATGTAGTCGTTAAAGGAGTAGAACGCCAGCCCGTAGGGACTCTTGTCGTGGAAGTACGCGCTGCCGGCCGTCGCCAGCTCCTCGGCGAGCGCGCCGTGGTCGCCATCGGCAGAGTCGAAATAGCTATAGAAGATGGGGGACGTGCTGCCGAAACCCTGGTAAGCCGCCATGGACTCGGGCACGATGAGCTGCAGGCCCTCCCCACGGGCACTGGCGATGGCAGGCGCCTCCTCGGCCAGGGCAACAACCTCGACGGAGACCGTCTGCACCTCCGCCTCCTCCAGAGGGAACCATTCGACCCCGTCGTCATCGCCTTCAAGGTAGGGCTGGAAGGCGAAGGCCTCAGCATTGCCCTCTCCGGATGTTGCGCCGACGCCGATGCCCGCCGCCGGCTCGCCGTGATAGGTCACCGCCGTAAGGGCCTCCAAAGTGCCCGGCTCTCGCAGCACGTTGAGCAACTGGTAGACGCTGCCATTGTTGCCGTAGCCCTGGGCCAGAGCGATGGCCCGCAGGTGAGCCGGATCGCGAAAGTCGGCGGGGTCAAGCCCCAAGCTCTTCGCGTAGTCGTCGAAGGCGGCGTCGTCGAGGTAGGCTACCGACCCCACGGTGCCGACGCGGCCGTCGGCCATCTTGCCGCCCATGCCGTTCTCCTGATCGACGAGGGCCTCCCCTGCCATGGCCTCGGGCAGCATGGCGTACAGCCCCGTCCCCATTTTCCAACCCACAGGCTGGGCGCCTGCCACCTGGGAGAGGTCTTGGAAGGCGCCGGCGAACACCTTGGCCTGCGAGGCGAACAGCTCGTTGTTCGCGGCCGCCACCGCCTCCGGCGTCGTGGGAGCGGCGGGCTGGGTCGCAGCGGCGTCGGGAGTCGCAGCGCCCTCAGCGCCCGTCGCGCTGCCATCACTGACTTGCGCGTTCCCGTCGACCGTACCCGCGTCCTGCGGCGTCTCCGCATCGAGCTGGGCCATGACGCCCACCTCGCCGGCCATCTCGCCGCCGCCGGTCACCACGTCGGTCAGGGTGCCGAGGAACACATTCAGCGAGCCGGCGGTCATGAGCAGCACGATGGCCAGCGCCAGCGACACCGAGGCCGCCCGGCCCTTCCCCGTGCCGCGCTTGCGGTTGATGCGCGCCAGCATGCCGCCGACGCCGAGCACGCGCCCGGCCGCCCCGCGCGCCTTCCACAGCGACGAGGCCCCCGTGCACTTCGCGGCCCGCGCCGCCCCGCGTTTGGAAACGCGGCTGCCGCTGGCGGCCCGCAGCGAGTCGATGATGTTCGTACGGCTCGCCCGCTTTGCCGGAATCCACACGGACACGAGCACCGTGACGAACGTGAGCACCGAGGCCGCCGCCAACACCCAGCCGTTCACGGCCACGCGGAAAGCCACTTCCCCCGAGCCGGCCAGCTGGGAGATGGCCGGCCCAAGCGCCGCGAAGGTGGCAGCGCACCCGGCAAGACCGATGAGAAGCCCACAAGGGATGCCGATGACGGCCACGATGGCCCCTTCCAGCACCACGGCCCGGCGCAGCTGCCGACGCGACGCGCCCACCGAGGACAGAAGTCCGAACTGCTTGATGCGCTCGGCCACCGAGATGTTGAAGGCGTTGAAGATGAGCGACACGCACGCCACCACGATGACCGCCGCCAGCACCACGACCAGGCCGTAGAACGTCGCCCAAATGGAGGAGTCGCTGGAAACGCCCATGTAGCGCAGCATGGCCGTGTGCAGCACCACATGCTCGTCGGGGAACAGCGCCTCTGCGGCCTCTTCCACCTGCTGGGTGTTGGCCACATCGTTCAGCGTGAAGAACACGTCGGTAAAGGCGTCGGGCGCGGCGCCCCCGGCGGTCACGCCCACCATGCCTGCCGCAGTGGAAAGGGCGTAGCCCGGACGATCGTAGAAGCCCACCACCGTGTAGGTGCGCTCTTCGGTGTTCGCGATCTCCTCGTTGAAGATGCTGCCGTCGATGTCCGCCTCCAGCACGCCCATGGAGGAGTTGAGCGGCGTGCCGTCGGTGATCTCGCTCTCGTGGGCCTCCCCCTGCACGCCCCACGAGGCGGTCATGGTGCCCGCGGACATAGAGCCTTCCTCGCCCGGGGCGAGCCGTGCCACCCGCTGGCCCACGTCGAAGGTGACCGTATCGCCGAGGTTCACCCCGCCGTAGTCGTTCCACGTGGAGAAGAGCATGATCTCGTGGTCGTTCTCGGGCAGGCGCCCCTCGCTGGGCGCGATGCCGCAGATGTCGCCCACATCGCCTTCGATGGAGCGAATGGCCAGGTAGGTTCCCTGGGTATTCTGCTGGTCGGCGGTCAGCTCGGCGAAGCCGACATCACGCATGATCGCCGCGCCGGCCACCTGCGGGTCGGCTTGGGCGTCGGCGATCTTCTCGTCAAGCGCCGAGCTGCCGTCGGCTTCCACGCAGGCCATCCAGGTGCCGGCCAGGTGCGCCTCGGAACGATAGAGGTAGTCGTTCAGCGACACATAGGTGGTGAGCACTGCCGTGAGCAGGGCCGCGGCCAAGGCCACGCCGGCAATGGTCACGAGCGTGCGCACCTTGTTGGCGCGCAGGCTCTTTACGGTGAAGTTCGTCGTGGCGTTCATCGGCGGATCCTCTCGTCGCGCACGATGCGGCCGTCCTCCACGGCGATGATGCGATCGGCAGCCAGCGCGATCTCCTCGTCGTGGGTGATGACGATCATGGTCTGGCCGAACTCGCGGTTGGAATCGCGCAGAAGCTGCATGATCTCGCAGCTGTTGCGGGTGTCCAGGTTGCCCGTGGGCTCGTCGGCCAGCACCACCGCCGGCGCATTCATGAGGGCGCGACCGATGGCCACGCGCTGCTGCTGGCCGCCGGAGAGCTGGCTGGGCAGATGCCCCTCGCGGCCGGCGAGTCCCAACCTTTGCACGAGGCCTTGCAGGCGGCCCGCGTTCACTGTGCGGCCGTCCAAGGCCACGGGCAGCGTCATGTTCTCCACCACGTTCAGCACCGGCACCAGGTTGTAGAACTGGTACACCAGCCCCACCTCGCGGCGGCGGAACACCGCCAGCTCCTCGTCGGAGCGCGCGTACACGTCGGTGCCGTTCAGCAGCACATGGCCCGAGGTGGGC
>ERZ1027035.437-NODE-437-length-12392-cov-4.681122_pt1 | contig 12392 bp, 11 predicted proteins | sample MGYA00519442_ERZ1027035 | MGnify/ENA primary metagenome ERZ1027035 (study PRJEB26926, sample SAMN06164790) | human gut metagenome | biome: ENVO:00009003; feature: ENVO:2100002; material: ENVO:00002003 | host: Homo sapiens | place: USA | collected 2012 ...
TCTAGCTTCGTCGGCAGCGTCAGATGTGTATAAGAGACAGGTATTATAGATACCCTCCGTATTTTCCCGAACTTTGCTTCGGAGGTAGACAAAGACAGCGTCGCTCTCAATAAGGATGCAACAACGGGAACCGCAGTCTTTACTCTTTCAAATGCCGTTAACTATCCGGACGGAAGCTACACACTTCGTGTAACCTCTAAAAACGGAGGTCTTAAGGACGTTTCAGGCAACATCCTCGATTACAACGTTGCAATGACGGGTGCGATTGAAAAGACCGTAACGGCAAAAGCTCTTAACACTTCTCCCGAAACCGCGGATGTCGCAAATAACACCGCTTCGGCGGCAGCTCCCAAGGCAATAAACTTTACGTTTACCGTCACGGGCGTTACCGTAACGAGTGAAGATGTTATTACAATAGAGCTTATCGATAATGCTACCGGTGAGGTTGCTGTTGACAAGACAACAAACGAGCCTGTCAGAAAAACAATCAATATTCATTTTGCCGCAGACGACTTTTTTGAGGTTACAATTCCTGCGGAAATAGATGTTCCTTGGGGCGAGACGGAAGCCGTTGATGTTTCCTATAAGGTTACGTCTTCGCTTGATACGGGCAGCAAGATTGGTGTTTCCGTAGCACGCAGCGCTTCTGTCGCAAATGACACTCTTACCAATGCAGCAACATCGACATACGCTCTTCCGTATACTTCACAGAACTTTACTTCCACAGAATTTACAGGTACAAATGAGGGAGCGCTTCCCGCTCAAAAACCGTCATTGACGATTTCCGGTTGGACGGACGCTCCGATAGCCGAGTATTCGACTACTCTTACTTATACCGTAGATTACACTAAAGGTTAATTAACAAATTAAATGCTTTATCAAGACCATAAGGAGGTGGTTCTATGAAGAAAACATTATCAGTTTTGCTCTCAGTGCTTTTATTGTCGCTCGTGACTGTTCCGTCTTTCGCGGCTCCGGCTACGCTGAACAAAGAGAACCCCGTAGGCTCCGTAAAGATTTTTACCGGCGAGGGCAAACAGGATGAGTATGAGCTTACAATTCCTGCCGATACCGAAATACCGTGGGAAGCTACTTCTTACGCAATAGGCAAGGTTACGGCAACTAAAATGTGGCTGTCTCCCGGCAAGACCGTTAAGGTGGCTGTTACGTCGCTCAACGGCTCAAAGCTTGTCAACACTTTGGACAGCTCAAAGACTATCGCCTACACGCTTACAGGCGCAGAGCAAATGGCGTTTTTACCGGGCGATTATATGAAGTCTTATGACCTCTCCGTGAACATCGCAGAGGCTGAATGGCAAAAAGCCGCTTCGGGTGAGCATACAGATGTTCTTACCTTTACGGCAGAATATACTAACGCGTAATAAATATAAGGAGATAAATCATGAAAAAGCTTATTTCTATCGCACTCGCAGCGGCTATGCTCGCAGCTGTTTCGGTTCCCGCTTTTGCAGCTAATCCCATAACCAAGGAAACAGAGCAGACCGGCACAACCATAATTAAGACATCCACAAAAACAGGCCCCGATTCGCCTGAGGATGCTGCTGTCAGATACACCGTTTCTATTCCGGCAGATACAGAAATTTACTGGGGCACCGAGGAGACAAACCTTGTTTACTCTGTTGAGTCTCACCTCAAGAGAGGCCAGGCTCTCAAGGTTACCGTAGCAGGCACAGGCTCTATGAAGACCGATGCCGCAGCAGGCGAGGTTTACACTCTTCCCTATACTCTTTCGGGCGACACCGCTTTCACGGCAGACAGCCCCGTAGTTTACGGCAACAAGGAAACTCCCGCCGTTGACAAAAACCTCAAGGTTACAATAAGCAGCGAGGACTGGAACAGAGCTGTTGTTGATGTTTACAACGACACCCTTACCTTTACCGCTGAGGTTTAATTATTGAAAGGAGACTACTATAATGAAAAAGCTTATTTCAATCGCACTTGCAGCGGTTATGCTTGCAGCAGCTTCGGTTCCCGCTTTCGCAGCTAACCCCATAACCAAGGAGACTGACAATACCGGTACAGCTATTGTTAAGACCTCCACAAAAACAGGCCCCGATGCTCCCGATGACAACGCTGTTAAATACACCGTTACAATTCCGGCCGATACCACAATTTACTGGGGCGCAGAGGAAACAGCTCTTGACGGATTTTCTGTTGAGTCTCACCTTAAATACGGCCAGAAGCTTAAAATCGGCGTTGAGGGCTCAAGACTTATGAAGCTTTCAGAGGATGCAAACGAGACATTGGCTTACGATTTCTCGGCTGACTCTAACCTCGAATTTATAGCTGACGGCCCCGTTATCAATCCCGCAAAGGCACTTACCCTCAAGGTTAAGGTTGCCGCAGACGATTGGAACAACGCTATCGTCGGCGAGTACAGCGATACTCTTACCTTCACCGTAAGCCTTTGATTTTGAAAGGAGATAACCACAATGAAAAAATTACTTTCAATAGTTCTTGCGGCGGCAATGCTCGCAGCGGTTTCCGTTCCGTCATTTGCAGCTGACAAGACGCTTACAAGCGACCATACCTCCGATACGGCTAAGGTTATTACTTCTACAAAAACCGGTCCCGACGGTCCCGAGGCTACTTCTTACACGGTAACCTTCCCGGCAGAAACCACTATTTACTGGGGCGTAGAAAGCACAGACTTTACATACAACGTAAAGTGCCAGCTCAAATCAAACGACCGTCTTAATGTTACGGTAGCAAAGGAAGACGGCACAACCGATCTCAAGGCTATCGCATCAGGCAATACCGCTACTCTTCCTTTCAGCGTAGCAGGCACCACAGCTTATACTTCAGCTTCTGCAGTTGTTGCAGATGAAGCTGTTAACGCTGCAGTAAACATTGCCTCAGCTGATTGGGCAAAGGTTCCGGTAGATGAGTACGAGGGCAATCTTACACTTACGGTTTCGATAGCTCCCGCTACAATCTAAGAGTCGGAAACCCTTTCAAAATACAAGGAGAACCAATTATGAAAAAAATTCTTTCAATAGTCATTGCAGCTGCGATGCTCTTGGCTATATCGGTTCCCGCTTTTGCTGCAACTGCGACAATAGATCAGTCTACTTCCGGTGGCGTCGGTAACTCCTCGGTAGTTACCGACCGAAGCGGAATAAGCGGTACCTTTACCGTTTCTTATCCCGCCGAAACCACCATTTATTGGGGCACCGAAAGTACCGAAATCGGTTACACTGTATCGAGTACGCTTGTGAGCGGAAATAACCTTCGTGTTACTGTAGCTCAGGACAACGCAAATCTCCATACAGGCGGCGGCAGACTTCTTCCTTACACTATAACCGGTGATACCAACATAACAACCGGTCACGAGACAGTTACCAACAGCGCATATTCGGTAAATGTCAATATTACTAAGGAAAACTGGGGATCCGTTTCCATTGATGAGTATGAAGATACTCTTACATTTACAGCTTCTGTTGAAGCGATAGCTTAATTTTTTAATCCTAAAAGGAGTTATATTATGAAAAAGTTACTTTCAATAGTTCTTGCGGCGGCTATGCTTGCGGCAGTTTCAGTTCCGTCCTTTGCAGCTGAAATCAATAAGGATACAGCGGACGGCAAGGGTGTCGCAACCGTTAAGACCGATACAACAAACGTTCCCGCAGACGGTTATTTCACAGTAACATATCCTGCTGAAATGAGCGTTAAATGGGGCGCTGAAACCACAGCCTTCACCTACAATGTTACGTCAACTCTCAAGACCGGCAAATGTCTTTCCGTTTCGGTTGCTTCTGCCGACGGCAAAATGAAGCCCGCTACCGATAACGGCTATACCATTCCTTACGCCTTCAGCGGCGACACTTCCGTTAAGACTGCTGCCGAGGTAGTAAATCAGGAGTACAACATTAACGTTGACGTTGCAGCAGCAGCTTGGAACGCTACCATCACCGATTACAGCGATGCTACCGTTACCTTCACAGCAGCAGTTGTTGACAAATAATTTATTTAACATTAAACATTAAGTACATCAAGGAGTTATAATTATGAAAAAGATAGTATCAATTCTTCTTGCTGTTATGATGATAGCAGCTATAGCAGTTCCCTCATTCGCAGCTACAATAACCAAGGAATCAGATCCCAAGACCGCTGATGTTCAGGTTAAGACAAAGACAACCGATAAGGAGAACAACGATCCCGAAAACTACACCGTTACCATTCCTGCTGAGATCACAGTTGCTTGGAATGACACCGCAGCTCAGGACGCTTCTTACACCGTTGATTCTCAGCTTAAGCTCGGCGCTAAGCTCAAGGTTTCGGCTGTTGCTGAAGATGCAGGAAAAATGACAAACGCTGCTACCGATAAATTCCTCACTTTCACCGTAGCAGGCGGAGATGCTGCTGAATATACCGAGCTTAACAACGCTGTTAAGTCTTCGACAACCGTTACAATCGCTGACTTCAACGCTCCCATAGCTGAGTATGTCGGCCACATGCTTTATACCGTAGAGTACGTTGCTGCATAATTATTGCCAGATTTTGATTTTTAAAATTTTTAAGGAGGTGGTTTCATGAAAAAGGCTTGCAGTGTGCTGTTGTCTGTTTTGCTTATATTCACCATGCAGCTTTGCGTTTTCGCCGAGGCAGGTGAAATCGGTAAAACACAGCTTAAAACTGTAGTCCCGAGTACCCATGAAATTACCGTAACGTATAACGACGGAGGTTATGTCCTTAAAGACGGCAACCTTATTGCAAGCGGTGCTAAGTTCTCCGTTGACCGTTTTGATTCGCTTTCTCTCGGAGCTGTTGCAAAGCTTGACAGCCACCTTGAGCGTGTCACGGTAAACGGTAAAGATTATACCGATAAATTGCAGTACGGTATGTTGAGATTTGATTCGGTTACCACCGATATGAACATTGTGTTCACATTTAAAAAATGCTTCGGACCCACAGAGCCGACTACAAATCCCACAGAACCTACCGAGCCTACAAGACCCACAGAGCCGACAGCTCCGACGGATCCGACAAGACCCACAGAGCCGACAGCTCCGACAGATCCCTCTGGCACAACAAATCCTTCAGGCACCACTAATCCCTCGGGCACTACAAATCCCGGCGGAGATCACGAAGATCCTTGTGTTCGTATGGGTATGAATGGTAATGTGTATCGCGGTAAAAACCTTTTCCCGGGCGCTAAGCTCGACATTGACCTCGGCGAAATCAAGGCTGAGGCAGGAAAAGACGGTGCATACAGCGTTGACGTTATTAAAGACGGTTTCCATGTTGTAACAATCACCGACGAAAACGGTGAAGTAGCCGGCAAGACTACTTTCTCGGTAAGCGTAAGTGATACTGCAACAGAAACAACCGTTATTAAACTTGATGACGGCTCGCAGATTGCAATTGTTCCGAAGGGCACCAATACCTTATGGCTCGACTTTGTCGTTAACGACGACGGTACTATTAATATTGTTCCCGGCACACCCGTAGAGGAGCCGACAAACGAAGTTCCGGTAACCAAACCGAGCGACAGCGGCAATCCGATAATTAATAACCCGGTAATATCCAAAACCGGTGAACTTATCCGTGAAAATCCGCTCGCCGCAGCTGCTGTTTTCCTTTGTGGATTGTCACTTATATTCTTCATAATTCTTCGTAAAAAACGTAAGGATGACGAGGAAGAGGAAAACACAAAACCCGTTTGCTGATATAAACGGTAATAAATAAGTTTAAAATACCCCGACTGCGGTCGGGGTATTTTTATGTGTATCGGCATTGCAAACGGTGATGTGTTATGTTATAATACTTTGTCAGAACTTAAACGGGTAAAAGACCGAGGTTCGTCTTCTTGAAAGAGGTGGCTGTATGCCCATAAAAATAGATAATCAGCTTCCGGCGCATCATAGCCTGGAGCTTGAAAATATATTTGTTATGACGGAGGACAGAGCCGTCAAGCAGGACATTCGTCCGCTTAAAATTATAATACTGAATTTAATGCCTACAAAAATCGAGACCGAAACTCAGCTTTTAAGGCTTCTCAGTAATTCTCCTCTTCAGCTTGAAATAGACTTGCTGCAGGTAAAAAGCCATATTTCAAAAAATGTGTCAAGGGAGCATATGCTCAAATTCTACAAAACCTATGACGATGTCAAGGACGAAAAATTCGACGGTATGATAGTTACCGGAGCGCCCGTTGAGATGATGGACTTCGAAGAGGTCGATTATTGGGACGAACTCTGCAAAATATTTGATTGGGCAAAAACAAATGTGTATTCCACATTTAATATATGCTGGGGAGCGCAGGCTGCGCTTTACTATAATTACGGTATTCCGAAGCATCTGCTTCCCGAGAAGGTTTTCGGCGTATTTCGCCATCAACCGCTTGATTTGTATCATCCGCTTTTGCGCGGATTTTCTGATGTTTTTTATGTTCCGCATTCACGTCACACGGAAAACCGAAAAGAGGATATAATAAGAGTAAAGGACCTTCAGATTTTATCTTATTCCGAGGAAGCCGGGGTCCATCTCGTGTCGGATATGGCGTGCCGCAATTTTTACTGTTCGGGTCATTGCGAATATGATAGCGACACCTTGGCTCGCGAGTACTTCCGCGATTTAAAAAAGGGTCTTGACATAAAGATGCCGCACAATTACTTCCCCGATAACGACATCAAAAAAACGCCCGTTGACACCTGGCGCGGTGCGGCAAGCCTGCTTTTCCAAAATTGGCTTAACTACTTTGTGTATCAAAAAACGCCTTATGACATAGCCGATATTAAATAGTCGGCGAGGCACTAAGCTTTGTAAATATATAAAAACTATAAGTAAAGGAATTATATTTATGCTTCAATACGAAGAATTGAGACTGCGACTTATAAACCACGAAAAGACTCTTGATGACCTCTCCGAGGCTCTGGGTCTTGATAAGATGAAAGAAGAGATAGCGCAGCTTGAAAAAGAGCAGACTGTTGACGGCTTTTGGGATGATATAGCAAATTCTCAAAAGGTCGTTCAGCGCACAAGCAACCTCAAGAGCAAGGTAGCGGCTTATGAAAAGCTCAGGCAGGATTATGACGATGCGCTTGTTATGATTGAGCTTTCAAATGAAGAAGAGGACGAGGGTATGCTCGATGAGTGCACCGAGAGCGTAGAAAAGTTTGAAAGTGATCTTGACACCATGACCCTTACAACTCTTTTGAGCGGTGAATATGATGCCAAAAATGCAATTCTTACTTTCCACGCCGGCGCAGGCGGAACCGAGGCGCAGGATTGGGCACAGATGCTTTTCAGAATGTATTGCCGATGGGGCGAGCGTCACGGCTTTAAGGTTACTACGCTTGATTTCCTTGACGGCGACGAGGCAGGGCTCAAATCGGCAAGTATCCTCATAGAGGGCGAAAATGCCTACGGCTTTATGAAAAGTGAGACGGGCATACACCGCCTTGTAAGAGTTTCCCCGTTTGATGCGGCAGGCAGACGCCATACCTCTTTTGCTTCGGTTGAGGTAATGCCCGAAATCGATGATACGGTCGAGGTTGAAATAGCTCCGGAGGACATTAAAATGGATGTTTACCGTTCAAGCGGTGCAGGCGGTCAAAAGGTAAACAAAACCTCATCTGCCGTAAGACTTACTCATATCCCGACGGGAATTGTTGTAGCATGCCAGGTTGAGAGAAGTCAGCATCAGAACCGAGAGGTTGCCATGAGAATGTTAAAATCCAAGCTTCTTGAAATCAAGGAGCGCGAGCATCTTGACAAAATTTCGGATATTAAGGGCGACCAAAAAGAGATAGGCTGGGGCAATCAGATACGTTCGTATGTATTTATGCCGTACACACTTGTCAAGGATAACCGCACGGGCTACGAAATGGGTAACATCAATGCGGTTATGGACGGCGATATTGACGGTTTCATAAATGCGTATCTCAAAATGCAGTCTCAGAAAAAGCTTGAGGAATAAACGCTTTATCAGTGCGGTAAGGCGGTATATCAATATGTTATTAAAGCGCGGAGTGTGTAATTTCGCGCTTTTTTGTTTGTTCGTATTTGTATAATCACTAAAACACAGACCGGCTTATAATACTATTTGTAAAAATGTGTGCATTGAAAAAATATGTAGAATTTGTTATTATTTGTATGTAAAAACGGTTTTTTATGGAAAGGTAGATCTGTATGCAAAAAACATCAACCAGGATATTGAGTGTTTTGCTGTCTGTCATTATGCTGTTGACTTTGGTTCCGTCTGCTCTTGTGAGCTACGCGGCAGGAGTCTCGCTTAACATTACGGACGAAAACGGTAATGACATTACCGAAATACAGCAGTTGACCGAGTATAAAACGCTTCAACTAAAGTATACCACGACAGGCGAATTGCCTGAGGGTACTACGGTAAAGTGGGAGAGTAACCTACCGCTTCTTGCCGACGTAGATGATAACGGTAAGGTTACGGCATATGATTCGTCAAAGACGGCTATAATTCAGCTTTGGCTTGATGAAAACGTGCGTGTGCTTCCTCTCGTAGGTGATAAAATGGCTGACGAGATTATGAAACAGCTTGCAAAGTCGGGCGTTAATCTTGACAGTATGAACGATGACCTGATAGTTTCTATTGTCAGAGGCATTGCAGGTGATACTCTTGCGGACAGCCTTGCGTCTGCTCTTGCCAATATGAATGTCGAAATAACGGCTACTATATATGACGCAAGCGGAACAAAGCTTGCAAGTGACAAAATTAAAATAAAGGTTCAAAAGAGTGTTGTTGCGAACATCTTTCCGACCGGAACTCATATAACCAATAAAAAGAGCGTTCCTCTTACCGTTGCCGTGGGCAAAACGGTTCAGCTTTACGCGGCGGTAACACCGGTAAGACTTAAACACTCTGTAAAATGGGAGATGGGCGGTAGCGTATTTGATACAAGCTCCGGCAAGCGTGCAACGGTTTCCGATACGGGACTTGTCACATTTACTGCAGCAGGCTCGGTAACGGTTAGGGCATACGACGCGAGCAATGTAGCTTTTGTCGATACCATAACCTTTAATGTAGTTGAGCAGAAGGATCTCCCGGTTGAATCCTTTGATATTATAAGCGGCACAAAAACCGTAACAGATTCATCCGTATCCGTAAGTGAAGGCTCCACAACGCAGCTTGCAATTACAAATGTTGTTCCTGCAGGAGCTTATACCGGCGACCTTACTTGGAATATCGCCGATAAATCGATTGCCGTGGTTGATGCCTCCGGTACAGTCACCGGCCTTGACGGCGGCGACGGACTCGTTGAATACAGTAAATCCACAACCCTTACCGCAACGGCGGGCGGCGTTTCCAAAAATGTTACAATAAAGGTGTCAAGAGCCGGTGTTGTCGGCAGTATCTCCTCTGTTAAAATTGAGGGTAACAGTGCCGTTCCCAATGATACGCCGACTACCTTTAAGGCAAATGTGTTGCCGTCAAGACTTAACACAAACTCATCGATAAAACGAGAGTGGGGACTTACAAATCCCGATACAAATGAAATAATATGGGCAACCGCCGAGGCACCCGCCGAGACAAAGCTTGCTACGCTTTCGTCCGACGGTGTATTCACCCCGAAATCGAGCGGTATTAGCGAAATACACGTAAGAGCAACTCTTAACGATAAAACCGTTGAGGACTCTCTTACCGTAACGGCGGGCAAGGCGATAACAGACTTCAGCATCGGCGGCAGCACAACGGTTAACGAGAGCAAGACCACGCAGCTTTCAATCGCGAATATAGCACCGTCCGATTACGACCAAGCACTTCTCGGAACTGTCGTATGGACTTCTTCCGACCCGTCAATAGCCACTATTGATGCAAACGGTCTTGTAAAAGGTCTTGATTCGGGCGGAACGGCCATTTGGAACACCAAAAAGGTCACAATAACCGCAACCATCGGAAGCGTATCTAAATCCGTAGAGATAACGGTACGCGGTAACTCCATAAGACACCTCACGGGAGTTACCATAACGGGAAATGATTATGTAATCAAGGATTTTCCGGTTACCTACACCGCTAAATTCTCTCCCGAGAGAATTTCGGTCGATAAGCAGCGCTGGGGTCTCACTAAGGACGACGGCTCGGCTCCCTGGACCTCCGACTGGAATATCGGCGACGTAAATCAGAAGAATGCATATGCTTCGGTCGATTCAAACGGTGTTGTCACGGGTATTTCGGCAGGCGATACAACACTACATGCATTCGGAAGGAACGGCGTTACAAAGGTTGACGGCGCATATGTAGAAACTCAAAAGAATATAACGGTAGTTGAGGTTGAGCCGGTAAGTATTGCGTTTACCGCGCCCACTAAGACCGATTATATAGAGGGTAGCACAGAACTCGATCTCACCGGTATGGAGGTTAAGCTTACATATAATCGTGCGGATATTGCCGAGTATTACGGTGAAGAGGCGGCAAACGCCTATACCGACGATCAGCTTTCCGTTCCGGTAACGGATTATACGGTAAGCTCCGTCAACACTTCGATACTTGATTCGAAGCAGTATATTATAGTTAACGTAGTAAGAGCCGGCAAAACATATCACGCAATATTCCCGATAACCGTTCACTCTAAGGCGGTAACATCAATTGAGCTTGAAAATCCTAAAAAGGATTATCTCGAGGGCGATAAGACCCTTGATCTTTCGGGCCTTAAGGTTAAGGCAAATTACAGCAACGCCGAGTCCGAATACGTCACCGATTATACGGTCGACACATCGTCATTTGACCCGGAGATTTACGACGTTGAGCAGAATATAACCGTTACATACACACATGCGGGGCGCAGCGCTTCGGCTACATTCCCCGTAATTGTATACGGTAAACCCGTTGTCAGCGTTGATAAAGGCGATTATAACGGCGGATGGACAAGCAAGGACGTAACCTTTACTCTTTCATCGACTCACGAGCTTGACGGAGTTAAGTATTACTTTAAAACCGATTCCGCAGGCGTGGAAGCACCATTGGACGGCAACACGCTTACCGTGAATGTGAACAGTAGCGATACATATTATTTTAAGGCTGTAAATTCCAAGGGCATTGAGAGCGATTACACAGAGGGCTACACCGTTATGCGTGATGATATAGAGCCTTCGTTCACTCTTACTCCCGCCGTAACCGAGCTTACAAATAAGAGCTATGATGTTACAATAGGAAGTCTTAACGTAGGCGCTTCGGGAATAGCCTCCGTTACATTAAACGGTGAGGATATAACCGCTTCTCATGATTCGTTTACCGTTGCTGAGAACGGAACTTACAACGTAGTTGTAACTGCGGGTAACGGCCTTACGGCAGAAGAAAGCATCGTTATAAACAATATCGATAAAATTGCTCCCACCGTAAACAGCATAACCGTTTTACATAAGGACATAGGCGGTGTCGCAAGAGAGGTTTCCGGAAACTTCTTCAGCAAGGCGGACACTTTATGCAGATTCTTTAACAAGACTGTTGAAATTACCGTTGATGCGTCGGATGAGGGCGTATCGGGAATAGACAAAATTGAATATCGCTTTGTAGATGGAAACGGTCAGCCGACCGGCTCCGACTGGAGCGTCTACGACAGCGAAAACAAACCGGCTAAAGACCCAGATTTCAAGGGTTTTGTAGAGGCAAGAGCTACCGATAAGGCAGGCAATGTTTCCGCGATACTTCGTTCGGATGGCGTGGTTATAGACGGTACGGCTCCCACCGATGTCACTGTTTCCGCTGTATACGGCGGTGATAAGGAATATCAAGAGGGTGCTTGGAGCGCAACAGATGTAAATATAACTCTTTCCTCCGAGGCTTATTCGGGAATTTATAAATATTATTACCGTGTTGACGGCGGCGAATGGCAGGAGCTTTCGGGCAATACCTTTACCGCAACCGAAACAGGTGAGCATAAATACGAATTTAAGGCCGAGAGCTATGCGGCTCTTGAGAGCAATGTCACCGCGTTTACGGTTAAGATAGACCGTCAGGTGCCTGTTATCCGCGTCTCGTTCGAGGGTACCTTCGGCAGATGGACGGGTGAAGGCGTTACATTCAACTTCTCTACCGAGGAAGCTTCTCTTTCCGGTATTAACTATTATTATGACAACGGAAACGGCTGGACTCTTATCGACAGCGGCACGAGCATTGAGATAACCGATACAACCAACGCCGTTTACAGATTTAAAGCCGTTAACAATGCCGGCACCGAGAGTTATCCCTCTGACAGCTATCACGTAATGATAGATGCAAAGGTTCCCGAAATAACTCTTACTCCCGAGGTTACCGATGTTACTCCGAATCCTTATAAGATAAACATAAGCACCGAGGTAGGCGAGTCGGGACTTCGCGAGGTTACCTGCAACGGTCAGGATATAACTAATGAAGACTCTTACCTGTCTCTTATACACATCTCCGAGCCCACGAG
>ERZ1027035.442-NODE-442-length-12294-cov-7.477327_pt1 | contig 12294 bp, 1 predicted proteins | sample MGYA00519442_ERZ1027035 | MGnify/ENA primary metagenome ERZ1027035 (study PRJEB26926, sample SAMN06164790) | human gut metagenome | biome: ENVO:00009003; feature: ENVO:2100002; material: ENVO:00002003 | host: Homo sapiens | place: USA | collected 2012 ...
TCTACACTTCTAGCTTCGTCGGCAGCGTCAGATGTGTATAAGAGACAGGTTATGGCCGGTGATATCGTAATGCCTCTTGCAAAAGAAAAAGGTGTTAAGATTGTTCCTGTAGATAGTGAGCATTGCGCAATTCACCAGTGCATAAAAAATATTGCAGATGTTGATAAGTTAATTATTACAGCATCAGGCGGTCCTTTTCTAAGAAAAAGCGTCGAGGATATGAAGAATGCTACTGTCGAACAGGCACTTGCTCATCCAAGATGGAATATGGGTAAAAAAATTACAGTAGATAGTGCAACTTTAATGAATAAAGGGCTGGAAGTTATTGAAGCACATCACCTTTTTGATATGGATTATGACAATATAGAAGTTGTTGTCCATCCGCAAAGTATCGTTCATTCTGCAATTGAATATAAGGATGGCAGCGTAATCGCACAGCTCGGGCTTCCTAGTATGCATATTCCAATTCAGTATGCTATCACTTACCCAGAAAGGTTTGAAGGTATAAAATCTAAAAGTTTTAGCTTTGCAGAAGCTGCAAGATTGGATTTTGAAAAACCAGATTGGAATAAATTTAAAGCACTAAACTTAGCTTATGAAGCCGGAAAAACTGGCGGCTCTTCTACAGTTTGTTTAAATGCTGCAAACGAAGAAGCTGTATTTGAGTTTTTAGCAGGAAAAATTAAGCTTTTTGATATAATTAGTGCTGTTGAGAAAATGCTGGAAACTCACAATGTTGTAAAAAATCCTTCTTTAGACGAGATTTTTGCAATAGATAATGAAATCCGTATAAAAACTAAAGAATATTTAAGTCGTAAGGAATGATGAGTATTGCTGCTGCATGTTAGCGATCAGAATATCCATGGAAGCGAATTTAGCTTCAAGCTGCGCCCTGTATCTATCAAGCGCCTTTTTCTGCTTTTCAATCTTATTCTCGATATCTTTAACCTCCCTGTCGTAAGAGGCCTCAGCTGTCGCAAAATAACCGGTTACAGCCTTGAGAGAAGACTCAATTAGAGTTTCTACCTTCGTGAATATACCCGTATTTGAATCACTGCCGATTAACAGAGCTTTCAATGCGTCCTCATCAGCTTCATATGCCTGAATAAACTTATCTTTATCAAACGTTAGCGTTGTAATATTATCTGTAGAAATATTGTTAGCACTTGCATTTTCTACTTTTATACCAATGGCATCCAAATTACGGAACACTGTCGTTCCCGCATCTGAACTCGTCATCATATTTCTTAGCTGGTTTCTTACTAATTTCAATACTGACTGGTCGTGAAGCTTGCCATCTTTTGATATTGCCTCATCTACATTCTTCATTAACTCGTTGTAAGAATCAACGATATCTGATACAGCATTCGCAAGAGTTTCCTTATCGCGCTCTACGGTCAAGGTTACTGATGAATCCTCGGTTAGGCCTTTAAGGTTAATTGTTAAACCCTTTATGCGAGAAATATCACTTGTGATAGTATTAGAATTCGATGTATAGTATGTGCCGTTAATAGAGAATTTTGCATTATTACCAACGTCCTGTACATTAACATTCATCTTTGTTGTTTCTACCGAACCATCTGCCGCCCAGGTTGTATTTGTATAGCCCATAATGTCTGTAAAGTTACTTGTACCGGCCTCGATATTTATCAAAGCTGAACCTGTAGTTCTGGATTTTATTACGAGTTTACCATCAATAGAATCCCAGTAAGCTGTTGCATTGGCTGCATCATTTGAGTTTATCTGCGAGATTAACCCTGCAAGAGTTGTTGTATTACTTATGCTAAATGTTGCATCACCTACAATAAATGTTCCTTCTGTAACATCGCCGCGTCGGAAAAGACCTGAATTCATGATGACAGAATCAGAGTTTACGCAGTAAAGTTCTCTAGCGCTTGATACGGTTTTGCCGTCAGAAGAAATACCTGTTATTGCAGCAAAGTTGGAGGTATCTGTTGTAGCTCCTACTTCTATAGAATCATCCGGATTTTTAGAGAATATTTTTAGGTATCCGTCTTCGAAAGTAAGGTCTACATCAGCGAAAGCAGAAGATATTCTTGAGCGCAAATCTCCGAAAGTTTCATCTTTCTTTATCTGTATAGTAGCTTTTTCCCCATTTCTATAAATCGACAGTGTTCCGTCGGAGATATTAAGCAGTCCCATTTTTGTATCGTAGCCTGCGTAATTTGCAACAGAAAGAGTTTTTTCTTCTATTTGTGTAGTTGTAGCTTTAGTGGTTTCTGAGCTAGCGGCGAATCCTCCTAAGTCCTGATGGTATTGCAGTCCTATTGTGGCCATAATACTTGAGTCTGTATTCGCCTGATCTATAGTGAAAGTATCGAATCCGCTCTGTATAATCAATTGTCCGTCAGAGGTCATAGAAGCTTCGAGTCCAAGTGCTTCAAACTTTTTAATCAATGATCCGAAGGTTTCGTTTTCGGTAATTTCGATTTTTGCATTTTCCCCGTTAACTATAATCGCGAGTGATCCTTCAGCTTTGAGGGTATCGCTTCCCCACGGTTTATTGAAGTAGCTGAGTAGTGTATCTTCTGTTGCGGCGGTAAAAGTGGTTACTAGTGTTGATGTTTGTTCAAGTCCTTCGTATTTATAGCTGGTATTATGGTTATTGGAGCCGAAAAGTTTTTCTACAACGTTAGATGCGTTAGTAGTGCTATTGGACTTAGTTATGTATGAGTCACCTGAACCTATGATAGTAAGAATTGAGCTATCTCCGTCGGAAACGAGTGATGTTTCTATTCCGAAAGATTTTAGGGTATCGAGGAATGAGCCCATTGTTTCTCCGGTGGAGATGTATGCGGTATATTTTACGCCGTTATTGTAGATGTAGTATTCGCCGGTTGTAACTCCCAGTTTTGAAAGGAGAGTATCTCTTGTTACATCGGAGTCGATTGTGTTAGTAGTTACAACGTTAAGCGTTTCGCTTTCGTAGGTATTTGTCTGGATCCAGTTATTGAGGTCAATTCCGAGCAGTTCTAGAGCATTTGAAGCTTGCCCTGGTCCTGTATATTTTTGGAGCAGGCTATTTCCTGTATTTTTAAGTATCAGCTGTCCATTTTCGTTAAGTACTGATTCAAAGCCATAGAGAGCCAGCTGATCCATTAGTGTTCCTATAGTATCGTCTGCGGTGAGTTCTATGTTTGTTTGTATACCGTCTTTGACTACGGTTATGAAGCCTTCTTGATATGTTCCTTCGTTGATATCTGAGAGTTTAGTATCTCTGGTAACGGCTTTGATGACGACTTTAGGGATAGTGAGTCCGTTGGATGTATAGATATTAACGAAATCCCATTCAGCGAAGAGTGTTGATACTATATTTGAGTTAGCTCCTGATGTTGCTGATGTAGCGAGGTATGTGTTATTATATGCGCCTACGGATATTGAGCCGGCTTCGGATATATCTGCTATGAGGCCATTTCGGGCTAGCAGAGCCATGAAGTCATTTACAGTCATATCGGCGGTTATGTATTCTGTAGTACGAACGCCGTTGTTGTAGACGTAGAAAGCTCCTTCTGAGATATTAAGGTTATTTCCGTCTTTATCTTGCAGTTCGCTTAATTTTGTATTACCGTCAATTCTGTTATCGACTTCTACGGTGTATTCGAGGTTTTCGCTTATAGAGTCGTATCGGGTATTCCAGTTATCCGCAATATTAAGTTTTGCAAGGATATTTGATGCACCAGAGGAGATTCCTTGTGTAGTCATGTAGCTGTTATTTGTGCCGTCAAAGTATAGTTTTCCGTTAGAGTCAAGGCCCATTGTTATTCCGTATTGTGAGAGTTTGGAGGCAAGAGTTTGGAGTGTATCTTCGTTATTAATATTAACGAGGTATCGGGTACCGTCTTGATATACGTAGATATTTCCGCTTGTGATGCCTAGTGAGCTGCCGTTTTTATCTGTTAGCTGGTTTAGTTTTGTATCCAGGGTTGTTTCTTTAACTATAGTTTCGTAGTCAGCGAGGTGGTCGGAGGTTTGTGTAATTTCACCGAGAGACCAGTCTGTGAGTCCGAACACATCTAGGATATTTGATCCTCCGGTTATTGAGGTCAGGTAGCTTTCGCCTATACCAGACACAGAGAGTCTTCCTGCGGCATCGATATCGGAGTTAAATCCGTATTCTGCGAGGAGGTTCATGAAATCGGCTACGGTTTTGATTTGGGTAGTATCTATATTTACAGTATAGTTAACGCCTTGTTGTGTAATGAGGATATTTCCGCTTGTTATTCCGAAAGCAGCGAGCGGTGTATCTTTTGTCATAGGTCCTATAGTTGTTTGTATTAAGTTTGTGGATATATTGTATGTATTGCTAGTGCCGTAGTCTTTTGAGTAATTAGTTCCCATCAGTAGTTCACCGAGGTTACCGGATATATCGAAGTCGGTGAGTGTAGAGGAGTTTACAGTGAATTTCCCGAGCGCATCTAGAGAGGCTTGGATTCCGTATTCAGCGAGTTTATCAATGACGTCGTAGATAGTTTGTGTTCTGGAGAATGTAAGGGTTACCAGTTTATTTCCTGCGTCGGAAGTTGTGGACAGAATAATTGTACCGTTTCCGGTTCCCATGGTTTTGCCTGTTGAGTCGGAGAGGTTTCCGAGCTGTGTTGCGCCTGTAGCGGCGACTTTTACTGTATGTGAGAGGATATTTGAGGTTCTGTTCACAGTTACAGTTTGGACGTTATTGATAACGTTGGAGAGTTTAAGTGCGGTAAGGATATTTGAACCTCCGGATGCGGCTTGCATGTATACGTTACCGATACCTTCGATTGATACTTTTCCGGAGGAATCTATATTACCAACGAGTCCGTATTTTGATATTTGAGTAAAGAATTCGGATAATGTTGAGGATGCATTGACGCTAATAGTTGTGAATTTTCCGTTAGTTTGGTGTATAATCAGGTTTCCGTTACCGTTATTAAACCCGTTTATATTAGAGAGTTTAGTATCGTAGTCAATTTTAATGTTATTACTAGTAGAAACGAGGTCACCAGATGTTTTGTTATCACAGATAGTTTTTGTGCTTGTTATATATGATTCATTTGCGCCTGCTTTAAGTTTGAGGGCATTTTTTACGTTATCGGAGATATTTTGGATAAATCCGTTTGGTGTTCCTGTGAGAGTCAGCTTACCGTCTTTAATGCTTCCTGAGATACCGAGTCCGGCGAGGGTTGTTAGGGTATCGTCTATGGTATCGGAGGTTTTGACGGTAATTGTGTAGTAAGCACCTTCGCAGCCTACGGTGATGGTGCCGTTTGCGCTCATGCCCAGCTGCGCGTAGGTTGTGCTGCTGTTAAGGCTTAGGGTGGAGTTATACTGTTGTTTATTGGAGTTTGTGTTGTAGTAATGGGTTTCCGTGACGGTTGTATACGTATTATTAAGGCCTGTATTGAATTTCAGGGCGTTTTTGACATTATCTGTCATTCCGGAGATGTAGCCTTCTTCTGTGCCGGTAATATTTAGTTTACCCTCGTGGACTGAGCCGGATACGTTGTAGCCGGCAAGGGTAGAGATGATGTCATCAAGGGTATCTGAGCTTTTTACGGTTACTATATACTGGGTGCCGTTTGAGATGACGGTTATATATCCGGTGTCTGCTCCTTTGATACCCAGAAGTTCAAATAGTGTGTCGGTGGTCATGTTGGCTATTGTGTCGTATAGCTGCTGATCTGAGGTTGAATTCGTTAAAATTGTTACTGCAACGGCTCCACCGCCGCCTGACCCAGAGCCTCCTGTGCCTGGTTCGTAGTTGCGGTACAAGATGATGGAATTCGTATTTACCGGACGCTCAACTGTGTAGTATGAATAACTTTGATCAGTAGTCGATGATGTTTTTCCCGTCGAAGTAATTATTAACTGAGGAGTCTTACCACTCTCATATTTCCATCCCTTATCTGTAGTAAAGCCTTTACCAGTCATAGTTGCCTGATCCTGCATTTGAGTTAGCGAAAGCCCCGTAACTTGATACCCCTGCGAAGCTGTATTAGCATTGTTGTAAACGCAGTTTGACATACTTGCGTTTGAGTCACCAAAAAACCCTTTTCCAGAGCTTACTGTACCAGAAGCATAACAGGTATATATATAAATATCACCATCCATCGGATAAGAATCACTTGAGTCAGATTCATAAGCATATCCAACAAAGCCTCCCGTATAGTTAGAATTATTTCCTGTAACATTACCGCTGGCAAAGCTATTTTCGATATGGACTTGATAGTAGCTATCACCACTATTATTACCTGCATAAATGTATCCTGCAAATCCACCAACATTTGAATTTCCGGTAACGTTACCAGTCGTATAGCAGCTATTTATTGTAATATTACCATTTGATCTAATATACCCTACTAAACCACCAACGTGTGAAGAATTTGCTGCAGTTATATTTCCGGTAGAATAACTTTTAGATACAACAATGGAAGAGCTGTCAAGTTGTCCAATCAATCCCCCAATATAGTTTCCTGTGTCACTATTATTGATATTCATATTAGAATTGCAATTGGTAACATTGCCATGTGATATAGAACCTATAATACCGCCGATAGAGCTACTGCTTCCTGATGCATTTATCATTCCTGAAGCAGTACAATTAGTTATTACACTTGCAGACGCACCAACAATCCCGCCAATATTGCGGGTGCCTGTTGCGGTGATAGTACCATTGTAAGAAGATTGAGAAATTGTACCAGCTACTCCAGCAATCCCGCCAACACTGCCGGTGTCTGTTGCAGTGATAGTACCATTGTAAGAAGATTGAGAAATTGTACCACTATTAGCATATCCAACAATACCACCAACATAATTGCCACCAGAGCCGGTAATACTCATTGTAGCATTACAATTTGAAATAGTTCTTGAACTGCTTATACTTCCAGCAATACCGCCTACATAACCACTTGTAGCTTTTACTGTACCAGTCACATTTGCATTTAAATTTGATAGGCTGATGTCACTTGACCCAACATATCCCCCAATACAGTTGCTTCCTGATACATTAATAGTACCTTTTATTGATATTTTATCGTACGAAGCTGCAGAGCCAAATACACCAGTAAAACCTCCAGCTTTACCACTAGAAGAAGTCACATTTACATCTTGCACAAATGAATTTCTTACACTGCTATTAATATATCCAGCGAGTCCGCCGACATATCCACTACCATTAATATTAATATTTCCAGAAGTGTATGAGGAAGCAATTGTATTAGTTGCCTGACCAGTAATAGCTCCAACGTAGCTGTTTCCATTAACATTAACGTTTCCTTTGACGTAACAGTTAGTAATAGTACCAGCAGAATTACCAACAATGACACCAGTGTAGTCTTTACCGGATACAGTTGCGTTTTCGACCCCGAGGTCAAGAATTCTGGCAGTATTTCCGGTCACCCCGAAAATACCTACTCCAGACGTTCCACTTTGTGAAATAGACACGTTTGAGATAACGTGTCCGTTACCGTAGAAAGTTCCCATGAATTTATGTTCGTCAGTACCAATCGGAATGTATCCCGGCGAGTTAGCCATGTCAATGTCGCCGGTAAGAATGAAAGTACAATTAGAAGCCTGTCCCGAGTTAACAAGCGAAGCTAATTTGTTTAGGTCTGATAAAGAACTGATTGAGTATAAGTTACCAGCAGTAAGAGTACTTACACTGCCAATTGCAATAGCAGCTTCGGCACTCGATTGAGTAATAACGGTAAGGAACGATGTTTCTATTGGTTTTGTAGTTACACCAATCTGCATTTGGGATAAAATACCACCCATAATAGCATCTTCAGCATATAATCCATTATCATTATCCAGATACAATATACCGTTAGACATATATGAATTTATACCGTTATTGTTTAAGAACGCTAAAAGCTCGCTTATGCGTGAATAGCAATTAAAACCTTGCGATTTAATAATAGCTCCATCCGAAGATTTGATATGTATGGTAAGATAAGTTTCTGGAAAAGCAACCACATTACCTAACAGGTCATCTTCAACAGCAATCCCGCCATCAGCGTTGCCGCCGGCAATACCATTATCTAATATATTTTGTAAGTCATCAGAATTGGTATTTACCGGACGCTCAACTGTGTAGTATGAATAACTTTGATCAGTAGTCGATGATGTTTTTCCCGTCGAAGTAATTATTAACTGAGGAGTCTTACCACTCTCATATTTCCATCCCTTATCTGTAGTAAAGCCTTTACCAGTCATAGTTGCCTGATCCTGCATTTGAGTTAGCGAAAGCCCCGTAACTTGATACCCCTGCGAAGCTGTATTAGCATTGTTGTAAACGCAGTTTGACATACTTGCGTTTGAGTCACCAAAAAACCCTTTTCCAGAGCTTACTGTACCAGAAGCATAACAGGTATATATATAAATATCACCATCCATCGGATAAGAATCACTTGAGTCAGATTCATAAGCATATCCAACAAAGCCTCCCGTATAGTTAGAATTATTTCCTGTAACATTACCGCTGGCAAAGCTATTTTCGATATGGACTTGATAGTAGCTATCACCACTATTATTACCTGCATAAATGTATCCTGCAAATCCACCAACATTTGAATTTCCGGTAACGTTACCAGTCGTATAGCAGCTATTTATTGTAATATTACCATTTGATCTAATATACCCTACTAAACCACCAACGTGTGAAGAATTTGCTGCAGTTATATTTCCGGTAGAATAACTTTTAGATACAACAATGGAAGAGCTGTCAAGTTGTCCAATCAATCCCCCAATATAGTTTCCTGTGTCACTATTATTGATATTCATATTAGAATTGCAATTGGTAACATTGCCATGTGATATAGAACCTATAATACCGCCGATAGAGCTACTGCTTCCTGATGCATTTATCATTCCTGAAGCAGTACAATTAGTTATTACACTTGCAGACGCACCAACAATCCCGCCAATATTGCGGGTGCCTGTTGCGGTGATAGTACCATTGTAAGAAGATTGAGAAATTGTACCAGCTACTCCAGCAATCCCGCCAACACTGCCGGTGTCTGTTGCAGTGATAGTACCATTGTAAGAAGATTGAGAAATTGTACCACTATTAGCATATCCAACAATACCACCAACATAATTGCCACCAGAGCCGGTAATACTCATTGTAGCATTACAATTTGAAATAGTTCTTGAACTGCTTATACTTCCAGCAATACCGCCTACATAACCACTTGTAGCTTTTACTGTACCAGTCACATTTGCATTTAAATTTGATAGGCTGATGTCACTTGACCCAACATATCCCCCAATACAGTTGCTTCCTGATACATTAATAGTACCTTTTATTGATATTTTATCGTACGAAGCTGCAGAGCCAAATACACCAGTAAAACCTCCAGCTTTACCACTAGAAGAAGTCACATTTACATCTTGCACAAATGAATTTCTTACACTGCTATTAATATATCCAGCGAGTCCGCCGACATATCCACTACCATTAATATTAATATTTCCAGAAGTGTATGAGGAAGCAATTGTATTAGTTGCCTGACCAGTAATAGCTCCAACGTAGCTGTTTCCATTAACATTAACGTTTCCTTTGACGTAACAGTTAGTAATAGTACCAGCAGAATTACCAACAATGACACCAGTGTAGTCTTTACCGGATACAGTTGCGTTTTCGACCCCGAGGTCAAGAATTCTGGCAGTATTTCCGGTCACCCCGAAAATACCTACTCCAGACGTTCCACTTTGTGAAATAGACACGTTTGAGATAACGTGTCCGTTACCGTAGAAAGTTCCCATGAATTTATGTTCGTCAGTACCAATCGGAATGTATCCCGGCGAGTTAGCCATGTCAATGTCGCCGGTAAGAATGAAAGTACAATTAGAAGCCTGTCCCGAGTTAACAAGCGAAGCTAATTTGTTTAGGTCTGATAAAGAACTGATTGAGTATAAGTTACCAGCAGTAAGAGTACTTACACTGCCAATTGCAATAGCAGCTTCGGCACTAGATTGAGTAATAACTGTAAGGAAGTTAGTAGCGACTTGTTTAGTGGTCACTCCGACCCCAATTTGTGTAAGCAGTCCTCCGGTAGTAGCATCTTCCGCATAAATGCCGTTGTCGTTGTCAAGCTTAAGAATGTTGTCCTCTAACTTAGCGTCTATACCGTATTTTGTGAAGAAGTTAATAAGATCAGAGATTTTAGCATATCCGTAGAATTCCTGTGAGGCAATAATCGCTCCATCGGAAGATTTAATGTTAATAGTCGTCGTGGATCCAAGGAAATAAGCGAATTGAGCAAGTAAAGCTTCTTCAACGGTAGCCCCGCCTTCAATAGTAGATCCTGGCGTTCCTCCTCCACCTCCAGTCCCTACGCCAATGTATTTGACGACAGAAATCCCTAACTTGTCAGCCACATCCCCCGACACATAGTTGGCATTTTCAGACTTAAGTGTAATGATACCATTAACCATTTTCGCCTCAATACCATTTAACTTAAGCATTTCAAATAAATCTTCAAATGTCATCGTCTGAGTCACCGTAATGGTATCTATGGGCTGCTTACTCCTGTTGCTTATAATCAAAGTATTTCCTGAAGAAACATCAATGCACGAACTAATAAGGGTGTCTTTTGTTGCGACTTCAGTATTTGTATATGTAACAGCTGCAGATGATGTATTGGCCTTTCCAACAGTGGTTGTAGTCGTGTAAGATTCAGTTTTAATTCCGAGTGTTGCAAGCAGATTCGACCCGGAAGCGTCAGTCACATATGCTCCATCAGCAGATGTGAGTGTAATAATCCCCTCCGAAATCACACCTTGTATTCCATACTGGTCTAAAATATCAAATACCCCATCTATAGTTGTATTATTAGCAATCACCGTATTCAGAGTAGTACCATCAGATTTATGTACCGTGATTGTATTAGCCTTGTTAATACCAATCTGGGCGAGAGTGTTGTTAATAGTAGCATTATTCGCAACTGTGTATGATACGACAGCCGTTGAAGTAGAAGACTTACCTACAGTTGTTGTTACTGTAATTGTTGTAGCAGTCATTCCGAATGCATCAATAATGGGCCCCTTCACATAATTTCCTGATGGCGAATCAAATGAAATTAACCCGTCATTAATCTGTGCATTAATATCATGCTTAGCGAGTTCCTTGAATAACTCATCCAGTGTAGTTGTGGTGCTAATAGTAATTGTAGCAATAGGGTTGTTGTCCTTGTTATAAACAGTAATCTTGTTGTTCGCGGAATTGACAGCAATAATAGAATTAATAGTCGTCGTCGCATCTGCCACCGCCGTCCCGGTAAATGTAACCGGTGCTGTAGATGAAGCCGTAGTGTTAACAATCTGTGTAACAGTCTGCGTGGTTATGCCTAGTGCAGTGGGCAGTGTCCCCGTAATGAACTTATTTTCAGCAGAATCTAAAGAAATGACGCCGTTAGCAATAATCCCATCAATACCTTCCGCCTTTAATTTATCAAAAACATCCCTAATCGTAGCAGTATTATCAATGTTAATGGTCTTCAGAGCATTTCCTAGCTGGTCATGTACAATAATATTTGAAGCTCCGGTAAGCCCCACCTCAGAAAGTTTAGTATCTAAATCAGCATACTCTGTTTTAGTAGTCAAAAGTGTACTACCAGTAGACGAAACCGCTTCAGTTTTTGTAATAGAAGTAATACCTAAAGCAGAAGCAACAGTACCGTCAAGCGTTCCGCCCGTAACGACGAGTCTTCCGGTCGCATCTATAGAAGCAGAACCGCCTTTTTGGTGAATTTGATTTATAAGATCGTTAATGGTGGTGTCTTGTGAAACATTTAAGTCTTTAGAATTAAATCTTAAAGTGTATCCATCTTTGACTTTATCAGCAGTACCTAGTGTATCTATAATTTCCTTTAGCGTAGTATCCCCTGTCACCGCTGCAGTAGTAGTAATTGTCATAATGGATCCGAGAGCATAGCTGGATTTATTAGAGTTATCTAGTCCCATGGAGTTTTCAAGAGTGGTGTTTTCTATATAGCCGTTAGATATTGTAATGATACCGTCTTTTATAGAGGCAGAAATTCCGTCAAAGGAGTTGATAAAGTCAAGAAGATCCCCTATTGTGCTTGCCTCGTTGACAGTTATAGTTCCGGCTAGTGAACCATCTGAGTTATAGAGTTTGACAGTTCTATCAGCTGCAGACATAGAGTTAAGAATACCATATTCTTTCAGAAGAGTGTCTTCTGTTGCATCAATAGTTATAGTATCCTTTCTAGAAAGCGGATCTGATGTTACGTCTGTCTCTTATACACATCTCCGAGCCCACGAGACACTGAGCGA
>ERZ1027035.445-NODE-445-length-12259-cov-12.882989_pt1 | contig 12259 bp, 8 predicted proteins | sample MGYA00519442_ERZ1027035 | MGnify/ENA primary metagenome ERZ1027035 (study PRJEB26926, sample SAMN06164790) | human gut metagenome | biome: ENVO:00009003; feature: ENVO:2100002; material: ENVO:00002003 | host: Homo sapiens | place: USA | collected 2012 ...
GCTATGAATTTTTCTATTGCGTTCCCCTGACTTCGGAATAGTGGCAGGGCTGGCTGTCTTTGTTTTGCTTTGTGCTTCTCTACCGTACATGAGCATTTACACAAGGGAGCTATTTGCGATACTTCTTTTTTCACACGTTGCGCTCAACCCGGAACCTCTTAAAGCTCAATATCATTCACATTATATTAAGCACTATTCCTTTTTCAAATTCACCGCCGGAAGCAAGGATGCTTCACAGCAGTCGCACAATTATTCATTATTCATCATTCATTATACAAAAAGTCCGCCGTCTTTTCAGACAACGAACCTTGATATAAATTAATGTAAAATTAAAGTGTGCCGTCCGCCGATAACGGAGGTTAAGCTGATCGCTGATCGTCAGAACGGCGAACAGTTTGCGACTCGCCGCCGCTCGCCGTAAAGGCTTTGCCTTTTCTTATGTAGTAATTGTAGAAGAACAGATCTACAACCAGCGCAAGCACCCAGCCTACGGGCCACGACAGCCATATTCCGTCCGAGCCGAAGAACGGAGAGAGGATATAGGCGAAAATAACACGCAATGCAAGGTCAAGACAGGTGCTTATCATAAACGGCGTCATAACGCCGCAGCCTCTTACACCGCCGTCAATTACTATCTTTATGCAGACAAAGAAATAGAACGGGGAAACGATAGTCAGAAACTTACTGCCTGTTGCTATAATCTCCGCATTTGCTTGTGTCGCAAACAGGTTTACAAGCGTTCCGCCGAAAAGCAGGAAGCACACTACAAAAGGTATCGCTACAACAAGACACATCAGCATACCCGACTTCACACCCGTTTTAACACGGTCGGTCTTGTCTGCGCCTATGTTCTGAGCGCAGAAATTAGATACGCTGTTTGAAAGCGTTGAGAAACAGGTTATTGCGAAAGTATTCAGCTTGATAGCAGACGCATAACCGCCTATTACCGATGAACCGAAGCTGTTTACAAGACTTTGCACGAACAGATTTCCTACCGATACAAAACTGCTCTGTAATATTGACGGTATAGAAATACGGCTTATCTGCTTGAGTGCGTCAGTAGAGAATATTTTAGGCTTTTCGGGAGTATCCGACTGTATCTTTCCGACACGTCTTAAAAGTACGAAGAACGCCGCAATACCTGCCGCACCCTGAGCGGCGAATGTAGCCCATGCAACGCCTGCGACGCCCATCTGAAATACTATTACAAACAGCAGGTCAAGCCCGATATTTCCGAGCGATGACGCTATCAGGAAGAACAACGGTGTTTTCGAGTCGCCGAGGGCGGTGAATATACCGTTGCAGGCATTGTAGATAAAAAGGAACAGCAGTCCGAGTACATATACCCTCAGATATATGTCGCTGTCTGCAAATATATCATCCGGTGTGCCGAGCAATGTCAGCATCGGTGAACATAAGGCACAGCCTATCACGGTAAGCACTCCGGCGATTGCCGCAAACGAAACCAGCGCCGTGTTTATCGCCGTTTTCATATATGTATAGTTCTTTGAACCGAAAAGTCGTGCAACAACGACCGACGCACCGACGCTTCCGCCTGTTGCCACTGCCATGAATATCATTGTGACGGGGTAACTTGCGCCTATTGCACCCAGCGCCATATCGCTTACAAAGTTGCCTGCAATAACGCTGTCAACAATGTTATAAAGCTGTTGAAATGCAACGCTGAGCAGCATCGGCAGAGAGAATTTCAGCAGAACCGAAAAAGTTCTGCCGCTAGTCATATCCGTGACCATTCTTTTATAATCGCTTCCTTATCTTTTCATAAAACCTTTTGGAGCGGCTTTTGTCATCCTTCCCGCATAGTCTTTTATCAGCTCCGCAAACTGCATCTTTTTCACAAATCCCGACGGAATCTCCGAATATCCGAGCAGTGTGCCTTTCAGCGCGCCTGCTATAAATGCACATATATCGCTTATACCGTCCTGATTTGCGGCAAGCTGTACCGCACTGAGATAGTCGTAATGCACACAGGCACAGTATACGCCTATGGCAAGCGCAGAATCCGCCGTACTGCCGTTTCCAAGCTCCGCTACATCGGTCAGCGGCGAGGTGTTCTCGTCAAGCAGTGAAAGAGCCTTGTCAAGCGCCGCAAAGCACTCCTCAAAGCCGTCATGCTCCTTTAGTATCTTCATCGTGTTCAGCACCGAGCGCTCAATGGTATTTCCCTTGCAGATAAATGCGATAATGGCAGAAAGACAGCCTGTTGCAAGGTATCCTGTCGGGTGCGAATGGGTAATGGCGGCAAGGTCACAGCCTACCGAGAATGCAAGCTCAGGGTCGCTGTAAAAATACAGCCCCGCAGGAATCGCTCTCGGCAGACAGTCAAACAGCTTGTTCTGATTTATCGGACGGCGCTTCCTGCCGTAGTCGTTTTCGGATTTTATTCCTGCAAGCGTCTGTACAAGCTGTTTCGTGGGATTACGCTTCTTGCAGAATGCGGATATTCCGAGCAGATCGCACGGAAAACCGGTTTCGTTGTCATCAAGTATCCACTGCAGGTCGATTGAAGAAGTACCGCCTGTCTGCGAATAAAGCCACTGCTGAAGCGCAAGGAAAACATAATCCGCACAGTTCGCTTCTCCCGTTCTCAGCCCTGCCGCATCAGCCCACAGTATACCGTGTGCCGTGAACAGCATCATCTGGGTCTCGTCTGATATACGGGCGGTTTTCTGTCGCTTCTCAGGGCTTAGCTTAAGTATGCCCTTTTTGCCGTACAGATCCTTGATATGACTTCTTGTCAATGTCTTTACGGGAGAACCGAGTGCGTCGCCTGCGGCGGCACCTACAATACAACCCGAAAACCTTTCTTTCTTGTACAATTTCTTATTTGCCATAAGTTGATTACTCCAATATTTATAATACCTGACGACATTTGAATTACGATGCCTGCATTTTTTCGTAGCTTATCATCAGATCCACGAATCTGCCGTAAGACTTCTTGCCGTCAGACTGCCCCTGCGACTTAAGATAGGTATCGTTCACTGTTGTGGCGACAGTAGCGACAGGCGTTTCGTATTTCTTCCAGTATTCGCTGTTTGCTTTAAGTTCTGCCTTTATCCTGTTGTCCGCATAGCTCATAAGCTCGCTGTATATTTCCGCTCCTGCCGCCGAATAAAGCGCATTTGCGGCATAGATAAGAGCATATACCCACCCCGCATATTGCAGATACACATTGTCCGAGCCTGTGCAGGCAAGATAAGCGATGAAGTTCGCCTCGTCCTCACGCATAAAGCCCTTCAGGTGCGACAGCTCGTGACACACCGTGAACGGTTTCGCAAAGTCCGGCGCATTTGCGTTATAATTAGCCTCTATGGTAAACGGCGCATACATACCGAGTATTTTCATATAAGACATACCCTCTGACGCAATTACAGCCTTTGCGTCCGGATAAAACCCCGACAGGCTGTCATACCTTTCGCCGAGTCGGTTCATTGCCTTTTTACATTCTTCATCGAGATCGATTTTATCGTCAAGCGATACCGTCAGCGTTTCGTCCGTTTCTATTTTTCCGGCAGCGTCGTTTGCGTTCTTCAGAATATACACGCAAAGATCCGCAAGCTCCTGAGCCGTATATGTTTCAACGGTAAATCCGCTCACCTCGGAAAATGTAAAACGGTTATAGTTTATTCCGCAGAAAAGCGTAAACACCATAAACACGCTTACCGCAAAGCATACCACGACCGCAAGCACCCTCATCAACAGCTTTTTCCGCTTGCCCTTGCCCTTTACAAAGCGTATCACGGTAAAGACAACGCCGATAGCGGCAAGTATGATAACCGCATAAAGCAGTATCTCGCACAGCGAAAAGGGCAGTACGGACGAGATTCGTCCTACAGTACCCACAAAAAACGGGTATATCGTTGTGCTGTACCACTGCGCAAAGTCTGCTGTGTTCTTCGCAAGCAGTGTGAGAGCAAGCGACAGCAGGAACGCAGGAACGGCATAATACAGCCATTTCGGCAGCTTTTTAAAAAACGCTTTGATTGTCGCTGACAATGTTACCACAGCCTTTCGGATCAATACATATCTCTGAGGCTGTCGATAAAAGCGACAAAGTCGTTTCTTGCCGACAACGGCTCAATTATTTCCGCCTTTACACCCAGCTGGAACAGCCAGCCGTAAAAGGTCGGGCTTACGTTTATATCCTTTGATATATAGAAGTTATTCTCGTCCAGCTTGTGCATGGTTATATCCGACCCGAATTTATCCATAACAACGCTTGTGAGCGAGTTGTCGAATCTCAGCTTTATTCTTATCGTTTCCTTGCCTGCGAACATACCGAATATTTTCCGTGTATATTCCGCAAGGTTGAAGTCCTCCGAGATTATCGCAGGCTCGTCTGACACCTCAACGTCTTCCATACGGTCAACCCTGAAGTTTGAAACCGAGTTGTATTTTTCGTAAAAGCCTATGCAGTAGTAGTTTTCATCCTCCCACGCAAGATGATACGGCGACATAGTATAACGTCCGTCCGCATTTCTGAAGATCTTTCTCTTTTTTATATCGTAGTTGAAGTAGTGGAAGGTTATCTTTCTGCCGTTTTCAATGGCTTCGTGTATCTTGTTTATGCTGTAGTATATCTTCTTGTTTACGGTCTTTACACGGTTTGCGACAATAACGCTCCGCTGAAGCTCATTTGCACGGAAGTTGCTTGTAAGGTGGGCGATCTTGCCGATAAGCGCCCTTGATTTTTCTTCTGAAATGAATTTCGAGCAGGCCACAGCGTCCGCAAGCAGCTGTAATTCCTCAAACTCAAAATCACGGGAGGCAAGATAATACGTTCCGTTCTTATCCGAGCATATATCCATTCCGAGAATGTCACGGAGCGTTTCAATGTCGGAGTAGAGCGCCTTGCGTTCCGCCGTTATTCCGAGCCTTTCCAGCTTTTCCTGTATTCCGGCGACCGTCAGAGCGTGAAGCTCGTCCGATTCCTCACGGAACATTTTTTCGATATAAAGAATTTTCTGCTTCTGGTTGGATGAACGTGCCATAACATAAGTCCTTTCTATTCGTGCTTTATCTGCATTACAACCGATATTACCAGCACCGCCGCAAGCAATGCGGATATTATCACGGTAAAAACGTTGAACGTCATTATAATGTACGGTACAGCCGACATCGCAAGAGCAATGGCGGAAAGCACCGTGATCGGCGTCTGCCGTTTCTTCCCGAAGAATATCCACAGCAGAGAAAGCATAGCCGTAATAGTAGTTGTCACAGCGCATATCATATAGTGGAACATTGCGTATCCGAACGGCGTGACATCGAAATATGAGTAATTTTCAAACCTGAAAATCAAATGACCGTTGTCGGACATCAATCCGTATTTAAGCACTGCGCCGAGCGGCAAAAGCTCTGCTATTATCGCCGCAATGCAGATAAACAGCCGTATAACACCGAGTTTTTTCATAATATTTCACCTTTAAAGCAGGAAAAATACCCTGCATATCTCACTTCACCCTTACAAAATGTGCGATAAACGACCTGAAATCTCCCCACAACGACGGAATGTCAAATCCGCTGTTCATCAGAAGCTCTGCCGAATAAACCCTTCCCGTCTGCTCATGCCTGTAATAACAGCCCTTTTCAAGCCCCTTCAGCTTTACTCTGTGCAGGAACACGCTCGGTTCCTTGAGAACCTGTACATATTCGAGGAGCGTTTCGCTCTTGTCCTTTGCGACAAACTGCCATGCGTCAAAGCGGTCGTTTGCGAACGGATCTCCGATTCTGTAATAATCGCCCGTTCTCACAAGCGGATTGTACTTGTTGAATTCTTCTATCTGTTCCTTTATCGCATACTTGTCATCGTCCGAAATCTTCGTAACGTCAAGCTCATAGCCGAACGTACCCGACATCGCAACGTGTCCTCTCGTTTCAAACGGAGTGATTCTGCCTACACAGTGGTTCGGGCTGTCCGAAACGTGAGCGCCGAAGCAGGAGCAGGGATAGCACATAGAAGTGCCGTACTGTATCTTGAGCCTTTCTATAGCGTCGGTATCATCGCTTGTCCATATCTGAGGAGAGTAGTAGAGCATACCTGCGTCAAAGCGTGAGCCGCCGCCCGCACAGTTTTCAAGGAGCAGGTCAGGGAAGTCTGTCAGCAGTCTTTCCTGCATTTCATATACGCCGAGGACATATCTGTGCCATATCTCACGCTGTCTTTCGGGAGGTAATACCTCGTTGCCGACCTCGCTGAGCTGTCTGTTCATATCCCACTTTACATATTCTATGTTTGCGCTTGAAAGGATAGCCTTCATCTGCTCATAGATATAGTCACGCACTTCTTTTCTTGAAAAATCAAGTACAAGCTGACTTCTTACAGTCGTGCGGTGTCTGCCGGGAATGTGTATGCACCAGTCCTGATGCTCCGCATACAGCTTGCTGTCAGGGCTTATCATCTCAGGCTCGAACCATATACCGAACTTAAGACCTATCTTGTTTACCTCGTCTACAAGGTGCTTAAGACCGCCTTTTATCTTGTCCTCGTTCACAAACCAGTCGCCCAGGGAAGATTTATCATCGTTTCTGTGACCGAACCAGCCGTCGTCCATGACGAGCATCTCGATTCCGGCTTTCTTAGCCTCTCTTGCTATATCAAGGAGCTTGTCCGTGTCAAAGTTGAAATAGGTCGCTTCCCAGTTATTAATAAGTATAGGACGGCGCATATTCTTCCACTTTCCTCTGATAAGGTTGTTCCTCATTACATCGTGGAAGTTTCTCGACATCTGACCTAAGCCCTCGCCGGAATAGGTCATGATGACCTCCGGTGCCTGAAAATCCTCTCCCGGCTCTAAGTGCCACGAGAAGTCATACGGATTTATACCGAGCAGAGCCCTTGTCTTTTCATACTGACCTACCTCTACCATTCCGAGGAACGAACCCGAATACACCAGAGCAAAGCCGTATGCTTCGCCGAAGTCCTCTGTTGCGGTGTGGTCGCACAGCGCAAAGAAGTTGTTGTGAGCGTGGCTTGTAGCACCTCTGTTGGAATCAATAGACTGCTTGCCGAAACGTATAGGAAAACGCTGTACATGGCGTTCTCTTGCCCATGTTCCGTGCAGTGTTATCATATCGTAGTCCATTCTGTCAAGATCAAGGCTCATTGATATGATACGGCGCAGGTCGATAGCGGCTAGACCGTTGTTTTCGACCTTTACGCTTCTTGTAATAACGTCAAATTTCGGGAATACGCTGTACATAAGCGTAATATCAAGACCGCTGTGCGGATCGTAGCAGAACACCTCAAGCGTCTGCGCCTCATCATCTGCGGCATATGTAGCGGGAAGCCCCTTTAATTTCGGCTTGCCGTTTGAAATTCTGTAATCCTTGTAGTAGCATTCACAGGCGGACATACCGTTTATATCCATTACCTGCATTGCCGGTTCTCTGAAATCCGCAACGCCCGATGTCGGAAATTCGATAGGCGCGCAGTCAAAGCTGTGAGGTCCCATAGCGTCGTGTACCGCAGGTACAAACGGCTCGTCATTCGGTATGCGGAGCATATGAGTTATATCAGTTTCCGGAATATAGCCGCCGTAGTACAAGTGGAGCAGGTTTCTGCTGTCGGTGATATGAAATGCGTAGCTCGATTTTTCCGTGTCGAGCTTGAATACACGCTTGTTTTCGTCAAATACGATAGACATAATTTTTTCCGTCCTTTTAATTTTTCGGGTATACGGTAAGTTCCCATATACAATTAATATAACATATTTCACGGCTTTTCTCAATCCTTTTAAGTAAAATTTTAAGCATTTTTCATTTTTGCAAAACAATCCCCAAGCAATCCCCCAAACAATTCCGTTGTATAAGAGATAAATTATCAGTCTGTCGAAAAAGCTCTTGGCTATAAAAAAGGGGTGTCGAGTGTTGCTTGCTCTGCTGGTTTTGCATCGTGCAAAACTTTTGGCAAGCAACCAAAGCATCCTTGCTTTGGGGCGGAGCCCCCGTACAGGTCGTCAGCCATTTGTGCCACTGCATCTGTGCATTGACAGCCATTTGTGCCGTTGCATCGTGCAACGGCTTTGTGCTGCTGTCATTATGCGTCCTTGCATAGTGGCTTTGTGTGGCTGACTGCAAGCATTCTTGCTTGGACTAGGGGCGGTAGCCCCACACTCAGCCCGGCACGGACGCCGGGCGTGTATGCCCAAAGGCTCTGCACGATGCAGAGCCAACTAAGCATACACAGCCCTTCACCACGGGGAAGGGGTTTTCGGCAAGGATGCCGAAATAAGGACACACCAAGCTTTAAGCACGGATGCTTACAAGTGGTCGAACAAAGTCGGTATGCAAGGATGCATAAAGCCAGCCACACTTAGTCGCTGCAGGACGCAGCGACACTGATGGCTGACGAGGCAGTGACGCACCGACAACAAACGACCACAGTTGCACAGAGGCAAAGCCATCAGAGTGTCCTAAAGGGTATAGGGATAATATATCAGAAGTTTATTTCATAAACAGGCTTTTCTATCCTATAAGCTGAAATTACAGCACCGTTTCACCCACCCTTTTTATCACAAAAACACAACATAATTCATCGTTAATCTTAAATTTACTTAAATTATAGCCTTATTGCTGTGTAATGCCGTGAGTTTCAATAAATTTTCACCTATATTTTAGGCATAATGCACATTGACATTAAAAAACCGAAATGTTAAAATAAATGTGTAAAGTTACATAAGTATGTAACAAAACGAAAATAAGTTTTATAGGAGGATTTTTCCAATGAAGTTAAGAAAAATCATGGCAGGCGTTGTAGCTACTGCTCTTGCAGCAAGCACATTAGCCGTAGCAGCAAGCGCTGCTTGCCTCACAAAGGTTGAAGGTACAGAATCAACATTAAGCACAGGCACAGGCATGTGGCTTCTCCAGCTCTACAACAAGGGCAATGAAGCTGAGGGCAAGCCCGAAACAAAGCTCGACATCGACTACTCAAAGATCGCTGCTCTTACATTTACTTTCCAGGTAAATGAAGAAGATAAGGAACTGTGGGACGGTACAATCGGCGGTTCTGTTGTATTCTCATGCAACGGTGAAAAGCTCGGCGTTCAGAACGATGAAGACCCTGCAAAGGCAGCACTCTTCGATAAGTATAACTGGCCCAGCTGCGAATTCTGGGGCGTTCTTGATGAAGAGTTACTCGGTCCTGTAGGCGAAGGCTCTACATACGATGATACAAAGCCCGGTAAGGTAGAAAAAGTCGGTGATTACACATACGCTGTCACAAACGACCAGCTCGTTAACCCCATCACAGCAGGCGACGCTTCTTCTATCGAAGATATGGGTTGCATGCAGGTTGGTCTTCAGGAATGGGGCAGCGGTATCGCAGCAGTAACAGTTACAAAATGTGAAGTTAAGGATGCAAGCGGTAACGTTCTCGTTTCATTCGATGAAAAGGGTGTTCCCACAATCGGCGGTGCTTCAGATCCCGCTGACACACAGGCTCCCGATGATACAAAGGCTCCCGATGACTCTCAGGCTCCTGCAACAGAAGCTCCCGCAACAACAGGCGATTCTACAAAGCCCAACACAAACACAGGTGTTGAGAGCGTAGCAGTAGTAGCAGGCATCGCAGTTCTCGCTACAGGCGCTGTTATCGTTGCTAAGAAGAGAAAGTAATTTCGGCTTTAAGCAATAAATAAGCAATTTATCCCCCGCAGTTTTCTGCGGGGGATTTTTGTCGTTTCTTTCACATCCGCACTATCCCTCGAAAAGCACTACCACACTCGCCGTATAAACGCTCTGCCTGTTTCGCATCCGCACTATCCCTCGCCTCGCACCACCCTTGCCTCCCCTCGAAAAAGGGTGAGGTTCTGTTGCTCGGTCAAGCCGAGCAACTATGGTGGGGATTGCTTCCCATCTGCACCATCAATGAGATTTTCCACACTATCCCTCGCCTCTCACCAACCCTCCCGAACCCGCACTATCCCACGCTTAGCACCACATTCTTGGCTCCCTTGCCAAAGGGAGCTGGATTGCGACAAGGCTATTTCTTATTATAAATTGCAACATTCTGCGATTTCATCAACGTTAATATTCGCTCAGCCCTATCTGTCGCAAGACTGAGGGATCGCCCACCAGCCTTTCCATTCCCACAACCATTGTAAAAGGACAACAATCCCATTGCTTTGTACTATCACCCTTGCCTCCACTCGAAAAAGGGTGAGGTTCTGTTGCTCGGTCAAGCCGAGCCAACTATGGTGGGGATTGCTTCCCATCTGCACCATCAATGAGATTTTCCGCACTATCCCTCTCGCTTTTCGTAGGTTGAGCGTCTGTGTGTGCTTAGTTGGCTTTGCGTCCATTGCAATCGTGGTCGTTTGCGGTCGGTGCGTCCTGCACCGACTTTTTGCGACCACTTGTAAGCATCCGTGCTTAAAGCCCTTGGGCACACACGCTAAGGCATCCTTGCCTCTTTATGAACGCTCTGTTGGCTTTGCGTCCTTGCAAAGCCTTTGGGCGTTCATTTCAGGCGTCCTTGCCTTGCTTGCCCCTCCCGTCGCACAGAACCTCTCCATTCCCACAACCATTGTAAAAGGACAACAATCCCATTGCCTTGTACTATCACCCTTGCCTTTAAATGAACGCTCTGTTGTTTTGCATCCGCACCAACCCTCTCAAAAGCATATCCATCCCTTCGCCCCTCACCCCTCAATTTCCCGTTATTCATCATCGAACATTCATTTCCTCCCTGCATACCCTTGACAACTTCCGCCGATAATTCTATAATAAAAGCAGTAACTTCCATATCAATATAAAGGTGTGATGTAATGAACTTCAAATGGGATAAAAAATATCTCTACTGGGGAGTGACCGCATTCCTCGTTATCGCCGCCGCTATCGTGTTCTTCCTCGGTCTGTCACAGATTAAAGAAATACTCGACAGCATCTTCTCGTTCCTGTCTATACTGACCCCCGTCCTTTATGGCTTTGTTATAGCATATATCCTATGCCCGATAGCGACTTTCATCGAAAAGCCATGCCTGCGCAGATTGTTCTATACAATACAGGACAAAAAGCGTGAGAAGTTCGAGCGTGAACACCCCGGTGAAGAACCACCGCCCAAAACCTTCCCCGTCCGTAAGGTCGCAAGAGTTATGAGCGTGGCTATAACTATGATTCTTGCCCTGCTTATACTCACAGGTATAATCTGGGTACTTCTCCCTCAGCTTATCGACACTATCACTATGCTCGTAAACAATATGCCGACATACGTTACACAGATAAGCGACTGGGTATCGCAGACCCTCAGAAACTACCCCGAGGTAGAGGCTTATGTCCTCCAGTTCACCGGCGGCATTTCCGATATGCTCAACAGCTGGCTGTCAACCGAGCTTCTCCCTCAGATGAACAATATATGGAATCTGATTTCGTCCAACGTCATGAACATAATCAGCGTGTTCATGAACCTCCTGCTCGGCTTCGTTATCGCCATCTACTTCCTCAACAGTAAGGAGCTTTTCGCCGCTCAGTTCAAAAAAATCCTCTACTGCCTGTTCAAGCCTAAGGTCGCTACAAAGATTATCAACAGCACCCGTGAGGTAAATAAGTCCTTCGGACAGTTTATCACAGGTAAGATACTCGACAGCTTTATTATCGGTATGGTCTATGTACTGCTTATGAGCATCTTCAATATGCCCTATGCTGTACTCTGCGGTGTTGTTATGGGTATATTCTGCATCATCCCCTATTTCGGACCGTTTATAGGATATATCCCGTGTATGCTGCTGCTCGTCCTCGTTGACCCGATCCAGTGCATCTATTTCACCATTATGGTCGTTATCATCCAGAACATTGACGGTAACGTCCTCGCCCCGAAGATTATCGGCGACTCGACCGGACTTTCGAGCTTCTGGGTTATATTCGGTATGCTTGTCGGTCAGGGCTTGTTCGGCTTTGTCGGTCTTATCATCGGTATACCCCTGTTCGCCGTTGTATACAGCTTCACAAAGAACAGGGTCAAAAAACGACTCGAAAAGAAAGACCTTCCCTCCGACTCAAACGTGTACCGTGACATCGACCATATAGATGACGAAACAAACGAGCCGGTCTACTTCCCTCACCCCCCTTATATGAAAAAGGAAAAGGAAAAGCACGAGTTTAAAGATATAAAGAAAATCTTCGTCAAGAACAAAAATTCCGACAGCAAAAACACGGATGACAAAAAGCAGAAATAATGTTATTATTTCAGTCTGTCGAAAAACCTCTATCGTTGATAAAAAAGGGGTCGCAGGGGCGTAGC
>ERZ1027035.453-NODE-453-length-12120-cov-4.700705_pt1 | contig 12120 bp, 10 predicted proteins | sample MGYA00519442_ERZ1027035 | MGnify/ENA primary metagenome ERZ1027035 (study PRJEB26926, sample SAMN06164790) | human gut metagenome | biome: ENVO:00009003; feature: ENVO:2100002; material: ENVO:00002003 | host: Homo sapiens | place: USA | collected 2012 ...
ATGTGTATAAGAGACAGCTCCTGTACCAAGATGTCATTAACGCAATCACGGAGGATCGGCAGCCGTATGTAGACGCTGTTGCGGGTCGCAACGCCCTAGAGATGGTCTTGGCTATCTACAAGAGCCAAAAAACAGGCATGCCCGTGGCTCTCCCGCTCGACGAGTTTGCCAGCACCGACATGGTAGGTGAGTTCTAGTGGAGGACTTCTTTGTTCATGAGAGCTCCTATGTCGATCCTGGAGCGATTATCGGAGCCGGATCGAAGGTGTGGCATTTCTGTCATGTTCAAAGCGGTGCTGTCGTGGGGGCGGGTTGCAGCCTTGGGCAAAATGTCAATATTTCTTCAAATGTGAAGATTGGGGATGGCGTCAAGATACAAAACAACGTATCGGTCTACGAAGGCGTCGAGCTGGCCGATTATGTTTTCTGCGGCCCGTCGTGTGTTTTTACGAATGATTTGACGCCGCGTGCGAAATACCCGAAGGGATCAGTGGGCTATAAGCGCACGTTTGTGGGGGAAGGTGCTTCCATTGGCGCTAATGCTACGGTTGTATGTGGGCATAATATCGGGCCCTGGGCGCTTATTGGTGCTGGTGCGGTTGTTGCGTCTGATGTTCCGGCGCATGCTTTGATGCTGGGAGTGCCGGCAAAGCGGATTGGGTGGGTGTGTGAGTGCGGTCAGCGACTCGAAGAGTCTCTTGCCTGCGGTTGTTGCGGCAGAGTCTACCGTGAATCTGTTAGTGGTCTTGAGGAAGTGGAGCGCTGATGCAGTTTCGTGACTTGGAGGCGCAGTATCATGCGCTGCAGGCTGGTATAGACAAAGGTATAGCTGACGTAATTCGCGGCGGTCGCTATATATCGGGGCCACAAGTAGGAGAGTTGGAGCAGCGGCTGGCCGAATATGTTGGCGTAAAGCATTGCGTAACATGCGGCAATGGCACCGATGCCCTTCAGCTTGCCCTTATGGCTTGGGGTGTTGGGCCTGGCGATGCGGTGTTTGTGCCAGACTTTACGTTTTTTGCCAGCGGTGAGGTGGTGGCTGCTGTCGGTGCCACTCCCGTGTTCGTAGATGTCGACTCCCGGACGTTCAATCTTGATCCTGTCAAGCTCGAAGAGGCTGTCGTCAGTGTCTTAAAGCGGGGCCACCTTAATCCCGCCGCCGTCGTGGTTGTTGATTTGTTTGGCCTTCCGGCAGACTATGACAGCATCCGGCCAATTTGCGAGAAGTACCAGATCAAGCTTCTTGAAGATGGTGCCCAGGGGTTCGGTGGATCAATAGGGAGCCGCCGTGTCTGCTCCTTCGGCGATATCTCTACCACGAGCTTTTTCCCGGCAAAGCCCTTGGGCTGTTATGGGGACGGCGGGGCTATTTTTACTGACGACGACGATTGGGCCTCTTTGCTGCGAAGCTTCGCAGTTCATGGCAAGGGCTCTTTTAAGTACGACAATGTGCGCATTGGGATGAACAGCCGCCTCGACACCCTGCAGGCGGCAGTGCTTTTGGCGAAGCTAGATACGTTTGTTCTCGAAGAGATCGATGCTGTCAACCAGGTGGCCAGATGGTACGATGACATGCTTTCGGGCTGCGAATACCTGCTGCCATTGATCCCCGAGGGATTTACCAGCTCTTTTGCTCAGTACACCATCCAACTCGAAGAAAACGTTGATAGGGCCTGTCTCCAGGAGCGTTTGCGGTCCGAGGGCATTCCTACGATGGTATATTATCCAAAGCCAATGCATGAGCAAAAGGCGTTTGCAAATGGGTCATCCGTTTCGTTTGATTGCTCGGTTACGGAGCGACTGTGCTCCACTGTATTGAGTTTGCCGATGGGGCCCTATGTGAGCAAGGAAGACGTCAGTCGGGTTGCGGCGGAACTGCACTCATGCCTCCGGGAAACGGTTTGCCATGGCTAAGGTGTGTCATGTTTCGAGCGCTCACGACTCGCACGATATTCGTATTTTTGTGAAAGAGTGCAGAACTCTGGCGGCCGAAGGCCATCAGGTTTCTTTCGTCGTTTATGGGGATGATGAAGAGGTCGACGGTGTCTCTATTGTGGGGTTGGGGGAGCGTAGCGCATCGCGCCGTACGCGAATGACGCAGGGGGCAAAAAAGGCCTATGAGAAGGCGGCGTCTCTTGCCGCCGATATTTACCATTTACATGATCCCGAGCTCCTTCCCTATGCAAAAAAGCTCAAACGGCAAGGCGCTCGCGTTGTGTTCGACAGTCACGAAGATGTCCCCGTGCAGATCATGTCTAAGACATGGATACCCCGGATGCTCCGTAGATTGATTTCGTCTCTATACGACCGATTCGAAACCGGGGTGGTTCGCGACATTGACGCTGTTGTATGCGCCACTCCTTACATCGGGGAGAAATTTGAGGGTAGGGCAAAGCTGGTCGGCGTGGTGAACAACTATCCCATGCTGAGCGATGTGGAGCTGCAGGACAGCCCTTTCAATGGGCGTCCGGCTAATGTGTGCTACACGGGCGGTATCAGCGAAGTCAGGGGCAGCAAGGTGATGGCCGAGGCCGCAGCGGGTATCCATGGCTCTCTCCTGTTGGCTGGCAAGCAGACTGGGTCAGCTGTCGAATGGGGCTCGAACTGCTTCTATTTGGGCATGCTGGATCGAGAGGGCGTTAATAGGGTCTACGCTGAGTCTGTGGCCGGCTTGGTGCTTCTCCTGCCTTTGGAGAACTATCTTGTTTCGCGTCCGATCAAAATGTTCGAATACATGGCGGCAGGATTACCGGTAGTGGCCTCCGATTTCCCTGAGTGGCGTAAGGTGATAGATCGTTTTAAATGCGGCGTATGCGTCGATCCCGATGACGGCAATGCGGTATGCGATGCGATAAACTATTTGCTGGAGAACCGCGAAGAGGCGCAGGCTATGGGACGAAGGGGGAGGCTTGCTGTCGAGTCTGAGTTTAGCTGGGATAGCGAAGCGGCAGTTCTTGTGTCTCTTTACGAAAGCTTGCTCGCAGAATGACAGGCGACTTGGTTCGTATAAGCTGCTGTTTTGGTCTCGGTTAACTCAGGCGTAACAACATGCGATTAAGCTTGGTCGTGGATGAAACTTACTTTGCCGATTGGAAGGGTGGTAATGGCTATGTCGGAAGTGAAATGGTGCTCTCGCTGCGTCATGAACAATGCGGCGGATGAAACCATTCGATTTGATAAAGACGGAGTCTGTAACTACTGCACCGATGCGCTCAGAACGGCTTCTTCCGTTTACCATCCGGGAAAAGATGGCGAGCAGAGGCTAGACTCGCTGGTAGAGCACCTAAAAGAAAAGGGTGTCGGCAAACGTTATGATTGCATTATGGGGTTGTCGGGCGGCCTCGATAGCTCATATTTGGCATACCTCGGTGCAGAAAAGTGGGGGTTGCGCATAGCAGCTGTGCATATCGACGACGGCTATGACACAGAGATATCTACGGCGAATATTGCCAAGCTGTGTGATCGCGCAGGCATCGAGCTCGTTACGATTGCGCCCGATAAGGAGCAGTTCAATGCTCTAACCCTGGCGTATATGAAGGCGGGCGTACCAAATATTGCCGTGCCCCAAGACAATATCTTATTTTCGGCTCTCTATTCGTACGCGAGGCGGGAAGGAATATCAACATTCCTTTCGGGTGGGAATTTCTCATTGGAATGCATATTGCAGAATGGCAATACATGGGATGCGTACGACCTTGTTAACCTGCGGGACATTAGCCGTAGGTTCAACGACCAGCCCACCGACAAACTATCTTTCTTGTCTCATTATCGCAAGCAATGGGACAGGAGAATTCTGGGACAAGAAACACTTCGACCTCTTAACCTGATTGATTATCGGCGAGATAGCGCCTTTGCTGAGCTTAAGGAATATTGTGGGTTCGAGTACTATGGGCGCAAGCATCTCGAGAATTATCTGACAGCTTTTGCTCAGCTATGCTGGCTTCCGGAGAAATTCGGTGTAGACAAGCGCACATCCCATCTGTCGAGCATGATTATTTCTGGGCAGATGAGTCGGGAAGAGGCTCTGCGGGAGCTGGAAGAACCGCTGTGCAGCAGCGAGTATATGGAAAAGGTCAAGCATCTGCTCTGCGAGAATATGCAAATAACCCGTAAAGAGCTAGAAGCTCTTGTGGCGGGCCCGGGACATCAGCACGATGAATATCGAACTGATCCCCTGCTGCGACTTCGAAAACGTATCGCGGGATAGTTGCAAAACGTGAGATATGAGCTTGAGAAAACTAGACGAACACTAGAGCTTCCGACTGCTGAATTTGTGGTGGCTGTAACGTTGCTGCTGCTGTTGATGGTTAATGCGAGCAACCAGTTAGGCGGCATCTGGGCTGGTGCTCATTCAGCGACGAAGTTTTTTGCATATATGGTTTTAGGAGGCGTTCTGTTCCTCTACTACCTTGGAAATGCTGAGCGTTCTTTATTTCCGCTGGCGGTTGCGCTGGCTGGGGTCGTCTGTATTGCGCTACTCAACGAGTGCCTATTTCCTGGGACTGCCACAGAGGCGCGCTCTGTAGTCGGACGTTTTGCTGTTCTGTGCCTTCCCCTTCTGTTTGTGGCTGCACGTATAAAGGAGCCGCAGCAACTCTATGCGAGCATGACGCGATTCTCTATTGCGTCTACAGTCATCGTCCTTGTTTTGCTTCTTGTTCACTTCGTGGCGCCGTCCCCATCGGGAAGCGCATATTCGATGGGGCTTGGCTATGCGATTTTGCCCTTTGCTCTCGTTTCATTCAATGAAGTGGTTCGGGCAGAGCAGCGGAAGTCCAGTCGCGTGTTGTACGCGCTGTGCTTTCTTGCGCAGTTCGCTGGAATAGTTTTGTTAGGGTCGCGTGGGCCCATTGCTTGTATCGCCGTCTTCGCCGTGGTGGTGTGCGTAAGGCGGTGCCGCGCTGGGAACGTTCCGGCCGTCTTCGTAGTAGCGCTTTTTGCCGTCCTGGTTGCTGGCGTGATGCATGAGGAGCTGCTTAGGCTTGTCGCTGATATGCTTTCGGCCACGGGCTTTTCTCGAACAGGGTATTTGATCGAGCAGTTCTTGGAGTCTGGACAGGTTCATGTTTCTGGCCGGGATGTTGTGCAGGCTCCGTTGCTTGACGCAATTTGGGCTGATCCTCTTGCGTGGCGCGGGATTGCGGCTGACCGAGTCGCGGTTGGAATGAATGCCCACAACCTGTTCATTGAAGTCGCCTATTGTTTTGGTATGGTGGCGGCTGCGGCGACTGTGCTATTCGTTTTGCTCTATCTGGTGAAGGTCATTTGCCTTCCGCCGTCGGTGTGGGGTGACCTGGTATCCATCTTTTTTTCCTGCTCCATTCCTACTTTGATGTTTTCGGGGTCGGTTTGGGATAGCACCATGCTATGGATTGGCATAGGTCTGTTGTACGCTTGCAGGAGGAGAGCGGGTCTGGCTAATCTTGATCGAAATCAGTTTTGTCTTGATCTGGGTATGCAGTGCCAGGAAGAGAAGCGGATTGAGGGCTTGGAATGCGATACAAAAAAATAGTAGGCGATGCCTTCCTCAATGTAATTGCCAGCAGCGTTCCCCTTGTTTTACTTCAACTTGCGCTACTTCCCCTGATTGCTGCTCGCGTGACGGACGATGAATATGGGTTGGTGGTTACCCTCGTTGCCCTTTTAAGCCTCGTACCAACCACGCTGGGAAATGTTCTTAACAATGTCAGACTTTTGCAATGCGCCGAAAGCGATGATCGTCAACCATCGAGCAGTTTTTCGTTGATAGTGTTGGTATCGACTGCGATTGCCGTATTGGTAACGTTTTGCGTTGCAGTGTACTATGCTGGCGGAGTCAATCCTACGTCTACGGGAATGGCCCTCCTTGCCTTCCTTGCTGTGTATCGCGAGTATCTGATGGTTTCTTATCGCCTTGATCTGAACTATCGAGCTATTGTTGCAAGCAGCTTTTATCTGGCTGTTGGGTATCTGGTGGGTTATGGTCTGTTTGCTTTAACAGGCTGGTGGGAACTTGTGTATATGGTTGGCTTAGCTTCGAGCTTGGCGTATATGCTTCTGACGACCCATCTATGGAGAGAGCCGCTTTCGCCGGATTCTCAACTTGCAGGCAGCGCTAAGGACACGGCGGTCCTGTTCGCCTCATCGATGTTGGGCCGGTCTACGACGTATGCGGATAGAATGGTTATCTTTCCGATGCTTGGCGGTTTCGAAGTGTCCGTATACTATGTTGCAACACTGTTCGGGAAGATCCTCTCCATGGGGGTTTCGCCGGTTAGTTCGGTAATGCTCAGCTATCTTGCTCGACTGAAAGCGAGGCCTAAACGCGCATTTTGGTATAGCTTGGGTCTGGGTCTAGCGTTGTCGCTTGTAGCTTATGGGATTACCATCGGCCTCTCGAGGCCGGTATTGCTCTTGCTGTATCCGCAGTTCGCCGATCAGGCGATGGATTATGTCTGGCTGGTTACGATCACGGCATATGTTAATGTGCTAATATCAATCGCCGACCCCTATGTTTTGCGCTTCCTCTCCCTGAAATGGCAGGTTTTCGAGAACGGCTTATTTTGCCTTCTCTACTTCGCTCTGGCATTGACGCTTTTGGGCTCGTTCGGACTGATGGGCTTTTGTCTGGGGTCCTTGATTGCGACAGGCGCGAAGCTGGTTTTTCTGCTGCTGGTGTACTGCTTCGCGGAGAGCAAGTCGAGCCATAATGCCAGATGATGCTATGCGCTTGGCCAACAAGGTAGGGAGTGATCATGGATGATATTGCGCAACTGTTTGGCGAGAGAGGACCGGAGTGGATAAGCCTCCTCATTTCGATAGTCGCTTTGGTGGTGTCCATAGTTGTCTATGCGTCGCAGAAGAAGGTCTCCATCAACAGCGTCAAGCCGCTGCTGTGCATATTTTGCGGCTCACACCAAGATCAGGTGTATATCCGGCTTGCGAATTATGGCTCTGGTCCGGCCATTATTGATGGGATTGAGGTAAGAACCGTAGGTGGGGAGGTTGTAAGCGATGAATCGTTGGCCCATTACGTACACAGGAAACTGGAGGGGGTTGACATTGGCCCCTTTCAGGACTTTGTTGTGATTAAGGAGCTGTCTGGGCGCGCTGTTGCGCCTAATGGCGGTTTTGAGTTTATCCGTTATTGCTCTGCAGATGTTGATGTCTGCAGCAAAGTTAAAGAGGCTCTTGGCCAACTAGCCATCAAGGTGCAGTATTCGGATATATTTGGGCATAAGCAAACGCCCTGCGATCAAGAATGCTATTGGCTCGAAGAGGCCGCCCATGACGATATCGTCCTCCGAAAGCAGTCGACGGCCAGAGAATCCTGCCCAATAGCAGATCGTTGTTTTGATGGCTTGAGGGACTCCTCGGATCGACGTTATTTGTGACTTGCCGTTCTCGGCTTAGGCAGCGTTTATGGAAGAGCTTGAGCGGGTGATTGCGGCAATGTTTGCGGGGCCCCTCTCCGACATAGCCTCATGCTGCATGCCTTAGTTGCATCTGCTGGGAATCTCTATCTTCCGATTATAGCATTGTAGGCTCGCTCGCAGCAGTGACCATCGACATGCTGGAAGGTTGATTCAATACGCCTTAAATACGCATCCTCTAACTCGAAATTATTTTCGATTATAGACTCGATGGTTTGCAGACAGTCCTGTTCTCTCGTAACTACTGGGCCAAAGCCGTCGCGTTCAAAACTGAAGTAACCGGATGCTATGCCGTGATCCCCACCGTAAAATCGTGGTTGATCGAATTGGTAGTATATGACGGGAATTCGAGCTATGGAGGCTTCGAAGGAAGCGGAGGAGTAATCGGTTATGCAGAGAGCTGTTTCGCTGTAATAGTCCTGGATCGACTTTATCTCGCAACTCCCCAATTCCACATGGTCAGGCAGCGAAATTGCTCCCGCGCTGAAATAGGGGAGGACGTTGGCATGCGGGAAGAATACTATATCGAGATTATGCTGTTCCGCGATTGATTCTAGCTGGCTGTTTTCGAGGAGAGATCTCCATGCCGTCGCGTATTCCGATTGCTCAAAGCCGGCCTTCATGTTCCGATTGTTGCTCCTGTCTTGTTGCGCGCCGCTGAGGTAGCGTCTCCAGGTCGGCATTATGAGGAGGGTGCGACGTCCGGGGCATCTCTGGTATTCCTGGCGTTTAGCGATGAGGGAGTCGTGGCGGGGGAGCCCCGTGAGAGCTACCTGCTTTGATGTGTAAAGATAGGGGCTTCCGTCTTCGATTATTGATTCGCGCTCCGCTTCTGTAGAAGTGAGCATGAGATTGGGGGAGAAGCTGTTGAGCCAGACAGAAAGGTCGTCTTTGATTATGCCGTGCTGAAGAAAGATATAGTCTTTGGAATGGAAGAAATTATCGCCGAAATAAGATCTGACGTAGTCGTCAGCATGCGAGCTTATGATTTTCGAGCACGCCTTAAGGGCGCGTTCGTGCTCGGGGGACCCGAATTCAACTAAGTTGAACCCTTCTTTTTGAAGGCGATCCCAATCGGCTGAGGTTCGACGCAAGGCGAAGAGGGCTTTTTGCTCGGGGTGGTTATTCATGAGGTAGCGGTAAAAATGCTCGCCGTTGTCGTCTGCCTGCGTGTCCCTGTCCATGATGATCCAGGTGTCACTCTGCTGCTGGTATTCGCTCCAATTGCGCGTATAGCGCTGAAGAAGCTCCCCCACGCTCATGCTTCGCGGATAGGTTTTGCCATCGACATCGAGACGCACAAGTTTTCCGCTCGGCAGGCGATAGGAAAGAATCTGCGATTCGGAAGAATAGGAGATCCACGTTTCAAAGCGCTCGCACAGATGCATACCGCAGAAATTGATATCAACTCGCTTTTGGTCGAGCGGCGCAACGGGTGCTCCATCGAGCAGGAACTCGATGTCCTGAGTGTAGGATTCGATAAGAAGCTCTTGGCGCTTGGGATTGGCTCTGATGAGTTTGCAGAGCTGGAAGGGGGGCTCTGCTTGAAGGAAGGTGCGGGCGATTCCGTTTTTCGTGACAAAGGGGATGAACGAGCCCGAAATGCGGAAAAGCTCTTCCTCGTCAATGAAAGACAGTATCTCTCGGAGGTAGTTTATGAGGCTGTCGATATTTTGCTGGCCTCCGATGAGCGCTTCGTGCTCCGGGTGATTGTTCAAGCGCTTGAAGTACCAGGAAATGTCCTGCAGAACGGTTTGCTGTATGTTGAGCGGCACTCGTCCCTTTAGCAGTTGCGACGCCTTCAGGATGTCCAGGTAACCGCGAGATGGTACCAACGTGTATCGTCGAGAGTCCAGCCATGATCGGTCGATGAGAGAGGAATGATCATCGCGCTTGCGATAAAAGTAATGAGGCGCGCTCAGGTATCCGATCACCCCGCTTTCGCATCGGAGCAGGTAGTGCGCGACAAACTTCCCGTCTTCGAAAATAGGTCTGAGCTTTTCATCGATGGCGAGCTGGTTGTTGCGAATGATATCTGTCCTGAAGAAAGATGCGTTCATGAAGAAGATTGGATGCATCTGCTCGTCTCCCACGGCAAAAAACTGGCTCTTTTTGCCGAAATGGCGCATCATTAAGTTGTCTTCTTGCAGGCGGTCGTCTTCCATGTGCCAGTATATAAGCTTGCAAGTGGCGAGGACGAGCGATGGGTGCGAGCAAACGGCCTTGTCGACTTCTTCGAAGTAATTTGCGGCTATCTTGTCATCGGTGTCTATAAAGGTTACCCATTCGGTAGACACCATCTCAAGTCCTCGGTTGCGAGCGGCCCCGGGTCCCGCATTCTCTTGGCGGGTGTAACTGATTTTGTCAGGATAGCGCTTTTGCCAGGATTCGATCACCGCGGCGGAATCGTCGGTGGAGCCATCATCCACGAGAACAATTTTAATGTGGTCGGTTCCGCATGTTTGGCTAAAAATGCTTTCAAAATAGTCGTCGAGATAGTTCTGCATGTTGTACACCGCAGATACAATCGTGTAACTGTGGCGGCAACGGTACGGAGCTTCTTTTTCTTGAGGGGAGTTGGAGTCTGGGTGGGGGCTGGATATTTTTTTTAGCGTCTTCCTTAGGGGTAGCGGCAATACTTTTCTGGCGACTTTGCGTAACATCGGCAACCTTCCAAAAAGACCTAGGTTTAAGCGGATTAAGTATATCATTCGACTTTGGATTGGGTCGCTTTCCCATGCGCAGCTCACAGGGTGTCTTTGTGCGAGCTATAATGGTTGCGACTTGGCGTGGCTGGTAAGAGAAGAGGCGAGAAGGGAGGGTGTCGAATTGTGTGTGATACTCTTCGAGTTTTGTTGAATAAGGCACCCCGCGGTGCCATGACTGTGCTCTTCTGCTTGCTTGTTGCCCCCTTTTTTCGTCCTCAGGTTATCGAGCATATTGGCCATCCCGAGTTGTATGACTTGTACTTTTGGTGGCGCGTTGCTGCGTCTCTTGTTATCCTCGCTCTTTTCCTTGTGGTTAGGTGCTGCAAGGTTTTTTCCGCCGTCGCGGGGCTGTTCGCTCTAAGCGCGTTTATACCGACGCTCTTGTTTTCTGGACGCTTGATGGTCTGGTTCGACCAGTTTTTCTCATTCTCTATGGCGATGGTGCTGGCCGCCATCGCAACGCGGCTTTGGCGCAAGGAGTTTCTCTCGGCGCTGTGTTTCGTAACCTCTGTTTTGCTGGTGTGCAACTGCTGTTCCGTCATCATGTTTCCGGACGGCATATGGGCTCCTCATTATTACTTTTTCGGAAACAGGAATGGTATTTTTTTAATGATGCTTCCGGCGCTTGGGAGTTCGTTCATGCTGGATTCGGAGCGAAGGGGGCGGCTGCCCATTCGTTCTATATTGTTGGTTGCTGTCTCCGCAATCAATTTGATGCTCGATACCTCCAACACGTCTTCGATTGCTCTTGTGCTGTTTCTAATCGCAGTGTTTCTCGTGCGGTATAAAGTGCTCCGCCAGTTCCTCAATGGCATTACCTATGCGGTGGCTTACCTCGTTGCTATGCTGCTGTTTGTATTCTGCAGGGTTGGAGACGTGTTGAAGCCGGTACTTGAAGGCGTTCTTCGCGAAGATATTACGTTCTCTGGTCGCACTCCGGTTTGGGACGCTATTTTGGGAACGCAGGACCCCTTCTCCGCCTTAATAGGCCATGGCACGGTAGATTATGGCTATATTACCATCGACGGGGTGACGCTGAATGCCCACAACCTATTGCTTCATATCTGGTACGTCGGGGGCTTGCTGACCACGGTTCTGTTTTTTGGACTGGTTGCCTATGGCGTTGCGAACCTGTATCGCGGGCGAGTTTCGAAGAGGGTGGCTCTTGCGGCCGCCATGCTGGGTGCGTTCTTCATCGTAGGCATAACAGAAGCCGAACCGTATTGTTCCTTCTATTTCGCACTGGGAATTGCCGCAAGCATTCAGCCCGAAGCAATAAGAACGAGGGCTTCTACCTAGTTGCCCCGCTTAGCTGGATGAATGGTTCGCCGAGCCCATGCCTGCTAGTAAAGCTCGCGCGGGGTTCTGGTTCTGAGGTTGGTAGGCTTCTCCCGAAAGGAAGGTCTGCTCAACGGTTATTTCACTTAGCTGGTTTGCTGGGGTAGCGTAGGGGCTCTTTGAGAGGATGACCATATCCGCTATCTTTCCCGCCTCAAGAGATCCGCGGTTCTTCTCGTCGAAGCTAGCCCAGTAGCCGTTGTACGTGCACATCCTTAGTGCCTCTTGAATTGTCAACGACTCGGCGGGGTTGGTGTGGTTGCAGGCTTTTGAAAGCCATATGATTGGATCCGGGTCGGTACAGGGGGCATCTGACCCGGCGGAAAGGCGAATACCTCGGTCGGACATAGACCTGAGAGGGTTGAGTTTCGCGGCTCTTTCCTGGCCCAAAATATCCGCAAGATACGCGTCGGGCTCTTGATTCCAGTCAATGAAGGCAGGCTGCACGGGAAGGTGAATGCCATACTGCGCGCAAATATCCAGCCCGTCATCGGTGGGCAGGCAGGCGTGTATTATGCCGTGCCGATGATCTGATCGTGGGTGTTTTTCGAGCGCTGCCTTCAGGCACCGGGCTGCCTGATCGAATGCTTTGTCGCCGATGGCGTGCATTTCAATTTGGAGGGCAGCCCGGTCTCCCAACTCCACCTTAGGGGTGTCTGACC
>ERZ1027035.482-NODE-482-length-11696-cov-6.622971_pt1 | contig 11696 bp, 10 predicted proteins | sample MGYA00519442_ERZ1027035 | MGnify/ENA primary metagenome ERZ1027035 (study PRJEB26926, sample SAMN06164790) | human gut metagenome | biome: ENVO:00009003; feature: ENVO:2100002; material: ENVO:00002003 | host: Homo sapiens | place: USA | collected 2012 ...
TACACTTCTAGCTTCGTCGGCAGCGTCAGATGTGTATAAGAGACAGGTGCTGGGTTGGGTGCATTCGGTCATGATGTTCCCTCCATCGTGTCTCTCGGCGTCGGGTGCCGGCCCTTTGCCGGAGCCTCAACGCAGTGGCCCTATCTTTGCTCGCCAGGTGCGCTAACCCCATCCACCGAAACGGTAGATATTTGAGAAAACGCAGGTAAAAGCCATGTCATCTCCTGTGGTTGTTCGTGATGGCCGCACCGATCTGTGCGATACTTACTCCAGTTCAAGAGAGGAGCGTGTGGTGGCTGGGGCTGTGCTAAATGAACGAGAAGGTGCCGAGGCGGTGCGGGGCGCCCGCCGCGTGGGCTGGGGCCGGGCGGTGTTCGGCTCGGCCTGCCTGTGGGCTTGGGGGTTTCTGGCGTATCTGAGCCCCGCGCTCATTCCCGCCGAGCGACCGGTCGGCGGCGTCGGCATCGAGGTCGGTTTCTTCGTCTCCCAAGGTGCGGTGGTGGTTGCCGCTGTGGCCATCGTCCTTGCTTTGCGGAAGCACTCCGTCGCGGTGGGGCGCGGCGTACTGCTGGCGTGTGCCTCGCTGCTCGCGCTGGCGAGCGCGCTGCTTCCGCTGACGGTGGCGATCGACGCGCCATGGCCCCTCGTCGGCTGCGGGGCGATATGCGGGGTTGCGGGAACGCTGCTCGGCTGCGCCTGGGGCGCCCGCTACTCCTTGGAGCCAAGGGATGTGTCGGCAGTCGTCATGGTCTCGTTCCTCGTGGCCTATGGGATCTATTTCGCAATTCTCTTGCTTTACGTCGCAACGCCCTTTGTCGTGGCGGCCCAGGTCGTTGTTGTCTTTCTGCCCCTAGCTTCCTGGGGTCTCTGGTTCTGGGATGCCTCGGCACGTTCGGGGCTTGCTCCCGAGATGTTCCCCTCCTCTGCTCTCTCTACCGACATAGCGGGTTCGCCGGGTTCCTCCGGGAAGGCTCCCGGTGAGGTGACGGCCGGCTCGCGCGAGCTACATGCGCTTCCGTGGCGCTCGCTGGGGGTGATTGCCGTGGCGGCCCTTGTGGGCAACGTGATGGCCTCGGTCATCATGGGCACTTCCTACGAGGGGGCCGACAGCCTTTACCCGGGTGGCATCGCTCTTTGCGCCTGCATCGCCACCATGGCGCTCGTGCCCCTGACGGCTGAGCGGACGGCCTTCTCCGTAGCGCAGCTGTATCGCATCACCGTCACCTTCAGCGTCGTGGGTCTTGTGGCCATTCTGGTGCTCGGTGCGGCGGCGGTGTCGGTTGGAGGGGCGCTCGTTCAGGGCTGCACGCTGTTCTTCCAACCGCTCGTCTATGTGGTGGTGACGCGCAGCACCCGTCTTCAGGGCTTGTCTCCCTTGGTGGCCTTCGGTGTGGGCCAAGCGCTGATCAGCGCCGTGGTGCTCGCGGGGAACCTCGCCGGCAAGCTGCTGTTTCAGATGGCGGGAGAGACGCCCTTGCTACTGTCTGCCGTATGCGGCGCCGGTGTGCTCGCGCTGTTCTTCATGGTGGTGGCCCGAGCCGCGCAGGTGGGGGAAGAGGGGAACGAGGAGAAAGACGGCGGTACGGAAGAAATGGAAGCCGAAACGAGAGGCGCCGATCGGGTTAAGGCTGCTGCTGCCGGACGCGGCTCTTCTGGTGTTGCGGCAGGAGAACGGCTCTTTGAGGACGGCGGCACCACCGAGGCTGCAACGCTGCCGAATGGTGATTGTGCCGCTGGCGTCGGAGCGCAGGGAGAAGATTCCGCCGCTGTTTTTGCGCGGGCAGTAGGACTAACGGCCCGCGAGACGGAGATCCTCTCACTGCTGGTGCGCGGTCGCACCCTTCCTTACATCGCCAACGAGCTGTTCGCGACCACGGGCACCGTGAAGACCCACGTGCGCCACATCTACGAGAAGTCCCTGGTCAACAACCGACAGGAGCTCCTCGACAAGGTGGAGGCCCGCTAGACACATCTCCCGAAATCAGGCGGTCGCGACCTTCTTTGGGCGGCCAGCGGTTCGGGGGCTATTGAAATAGTCTATGACATCGTCGGCTGACACAAGGCGGGCGCTGCCAACTTTCTCGGTTCTCAGAATGCCGTCGCGAATCATGGCGTGTATGCGCGAGGTGCTGACATCGAGGATATCCGCCGCTTCTTGGACGGTCATGGTGGTGAGGGAAGGCGTGTCGGCATCGCATTCCACGGCAACGGCGATGGCCTTGCCGTTTGCGGGGGCGGGATGGTCCATCCGCGGCTCCGGCAAGGGCCGTCCTTCGCGAAGCGCTTGGGAGATCCAGAGGGTCAGCAGATCTTGCGCCATGAAAGCCGCATCGAACAGAGTGTCCCCCTGGGTGCAGATACCCAGGTCGGGAAACTCAGCTTCCCACCCGCCGCTCCACGGGGTGAGGATGGCTTCGTAGAGAAACTTCATAGGTCGCTTCCTCTCTATTGGGTGAAGTATTAGAGAAGCCCTAGCTTTTCTTTGATGGCTCGCTCGACCCCTGGCGAAAGATCTCCGGGATGCCGGGGGATAGGGAACTCTTCGCCAGCCGCGTTCGCGAAAATGTCGTGTCTCGCTCCGTGCCTGACGAAGCGTCCGCCCATTTTCTTGGTAAGTCGTATCGCTTCTCTAGCTGTCATGGGCATGTCTCTCGACCTCCTGCATGGCACAATTTATTGTAACAATTAGTAACAATAAATGCAAGCACTGCCGTCTTCTCAAAGCGAATTATAGCAAACAAATGTTCTTAGAACAATAGTTCATTTCAGGATAATCGAGGGGGTCTCGGCAGAAGGCTCTCGGATTTTCCGATGGCGTTTGCTGGGGACTTCCTATAACGGGGGTGCTCCGGGTGCTTCTATAATAGGCGAGCGAAAAAATGCGAGACCAAAAGGAGCCCTGAATGAGCGAGCGGATTGGAACGACCTGCGTGCAAGGCGGGTGGCGGCCCGGCGACGGCGAGCCGCGCCAAGTGCCCATCTACCAGAACACCACCTGGAAGTACGACACGAGCGAGCATATGGGGCGCCTGTTCGATCTGGAGGAGTCCGGCTACTTCTACACGCGCCTGGCGAACCCCACCAACGATGCGGTGGCGGCGAAGATCGCGGAGTTGGAAGGCGGATGTGCGGCCATGCTCACCTCATCGGGCCAGGCGGCGAACTTCTTCGCGGTGTTCAACATCGCCGGGGCGGGCGATCACGTGGTGGCCTCCTCGGCCATCTACGGGGGCACCTACAACCTGCTCGCCCACACCATGGGCCGCATGGGGCTTGAATGCACGTTCGTCGATCCGCACTGCACCGACGAGGAGCTTAAAGCCGCTTTCCGGCCCAACACGAAGTGCGTCTTCGGCGAGACCATCGCAAACCCGGCGCTGGCCGTGCTCGACATCGAGCGCTTCGCGGCGGCGGCCCACGGCCACGGGGTGCCGCTCATCGTGGACAACACCTTCCCCACGCCGGTGCTGTGCCGGCCCATCGAGTGGGGCGCTGACATTGTGACCCACTCCACTACCAAGTACATGGACGGCCACGGCGCTTCCGTCGGAGGCGTCATCGTGGATGCGGGCCGCTTTAATTGGAACGCCCACGCCGACAAGTTCCCGGGGCTCACGACGCCCGATGAGAGCTACCACGGCGTGGTGTATACCGAGCGCTTCGGCTTGGAGGGCGCCTACATCACCAAGGCGACGGCCCAGCTCATGCGCGATCTGGGCTCCATCCAGTCACCGCAGAACGCCTTCCTCATCAACCTGGGGCTGGAGAGTCTGCATCTGCGCATGGCCCGGCACGCTGAGAACGGGCGCGTGGTGGCCGAGCACTTGGCGGCCCACCCGAAGGTGGCCTGGGTGCGCCATCCCTCGCTTGCGGGCGACTCCGAGGCGGCGCTGGCGGCGAAGTACCTGCCGGACGGATCTTGCGGCGTGGTGAGCTTCGGTGTGGCCGGGGGACGCGCGGCGGCCGAGACGTTCATGAAGAACCTGCGCCTGGCCCAAATTGCCACCCATGTGGCGGACGCCCGCACCTGCGTGCTGCACCCGGCCAACGCCACGCACCGGCAGATGAACGACGCGGAGCTTGAAGCGGCCGGCATCAGCGCCGACCTCATCCGCCTGTCCTGCGGCATTGAAGATGCCGCCGACCTCATCGCCGACATCGACCAGGCCCTGGCTGCCGTGGAATAGGAGGACGCATGCCCATTCGCATTCCCGACGCGCTGCCGGCCACAGCGGCGCTGGAAGAGGAGAACATCTTCGTCATGACGGAACATCGCGCCATGCACCAGGACATCCGTCCTCTGCGCGTGCTGCTCTTGAACCTCATGCCCACGAAGATCACCACGGAGACGCAGATTCTGCGCAAGCTTTCGAACACCCCCATCCAGGTGGAAGTGGAGCTGCTGCAAACGGCGAGCCACGACTCGAAGAACACGGCCGCCGAGCATCTGGAGGCCTTCTACACCACCTTCGACGCGGTGCGCGACGAGCACTTCGACGGCCTTATCATCACTGGGGCGCCGGTGGAGCGGCTGGAATTCGAAGAAGTGGACTACTGGCCGGAACTCTGCGAGATCATGGAGTGGTCGAAGACCCACGTGCACTCCACGCTGCACATCTGCTGGGGCGCCCAAGCCGGCATCTACTATCACTACGGCGTGCCCAAGCACGAGCTGCCCGAGAAGATGTTCGGCGTGTTCCCCCACGAGGTGGTCAAGCGCACCTCGCCTTTGGTGCGCGGGTTCGACGATAGGTTCTTCGCGCCCCATTCGCGCTTCACCGAGGTGCGGGCGGCCGACATCGAGGCGCATCCCGCGCTCGAGCTGATCGCGGTGTCCGACGAGGCTGGGGTGTACGTGGCGAAGTCCACCGACTCGCAGAACTTCTTCGTGTTCGGTCACCCCGAGTACGACCGCGAGACGCTGAAAGCGGAATACGACCGCGACATCGCCAAGGGGATGAGCATCGCCGTGCCGGCCCACTACTTCCCCGACGACGACCCGACACGCGAGCCGGTTTCCACGTGGTTCTCCTGCGCCCAGTTGCTCTACACCAACTGGCTGAACTACTATGTGTACCAAACGACCCCCTACGACATCACCCGCGCCGGCCAGCTCTCGTGAGCACGGTTGACGTCGTCGGGAGGGCGGACCAAGGTCCGCCCCTACAGAGGGAAAGCCTAGCTTGATTCCCGTAGGGGGCGACCTTGGTCGCCCCTGGGCCCCGAGTTCAGAAGAGCATCGATAAGCGTATACGAAAGGAGGCACCTCATGCCCATTGATCCGCGGAAAGATCCCCACGCTCGCATCGTGGTGAAGCCGCTGCCGAGCCAGCAGGCGAAAGGGCGCGACGCAGCCGCCGGATCGGGGCATCTGCGTCCTGCGGCCTCCGGCGACCCCTTTGTTCGTGCGGAAAACGAGGACGACGACGGCTACGACCCCTATTCCGACCGTCCCGCCGAGCGCGAGCCTCTGTTCTCGGAAGACCCCTGGAATTAGTTCTATTCCTGCTCTTCCAGAGGGTCGAGCTGATGGGGATCAAGCAGGTTGAACAACTCTTCTCGGGAATGGATGTTCAGCTTTTGGTAGATGTGGCGCACATGGGCCTTGGCGGTGCCGTTGGCAATGACCAGCTCGCGCTCGATCATGCCCACGGTCTTGTGTCGGGCGAGCAGCTTGAGGATCTCCAGCTCTCGCGCCGTGAGGTGGTATTCGGCGGCGAGGGCGGCGCACCGATTGTCCACCTGCTGCGCGTGCTTATCGGCGCGGCTTTTCCCGCTGCCGTTCAAAAACGAGAGGCCCCACTGGCCATCTACGTTCTTCTGGGACAGCAGCAGCACGGTGGCCATGATGACGGCGATCATGGAAAGGCCCGAAATGAGCAGGCCGCCATCAGCGGCTCCGAGGCTTCCGTGCTCTCCCATGTTAGCCACTGTGCGTCCGAGGAACATGAAAGCGAGTCGCAGCGAGCGCTCGATGCCGAACAGCCAGATGGCCGATACGCCGTGGCGATAGCACATATTCGAGCACAGCGCCATGATCAGCACGGTGGCGGCCGTGTAGCCCCCGATAGCACAAGGACCGCTGAGGAGGGTGGCTCCCGCGCCCCACATGGGCACGAGCCACAGCGCAGCCACCGTGAGCGGCAGCGCGATGCGCACAATGGAGTTGAAATCGAATTTCTCACGGCGAAAGCCCACGCTAAGGAAGATCACGAGCGCCACTACAAGCACGCCGGGCGATGAGTGCGGCCCGAAGGAGTCGGTATACACGCGGGTCTCCAAAATACCGTAAGCGAACCCGTACAAGGCCATGAGCAGGAAAATCTTCCACGGCGGTTTGAAGTTGACGAGGTTCGGCTGGGGCCGTTTTTCTGCAGGGATGCGATTCATGCTGCGCCGTGCGAGCACAAGCGATACCGCCGGCAGCAGCGCGGTGAGGCAAGCGAGCCACGGTAGGCGCAGCCCCATGAAAACATAGACGATCACCGCGCCCAGGGCGATGGAGGCCGTGTAATAGAGGGTGACTCGCAAAGGGCTCAGGCAGCCGAACACCTCGCTCCATATAAGAATGACAAGCCCCATTCCCACGCCGCCGACGATAGCGGCCAGCCATGTTGCCGTGTAGCCGAGGCTCGGCACGATCATGGTGGCGAACAGTGCGACGGTGGCAAGCGTCATGCACGCGCCGCAGAGCACGAAGATCGACGGATGGCGGTAGAAGGGGCCAATGCGCCGCGCGAGCAGCACGCAGATGAGCATGACGATGGCGCCCACTCCATCAAAACACTCGCGCGCGCCGAAGGGGATCGCGGGAAACGACACGAACGAGCCGACGAAAGCGATCTCGATCCAGGCACGGTAGAAGCCCACGCCGAGGAAGACGAAGGGAACCACAGGAAAGCGGTGCCTCTCGGCGACCTCCGGGGTCGCCGTACCTCCGAAGACCGAAGGATCGGAAGGTGCCGACGATGCTCCGGATGCTGACGGCGCTTGCGCCGCGCTTGAGGTCGGAGCCGAGCCTGCAGTCGGAGTTGGCTCCGACCCCGGCTTGCCTATGAGTTTCTTGCTCGCAGCCTGCGGTGCGCCGTGCATGGTTCTAACCCCCTCTCCGAGCTTTCCGAAAAACTAGGGTCTATGATACCGTAACCTTTTCCATCATGTTTTGGGGATATTTGGTAACGGGCCTGATCAGGTGGGGGTTATGACAGGGGGTTATAAAAATAAACCCGCGAAATGCGCTGATGGTCGATGTTTGTGCGCCCATGATGACTGCTAGGGTGGCCCCAGCGTCCCGAGGAGTCGCAGGGGAGGGAACCCCGAGATCTTCTGGCGCAGGCAATCAAGGGGTAACAGAAAGGACTCACCATGACTGCTGAATTCACTCGACGTAACCTGTTCAAGATCGGCGGCCTGGCTGCGGCGGGTCTCGGCGGTGCTGCGCTTCTGGGCGCCTGCTCGCCGGCCGGCAACGCTACCGGCTCCACTGCGAGCGACACGCCGACTGCCGCTACCGGTACGACCACCGTGGCCGGTCACGTGCGCGAGGGGCTTCCGAGCTTCCTGGCCGCGCCTGAGCCCATCACCGATATCGCCGAGACCAAGGACTACGACGTGGTTATCGTGGGCGCCGGCGCTTCTGGTGTGCCCGCCGCCATTACGGCTCGCGAGGCCGGAGCCACCGTCGCCCTCATTCAGAAGGAGTCGACGGCCATCTCCCAGGGCAACACTGCTACGGGCATTCTGCTGGACACCTCCGATCCGGCCGGCGTGGAGGCCGTGGTGTCGCGCCTCATCAAGGATCATCAGTACCGCGGCAAGCGCGAGCAGGTGGAGCTGTGGGCGAAGAACTCCGGCGAGTGCATCGCGTGGCTGCTCGACTTGGCCACCGCCCAGGGTGCCCAGATTTCCAACAGCACGATGAAGTGGACGGCTGCCATCAAGGAAGTGAATGGGTATCCCATGGACTACCTGTCCATCGACTTCGGTCCGAAGCCCTACAACACGGGCAACGGCATGCAGGTGCTGGCCGAGTACGCCGCCTCTCAGGGCGTGGAGGTGTTCTACGATACCGAGGCCAAGCAGCTCGTGGGCGATGCCTCCGGCGTGACCGGTGTCATTGCGGAAACCGCTGACGGCAACGTGCAGTTCAACGCCGCCAAGGGCGTCATCCTGGCTACGGGCGACTACCAGAACGACGACGATATGATGGCCTACTACCTGCCCGACCTGCAGAATCTCGGTCGCAAGCAGATGAACAAGACCGGCGATGGCCACAAGATGGCCGTGTGGGCCGGCGGTGCCATCGAGGACATCACGCACACCAAGATGCTGCACGACTTCGACGGCGGCCCGGGCTCCATGGCCGACATGCCCTTCCTGGCCGTGAAGAACGACGGCACGCGCTTCTGCGACGAGACGCTCGGCATGTCGCTCATGAACAACTTCCTGCGCAGCGAGGCCGACCAGGGCGACTACAACCAGATCTTCGACAGCAACTATATGACCGCCGCCGCCGAGTGGCCGGGCAAGCTGTTCGACCCCGAGGCCATCAAGGTGTACATGCCCGAAGAGGATGGCGAGAAGACCGGCGTCTTCAAGGATCAGATCGCCACGTTTAAGGCCGACACGCTGGAAGAGCTGGCCGAGAAGCTGGGCATTACCGACACGGCTGCGTTTGTCGAGAGCGTGAAGCGCTACAACGAGTGCGTCGCCGCCGGCAAGGATCTCGACTTCGGCAAGGAAGCCAAGTGGCTGACCGCCATCGACACGCCGCCCTTCTACGGTATCCATCGCCATGTGCGCGTGTCGGCCGTCGTGTCTGGCGTGAACGTCGGCCCGAACATGGAAGTGCTGGCCGTTGAGACGAACGAGCCCATTCCGGGCCTGTTCGCCATCGGCAACACCGCCGGCAACTTCTATGGCGGCGTGGACTATTCCATGTACATGCCGGGCCTGTCCCTCGGCCGTGCCCACACGCAGGGCTATGTGACCGGCAAGTACGTCGCCAGCCTGTAAATTCTCCATCCCCCTTCTGCCGGGCGCTTTTCGACGGGCGCCCGGCGTCATTCTTGTCAAGAGGCGCCTCGACCCTCCCCGAGACGCCTCCTGCGTTTTGTGGGTTTGGCGGCGGGCGAGCTGGTTTTCGGCGGGTGCTTCCGGCTGTTGGTGATGGCGAGATGTGGGTTTTCTGCGACCGAAACGCGTCTAGCTCGCGTACATGGTCGCGTAAGGCCGGCTGGAGGCGGGGCGCAGCGCGACGAACTCGTCTACGCTCGCGTGCTCGTGGGGCTCGGTGCCGAAGCAGGCGTCGTAGCGGGCGAGCAGCGCGCCGAGGGTCGCCGTGTCCTCGTCGGTCAGCTCCCTTAGATCCAGCCCGTCGGGCACCACGGCCGGCGTGTTGTTGCGGCGCAGATAGATGACCCCGCCGTGCATGCCGGAGGCCAAATGATCGCCGGCGCGGCCCATAAGCACGATGATGCCGCCGGCCATGTACTCGCCGAGGAAGTTGCCCGCGTCCCCGCCAATGACGATGACCGGGCACTTCCCACCGTACTGCTTCATGTTAATGCCGCCGCGCCAGCCGCAGCCGTCGCGCACGATGAGCTCGCCGCCGCGCATGGCGTAGCCGGCCGCATCGCCCACGCGCCCGTGCACCACCACGGTGCCGGCGTTCATGGTGTTGGCGGTCTGGTCCTGGGCGCTTCCGAACACTTCCACCTCGCCGCCGTCCATATAGCAGGCCAGATCGTTGCCCGGGGTTCCGTGAATTTCCAAACGCTTGCCTGCGGGCAGGGTGCAACCAAGGTAGCGCTGGGCGTAGGCCTCCACGATGCAGACGGTGTCGGCTTCGGCAAGGGCCGCGCGCACGGCGGCATTGGCCTCCTGGAAGTGCTTCGTTCCCAATTCCACGATAATGGTTTCAGCCATGCGATCACTCTCCCGCGTACTTCACGCCGAGGATTTCCAGTTCCTTCTCGTTGAGCCCCACGCCGCGCAGCATCAGCCGGTTGCCGCGCAGAGAGTCGATGGCGTTGATGCCCATGCCGCCCATCATCTCCTGAATTTCGCGGTTCCAGCCGGACACGAGATTCACCACGCGCTCGGCGGCGGCCTCGGGGGCGAGGCGGCTCACCAGATCGGCCCGCTGGGTGGCGATGCCCCAGTTGCAGCGGCCGCTCGCGCAGTCGCCGCACTGGTGGCAGCCCATGGCGATGAGCGCCGCCGACCCGATGGAGACGGCGTCGGCGCCCAGGGCAAGGGCTTTGAAGACGTCGGTGCCGGAGCGGATGCCGCCGTCTACAAGGATTTTCATGGAGTCGCCCACTGCGTCTGCGATTTCTTCCAGGACTTCCGCGGTAGCGGGGCACTGATCCAGGACGCGGCCGCCGTGGTTGGACACCACGATGCCGCTGGCCCCGGCCTCCAGGGCCTTCAGGGCCCCGCGAACGGTCATGACGCCCTTGATGATAAAGGGCTTTTTGGCGTAGTCGATGATCTGCCGCAGCTCCTCCACGGTCTTGCTGCCTGCCGGGGGGGTCAGCCCCTTCAGGAAGGGCAGGCCCGCTGCGTCAATGTCCATGGCCACGGCCATGGGGTCCGCCCGGCGCACGGCGTCCAGCTTGGCAAACACCGTCTCCATGTTCCAGGGCTTCACCGTGGGCACGCCCAGGCCCCCGGCGGCGGTGATGGCGTGCAGAGCGCCCTCCATCACAGCGGGGTTGGTGCCGTCGCCGGTGAAGGCGAGGACGCCCGACTTCGCGCAGGACGAGACGAGCAGGTCGTTATAGGTCAGGTCGTCGTACTTGTCGCCGTAGTGCAGCTGCATGGCGCCCACCGGCGCGGCGAACACCGGCAGCACGACCTTCTTGCCGAAGAAATCGTAGGACGTGTCCACGGGCTTGTTCTCGCAGATGGTGTCCATGTTGACGCACAGCTCCTGCCACTTCTGATAGTTGCGGATGAAGCCGGTGCCGATGCCCTTGGCTCCGGGGCCGGGGATGGTGTTTTTGCAGGCCATGCCGTTGCAGGTGGGACAGGACTTGCAGTAAGGACCCATACAGGTGCGGGCGTTGTTCAGGATCTCCTGATATGTCATGAAAGTGTACCTCCGGTTTCAAATGTGTAGTACCGCCATTGTACTCCGACGGCGGGAAAAAGCAACTCCGAGTTTTTCTCAGTGGTGGAAGCTGGTGACCTGGGGAGGCTCCGGCTGGGGCAGGCCGTACTGGGCCCTGCCCAGCTGGATGGCCTTCATGAGGAACGCCATGTTCCGTCCCAGCGTCCGCATGGTCTGAAGACCCTCCAGATCCTTGCGGACCTCCTCCGGCGTGCTGCCGTACACCATGTTCCAGTACTGGCTGCTGGCGATGGGCATCCCGGCGATGGTGAAATACTTGTTCAGCACATCGAAGCTGGAGGTGTTGCCGCCGCGGCGGCAGGACACCACCGCCGCGCCCACCTTCATGGTCAGGTTCCGGATACCGGTGCTGTAAAACAGCCGGTCCATAAAGGAGATGGCGTCCCCGGCGGGGGAGGCATAGTGTACCGGCGCGCCGATGACCAGCGCGTCTGCCTCCAGCAGCTTGGGAGACGTCTCGTTCACCGCATCGTCGTACACGCACTTTCCCAGCTTGCGGCAGGCGCCGCAGCCGGTACAGCCGCAGACGAGTCTGCCGCCGGCCTGCACGATCTCGGTT